>ENA-UOJM01000187-UOJM01000187.1-human-gut-metagenome-genome-assembly--contig:-P116-NODE-187-length-98954-cov-20.967684_pt1 | contig 98954 bp, 103 predicted proteins | sample MGYA00242349_ERZ723896 | MGnify/ENA metagenome assembly ERZ723896 | reverse complement strand
AACTGGGATTCTTGTTCCCAGCCTTTGACGATCGTGCGGCCAATATCTACAATGCCTTGTTCTATTCCAGAAAGGCAGATGAGATTCACCAGGAAGTCATCGACAGCGTATTTCATACCACAGCCCCCATGTCTGCCGCTGAGCAAAAGGTAGCGTTCCAGGATGCGCTCAGCGAAGCTTTGGGTGATGCCTGCAATATGGAACTGATCCAGTCTATCCATGACAGACTCCGCGACCAGATTGAACAGCATAAGGAGAGCCATGACCCCGAACCGTTGGAAATCTCCGTCAGTGATGCGGCAGCAATCCTGCGCGATAACGGAGTGGAAGAGGAGAAGATCCTTGCGTTCCGTGATAATTGCTTTGCCCAGTTTGGTGATGGAGCAACGCTGAACCCAGCCAATCTGATTGATAGCAGCCGCTTTGAAGTTAAGACCGCCGATGCGACAATTTCGGTCGATCCGGAGCACAGCTACTTGGTTGAGACAAGGATCATTGATGGCCGGAAGTACTTGCTCATTCCCGCAGACGAGGATATTGAAGTCAATGGGTTTGGGGTTCGTGTCAAAGGCGAGTAAACGAAGACAGACTACGGAGGAATAAAGATGGAGTATAACAAACTGATCGCAGAGATGTCCCTATCGGATGAGGTGGAGGGCTTCTATGTTTTGAAAGCTGCATATCCTAAGACGACCGCTACCGGCAAGCCGTTTCTGAGTGCCTCTCTGTCGGATCGATCCGGCTCCATCGAAATAAAAGTATGGGACTATTCTGGCCCCATCTCCTCTGCAGATGAAGGCAATGTTGTGAAGATCCGTGGCACTGTCTCTGAGTTCAGAGGCACCCCGCAGATTACTGTCGATCGGATCCGTTTGGCTGACAACAATGATACTTACGACCTGTCCGCCTTGGTCCCGGTGGCTCCCATTGATGTGGACACTACGATGGAAGAAGTGGAGAGACTGATCAGTTCGATTACGGATGCTGATTACAGGAAGATCTGCAGCACGATGATGGCCCGCCATAAGGAGTCCCTGAAGACGATCCCAGCCGCTAAAAGCGTCCACCACGGCTTTATCTCCGGACTTCTGATGCACACTGCGACCATGATGAAAACGGCTGATTTCCTGGCCGGCCTTTACGGGGATATCATCGATCGTAGCCTGCTGCTTGCAGGCACGTTCCTGCATGACTTTGCCAAAGAGAAGGAGTTTACCTTTTCTCAGCTCGGCCTCGTCACGGAGTATTCGGTGAAAGGACAGCTCCTTGGTCATCTCGTAATGGGTGCACAGGAAGTTGCTGCCGTAGCTTCGGAACTGGGGATCCCTGAAGACAAGTCCGTTTTGCTGCAGCACATGATCCTTTCCCATCACGGAGAGCCAGAATTCGGCGCTGCAGTGAAGCCCATCTGTGCGGAGAGCGAGCTGCTCTCCCAGATCGATATGCTTGACAGCCGGATGGAAATCTACCGCGAGACCTTGGCCGGTCTCCAGGTGGGAGAGGTGAGCAGTCGCATCTTCGCGCTGGACAAAAGAGTGTTCAAGCCTCATGAACTGAATGGGTGACGGATATGGCTATTGGAGAGAAATATGCTCCACTTGGAAATTGGCTGAAGGAACACGGAGGAGACTCTGTTAAGCTTACTTTCGATGAGTTGAACCAGATCATCCCAATCCCTAACCACGCATATAAGAACAGACCATCCTGGGCAAATCTCTCAAACCCTGCATCCTTTTGCTCCAGCTGGATCAGTGCGGGATATGTCGTGGATTCCATTAGTTTAGAGGAACAATGGGTCGTATTCAGGAAAGGCGAAGTACAGAGCCATACCCACCATCATAAGCCGCCCTATCGTGTTGTGGATCAGAGAAAACTTGCCGTAGCCATTCAAGCTGGATACGAGTGTTATGACAGTATGGAGGATGATCCACATCACCGATACCTCTCTTGGGAATACTGCCATGAGGCGTTTCGGCTGAATAGGCGCCCACAGATTGACGCCACGATCGACTATCTCTGCCTGCACTTGGCTTGGTATTTGGCCAGTTGGGGTATGCTTAGAAACTCTTTCCTCATGCAGAAGGATTACAAGATCCATGCGGATGTTGTCCGTTTGATTTATCAGCCAGAGTGGGATGATCTCTGGGATATTTCTCCCGAGAAACTCTCACAGGAGAATTATGCTGGCCGAATCATGAAACTTAGCGAGAGCATTACAGAAGCTTATGCGGCGTCTGGTGCCGGCATCCCAACGGATACCTTGCTTACCAAGATCTTGCTGGGTACTGTGGGCTGCGTACCCGCCTATGATCGGTATTTCAAAAAGGCTCTTGCTGATACCGGTGCAGCACCCCAAGCATTCAGTGCGAAATCCATCCGAACCCTTGGCAACCTGTATCTTGACCATGAGGATGAGTTTGAAAAGCTCCGGAAACATTGCGGCAGCCGAATTGAGTATCCGGCAGCCAAAATCCTGGACATGTGCTTTTTTGAGTATGGCTTCCAGAGAGACGGGAGCAGCCAAGAAGACAGCGATTAGATTATTCTGTGAGGAGGGATCACCTTGGAATTTGCTTTGACAGCGGATCATCACCGCATTCACGCACTCGATGCAGAGAAGGGGCAAGAGTATTACTGCCCTGTGTGTGGCAACCATGTGATCCCTCGCCAGGGTGAAGTCAATTCGTGGCACTTCGCTCATGTGACTTCGTGTGTGGATGACTGGAAATATGATATGTCCGAATGGCATCGCGGCTGGCAGAACCGATTCCCGGAATCCACCAGAGAGGTGGTCATTGAGTATAAAGGAGAGTCTCATCGAGCTGATATCCTGACGGGAGGCTATGTGATTGAGTTTCAGCATAGTCCCATCACTTCAACGGAGTTTGAACGGCGCAACCTTTTTTATACGAAGGCTGGATATAAAGTTATCTGGGTGTTCGATGAAACTGAAGCCTATGCGAATGAGTACATTATTGGCAGTGGAGATAACTGCGACAAGTTTGTTTGGAAATGGCCCAATCGCGCTATCGCATCGGTGGTCCCCCAGTTCACTTCGGATGTTGCAATTATCTTTCAGCTGATAGCAGAAGACGATGAAAATGATTGCGATTGGCTTGTCAAAGTGGAATGGGCCATTGCCGAGGACGACACTTACGCTGACTATCGCCGCTTTTTTATCGATGACAGATTCACTCCGGACCTTTTTTCTCCTACCGGCCTTCGAGACATCATGCTCAATAAAAGAAGACGTTTTGAGGCTTTCCTGAGAGACCACAGCCCATATGAGCCGAAATGCAAGAGAATGAAAGGCAATCCTCGCTCCTGGTATATCTGCGAGAAGACCAAGGAATGGCACGATGACCAGTGCCTGGGGTGTCGGCATAATCTGATCACAGAATACCGAAAAGGCACGGATTATCGAAGAGGCGGCCGATTCTATTATTGCTGCTATCCTCGTGTTGTGAACGAAACTGACGAGTATGGTAACATTCAGGTGCCTTCAATTAGAAATTGATAGCGAGGAGAATACTCAATGAAAAAGATTTATGAACCGGAAACGAAGAGTGCCATCGAGCAGGTTATTGATGTATTCAATGACTATATCCGGACATCGACGCATTTTGAACTGCTTTGGTCGGATAAGGTGGGCTATATCTACATCAGTATTGACAATGTGCGCGGAACCATCGGTGATATGGATTGCTGTGTTGTTGACAGCGCAGAAGAACTTCTTGATAAACTCATAAGCGAGATGGCTATCGATATCATGGAGGAAGTCGGCCACACCATTGATCCCACTGCAGCAACGCAATTAGAGCGCAGAGAAATAGAACGGCGGATCCATCCTTATTTGGAGCAACTGCCGGCTTATCAAGACCGACTCCACCGCGTTTTTACAAGGGAAAAAGACTAATCTGATTAGGTTGCTGTTTCAATTGGAGAAATAAACTATATATTAACCTTTCTCCGTGGAATCAAGCACATCACAATGGAGGGGTAGAACATGAAGATAGAAATGGGCGAATCCCTAATTTACTCCTGGCTAAGACATGAGAAGCTGTGTCAACTGGTACAAACTAATTGGAAAGTCTCTCCCTTCTGGGAACTTGAAAAGTGTCAAGATGTTGAGACCCTTTTCGTGATATGTAGAAACTATTTCCTCGAAAAACATGGTTTTGATATTTCAAAAGGGTGCAGTCTAGAACAGTTTCTAAAGCAGGCAGAGATTGATGGAATTGGTATTGCATATTCCACGGAAGCACAGTATATCTATGCGGTTGATGTAGCTTATCATGAGGGCGGCCTGAATTATGGGGGAAAGGATGAGACGATAGCAAAGATCGCCCAAAAGTGTATCCGAACAGCGCTCTGCCTGTATGGCTATTTCAGCATGTCTACTGGGGAAGTGCTTTTCGTATCTCCCAAAATAACTCCTGCCATCGAAACGGCTTTAGTTCCTCTCTTTGATGAGATTTCCAAATTACTGCATGACAACGGGCTGAACATAAAGGCAATCCTGTATTGCAATGATAATTTTAGCTCCGAGGTCATGTGTCCAGTTGTAGAAAAGGCATCAGCTGTGGCAGACACTTCAGAATTATTCATGAGGGGACTTCAGCTTTATAATCTGGCCACAAAAGTTGAACCAAAGCGTGAGGAAGTCTCTGCAGTTACGACCACACAATGCAAATTGAAGCCCACTTCGATGCAACCATCAGATAAACAGGAGTGGAAGGCAATTCGTAGGATTCCTGATTGGGCAGCTGCGCCAAATCAGAATAACCATAGAATTATTCGCGCTTTTTTGCAACTGCAGAAGGAACGTGGCTTTGTGTGTAGGCCAGAGTTGGAAGCTCGCTGCCAGGATCCCGAGGGTCACGCAGATGTGTATGTAAGGGACTTTAGAGGGAACTTCACATCGATGAAAACGGATGCTGGCAAGAGCCACGGCAAGGTGTTCAGAGATGACGGATATAACATAACGATTTGCCCTGAGGTATTAGCAACGATTGAGCAGTACAGATCACTTTTTGAGGCATGATTGTCTAGGCAGACAGAAAGATTTGATTTTGCATAATGACCTTATGACGGAGATACTTACCATTAGGCTTACGGGAGGATCCTGCAATGGCTCATGATATAAAAAAACGATCTGCAAGACATATTTACTATGGCGTACATAAGGATACTGGCGAGCTCATGCACATCTCTCAGGTAGCAAGCGGCCAGAAGTGCAACTGTGTTTGTGCTGCCTGCGGACAGCCCTTTGAAGCGAGAAAGGGATCGATTCGCCGGCATCACTTTGCTCATGTCTCTAACTATGAGTGCATGTATGCCAGTGAGGTTGCTATCTATAAAGCTTTGGCAGCCGAGTTGGAAAAGACGGATTGTATGGCCCTTCCTCCCGTGATGCTGCGGTTCCCTGCATGGCCTAAAGATGAACTGCTTCAAAACACCAAAACTGTCCATGTTGACTCTGTGGGGTTCAAATGCGAGCCGCTTGCATATCCTCCCCTCCTGACGATCAAGGCACAGGGTAGTTGCTTGCGGATCCTCCTCGACTTCAACCATTATTATGACAGCGAGGATCTCGCCGCTCTGGCCACTGAGGCAAAGAATAACGGTTACTCACTGCTCAAGTATGCTATGCCGAAGTTGAATGAGGATCAGGAATTCACACCTGATCGCATTATGGCCATTCTGAAGAATTATGAGAAAGCGGAGTGGGTATTCAGTCGTCTTGAACAGCACTGGAAAGAGAAATACTATGCGGTAGCCATTGAGCCTGAAGAACATGGGAGCGGATACCTTTGTCCCATCTCCATTGGCCGTTACAAAGGGAAATACTCGGCAAGGTGGGTCGATTGCGCATGCTGCAGATTCAATGTGGCTGAGCCTCCAGCCTGCCTCTGTGTCGCCAAGGCCGGCATCCAGAAGAAAGATGACTTCAAGAGATCCTCGGAGGAACGTACTGCCGAAATTGATCGAATCCGTATCGAAAATGAGAAGAAGATTCAAGAGCGCGAAGAGCGCACAGCCCGAACTGTGAACAGAATCCAGACCTATAGGCCCTCATCGTATCCTAAGACTCCTGCGATTCCTTCAGGACCAACGCAAGAAGAACTTGATGCTGAGTATGACAGGATTTGTCGGGCATTTGATGTCAACTCGGAACAGAGGACAGTGGATCGCTTCAATCGCCGTTGGATTCTATGTGAGGAATGCGGTGAGATCAAGCAGGATACGCAGATGTCGTTTTACGGTGGGGTTGGCCGGATCAATCGAGGAATCTGTTCATCCTGCTCCAGAAAAGGGTGAAGCGGCTCATAGAGGCCCTATCGAGTGTTTGCGCCATTTAAGGAAGACTAAAGCCAAGATCTCGAAGCGGACGCAGAGCTGATTATATCTTGTAAAACGGTACCCGGACTATCTCTTAATATAAGGGGTAATCCGGGTTTTCAAAGATTGGATGACAGGGAACCTATGCTGTGTGCAACAATAGATCCTACTATGAGCAACCTCATGTAATCCCTGAGTATGTATTGTCTGAAATAGTCCGGCCATTTCGTTTGAACGCATTGAATATTCGTCGAAACGCTGATATAATGGCTTTATTGTAGAGTATTCTGTCGCTTTGCCATATACGGAGGTTGTTCTATGGAAGGTTATATGACTACCAAGGAAGCTGCTGAAAAGTGGAATCTGTCTGTTCGCCAAGTCCAGAATCACTGTAAGGCTGGTCGAATCAAAGGAGTCGAAAGAGTTGGTTACACCTATCTGATTCCTTCGAGTGCAAAAAAGCCTGTATACACCTATGTGACAGACACTACTGGGGAGGAATAACATGGCCAAACTTGAAGAAGTGACTGTGGGTAGTACAGTAACTGGAATCATTGGCCAAGAGCCTGTAACGATTGTTGCAGTGCAGTGGTTTGGGTCCAATGTTCTGGAGATTACATATAAAGATACCCAGAGCATTCCTGGCACACAGCTTCTTCTACGGGAGGACGAAGCTCACATTGATGTTATGGACAACAGCCTCCCCTGGAGTTTTGACGCAGATGGAAATCAAATGAAACTAGCATCGGAAGCATATAGGATCAGCCTTGCGCACCTCTTTGATCCATATCTTGCTGTTCATACCTCTTCAGTAGAGCCGCTACCGCATCAGATTTCTGCAGTGTATCAGGAAATGCTGCCTAAGCTTCCGCTTCGATATGTCTTGGCCGACGACCCTGGCGCCGGTAAGACGATCATGACCGGTTTATTCATAAAAGAACTGATAGCCAGAGGCGACTTAAAGCGATGCATGATCGTGGCACCTGGCAGCCTGGTTGAACAGTGGCAAGACGAACTCTTTACAAAGTTTCGTTTGCGCTTTGAGATTTTGACCAATGATAGAATGGAGTCCGCTGTTACAGGGAACATATTCAATGAGGTAGATTATTGCATTTGTAGACTGGACAAATTGGCGCGCAACGATGAACTGCAAGAAAAACTAAAGGTATCTGAATGGGACCTGATTGTATGCGATGAAGCCCATAAAATGTCGGCTACCATTTGGGGCGGCGAAGTAAAATATACCAAACGCTTTCAACTGGGAAGGTTACTGTCCAATGTAACGAAAAACTTCCTGCTGCTTACAGCAACACCTCATAACGGGAAGGAAGATGATTTCCATCTATTTCTCTCCCTCGTGGATCCGGATCGCTTTGAAGGAACACATGGGACGACACAGCAGGCAGTCGATGTCAGTGATGTCATGCGTCGCCTGGTGAAAGAGGAATTGCTCAAATTCGATGGAACGCCTCTTTTCCCGGAACGAATTGCATATACGGTTAATTACTCCCTTTCTCCGCAGGAGGCATCGCTCTATCAAGCTGTAACGGATTATGTTCAGGAAGAGTTCAACCGCGCAGATAAGTTAAACAGCGATCGGAAAACGACTGTTGGATTTGCACTTACCATCTTGCAACGAAGACTTGCCTCTTCCCCTGAGGCAATTTATCAGTCCCTTCGCAGAAGGAGAGAACGGCTTGAGCATCGTTTAGCCGAGGAGAAATTGGGCAAACGTGCCGCTGATTACTCTGCTGATTTTACTGATTACGATGATGATGACCTGACTCCTGACGAGCAGGAAGATCTGGAAGAGAAGGTCGTTGACCATGCCTCTGCTGCGGCAACGATTGCTGAACTTGAGGCTGAGATCCGTACACTGAAGCGCCTTGAAAAAATGGCTAATGGAGTTCGAGTCAGTGGTGTCGATCGAAAATGGGACGAGCTGTCCCATCTGCTCCAAGATAATGGGGCAATGTTCGGCGAAGATGGCCAGAGAGAAAAGTTGATTATTTTTACGGAGCATAAAGATACTCTCAACTATCTCGCGGAGAAAATCCGCTCTTTGCTTGGGAATGCTGAGGCTGTTGTTACTATTCATGGCGGCATGTTAAGAGACGAGCGCCGCAAGGTAGAGCAGCTGTTCAAACAGGACAAAGGCGTGCGAATCTTGCTGGCCACAGACGCTGCAGGTGAAGGTATCAACCTCCAGCGGGCACATCTGATGATCAATTATGACCTGCCGTGGAACCCGAACCGCTTGGAACAGAGATTTGGCCGCATTCACCGCATCGGGCAGACGGAAGTTTGCCATCTGTGGAACTTGGTGGCCAACGAAACTCGTGAAGGTTTTGTGTTCCAGCGCCTATTCCAAAAACTTGAGGAAGAGCGCCAGGCACTGGGTGGAAAAGTCTTTGATATTTTGGGCAAGGTCACGTTTGACAACAAGTCTCTGCGTGAACTGTTGATTGAGGCTGTTCGATATGGTAACGATCCAGAAGTACGAGCGCGGTTAAACCGAGTTGTGGATAGCTCTCTTGACCCTGAGGTATTCCGCAACATCATAGCAGAGAATGCCCTTACGGAAGATGTCATGGATGTGCACTTGGTGAATGCAATCCGGGAAGATATGGAGCGGGCAGAAGCGCATAAACTGCAACCTCATTTTATTGAGGCGTTTTTCTTAGAAGCATTTCGCAACCTCGGCGGTAAGATCCGCAGTAGAGAATCTGGACGATACGAGATCACCAGTGTGCCATACTCTGTACGAAACAGAGATATGATGATTGGCTATGGTGAGCCAGTGCTGAACAGATACGAGCGAGTATGCTTTGATAAGCAATTCTGCGTATTGCAGGGATATCCACAAGCGGATCTGATTTGCCCAGGTCACCCTCTTCTTGAAGCTGTTATCGACTTGATTCGAGAGAAAAACATAGACACTATGAAACGTGGATCGGTCTTCGTCGATGACAGTGACTACAGTGAAGACGCCAGACTTTTATTCTACATAGAAGATGCAATTCAGGATGGCGTCGTCGTTAAAAGCGGAAACCGCAGAACCATTTCCAAGCATGTCCATTTTGTGGAGCTCAAGGAAAACGGAAATGCTTCAATGGCCGGCTACGCACCCTACCTAGACTATCGTGCTGCGGACGATGAAGAGACAAATGCAATTCGCAGCTGGATGAAAGAACAGAACTGGCTGAGCAAAGATGTAGAGGCGATAGCGAAGGGGTTCGCCATTGAACATCTTATACCCGCACACTTGGCTGAGGTGAAGAAGCGCAAGGAAACCATGCTGAATAAAACGGCAAAAGCTGTCAGGGACAGGCTTACTGCAGAGATTCAGTATTGGGACTACCGGGCTGCGGACTTGGCACAGAAAGAAGCAGCTGGAAAGGTAAATGCGAAGCTCAATTCAAAGCTGGCTGGCCGTCGTGCTGAGGAACTCGAGAACAGAATGCAGGCAAGACTGTCCGAGATTGAAAAGGAGCGTAGGATCTCGCCAATGCCGCCAGTCATTACAGGTGGAGCCTTGGTGATTCCCAAGGGGCTGCTTCATAAGCTGATGCCGTCACCCACCCCCTCACTTTTCGGTCAAGGAGACCGACGTGCTGTTGAGTATGCTGCAATGAATGCAGTGTTCCAGATTGAAAAGGAACTGGGTTATACCCCCAAGGATGTCAGCGAGACAAAGTGTGGCTACGATGTGGAGTCCTTTGTGCCGGAAGACCTGCGCGGACCGAATGGCAATGTGCTTCGGTTCATCGAAGTCAAGGGACGAGCCAAGGGAGCGACTACGGTCACTGTCAGCCGCAACGAGATGCTCTGCGGGCTGACCAATCCGGATCAGTTTATTCTGGCCATTGTTGAGGTAGACGGAGATCGCGCACACACGATCTATCTGAAGCGGCCTGCCTTCGATGTACCTGGCCTGGCAACGAACAGCACCAATTATGACATTCAGGATTTGATAGCATCCTCCGAGATTGTCTATCAGAAGTGAGGATAGGAATATGGAAACGAAAAAGCTGATTGAGGTAGCACTGCCTCTGGAAAAAATCAATGCAGAATCTGCGCGTGAAAAATCCATTCGGCATGGGCATCCGTCCACGCTGCATCTGTGGTGGTCTCGTAAGCCGACGGCAGCTGCCCGGGCTGTCATCTGGTCGAGCCTGGTGGACGATCCGTCTTCCCATCCCGAGATATTCCCAACAGAAGAGGATCAGAATCAAGAGCGGCAGAGACTGTTCCAGATCCTGGAGGAACTGGTGGTCTGGGAAAATTCCAATGACGAGCGAGTGCTGGAGGTTGCCAAGGCGGAAATTCTGAAATCCACAAACGGCAACCCGCCTGCGCTCCTCGACCCCTTTGCCGGCGGCGGCTCTATTCCGCTGGAAGCCCAGCGTCTGGGATTGGAGGCCCATGCCCATGATCTGAATCCTGTGGCTGTGATGCTCAACAAAGCTATGATCGAAATTCCTCCGCGATTTGCAGGGAGGTCCCCAGTCAACCCGGATGCGCGGGTTTCCACGATGCAAAGCAGTTGGAGTCGGGCCCAGGGTCTGGCGGAGGATGTGCGGTATTATGGCGAGTGGATGAAACAGGAAGCGTATAAGCGCATCGGTCACCTATATCCCAAGGTAAAGGTTCCTAGGGAACAGGGTGGCGGCGAGGCTACGGTGATTGCCTGGATCTGGGCGAGAACCGTGAAATGCCCCAACCCGGCATGTGGATGCGAGATGCCTCTGGCCAGCTCTTTTGTGCTGTCTAAGAAAAAAGAGAAAGAAGCGTGGATTGAACCAATAATTGACGGAAAACACATTCGGTATTCGGTTCATCAAGGGAAATATCCCAAAGAAAGCGAGAGTGGTACCAAACAAGGGAAAAAAGCGAAATTCTGCTGCCCGATTTGTAAAGCTGGCATAGTATCAGGTGAGTATGCGGATGATGAGGCAAATGCAGGACGAATGGGTGCTGTCCTTATGGCAGTTGTTGCAGAAGGAGAACACGGACGGATATATTTAACACCGGATGAATTGGAAATATCTGATCTTCAGCGCGAGACGGAAAGGTATTATGAAACCAATGAGGTCGAAAAGAAGGTTTCTCATGCACAATGCAGAGGAACCTTTGCAAGTAATGCGCAGGGCAGATACTATGGATTTCGTGAGTTCAAGGACTATTTCACACCCCGTCAGCTCACCGCTCTTACCACCTTCAGCGCGCTGGTCTCCGAAGCCCAGGCAAAGGCGGAAGCCGATGCTGTCGCCGCTGGGATGGAAAACAACCATCTCCCCCTGCGCAAGGGCGGAGACGGTGCAAAAGCCTATGGTGAGGCTATAGGTGTATATTTGGCTTTTGCGGTAGACCGTTTAGCAGACAGGTGTTCATCTATTTGTAGTTGGGATTCATCTCGGGATGGGCTTCGAAACACATTTAGTCTTCAAGGAATACCAATGGCGTGGAATTATGCAGAGGGAAATCCTTTCTGCGATTCTTCAGGATGTTTCGGCAATATGCTGGATTGGGTCATAAAATGTATTGTAGAGTTTTCTGCAGCTACGCCAGCGGAGGTGTGCCAGTTTGATGCTCAGAGTGACTGTGGACTGCGCAATGTTATGGTGTCTACAGACCCACCCTATTATGACAATATCGGTTATGCAGACTTATCGGATTTCTTCTATGTCTGGATGCGGCAGTCCCTGAAGGAGACCTATCCAGAGCTGTTTGGCACCATTTTAGTATCCAAAGAGGATGAGTTGATTGCGATACCATATCGTCATGATGGCAACGCAGAGAAGGCGAAGAAATTCTTTGAAGATGGGATGCTCTCCGCATGTAAGCAGATGTATCAGTACGCACGGGAGGATATACCTGTTACCATTTACTACGCCTATAAGCAGAGTGATTCAGATGGCAATGGCACATCGTCCTCCGGTTGGGAGACCATGTTGAATGCCGTGGTCAATGCCGGTTTTACTATTACTGGGACATGGCCAATACGTACAGAACTGATAAACCGAGCGGGGGCACTTACTGTGAATGCCCTCGCCTCCTCCATCGTCCTGGTCTGCCGCAAGCGCCCGGAAGATGCGCCCCAGACGACCCGCCGGAATCTTGTCAATCTCTTGCGCCGGGAGCTGCGCCCTGCCCTGAAAAAGCTCCAGAACAGCAACATCGCTCCTGTGGACCTGGCCCAGTCCGCCATTGGGCCTGGAATGGGTGTGTTCAGCCGTTACCGCCGGGTGCTGGAAGCTGATGGTTCCGTAATGACCGTCCGCAGTGCTCTTCAGATCATCAATGAGGAAGTTGACCTGTATTTCAACGAACAGGTTGGCAGCATGGATGCCGCCAGCCGGTTCTGCGTGGATCTGTATACCCAGTGCGCCTACAACAACATCAAGTACGGCGAAGCAGAAATCCTAGCTAATGCAAAGAGTACTTCAATTCCAATGATGGCGGCTCATGGTGTACTATATGCCAAAGCAGGCATTGTCCATCTGGTTGAGAGAGCAGATTTGCCTGAAAAGGTTGACTCTAGTGAGCGTACCGTTTGGATGTTGACGCAGCAATTGACCAGAGCAATGGCAAATGGCGGTATTGAAGCGTGCGCCCAGATCGTCTATGATATCTTTGGTTCCAATGCAGAATCAGCAAAGGACCTCGCTTATCGTCTTTACACCATTGCCGAGCGCAAAGGCTGGGCGGAGGAAGGTTACGCCTATAATGCCCTTGTTGTTGCGTGGCCGGACATCCAGTCCAGAGCCGCAGCAATGAAAGCGGAGACCCCGGAACAGCTCAATTTGTTTGAATAAGACAGTTGCAAAAGGACTAAAAAACGAGAAAGGGAGTGACACTCCAATTGAAAAAGCTAATAGAAGCGGCACTCCCTTTGGCTGAGATCAATGCGAAAACCAGTAGCGAAAAAGCAGGCGCTGTTGGTCACCCAGCAAACCTGCATATGTGGTGGGGGCGAAGCCCTCTGGATTCAACTGGCACGGCGCTTTCCTCGGCATTGTATGATGCTCCCACAAATCAAGGAGAACGAACTGAACGAATAAAACGAATCCGGGAAGGTACTATGGTAGAGGTGGCAAACCGGCCTACTGTATTTGACCCCTTTTCTGGTTATGGTGCTGTTCCACTGGTCGCACAGAAGTTGAATCTACCAGTTGTGGCAGGCGATCTGAATCCGGTTGCTGTTATGCTGACGAAGGCAGCAACTGAGATTCCAGCAAAGTTTTCTGATTGCAGTCCCGTCCACCCCGATCTATTGGGAAAGAAATGCAGTGGCGCTGAAGGCCTTGCATTGGATGTCAAGCAATATGGTTCGTGGTTGAGAGAGCTTGCCTTAGATAAGTTAAGCAATCTGTATCCTGATGAACCGGAAGGCAAACCCTCTGCCTGGATCTGGGTAAGAACGGTACGCTGCCCTAATCCAGCATGTGGGTGTCAGATGCCGCTTGCATCATCCTTTTTGCTCAACAGTAAAGCCGGCGAAGACACTTGGGCTGAACCGATCATTGAAGGCAATCACATTCGGTTTGCAATCCGGAAAGGGACATGCCCAGAGGAGCAAAAAACAAATAAGATTGGAAAAGGCGGGGCTATCTTTCGATGCCCGATATGTGGTAGTTTAACCACAGATGAATATGTGAAACAGAAGGGGCAAACGCACCAGCTGGGCACACAAATGATTGCCATTTCAGTCGAGACAAAAGATGGCAAGCTGTTTCTCTCTCCAAACGACATACATGGGAATGCTGCAAATTGCCCAGTTCCGGATGATGCTCCACAAGGGGAGATCCCGAATAATCCCCATTGGTTCAGCCCTCCTGCCTTTGGCATGACATCTTACTCGGATCTGTTTTCTCCCAGACAGTTGACGATGCTTACCACATTCTGTGAGTTGTTGACTGAAGTGCAGAATAGGGTTGCTTCGGATGCTTTGGCGGCGGGGATGTCTCCATCGGGTGGCTCCTTGGCAGAAGGCGGAACTGGAGCACTGGCATACGGGCAAGCGGTCAGCGTATATCTGGCTTTTGTAATTGACAAGATGGCCGATGCAAACTCTACGATTTGCTCTTGGCGAACAACAGGCGGAGGGCTTCGCAGTACATTTGGGCGGCAAGCCATTCCAATGGTTTGGACATTTGCAGAAGGAAACCCTTTTTCCAGCATAACCGGAAATTACAATGCATCTCTGAATAGCGTCGTCGCAGCAGTGAGAGCTTTGCCTTGCGGAAGCCAAGTGATGGTGTTCCAAGGTGATGCTATAAAGGTGGAGTACCCTGATAATGTGGTGATTTGCACGGAACTTCCGTATTACAAAGCCATCGGCTATGCACACCTCTCAGACTTCTTCTATATATGGATGAGAAAAAGTCTGAAATCGGTTTTCCCAGATCTTTTCAATCAAATGGTAACTTCAAAAGAGGAGTTATCTACTGTTGGGCAGTATTATGGCGTAGAACCTACGCGGTGTAGGCAGGAGTATGAAAATAATATGTTCCTGGTGCTGCAAAAGATGTTTGCTTGCTCCAACCCGGAATACCCGACTCTCCTGTTCTTTGAATTCCATAAAGCAGATGAACAGGCACTTTCCTCGGGAAATACAGGTGAAGTAGTGGCATCTCCATGGGAAGTCATGATGGAGAATTTGAATAAGGTCGGCTTTGCTGTTAACGCACTCTGGCCCATGCGTACTTCGGCGGCCTCAGATAATGCAGACGGGATTCGAATTCTCATAGTCGCTAGAAAGTGTGATAAGCCGGATCAAATCACAAGACGAGGCTTTATCGCAACATTGAAGCGCGAACTGCCTTTGCTGATTGCAGAACACCTGTCCGCCGGGGTTGACCCGCTTGATCGGCAGATAGTGGGATTAGGCTGTGGACTTTCAGTCTTCACACGATATTGTAGAGTCATCAACGCTGATGGCAGCGATATGAGCGTCAGAGATGCCATGCCGCTAATCTATCAGGAAACGTTAGATTACTTGGCTCAAAAGAACGATTCTGAACAGTTGGAATCAACTGTTTTACAGGAGGAATAGGATATGCAGGAAAACTTCGAATTGATCCAAAAGGGATTTCGCATCCTCCTTTCTCCCTTGGCAGGGTACATTGGGAGAGAAATGTCAAGCGTATACCATGATGGCTGGTGGCAAGAAGTGCTCATCGCATTAAGTGATCAACACGATCTGCCGAGTGAAGGTGAATACGGAGATCTTCTTGACTCACTTGACATCGCAAACTGTCTGAGGTTGATTGACCGCAGATGGCGGGACGTATTCAGCTCCAAACTGTCCAAAAGCCATCGTAACTGGGCATCTGAACTGATGGGGATCAGAAATGATGCCGCCCATATTGGGGCCAATGATTTTGAGCAGAGGTATACCGAGCGCGCATTGGATACAATGGCACTGTTGTGCGAGTCTTTTGATTCGGATTCAGCAGAAGAGATTCGTGCGCTATATCGTAAAGTTCGATATGGCTCAGAGCAGGGGTCTTTGGCGGCAACGCAGAGTGCAGTTCCAACTCCTGCAAAGAAGAAAAATGGCGCTGCTGTTCTCCAATACAATGCCGGTCACTTACCCAGTTGGCGTGACATCATGCAACCTCACCCTGATGTGGCTGAGGGACGCTATCGGGCGGCAGAATTTGCAGCGGATCTGGCCCAGGTTTCTCGTGGTGAAGGTGCATATGAATACCGAGACCCGGTTGAGTTCTTTTCCCGAACCTATGTAACTGAAGGTATGGCCGGACTTCTCGTCGAGTCTCTGCAGCGGATTGCTGGCAAAGGTGGAGAACCGGTTATTCAATTGAAGACTGCATTTGGCGGCGGAAAAACCCATAGTATGTTGGCGCTCTACCACATGGTGCGTGGTGCGACATCCATCGAATATATCCCGTCATTGAAGCCAATCCTCGATCGTGCTGGACTCACAGAATTACCGAGGGCAAATGTTGCTGTATTGGTTGGTACAGCACTTGATCCGACACGGAAAAAGAACCCTTCAAACCTGCCTGGCTACACTGTCAGCACGATTTGGGGTGAAATGGCTTATCAACTCGTTACTTCTGCCGGAAAGCCTGAACTGTATGCAAAGTATATCCGTGAGTCTGATCGAAAGGGAGTTTCTCCTGGATCAGAGAATCTCAAAAATTTGCTCAATGACTGTGGGCCTTGCCTGATTTTGATGGATGAGCTGGTTGCTTATGCGAAAAAAATCTATGGTGTTGATGGCCTGCCAGCTGGCTCCTATGACAATTTTGTGACTTTCATCCAAGAGATCACAGAGGCAGCACGCGCCAGCGAGAATAGTATCGTCGTTGCCTCGATTCCGGAGTCTGATATTGAAATTGGTGGAGATGCCGGCAAAAAAGTGTTGGAGACGATCGAGCATACATTTGGCCGAATGGAATCCATCTGGAAACCTGTTGCTGCAAATGAAGGCTTTGAAGTGGTCCGTCGCCGGTTGTTCCTTGATTGCAAAGACGCCGAGGCTAGGGACGCCGTGTGTGACGCTTTCAGCAAAATGTACCAGGAGAATTCCTCCGATTTTCCGCTTGAATCCAAGGAAGTAGAATACAGGGACCGTATGGTCTCTTGCTATCCAATCCATCCAGAAGTATTTGATCGTCTATATGGTGACTGGGCAACTCTGGAGCGTTTCCAGAGAACGCGTGGAGTACTGCGCCTGATGGCAGCAGTTATTCATGAACTCTGGATGGCTGATGATGCGAGCCCAATGATTATGCCTGGATCTATTCCTCTTGATGTGCCTACGGTGCGGGATGAGCTGGTACGTCATTTGCCGGATACCTGGAATAGCATTATTGACCGAGAAGTAGATGGAAAAGAGTCCATTCCCTACCAAAAGGATAAAAACAATATTCGGTATGGCAGATTTCTTGCTGCCCGGCGTGTGGCGAGAACAGTTATGCTTGGCAGTGCACCAAGTACATCAGCGTTGAGAGATCAAGGTATTCGTGGACTTGAGACGTCTCGAATCTTGTTGGGTACAGTGCAGCCTGCAGAAAACATTGCCGATTTTAAGGACGCGCTAAATACACTTCATGGTTCGTTGTCATACCTCTACAACAATCCGAACGGAAACCGATTTTGGTACGATACCAAACCGACATTGAGAAAGACGGCAGAAGATAGGGCTTCTCAGATTTCCGCAGCTGATGTAGACATTGAGATTGAGAGCCGGCTGAAAAAGCTCCGTCGTGAAAGCCCCTTCGCAGGTATTCACACTTGTCCAGCTTCTTCTAATGATGTCCCCGATGAACAAGCTGTACGACTTGTGATCTTACGGACAAAGGATACATATCGAAGAAATTCTGAAAAGTCAAAAGCAATGGATGCAGTGAACGACATTCTGAACAACCGAGGCACTGCACCACGAGTTTATCGAAATATGCTTGCTTTTGTCGCTCCTGATTTTGATAAAATAGGATCTCTGCAGCAGGAAGTCAAACGATATATTGCCTGGGCTTCTATCATGTCCGACAAGGAAGATCTGAACCTTGATGGACAGCAGGTTCGCGAAACGCAGAATAACCTGAACCGAAGCAATGATACGGTTGAATTACGATTAAAGGAAACCTTCTGCTGGCTCCTTGTTCCTTATATTGACCAGTATGAGGACATGAAGACAATCCGGTGGGAAATCAATGACCTGGGCGGCGGAACAGATAGTATCGTATCTAAGGCAGCAAAAAAGATGATCCAGGGCGAACAGATTATTACGAAGTGGGCACCTGCGCTTTTGCAGATGTGCCTGGATGATTTGCTGTGGCGTGATAGCAATGACATTCAGGTGAAAAAGCTGTGGGAGTATTTGAGCACCTACTGTTATCTTCCTCGCCTTTCGAGTTATTCTGTCCTTGAGGAGACTATCTGCGGAGGCCTTGCTTCAGATGAGTATTTTGGGTTGGCAGCAGCCTATTCTAATGACAGGTATGTTGATCTGAAATGGAATCAAACTGTATTTGGTTTCAATCAAACCGACCTGCTTGTAAAGCCCAACATTGCAAAAGCCCAGATTCGCAAAGAAGCCGAGGAGAAAGAAAAGACTGAATTCCAGGATAACCAATTTGCAGAAAACCCAGGCGACAAAAGACCGGGTGGTGCTGGCTTGAGCGGGTCTTCCAGCCAAAGTGGTTCCGGAACCCAAAGTGAAACTGGTGGATCTACAGAGCCTGCCTCCAGCAAACATTTCTTTATGTCTGCGCCGGTTGACCCCGTGCGTGTCAATAAGGTCATCTCCACCTATGTTGATGAGATCATTCGCCACCTGATGCAGGTTGATGGTGCTACAGTGGAATTGAGGCTCGATGTTGATGTCCAAGTCCCTGGCGGTATTCCCAGTACGACCATCCGCACAGTATCGGAGAATTGCAAAACACTGAAGATTACTGACTTTGGCTTTGACAATTAATGGCGAATTGAATATGGACGGAATGAGGGTGGCATATGGACACAAATAACCAGATTCAGTTTTCTAATCTGACACTTGAGTCGGCATTTCAGAAATTTTATACAGTTCCAGATTATCAACGTGAGTATGTGTGGAAAGAAGAGCAAGTCGAACAGCTGTTATCTGATATGACAGAGGCGTTCGGAGCTAACCGCAACAAAGACTACTTCGTTGGGAGCATTGTTGTGTATCCGAACGGGAATGCCTTTGAGCTAGTGGATGGCCAGCAACGAATGACAACTTTCTTCATACTGCTCTGCGTCTTGAAAGCGGTTTATCATGATCATGGCGTTGATACCAGTATTTTTGAGCAGCGTATCCATGGTACATCAATGGATTCACAAGGACGACCTGTAACTCTATATCATCTGGAGTTACAATATGAGGATGCTAGTTCCTGTCTACAAGTGATCTCCGAGGCCAAATTCCCATTTCAGGACAAGGATATCACGGGGAAAGGAAAGCTTCTATTCGGAGCTGCTAATACGATTTATAAGTACATCCTTCAGCAGTTTCCTTCATTTGAGGACGAACTGGCACCCTTTGCAGGCTATGTCCTCAACAAAGTCCGATTTGTCCAAATTGAAACGCACGATATGAGCGATGCTCTAAAAATCTTTGAGACAATCAATCAGCGAGGTATTGGCCTGACGCCAATGGATCTTCTTAAGAATATGATATTCCGGCAGGTCCCCAGAGAACGCTTCAATGAATTAAATACTCAGTGGAAGAGTATTATGGATCTTCTCCAGGGAGGTCAGACAAAAGAACTCCCTCTTAGATTCCTGCGGTATTATTTGATGGCGACCTATGATACTACGGATGCGAAAGATGGAATTCTCCGGGAAGATTACATTTACAACTGGCTGAATTCACATGCGGATCAGTGTGGGTATCAAAAGAATCCGTTTGGCTTTGTCCAAGGTCTAAAAACCGGAGCAGAGCGGTACATGTTTTACCTGACTGGTGGCAGCGGGAGTACTGAAGACAACCACTTGAAGAACATCACGCGTCTGGGAGGCAGCGCATATAAACTACATCTCCTTCTATTGCTCGCAGCAAGCAGAATGGACAGTCAGGCACTCGCGCATCTCAAATCACTGTTGGAGTCCATTGTCTACTATGCCATCATAAATCAAGTTAAGACAAATGAAATCGAACGGCTGTATTCGCTTTGGTGCCCACAGGTACGTCAGATTCAAAGTGATGATCAATTGAGTAACTTTATTGATGCAGAGGTCAAACCGACAATAGCCCAATGGAAAGTTAACAATAAGTCTAATTTTATGCGCCTCGGATTTGGATCGATGCAGCAATATCGAATCAAGTTTATCCTCGCGCGGATCACAAAATATGTCGAAGTAAAACGGAAAAATGGAGGTGATGCCTCAAGTGTTGCCGAGTTCTATGACGGCGGAATAGAGATTGAACATATTATGTCCCAGAAGTACTCATCGGCAAAGCCGCCCTATGGCCTTTCTGAAGAAGAGTACGATGCGGCAAAACAGCAACTTGGAAATCTGACACTCCTTGAAAAGACGATCAACGCCTCCATTGGAAATGATGACTTTGCCAGCAAAACGGCCGCTTATAAGCAGTCAGCATATTATTTGACACATTCTATTGCCCAACTTGATGATGTGGGTCAAAATACTGCTATTAACAAGATGAATCAGCGTCTAAAATCATGGACGGATTGGGGAGCAGATGCGATTGCTGAGCGGCAGGAAGTACTTTATAATCTGGCCGAAGAAATCTGGAATATTGAATAGAACTTGTCCTGATAAATGGACACCTTCCATGCTATGATGTTCCCATCTAAAGGAATTGAACAATTGAATCTAATGGGTTTGATTATCAGGGAGGATCATTATGAGTGGCAAAGGGAGAAGTGACCCCAATCTGTTTGGCGGATATACCCACTATGATGAAAAGGGAAATAAAATCGGGTCAAGTACGCCAGGCCTCTTCGGTGGCTATGTTGATTATGACAGCAAAGGACATAAGATTGGTCACACGGATCCTGGCTTATTTGGTGGTTATAATCATTATGACAATCATGGGCGCAAAATAGGCAGTAGCGATCCTGGCGTGTTTGGTAGCTACCATCACTATGATGCGAAGAGGAACAGGACAGGCTCCAGTGACCCAGGTGCATTCGGGTCGTATCATCATAGCAATTCACAGGGATGCTATGTTGCAACTTGTGTATACGGATCCTATGACTGTCCGGAGGTATGGACGCTGCGTCGTTTCCGGGATGGCACTCTGGCCAGAAGCTGCTTTGGTCGAGTCTTCATTCGTACCTACTATGCAGTAAGCCCAACAATCGTTCGGATGTTCGGAGATCGTGTGTGGTTCCAGAAGTTTTGGCGGAAGAAACTGGATTGGCTTGTTGGCGTTCTGAAATGTAGAGGCATGGAAGACACTCCTTATCAGGATAAACACTGGGAATAATCGTTTCTGGCAAAGCAATTTGGAGGGGTATAATTTGAAACGTGCTACCTCAGGGGCCATTAGAGAATTCATAACAGATAGATTTGTCCTCTCTGATAATGTGGGTCCATTCATTCCAAACACAGAGACACCACGGTTGATGGAAGAACTCATGAAAGAATTTGATGGAATTTACTGTGGAGCATTTCCAGATAAAGTGGCCGGAAAGCTCTTTTGTGTGCGGTCTTCGAAGACTGGCAAGTATTTCTGCAGAATTCGTGTGAAATAGGGAGACAGATGATCATTGCCATTAGTTTGTGCAGGGAAAAGCTGAGGATTGTGTGAGAGATGGATGCGTTGATTTCAGTTGTTGTTGCTGGTGCATTTACTGTACTCGGCGTGATTATTGGCTGGGGCCTTAATGAGGCGAGCACATCTCGCCGATTAAGGCCGCGCCTTTACTTCAAGCTGAATTCTACCCCAGATATTGAACTGGTTGAAGAAGGGTTACGCACAAAGACGAGTTCATCTGAGTACTGTATTGAAATCTATAATGTTGGGCAGACCCCGGTGATTTTGGAGAGCTTTGAACTTATCAGCAAGGGCCATCTTCTCATCCAGTGCCCGCTCTCAGGGCCGGACATGGTGATATTACCGTTCCAAAGCAAGACCTGTGTGTTGATGCAACAGGATGCCGAAGCCTTGGAATGGCATAGCAAGGAGCTTGGCTTCAAACAATGCAAGGTGACTGCTACTGCAGTAGATGGGAAACAAATTAGTGGAAATTTGGATGTATCGTGGGTTCATATGAGAACCACAATGCGTGATACCACTGTGATTGTTTACTGAAAGTGATAGAGATTCTGAAATATCCTTTTCTTCTTTGACTATCCTCAATTTTTTGAATGAGCAATGGTCACCTCTACTCCAGCAGCCCTGATTTCTTGTTTCCTGTGAGTGGGATGTTTGAAACTTAACCACAAAAGGAGGATGCACTGATGGCAATTACAGAAGCTGATATTGTCAATAAATTGCAGGTGCTGTTTCCGAACGGAATAATCTATGAGGAGCAATATCTGAAGCATACTGGTGCGCTTTCTTTTGAAATTTACAAGCAGGCAAAAGCGAGTCAGATGACTCGTGTTCAGTGGCTTGCCTCGAATGGCTTCGTCTGGAAGGATACTGGTTATGTCGAGCCAGATCTGCATTACCGAGATTTCACTAAGCCAAAGGGCGAGCTTGATGCATTTACCGTTGCCAACTATGTGTTTTCGCGGTATCCTTTGGCGGGCGAATATGTGCCCTCAGCTGCTGAAGACCAGTTGCTGTATCAGTCGGCAAAGCAGACGGTACAGAAAGTCCTAAAGGGCGATACCCGCATCACAGCCCGTGAGAATGTAGTTCTTGTGTTGGAAACGATTGAATTGCTCAAGACTTGGTCAAGTGATGTCATGAGTGAAGAGACAGGCAACACATTTTGGAGCTATGTTTTTCAGCAATATGGGTTCAATGCAGAGAATTCGGACACTGCAGGTGATCGCTTATATGCACATTTCCGGAAAGCAGTCAAGGAAACCTTGACGCACTATAAGCGTTTCTTTGCGCCGCAAGGCACGCATAGATACTACACGTCCCTTCTGCTTCATGCAATGGCTCCTCGTCAGAGCATCGAAGCACTATTCAGCATCCTATTTGACTTCTATGTCAAGAATCTGGACTTCCAGTATGTCGATGAGGACATCAGTTATAAGGTGTTCACAAAGGGGATGCGTGCTCGGTGGGATGCCAAAGTAAAGAAGAATGAAGATTTGCATTTGCGCTCTGATGCTGTGTTTTCCGGGCTTCAAACTCTATTCAAGGAACGCCCTGGGTATATGGCTGTATTGTGCGATTCTATTGTCAAGCGAATGGATGCAATGCTCCGGGGTGAGAGCGGTGATATGCTGGCACCCAAAGAGGATTACTGGGACTATTTGCTTGTTGAGTGGTATCACAAGAAGAGCAATACAGAGCGAATTCGCGTCCAAGGTGAAAAGCGGCAAAAACAGACAGAGTATGTTGCCACCTCCGCTGAGCGCATTTTTGTTCAGTATTCACTGAGCAAGGATCGTGTTGGCCTTGCGCTGCCAAGAATTCGCTTATCCAAGGTTGGAGACCGGCGTCCAGTCATTCGGCTCTATCAGAATGAAGAACTAATCTTTGAAGACGATCTGTCGGTTACTGGCGATGACCTGTGCCTTACGACCAAGAGCCGGTTTATTGCGTTGGAAGATACTGCGTATAACTTTTCTGTAGATCCAATCCTCACGGCTGAAATTGAATATTTAGGCGATACGCTTTATCAGTCCGGAAAGAAGTTGCAGCGTCAATATATTTTATTCGATGCAGCTGGGAATGACCGAACGCCAAAGTCTGGCTCTGCTTTCTTGTTTGCCAGCGATGAAAAGGAAATTGAATTTACCGGCGATTCCGGAGTTTATCAGTGCGGTCATCGTGGTCAACTGTATAGTATCAATCTTGGTGAAGTATCTTCTGTTGCTGTTGCGGGGGTTGAAATATTTGCTGATGAGGCAACAGCCTCGCATTTTAGACACCACACCTCTGTCCGCAGAGTGGATGGCATTCAAGGCATCTGGCAGGGGAAATCCGCTGACATCTTTGCAGAGCCATTCTCCTTGACGATACGTTTGCCTGAGGGTGAGCAAGCGCTGCGCTATCAGATTTCCGTCGATGGTCAGCGTCTTGGCGCAGGCCAAGTCCAGCAAAAAGGCAACGAAATGATAATCACCTCTTCCGACGACGATGGCATTATGCATATGGTCCGAGTGGTAGACGTTACTTCTGATATTGTGCGGTATGAGTACTGTTACATGGTCATAGATGATTGCTGTATCTCCTGGGATCGACGCATATATAGAGCAGGCGTTGATGATGTAAATATTATATTTTCCTATCGAGAGAGTGAGACAACAGCAACATTGCCTATGACCTATGGGACCGACTGCATTCGTTTTGTTGCCCCGGAGTTCGGTGACATGCAATTTGAAGTAGAAGTTCCAGCTGTGAACTGTACGTTTATGGGTGAAAATGCTTTTGCTGCCCCAGACCTCATCTGGCATAAGGATATCGCAAATGGGGAGGTTACGCGGATTACAGTTCCGAAAAACTATAGTGCCCGCTTAATGATAGGGTTGAAGGAAATACCTGCTAATTATAAGGGGGATCAGTTTGAACTCGGAAATGAATTGCGAGCAATGACTTTACCGCATGATGAAGCAGACCTGTGGATTTCCATCAAAGATGATACAGGAAAGGCTGAGTCCTTCAAAATTACAACTATAGTATTTGCGCCCAAGTTCCCATGTCCCCCTCTTGATGTGGAGGGAGACAATTTGGTCTGGCACATAGAGTCCAACTTCATTGGAGACCCGGACTGCCGATTCAAAATTGATTGCGAATCTTCTGATGGACAATCTTTTTCTGTCTATGCAGGCCATGAAGATGGAGTTCTGGCCAATTTTGAAGCTTACGGCAAAGGTAGGTACTCCTATCAGGTATCAACGGCTAAAAAGAGCATGTTCTCAGTAGGGACAGCCACAACTTTGCTTACTGGAACTTTCTTTGTAGGTGATCCCAATGAGTTCGCTTTCATTGACAAAGAAATTGTCGTTCGGGATGCATTGTGCTGGGATTTCGATGCGGATGCGCTTAGAACTTTCCCCATGAAAGAGGGGTGCGGTATTATTACTGACCTGGTCTATCAGGGGTACAGCTCTGCCTCTGGTGAAAGTGTACCGACACCCTGCTATCAAGCAACGATGTGCTTTGAAGATCAGTTCGGCCGACGCAGACCGTTCAACAGGAAGGTTTCTGATGATTTCGAACTCATTAACCCCGTTTCGATCTGGATTATCAATAACCACTTGCTGATTCTACACTGCGCCACCGACGATACTGTCTACATCGATACGAAGTTTTCTACGATTGTAAACAGAAATCCCAACAAAACGATGAACAAAGTAGAACGACAGCAGCGACTGGAAACCCCGGACTATTTTGAGTACGAGGTAAGAGAGGAAGTAAAAGATGTTCGATCCTATTAAGGCCTCAGAGGACATCAAGAAAAGTTACATAGACTACATCACGACAACCTTTGATATGGCTGATCCTCAATACAAGAAGGAGTTCCGTGAGGAGTTAAATAAAGAGGGAATGATTGCCAAAGGTCCATTCCTGGATATTGGAGGATCCTTTGAGGTTGGTCATACTCTTCAGGAATTGATTGATATCGGCAGCGTAAGTCCTCTATTTGATAAACTCGAGCCGGTGCCAGAGAAGGACCGTGAACTGAAACTCCAGCGACCGCTGTATAAGCATCAGGAAGCAGCCCTCCTGAAGGCATCAGCTGGAGAAAACCTCGTTGTGACAACTGGTACCGGTTCTGGTAAGACGGAAAGCTTCCTCATCCCAGTTATCAATCATCTTCTTCGTGAGGAAGAGGCCGGTACGCTTGGCGCTGGTGTTAGAGCAATCATCATTTACCCAATGAATGCTCTGGCTAACGACCAAATGAAGCGCATGAGGGCCTTGCTCAAAGGATATCCGCAAATTTGCTACGGTGTCTATAACGGAAATACGGAGCATAGCCAGCAGCGAGCGCTGTCCGCATATCGGCAGACTTACAAGGATGATAATGGAAATCCCCTTGATCCTGCGCCCAATGAGATTATCTCTCGTGAAATCATGCAGAAGACGCCGCCGCACATCCTAATCACGAACTATTCTATGCTGGAGTATATGATGCTGCGTCCGAAGGATGACGCGGTGTTCTCCGGAGCGAAATTGAAATTTATTGTATTGGACGAGGCTCACATCTACAAAGGCGCTACCGGTATGGAGACTTCTCTCCTCATGCGCAGACTACGGGCCAGAATTAGTGAGCCGGACAGTGTGCAGTATATCCTGACGAGTGCAACCTTAGGTGGGCCGGATTCTAATGGAGATATCATCGGTTTTGCTGAGAAACTTTGTGGTGTCCCTTTTAAGGCCGATGGTATTATCCGGTCTACAGAGAAACGACCTCAGATGATCGACCTGCTGGATTTCACACCCCAGATGTTTGAGGAGCTTGCGCAGCGTCCTAATGCTGTGAAGTCGATCCTTGAGCAATATCAGGCCGATTATGCACCAGACAAGGGGAACGAAGAAAAACTATATGAACTGTTCTTGCGCGCCAAACTCTTTGACAAGCTGAGAAGCGTTGCGCATGAGCCGATTACCGTGTCTCAGCTTCGAACTGCGCTGAGTACGGTTTGCCCTCTTACCAACGAGCAGGTAGTTGCATTTATTGCCGTATGTGCTCGGGCGGAAAAAGATGGTGCAAGTCTCATTAAACCCCGTTATCATTTCTTTGTGCGGGCAATTGAGGGCGCATTTATTACCCTCACAGATCCAAAGCACCTTTACTTGCAGCGGAAGCTAGAGTCGCATGACGCTGAGAGCGGAACCAGCACTGCTGTGTTCGAGGCGGCAATCTGTACCGACTGTGGACGAATGGCTCTTGTTGGTCGTGAAGACGCAGGTGTTCTGCGACATTTCGCTCGCAAGGGCATTGATGATGCAAGCGAATATTTCTATGTGAGAGAATCTTCCGATGGTGAGCTCATGGAGGAACCGGAAGATGAAGAGGAACACGACGAGGGATACGATGATTACGTCGTATGCCCAATTTGTGGTGCCATATCGACTGAGGCAGATTGTAAATTTACCTCCCCGTGTGAACATGCGCGGTCAAATTATGTGCGTGTCCGAAAGGTCACAAAAAGTCGCAATGGAACAGCAAAATGTCCTGCCTGCGGCTTTGGTTCTTTCCGCCGCTTTTACTTAGGTAGTGAAGCTGCTACTGCAGTTTTAGGTACAGAACTCTTTGAACAGCTTCCAAGTGAGGATATCATCATTTCAGAGACACCCGAAATTCAGACGAGGAGAAGTGTTTTTGCAAAGGCACCCCAACAGCGCCAGGTACGAAGGAAAAAGGCTCGACAGTTCCTCTGCTTCTCAGATAGCCGAAGTGAAGCGGCCTTTTTTGCCTCGTATATGGAGCGTTCTTATCAGGAGTTCCTTCGCCGCCGTGGCATTTGGCACACAGCGGAAAAGTATAGGGCGGCCGGACGCGGTTCTGTCAGTGTTGCTGAATTTGTGAATGAGTTGGCCCGGTATTTTGAGGATAAGAAATCTTTTGCGGATTGGGACACCCCTGAAAACCAATTGGCAGATACGCTCCCGGCAATCAGCCGCAGCAATGCCTGGGTGGCTATCTTGAATGAGATGGTCAATGCCCGTCGTGGAACGAGCTTAGTCTCCATGGGAGTGCTCTCTTTTGAGTATCGGAAAAACGATGAGGCAGTACTCGGTTTCCAAGATGCTTTTGGCCTTGATCAGAGTGATGCAAGAGCGCTTTTGGAGCTTCTGACCCAGGATGCCGTTTATAGCGGTGCCATTGATGCCGGCAGAGATTATACTTTAACCTCAGCAGAACGTGAGTATATTTTCTTTGCTCCTACTGCAAAGAAGCTCGTGCTGCTGAAGACTGCTGAGAATGCGAAGAAGAGCTGGATTTCTGGATGGCGCGGAAGAAAGCGTACAAACGGCAACTACTATCCCAACAGCAGAATGTCAAGGCTTATGAGAGCACTGGGACTTTCTGAGGATGATGCCGATGCACTGCTGTGTGATTATTGGGAAAATGTGTTTGAAGCTCAGACCGAAGAATTCACATTGGACGCAAATGATTTCCGCATCAATATTGGCGGACTCCCGAGTTCAAAGTTTTATCGGTGTAAAAAGTGCGGGCGCATTACACCATATAATGTAAAAAACCAGTGTTCGTCTGTTAAGTGTTCAGGAGTTTTGGAGGCATATGATCCCCTGAGCGCAAGTGAAGGAAATCACTACGCCAGACTGTATAGAAGTGATCGGGCGGATCCCTTGTATATTAAGGAACATACAGCCCAGCTTGCAAAGGATCAACAGACTGCCTATCAGGAGGCGTTTGTCCAGAAAAAAATCAATGCGCTTAGCTGTTCAACAACCTTTGAAATGGGCGTTGATGTTGGTAGTCTGGAGACTGTCTATATGCGTGACGTTCCGCCCAGTCCTGCTAACTATGTGCAGCGAGCCGGTCGTGCGGGCCGTGCGCGTCAGTCGGCTGCATTTGTGATGACATACGCTAAGCTGTCCTCGCACGACTTTACCTACTATCAGGATCCACCCTCCATGATCAGCGGAAAAATCAAGGCTCCGGTATTTGAGATTGAGAATGAAAAGATCCTCAATCGCCATATTTTTGCAGTGGCTATGAGTGCCTTCTTTTCTGCACATGAAGACGTATATGCAGGGGATGACCAAACCGTCCTCCTTAACGAGGGAGGCTATGAGCGCCTTAAAGATTACCTGGCAACTAAGCCGGAGCACCTCAAATTGCTCCTCATCCGATCTATCCCGGCTAATATGCATCGTCGCCTTGGTATTGACGACTTTAGTTGGGTTGAGCGCCTTTGCGGAGATGGCGGTGTCCTGGATATTGCCGTTCAAGACTTCCGTGGAACGGTTGCCGAAATGGAAAAAGAACTTGCAGCATGTAGACGTCGAAAGGATGATGAAGCAGCTGGAGCGTGGAGCCGCAACCTCCGGAATTATCGCTGCAGTAAAGAGGATAACGCTGGTAAAAAGAGCTTGATCGGATTCCTCGTCCGAAATAATGTCCTGCCGAAGTACGGTTTCCCGGTCGATACAGTAGAACTGATACCGGATATTACTGCAGTCGGAAGAGGAAAATCACTTCAGTTGGCTCGTGATTTGCAGATGGCGATTGCAGAGTATGCGCCAGGAGCTCAGGTGGTTGCTGATGGCAAAATGTATGTCAGTCGGTATATCAGAAAACTGCCTGGCAAGAATGCCGAAACAGCTTGGGAAAAAGGATTTTACTGCCCCGCTTGTCCAACCTGCGGCCAGCCGAATTTTACAAAAGATCCGGTCACAGGTGCAGGACGCGAGTGTGTTTCCTGCCACAATGTTATCAAGCGATTCTCTTGGCTCAAGACACTGGAGCCAAGAATGGGCTTTTGTGCCGAAAGTGAGGTTCGTGATGTTCCGATGCATCGGCCTGAGCATGACTACAAGACGGATGACTACTACATTGGCGACCCTCACCGAAACCTTATCAGTAAGCTATCCTTCCAAGTGAACGATCAACTCTTGCTGGTGGAATCTACCTCGAATGACTCTCTTGTTGTTATCGGCCAAACTGGCTACAAAGTTTGCCCAGTTTGTGGCTATACAAAAGAGGAAGGTATTCCACCGAGCCATAAAACCATGAGAGACTATACTTGCTCAAACAATGAGGGCAAAGGCGCTGAGTACCGCTTGTCTCATGATTTCAAGACGGATGTGGCTAAAATTACCTTCGTCACGCAAGAGGCAACTAACAGAGATGTGATGCTTTCAGTTCTATATGCACTTCTGGAAGGCCTCTCTAGGGAGATGGGGATAGAAAGGACTGATATCAAGGGATGTTTGTTCCGGACATATACTGAAGGTCTGATGCTCTATTCTCTCGTGCTCTATGATTCCGTAGCAGGGGGGGCAGGGCATGTCCGTAGAATTATAACCGATGACGGCTACGCATTTCAGCGTGTTTTGAAGCGTGCAATCAATGTGGTCGATGGTTGTGATTGCGATTGCTCTTGCTATAAGTGCCTCAGAAACTACTATAACCAGAAGATCCATGATAACCTTAGCCGCCAGCAAGCCTCAACATTCCTTCATCAATGGCTCGGTACGATGAACCCGGTTGAGTTGGAAACTGATGTAAGTGAAGGGGTCTGTGACGATTCTTGAGCGAGTGATTCTGGCTATGGACGCGAACGTTTCAATTGCACAGTATGCTGGGCTTGCCATAGAAAACATTTTTGCACCGGATACTTTTGGAGGAGTCTGAAATGGTAATCAACATTACTTATGACGATGAGTTCCATGTTGAAGGGTATGGTTCACCGGCCAGCATAAAAGTGCAGACTATCAATGGAAAGAAGTATTCTTTTTTTGCTGAGGATTGCTGGGTTGAGGGCCTGGAAGGATTGGAAGTTGTAAAGAACAGGCTCTATTACTGCTACAAGGATGATGAAATTACTTCTCCTCGTGGTTTGGCTGCCGTATTCTATTTCATTGATATCTGGGAAAGTTGGGGTTCATTTATTTTCCCGACGTTCGATTATCTGTGTGACCGCATGAATGAAGAAAGCTATGTCACCGAGATGAAGAAGCGCAAAACCTGTATTACCCGCGAAATTGCGACAATCGACCCTGCCACTTGTTCACATGAGCAGCTGATGTCCATCTTGGAGCCGTATATTCCCGAATTCTCAGAAGAGTCGATTAAGCCATATAGGCTGTTTGCAGAAGAAGTAAAGAGCCTGGGAGAAATAGAATTCATCGACATCTCGATTAGTTGACCTAATCGTGTATCAAAATGTCTCTCGACAAAACGACACGCCCCAAAAGTAAACGCCAGCGTTTTGGCGCACTTTTGGGGCGTGCTTTTCATATGGAATTAAGCATGTCAAAAGGTATGCTTATTGAGAGGCTTTATTCATCTTCGCGCTTGTAAAAAGTGCAACGATTACTACCTCCGAACACCATCAATCTTCCACAGGATGGGCAAACATATACATCAAATGTTGGATCCGGCAAGTTGTAGTAATTGGTGTTCCCATCTTCATCTGTTTCAATTTGATCCCACACCACATCGGCAAAGGCCAAATAACAGTTTTCATCTGGAGCTTTGTGGTCATTCATGTATTGCCCGCATTTACATGTCCATCTTCCCATACTCTACCCTTCCTCAGAGGTTCCTCTCTGAAGACCATTTCCTGTGGCAAACTGGAATGTACGCAGTTTGCGGATGCGATTATTATTCTCTGATAAACCTATCGGGGGCTTTATTCTACAAGCGCGTTTTCGCTTTCCAGGTACTTCAGAATAGCTAAACAATATTGCACATATTCCAATTGCTTTTTGGCGGACAAATTCGAAATGGATTGAATGCCATTTGCTGTGCCTTCGATGGCCTGCCCTACGACCAAAAGAGGAGCAGCGACTATCGAAGCTAGAATAGTTGCAACTTTATCAGCCTCCCAATTATCAACAACAGCCTCTTTCAAGAACGACCATCGGACGGTTTCAACATCGTCTGGTGCGACTATGGAGTGTTTTTTGCCAATGTCGTTTGCTAGTGCAATCAGTCGGTCGATCTCCTTGTTTTTTATTGCCCTAGTACCAATAATAGTTTTATTGCCCAGCGTTGCATAATGTAACCCAATGTTGTCATAATCCCAGGTTTTGTTTTTTGCTTTGAATAGTGTATCTGCTTCGCGGGACTTCCCAAGAAAAACAATGTGAGTTCCTTTTCGTTCGTACTCTTCGCGGTTCTTCTTGAAATTTTTCAGAGTTGTGTGGCTGGGAGCAGGCAATGCAGGATCAATCTTGTTCCTGTTCTCGTTTAGAACCCCCAAAAAGTATTCAGATTCGGTGTCCAAGTCGGGATCGCTAACGATGAGAATGGGACACTGGTAGAACGCCCGTGCTTTCTTTTTGGATTCTTCCAGTCGTTTCTTTTCATTCTGCTTTTCTTGGACAGTTCTTTCAGCAAAATCGTCAAACGATTCTTCTTTATTCCAGTCGGGAGACCATTGAGACAAATCAGTTCCAGCAGGAGGAATCGGCAAAATATACTTTTCTTCCGTAATGCTTGGGAGTTGTTTGTATGCTAACCGTGCCGCTCTTTCAGCCTTTTCGATACCGGAAAACATGTCCTTTATATACAGGCCACTAAGTATCTGAGTATTGATCTCGCTATTGTAATCCTTATTGACAAGCACATGGAACAGCCGGGTAGCATTTGCGTAATCCCGAATCCGCAGATAAGAAAATGCACATAGTTCAAGAACATCCAAGGAACTACCTGCATGTTTTTCAGCAATGCCGATAAGGCGCACTGCTTCTTCAGGTCGCTCGGTATCACTTAATCCTTGCAGTTCTAAATACTCCAGCGCCCACGCGGCAGTTATGATGTCATGGCGGAGCAGGTTAAATTTGTTTAGTTGATCATACTGATTAAAGCACTCGATTGCCTTCTCGCGATAGTACTCCTTGATCTCGGCATCGCTAGCATTACGGAAAATTGTGTTTGCTGTGCTTCCAATCTGATACCAAAATGCAGGGTAAGCTTCATAATCACCCCGCACAGCATCTAGGTCATTGTACCGTTTTACAGGGTTTGTTTGCATTAGTGCTTTATTATAATCGGATATTTGCTTTTCAGTTAAGCGGTATCTATCCTCAAATTTATGGGTATTTGTCATCCGCCATGCTGTTTCAAAAAGTTGCTTTTGCAACGCATGAAGATGCTCCATACGATTGCGCTGGATTTCCCATTTAGCTTTTTCATTTTGCAATTCATATTCTGATCTGTTGCGGCGATAGTTCATGTACCCAATGCCGACCTGCGTTGCGAGAGTGACGCCCATTGCAACAGGGTTCGATGTGGCAAAAATCGCCCCGACATTGGGAACGGCGTTCCACACGGCATTTTTTAGCTGGTGCTGATAAGTTTTTTCTATAATCTTTTTGTCGCCCTCACTAATGCGTAGGAAAGTAATTTCGTCCATGATTTCCTTAATGACATCCAAAAGAGCCTCATCGTCTGGCATATTTTCCAGATTGAGATTGTTCATAATGGTGTTGTACTCCTGCTCAAGGACGTTTACATCGTTATAATCAATAATTTGAGAAATGGACACTGTCCACAGGTTCAGCGCATAGGCGGCAGTAATTTGATCGACTTTTTCCTTTGTCATTTCAGCCATCGTTGTATCCTCCATCCAGCAGTTATATTTCAACGGTCATCACTATTGGTAGGTGATCGGAGATGTATTTCCGATAGTAAGCGTAATCACCGCCACAGTACTTATTTACTGCATCAATCATTGCATATTTCACGCTCTGAAACGCTGATAATTCAGGGCTATATGTGAAGTGATCGTAGTTGTTTGCGAGAGCAGAGCCATTGGTGAATTGGCTGTCTTCCATTCTTTCGATATCTCGAAGGGTGGTGAGCTGATCTTGTACTGTTAGTATCTGAACTTGCTTCCCGCCCTCGAAAAATGAGTGGACCGCAGAGAGATAACAATTCTTATATTGCGTTTGTACAAGCGGACTCAGGATGTTCAGATTATAGTCGCCCATCGCAATGGTATATGGTGTTCTATTCTGACCATATGTGGTTTGACAAATCTCTGGATATATTTGCTGCGTTAAAATACTGTACTCCACTTGCCGTTTTTCAATTGAGGACAGCCTTACATCGCCAAAGAAAATGTGGATATTTATTAGGCGCAGTTCAAAAAAACCACCATACCGCGGTTGCAGCCTTATATAGTATGGAGCTCTTGCAAAAATGGAACAGTCCACATTAACATCCTTTGACAAGGAGTTTATGATGCGAGGCTCAAAAATGCGCGTTTCTCCAAGCCTTTTATATTCAACTTTTTTGAAACGGCTTTTTTTCCACAAAAAAGCATATCCCTCGCCACGTGACTCATTCGATAACATATCTCCGTACTTTGCAGGATCATCTGATTCGGAGGGGGCAGCAAAACAGTAATCCCAATTATACAACTCGTACTTTACGCTTTGCTCCAAAAGCCTATTTACGCCTTTTCCCTCACTGAAAATTTCTTGTAGAGCAACAACGTCCAAATCTTCAGAGACAATAATTTCGGCGATCTTTTCAAAGTCTTTTTTCGAGCTTGCCCCAAATTTTCTCAAATTAAATGAGCCGATTTTGATTTCCAATTGATCGCCCCCATATCAGAATAATCCTATTATAACATATGGATTTCTATTTGAAAATCAGGTGGCTTAGATGCCACACAATTACAAGTCTTTTGACTGCTATCGAAAAGGACAGCTCGGCAAATGATTTGTTGCCATTATCCTCACGACAAAGATGTCTTTCTATTTCCGGAAGTACGCCGCCTGCCCCCAGGGGATCCGAACACGGTTATTGGTGAGCAGCCAGAGGACAGGTATGCCGGAAGATGCTTCATATTCCGGGAATTCGCTTTTCCCATCTGTCATAATGACAATTTCGGAGGGGGCATTGTCGGCCATCTGTTCCCGAACATAATCAAATATGCACTGGAAACTTGTCCCGCCTCCGCTATATGGTGTCAGCTGCAGCAGGTTTTCCGCGCTGGTAATGGGCACTATCCGGCGGACTTCCGAATCAAAGAAACCGATAGAGCCGCTAAGCATCCCACCGAATTGCTCAATAGCTGCGCAGATCTCAGCGGCGGCCATGGCCACTTCCTGATCTTTCAAAGAGGCAGAGATATCAACCATGAACAAAACATTGAGCCTGGGCGTTTCAGACTCGTTGTAATCCGGCAGAAAGAAGTCCAGGTCCTGCAGCCTGCGATCGGGAGGGGTAAAGCTGTAGTCCCTTGTTTCGTCCATGATAAAGTGGTTCAAGAGAGATTGCCAATCGTGAGTCGTGATTTTCGATTGGTGAAGGACGCGCTCACAAAGGGTGCTACTGTCATAGTTTTCTGCATCGCGGTCCTTTGAACCCCGGATTTCCCGAATTGCCTCTTTGAGATTCGCACTCGGGCGTGTTGTATACTCGAAGATGAGATCGTCCAGTTCGTCATCATCCTCTGCTTCTGGGCGATATACTTCTGGCATCTCCTGCTTGCGGAACCCTTTGCAAACTCGCTCGATGATTCCTCGAATGCGCTCAGATGGAATTAGGTCATCAGGATCAGGGTCATCCAGGCTTAGAATCAAGACGCCATCCTCGGTGCGCGCGTTTGGCCGATCCCACCACTCATCTGAATCCAGCAGGAGATTGCGGCGCTGCGGTTCGCTCAATGTGGAAGGATCCAGGGGTGTCATCTGAAATGCCTCATAAGGCGTCAGCTCACAGCCTTCGACTTTGGGATAAAACGTCTCATGATGGATCTCACCGATTCCGGGGAGCTTGTCATCCGTAAAGCCATACCTGATAAGCGAGGAGTTGACAACGATATTGCAGGCGAAGTGAAAACGGTCACCTTTATAAAACTGTGGGCGTGAGAGATGCCCTAACCGGATGTGCATGAGCTGGTGGCAAAGCGCAAAATCCAAGCTGTTGTCGCCGAGTTTCTCCAACCAGTTTGCGTCAAAGTAGATGCAGCTCCCGTTTGTTGACATCCGACGTACATCCACATTGGCAACAAACAACATCTCTACCAGGGGCGCCGCTAACTCCGGCTCCCGTGTCAGAAGTCGATACCGGGCCTCTTGGAGTTTTCTCTTGAGCTTGTTGATTCTCTTCTCAGTCATGTTAGGCCTGCCTTAACCGCATCCTGATAAATTTCGTTTTCTGCGAGAATGGGGCGGAGCGCAGGGATGAGCTGATAATCATGGAGGAGGTTGGTGCGGAAGGTCCAAGGAAGATCGCAAGCGAACGCAATAGAGTTGTTGATGAGTTCCTTTTCCGGATGCCGACGCGCATAAGCGACCATCTCAGCCCGAAGGGCTTCCTGCATTTCAGGAGACTTCTCAACAGCGGCCTTTTTCCCGGCGAAGATGTCTTCGACTGAAGGCAGGCTGGAAAACAGAGAGCACCACTTCGCAAAATTATAAGTGACGCTTGCCCCGATACAGCCGGAAATCAAAGGCTGAATTGCATCCATGTTTTCTGAGATATTGGTAAGGATGTTGCTGACCATCTCCCAGGAGCGAGGTGTTGGAAAAGCCAAGGTGGATTCGGGACTATCGGAGCGCATGAGAGCGGTTGGGTTATACTCCAGAAAGCTGGTGACAAAGCGGTGAATGCCTGTTTTGACAGCCCAATCGTGCCATGAGGCGGGATCACCCTTCACGGTAATGTGCAAGAGGCGGTTGGCTAATGCGCGCGGCATATTATAGGCAACGGATTTATCGGTAACGCGGTTGCCGGCGGCAATGACGATACAGTTCTCCGGCAGCTTATGTTCGCCAATGACGCGATCCAGCGTGATCTGATAGGCCGCAGCCTGTACCGACTGCGGCGCGGCGGTGATCTCGTCCAGGAAAAGGATGTTAATCACATCTTCGCTTTCATCCATCTGGAAAATCTGAGGCTTCAGCCACACTGAGAGCGTTTTATCCGCATTGGCCGTTGGGATGCCTCTGAGATCAACCGGGTTGAATAGCAACAGACGTACATCTGTGATGGAAACCTTTTTCCCGGTCTTAGCCTGGATGTTGTCCGCTATTTCTCGAACACCCTGGGATTTACCGATACCCGGAGGCCCCCACAGCATCACAGAGGGAAAAGATTTTAGTGGAGTGCCATTTTTGATGAGCTTGATATAGGCCCGGGACAATAGGCTCACAATCTGATTCACATTCAGTAATGTCAAATTGGTCTCGTTATCAGTCATTTCTCGTGCAGCCTTTCTGACGAATATTGGTATTTGCCTGAGCTTAGGAGGATTATTGGCAGAAGCGCTGTTTTTGAACGGCAATCCGCTTTCTCATCAGCGTGACAAACGCGCTTGGTTCGATGACTTCCAGCACCGGGCCGAATGACAGTACCCGGATAAGCAGTTCGGTCTCATCGTCTTTATCGTAACGGAGCTTAATCTGATAGAGCCGATCGTCCAGCTTCTGAGTCTCTTTTTCAAAATGGGAGAAGTGCAGCAGCACGCGTTCCAGCCCATTGCGCTCGTCATGAAGCAGCATTACGAGCTCTTCGGAATTCTCCTGGGGCAGCGTGATGGATTTGGGATCATAGGTATCCAGTAACTCACAAGAACGCACACGAGCCATATTGATCGTGTTGAGCCGTCGCTTGCCTGTTGCCAGCAACCTGAACTTATCGTCCTTGGCGGAATACTCCATGCGATAAGGAATACACTCGATCGAATGACGGGCACCGGTATGGCCACGGAATCGGATACGCAGTTTTCTCTTCTCGCTTATTGCCTTCAGTGCTGTTTGGAAGCAGGCTATGTAAGCGGGATCCCCATACGGATCTCCGTCCGCGTACTGGTCGAAGAGAATGAAGGTGTCCTGAGCATACAGTGGCTCAACATCTTCCAGCCCGGTTGTGTCCGGATCAAACAGAGCGATTCTGGGATCAGACAGCAGTGCTTTGAGCCATCTCTTTTGGAGTGTCGTCAAAGGCATTGTTGGCTTGTGATGAAGTACGGAATGATACTCCTGGTCGAGTAAAGGCCAGGTTCCGGATTTCAGCGATGCCGGAATTGTGAGTGCGCTTTCCGCAAAGGCCTTTTCCCGGACAAGCTCTGTCATTCTCCGGTCTGTCAACTTCCCATCGGATGCTTCGGAAAGGATAGCTGCGACGACATTGAAATAGCTGCCGTAAATCTCACTGAATAACATCGTCGCCACCTCCGTACAGAGCGTCCATCCGCGCCAAATCTTCCCGGAACATGTCCAATACATACTGGCTGGAGCACTTGAGATCTACAATGCGGCCGATGAAGGTGCGCAGCCAGGGCAGCATCTCCGAGGCATCATAGACATCGGCAGAAAACCTGCAAGTCTGTGAGTCCAGTAGTTCGACTGTACCATGGCGCTTCTCACGCTCCAGTCGATGCATCACAAATTCCTCGCCTGGGTCAAAATGGACCGTCATTTCAATATGATCCAAATTATGATCGGGACCTGTTGAGACGCCCCAAAGGTGCTGGTCAAACTTTTCCTGGTAGCCTAAGTACTTACTATAGTGCTTCTCAACATTCCCAATCGTGACCTTTTTGATGGCATCCAGCCGGAAGAAAGTTAAGTGTCGGCCACGGTAATGGTAGCCCAGCAAATACTGGCGCCCGGACTGGGTACTGATATAGATCTTCAGCGGACAGACCGTCCTTTGATAGTCTCGGTCACTCCGCAGGCTTTTAACGGTCAGTTCCACAGCCCTTCTTTCGTCGATTGCCAGCAGCAGATCACAGAGGACATCACTATCCAGGGCGTGAAGCATATAGTGATGCTTGAATCGGAAGATATCAGAAGTACGATCCAATTTATCGATCAAGAAGGATCCAACCACCCCAATGGGATTCTCCTCGGAGAAAAAGGCCAGGGCGTCCGCCCAGGTTGTCAAATCAACGGCGTTGTCATCCGTTCTCCGGTACAGGACTTCACGACCGCATTTCTCGGAGCAAAGCAGACCAAGCGCCTCGTATTCCTTGAGCTTTTTACGCACGGTGGATTCGTCCAGAGAGAAGGCACCGCTGAAATGAGAGAGATAGTCATCGTTGATGCAATCGACAATCTCCCTGGAAGAAAGTGCGCTGCCGTCGGTCAGCAGGTCCATCACATAGAAGTGGAGGGTGATGTCCTTATCGGTAAAGCTCTTGGCTTTGAATGCCTTGTGGAGCGGATTGTGTGGGATGCGTCTGCTGTCAACCGAGAGGAATACATTCTTCCCGGATGTATCCTGATGGAAGGACATAAAGTCGCCAATCCAGCTCTCGATTCTGCGTCGCTCATTATCATAGCTGCGGGCACTTTTGATGCCGTACTCTTCTCGGCTCTTAAACCCATAGACATAGAATTCGCGCATGTAGTTCCGGATACGTTCAAAACTTTTAACCAATTCACTATATGCCACGAAATCCACCTCCTACAGTTTATGGCTTAATTCTACCACAGGAGGTGTCCAAATGAAAGGACAGGTCCTTGTAATGCGCAGGCAGGTATGCGATTGGCTCCGGTATTTCATGGACTTTTGGTGCGCTTTACTTGAGTTCGCAACTTTTTTTCCGTGTTTTTCCTCCGGTGGGGCTGTATTCTTAAATTACGAAAAGCGCATACAGCAAACCCAAGCATATGGCTTTTAACCATAGACGCTGCTTTGGTGAGGGGTGATTCCCCATTGAAGTAATGAACGCGCTTTGTCAAAGACGCTAACAGCAATATCCATCAACATTAGCTCAACGAAGGAGCACCTGCTTTCGGGGCAGGCCGGCAAAGGGTGAGACCCCCTTTATGATGAAAAAGAACAGCGTCTTGTCGAATGCATCTCCGGTAGTTCAGATGGTAGAACGGGAGACTTCAATCTCAGTGTCGTGGGTTCGAGTCCCGCCCGGATGATGCATTCACTCCTTAGACAAAAAGGCACCAACAGCAAAGATCGAATAGCTAAGATGTTTATAGCAGGCGGTTCATACCCGTCGTTCGTGGGTTCGATTCCCACTTCACATGGTGCCTTGTTTTATCAATAAAGATGCCCACAGCAACACCAAAACGGTCTGGAATCCGATCTAATGCAGGTGGCAGCCATAACCCATAGCTGCTTGCGGTACCATGGCATCTTGTAAAGGCACCAACAGCAATCCTTGGTAACAACTACGACTAGAAATCGTATTTTGGGGTTCAAATCCCTCATGGTGCCTTGTATAACCAATTCATCACGGAGGAGTGATTTCCATGCTGAAGTTTCTGAAGAAAGAAGCAAATATGACCCATACGGAAAATGGCGCAGTTACATATCGGTCCACCCAGTCTGAGTGTCTGGACCTGTTCGCCACGATCGGTGCCCTGCGCAGGGAGAGTGATAAGGAGATCACGAATCGCTTCCTCCGTGCCTATGCCGAAGACGCTGACCTGGCCATGAAAACCTTGTTTTTTGCACGAGATGTTCGGGGTGGTATTGGTGAACGGTGTGTCTTTCGGACGATTCTCAAGTGGTTGGCAGAAAACGAGCCGCAGTCCCTGGAGAAGAATATTCCATACATCGCGGAATACGGTCGTTACGATGATCTCCTGGCTCTGATGGGCACCTCCTGCGAGGGGAAAGCCCTGCAGCAAATCAAAGAGCAGTTGGATGCTGACTGCGCTGCGCTGGAGTCCGGTAATTCCGTATCCCTGCTGGCCAAGTGGCTGCCTTCTGTCAACGCCTCCAATGAGGATACGGTCCGGACTGCCAAACGCATTGCCCAGATGATGGGTATGAATGATGCCCAGTACCGCAAGATGCTCAGCGCACTGCGTGCAAAAATCGGCATCATTGAAAACAATCTGCGCGAAAAAGACTACACCTTCGATTATGCAAAGCAGCCTTCCAAGGCAATGTTCAAATACCGCAAGGCTTTCATGAGAAATGATGGTGATCGCTATGGAGCGTTCATGAACAGAGTTGCTGAAGGTGTGGAGCAAATCCACACCGGTACGCTGACTCCGTATGAGATCATTCAACCTTTCTTCAATCAAGGCTCCATCTCCACCCAAGAGCGGCAGGCCATCAATGCTACCTGGAACGCACAGGAGAACTTCACTGGCGATGAAAATGCACTCGTTGTCATTGACGGTTCCGGCTCCATGTATGGCGGTGCGGATCCCATTCCCGCTACAGTGGCGCTGTCTTTGGGTATCTACTATGCCGAGCATAACACCGGCGCATTCCAAAACCACTTCATCACTTTCTCCGAGAACCCAAAACTGGTGGAGATCAAGGGCAAGGACATCTATGAAAAGGTGCGGTACTGCCATCAGTTCAATGAGGTCGCAAATACCAATATCCAGCGCGTGTTTGAACTGATCCTCAGAACCGCAGTGGAGCATCGTGTTCCTCAAAATGAGATGCCCAGCAAGATCTACATCATCTCCGACATGGAGTTTGACTACTGCACCGAAGACTGTTCGATGACCAACTTCGAGTATGCTAAGCAGCTTTTTGAGAAGCAGGGGTATCAACTGCCCGAAGTGGTGTTCTGGAATGTGGCCAGCCGCAATCAGCAGCAGCCCGTCAAGGTCAATGACCGGGGTGTCGCGTTGGTATCCGGCTGTAATCCCCGTATCTTTTCCATGCTGAAGGCTGGCATTCTGTCCCCTTATGCTTTCATGATGGATGTTCTGGGATCCGAGCGTTATGCGGCAATCGTGGCATAAGAATGCCAATGCAGGAGGTGATAGCTTTGATGTTATCGCCTCCTGCTCTTCCTTTTTCGGCTGAAAAGTGTTGCTGATATCTGACTAAGTCCGTAAAATAAATAGTATAGAAGAAAAGGAGACCGTTATGGTTACGATACAAGGATCATACAATACCGCTGTTTGCTATACTCCTGAACTGGAGGAAGCAGCTCGCAAGCAGATCCAGGCAGTTTGCGATCAGGCCGAGTTTGCCGGCTGTAAGATCCGGATCATGCCCGATGTTCACGCCGGCAAGGGCTGTACCATCGGCACCACCATGACTATCCGGGACAAGATCGTTCCCGGCATGGTTGGCGTCGATATCGGCTGCGGCATGGAGACTGTAGAGCTTCGTGAGCGCGAGATTGACTTTGAGAAGCTGGATGCGCTGATTCGCAAGGAGATCCCCTATGGCCGAGAGGTGCGCGATGATCTCCACGCATTGAACGCAGAGATTGACCTTACTCAACTTCGCTGCGCTGATCAGGTCAACCTGAGTCGAGCTATGCGGAGCATCGGTTCTCTAGGTGGCGGCAACCACTTCATTGAGGTGGATCGTTCTGAGGATGGTCGCATCTTCCTGGTTGTCCACTCCGGTAGCCGGCATCTGGGTACCGAGGTCGCTGAGTATTACCAGAACGAGGGCCGCAGAGCCCTCTGGGGCGGCGCCAACTATCAGATTCAGGCAACGATCGCAAAGCTCAAGGCGGAAGGTCGTTACCAGGAGATTCAGAAGACGATCGTGGCGTTAAAGAAGGAGCAGGATCTGAGTATCCCCAAGGATCTGGCCTATGTGGAAGGCAAACTGTTTGAAGACTATATTCATGACATGAAGATCACCCAGCAGTTCGCAATGCTTAATCGCAAGGCTATGGTCGATGTCATCATGTCTGGCATGGGATTTACTGCAGTTGAGTCATTCACCACGATCCACAACTATATCGATACCGACGCCATGATACTGCGGAAGGGCTCCGTATCCGCACGGTCAGGTGAGAAGCTGCTGATCCCCATCAACATGCGTGATGGCAGCCTGATCTGCATCGGTAAGGGCAACGAGGAATGGAATTGTTCCGCACCTCACGGCGCCGGCCGACTGATGAGCCGGAAGGCGGCATTCCACGATCTGTCTATGGATGAGTTCCGGAAGGAGATGGAGGGCATCTACACCACCTGTGTTGTGCCTGATACGCTGGATGAGTCTCCTATGGCCTATAAGAGCATGGATGAGATTGTCTCTCAGATCGGCCCCACAGCGGAGATCGTCGAGCGGATCCGGCCTATCTATAACTTCAAGGCAGCGGACTGAAAAAATGTGAAAGGCGGTGTTACCCGTGGAAGCATTGATCAAAGAAAAACTGCAGGAAATTGAGCAGCGGGAGAATTGCCGCATTCTGTTGGCGGTCGAATCCGGCAGCCGCGCCTGGGGCTTTGCATCTCCCGACAGTGACTATGATGTTCGCTTCATCTACGTCCGTCCCAAGGAGAGTTATCTCAAGCTCAACCGTGTCAGAGATGTGATTGAGCTGCCCATCAATGATGTTCTGGATATCAACGGATGGGATGTCGATAAAACACTGAAGCTGCTCCATAAGTCCAACCCTACCGTGTTCGAGTGGTTTTCCTCGCCCATCGTGTATAAGACCACTGACTTCGCAGAGGCATTCAAGCCGGTTATGCTGCGCTACTTCTCATCTAAAAGCGGCCTGTGGCACTATCTGCAGATGGCTGAAGGAAACTATCGGGAGTACCTGCGAGGAGACATGGTTAAAGCCAAGAAGTACTTCTATGTGCTGCGGCCGATCCTTGCTTGCCGGTGGATCCTTGAAAAAGGCACTCCGCCCCCGATGCTCTTTTCCGAACTGGCAGCGAGTCAACTTCCGGACTATCTGGAGGAGACTGTTGCAAACCTGCTTGATCTGAAAATGAACTCCCCCGAAGTGAAGATGATCCCGAGGATCGATATCCTCAACGAGTACATGGATCGAAGCATTGCAGAAGTGCGATCTTTGGTCGAGCAGTACCCGAGAGAAATCATGAAGGATTGGGATGAACTCAACGAACTGTTCCTCGCTGCACTGGAGATGTGATCTATGATGAAATTACCGCCACAAGTGAATACAGCATTTGCTCTGCTGGATGCCGCTGGCTATGAGGCATTTCTTGTTGGTGGTGCCGTGCGCGACTATGTTCGGAGCGGTAGCCCAGCGAAAGATTGGGACATCACCACGAATGCACTCCCCGAGCAGGTAGAAGAGGTCTTTGCAGGCTACCGCATCATCGAGACCGGATTGAAGCACGGTACTGTGACGGTTGTGATCGACCACGAGCCACTTGAAATCACGACCTATCGAATTGATGGTGATTACACCGACCACCGTCATCCTGACTCGGTCAGCTTCACTCGAAACCTGAAGGACGATCTGGAACGGCGGGACTTCACGATGAATGCCCTGGCCTACAATCCGAAGACAGGAATAGTAGATTTTGTTGGGGGTCAAGAAGACATTGAAAACGGTGTGATCCGGTGCGTAGGCGATCCGGATCGCCGGTTTCAGGAAGACGGTCTGAGGATGTTAAGAGCTCTGCGCTTCGCATCTGTGTATGAAATGCAGATCGAAGAGCAAACAGCAGCCGCAATCCACAGGAATAAGGAATTGCTCAAAGGCATCGCAGCAGAGCGAATCCAGGTTGAAGTTACAAGACTCCTCTGCGGCAAGGGGGTTGCAGATGTTTTGCGTTCCTTTGCCGATGTCCTGGCAATACCAATCCCAGAATTGTCTCCGATGTTCGGCTTTGACCAGCACAATCCCCACCACGATAAAGACATCTGGAATCACACCATAGTAGTCGTCACAAGCATTCGTCCGGAGCCAATTCTGAGGTGGGCAGCGCTGCTCCATGATATTGGGAAACCATCGTGTTTTTCCTTCGCTGAGGATGGAGTCGGGCACTTCTTTGGACATGCGGAAAAGAGCACAACTCTGACGGATAGTATTTTAAGCCGGCTACGTTTTGATAATGTCGGAAAAGAGCGGATCGTAAGGCTGGTTCGTTATCACGATATGCCCATCACAGCTGAAAGAAAACTTGTCAAGCGTCTATTATGCAAGCACGGGGAAGAGACTGCCAGGCAACTGGTTGATCTTCACATGGCAGATACACTTGGCCAATCGGACATATGCAGGCAGCGCCTCGCAATATTCAATGAGGTCAATGCTTTGATGGATGAGATCATCCAGGAGGAGAACTGCTTTTCCCTGAAGGATCTTGCGGTCAATGGGCACGATATGATGACATTGGGCTTTCAAGGCCATTCCATTGGCCTAATGCTCCAAGAATGCCTTGATGCAGTCTTGGATGATCGAATCCCCAATGAGCATAGCGCATTGCTTTCCTATGCAAAGGCACAACACGAGGAAAGATAATATGGCAAACGGCAGTACGAGTGTATTGCCGTTTTGCTTTTCATCGGCTGCACCCACTGTCCGGTTAATGGGACAGCTCAACTGTTAGACTACAAGCAGAATCGATTAAAAGAAAAACTGTTCCATAATTATCGAAGGAAGTTGGTGTTCTTAATGTTATTTGCTTTCGTAGTCGCATTGTATTTCTCGGTTTTCTTCTCAATCGCTGCTGTTATGGAGTTCTGCCTTTTTCGATTGGACAATTTTCGCAGAACGCAGCGAAGTGATTACCCCGCCATCTGCCATCTGATTGATCGCATATGGTCAATCTCGCACCTGACTTTTATCTTTGAAGACGATGAAGATCATGACTGGGAAGAAGAGGTGGAACCAGCTTCTGCATATTACTATCCAGATGTTCGGGACTTCTTCATTGATGCATCACAGAAGAATAATAAAGCCGCTTGATCTCAATAGACCCAAGAGCATAGCCGCACGATAACAGTAGTTTTAAGAAACATGAAAAAGGGCTCAGCATTTTTGAAAAGCCACTCGCTTGTTTCTTACTCATAGACTGATTGACAATGCACATAATATGTAATAATATTGTAGTGCAAAGGAGGGCTTTGTGTGGATACAAATATGACTTTTCGAATGGACTCTGAAGTAAAGGCGCAGATGGCCTCTATCTGCGAAGCACTTGGTATGTCTACTTCCACTGCGTTCAATATCTTTGCAAAAGCTTTTGTTCGGGCAAAAGGAATGCCGTTTCCCGTCACTGTTCAGGAGCCGGCAACGGCAGTGAGTCGGGATAAAATGCTAGCAGATACCGATCAGATGCTAAGCGAGTTCAGCGCTGATTATAAGAGGATGGCAGAATGATCTGGGTAACAGCAGACGATGTAATCTTGATCCACAGCCGGATCATACAAACTACCGGTGGCATTGAGGGCTTACGAGACCGAGCTGGGCTGGAAGCAGCGATAGCTGCGCCATTGCAGTCCTTTGGCGGAGAAGATCTCTTTCCAAGTGACATTGAGAAGATTGCAAGAATCGGCTTTGGCTTGGCATCGAACCATGCGTTTCTCGATGGGAACAAACGTATCGGCGCCATGATGACGCAGTTGCTCCTCAAATGGAATGGATATCAGCTCCGCTTGAAACAGGGCGAATTGGCTGACATGTTCATCGCTATCGCGGATGGAACAAGCAATGAGCAGGATCTTCTAAACTGGATCCAAGAACACACATAACGATTACGGAGATCGGGATCGCCCGGTCTCCTTTTTCTTTCTGTTCCAGTTGATTTGTTGTTTGGCGTTCCTCTTTTTCGTAAGTAATAGTAGATAATACATGAGGAGGAAACCGAAATGAAAAGCTGCAAATACATGAGTGCGGAGGAACTTCCGATGATCCTCAATGTGCAGGAGGTGTCTGACTTTATTGGCCTGGGCATGTCTCAAACCTATGATCTGATCCGGCGCATTGATTTCCCCGCGTTCAAAATCGGAAACCGTATTTTTGTGCCGAGAGATAAGTTCCTTACCTGGCTCGACAATCAGTCGGCAGAGAAGGAAGCTTTATTCTATGTGGATCCGAGGTGATAAAGTTGGAAAGTAGAGAGATCAAGCGCATCATGAGCGCAAAAGAGTTGCCGGATGTGATGACGATGCCAATCGTTGCAAGAACGCTTGGTTGCAGCCTGAATACGGCATACGCCCTATTGAATCGCCAGGACTTCCCGCGATCGGTTGCAGGGAACCGCGTGTATATCGATAAGGAAAAGTTCCTTGCGTGGCTGGACGATCAAACGGAGCGATGGAGGTGAATTCGGTGTCTGCAAAAAAGAGAGCCAACGGCGAAGGCAGTATCCGGAAGAGATATGAAGGGTGTTGGGAGGGGCGGTATACTGCCGGCTACGATATCCTGACTGGAAAACGGATTCAGAAGGGCGTCTTTGCGAAGACGAAGAAAGAATGCGCGACTAAACTGGCCAAAGCCATTCAGGAGAATACCGGTCCATACTACCAGCGGGGGAAGGGCTATGACGATGTCACTTTGGGGCATTGGATGCACCTCTGGTTTGATGCATATACCAAGCCCAACATCAGGCCCAATACAATCTCCAGCTACACGAATATCATTGAAAACCACATCATCCCGGTGCTTGGTGATATTCGACTCACCAAACTGCAATCCATACAGATCCAGAGGTTTTACAATGACCTGAAGGAACATGGGCGGCTCGACAGTAAAGCCATTCGGACTGAGGAACCCTTATCTTCCAGCATGGTGCGTCATGCCCATATGGTCTTGAGCGGAGCGCTCAAGCAGGCAGTGAAAGAGCGAATCATTCCTTTCAATCCCTGTGATAACTGCAGGATCCCTAAGAAAGAAAAGAAGGAAATGACGATTCTGCCTCCGGAAAAGATCGGAGCATATTTGGATGAGGCAAAGCGACTCGGCGTCTATGAGATGTTCTTTCTGGAGTTGACCAGTGGCCTGCGGAAAGGAGAACTTCTTGCACTCCTTTGGACGGACCTGGATGTAGAAAACAATAAGCTCACAGTGAACAAGCAGGTAAACCGGATCAATGGGGAGCTTGTTGTATCTGAACCCAAAACGCAGAACTCTATCCGCACGGTAGCATTGCCGCAGCAGACTGTTGATTTGCTGATTTCTGAACATCAAAGGCACCCAGGCAGCCCTCTTATGTTTTGCTGCCCAAGGACAAACAGTTATTGGTGTCCAGATTCCGTTGTACGGCTTCACAAAAAGATGCTTGCTGCAGCAGGGGTAGAAGACAGGGTTCGTTTTCATGACTTAAGACACACTTTCACGACCTTAGCTGTCCAGAGTGGAGCAGATGTCAAAACAATTGCGAGTATGCTTGGGCATTACAGTGCCGCCTTTACACTGGATACCTATACCCATGTGACCGATAGCATGCAGCGAGGGGCAGCGGAGAAAATCAGTGTTTTTCTCAATGCAAATGTCCAGATCAACACGAATGTGCAGGTTAATGTCAATATCGTTCAGCCACCCGATGATGTAGTCGTGGTGCAAGAAGCGGTCTGAAGAGAAAGAGGGGTACCCAGAATCGGGTACTCCTCTTTTTGGTGGGCCAGGTTGGAATCGAACCAACGGTGTTTCTGATGTCACGGTTTTACGGACCGCTGCCTTCGCCAGCTGGGCGTACTGACCCGTATGGTGGAACCGGCTGGAATCGGACCAACGACACCCTGGGCTTCAACCAGGTGCTCTACCAACTGAGCTACAGTTCCATGTGGCGGAGAGCGCAGAACTCGAATCTGATACCATTCCTGGTACGATCCGCTTAGCGGGCGGTCCCCAGACCTTCTGGGTTCACTCTCCATATTTGGCTGGGGTGGCTGGATTCGAACCAGCGAATGCCGGTGTCAGAGACCGGTGCCTTACCACTTGGCGACACCCCAATATTGGCAGGGGCAAAGCGAATTGAACACTTAACCTACGGTTTTGGAGACCGTTGCTCTACCAGTTGAGCTATACCCCCGTGTGGTGATGCCTGCGGGGTTCGAACCCGCAATTTCCAGCTTGAGAGGCTGGCGTCCTAACCAAATTAGACGAAGGCACCATTTGGAGATACGGGCCGGATTCGAACCGGCGAATAACAGCTTTGCAGGCTGTCCTCTTAAACCTCTTGAGTACCGTATCGTATGGCTGGGATAGCTGGATTCGAACCAACGATGCCGGTGTCAAAGGCCGGAGCCTTAACCGCTTGGCTATATCCCAGAATAGTGGAGATCCGCGCCGGACTCGAACCGGTCATTGCAACCGTGAAAGGGTTGTGTCCTAACCATTTAGACGAGCGGACCAGATGCAGGGAACGCTACTCCCTGCGTATTAAGCAACCGAGTGATCGGTGATAATGATGTCATCCATGCGCACATGCAGCAGTGCTGCCAGCGCAATTAGATTGTCTACCGTTGGCAGCGCAGTTCCATTCTGCCATTTGTAGATTGCCTGCGGGGAATTGAATCCAAATGCCATCTGCAAATCGTGGACAGAGAGGCCTGCTGCTTTGCGTAGATGCGTAATATTGGCGCCGGTGCGGGCCAAATTGATCGTTGGGATGTCCAACTGGAAACCCTCCTTTCTGAATGATTGCCGCGTTTTGCGCGCAAAAAAGCCGCTTGCCTTTTATCAAGACAAGCGGCTTCATAATTCAGAGAGGGAGATCCAAGCAGACCAATTTATCCGGTCAACATGGTACCAATCCAATCATATTCTTCTGCTTATCTTGATATGGGCGCACTTCACTAAAGCTATATTCCTGGCACTGGAAGATAGCCTGCCACTCGCTCATATAGAAGATAGCGGAAGAGATGGCCTTCATGGTGTAATTCCTTTCTGTGTAGTGTTGTTCTTGGTTTCTAAGGGTACTATACCACATCTTTTCTGGTTTGTCATTCAACTTGTAGTTAAAAATCTCTGTGTAAGCAGATGTCACGGAATATACTACGAATGAACTGGTGATTTCTCATTTGCAGGACCCTGTTTTGACCGCCGCTGAGTCGAAGATAAGGGGGATTCTTTCAAAGCGCCTCGAAATGATACCTGGGCTTGCCCAGACTCTTTTTGCCATACTCAATGGCTTCCTCCGGGCAGCGGCAGATGCACGCCATGCAGTGGGTGCAGTCACCGCCCCAGACGGGCTTGCCGTTTTGAATCGTGATGTTGTTCGTTGGGCAGAGCCTGGCACACTGACCGCAGCCGGTGCAAGCATCTCCGGACGTAAAGGCATTTGCTTTGACGAAGAAAGAATAGAAAATTGGATTCACCGGGCTGCTCATGAAGCGGTTGTATAGGTTACTGCGGGGCTGAGGGAACGCTTGATTTGCCGAGATGGCAGAGATCACACGGTCAATGTCCGGCTCCGCCTTGGCAACGATCTGCCACGCTTCCTCCGCCTGCGGCACATTGAACATAGCAATGTAGTTTTCAGGCATTATGATCTGCGCCGTGCCCATATAGGTGAGCTGTTTCTTCTGGCAGAGCTCGTGGTTATACTGAGCGGCATTGCCGATCTCGCTGCCGCAGGACATGACGAACCATGCCTGTGTCCCGCAAGGAAAATCCGTTTCCGCCAGCCAATCCCGTACAATACGCGGAATGCGCCATGCGTAAGTGGGTGTGACGATAATCAGGCGCTCAGCGGATATGACCGGCGAAGTATCGCCTGCTTTGATGCGGTCATTCATGCTGAGAAGCTCTTCGCCCAAGGTGACCGCGATGCGCTCTGCGACGTACCGGCTGTTCCCGGTACCGGAGAAATAGAGTACCATACTGAACCTCCTTACCGTCCGACGAAAGCCACAATCGCTTCTACGGTCTGCCGAACTTGTTCCTCGCCCGAAATGGTGGGGATCCCGTCGCCATCCTGTGGGCCATAGCTTCCAAACTGGGCGTGGCAACCGCCGTCCAGAACGACTTCCGTGGTATCTGTGGGAAGATTTGAACGATTCTTTTCATAGGATTCCCGATTCAGCACCCCGTCCTCCGAGCCATAGACAGAGAGCACCCGGAGTGGTGTACCCGTGAGATCTTTTGTGGAATAGGCGGCCAACAGAATCAGCCCGTCGAAATCCTTCTCATGTGCCGCAGTATAACCCGCTGCCATAGCGCCGCCCAGAGAGTGTCCAGCTATGTACCAGGTCGTGACCTCGGGATACTCTTGTTGGAGTCCGTCCGCAGCGTTAGCATCCAGAACAGCCAGATTGCCAGGCATCCGCACCAGAGCGCAGAGAATACCGTTTTCTGCACAGGCACGCAGCAGGGGCGCATAGGCCGTATACTCCACCTTACCGCCGGGGTAAAAGATTAGCCCTGCGGTCGGATCCTCGGGAACGAACCAGATCACATCCCCGTCCTGCTCCGCCTGCACACTGTCCGTGAGATAGGCCATAGCTTCCAATGCTGTCTCATCGGCATGGTAATAATCGGATACATAGGCATAGCCGCCGATCCCAAAGAGGAGAAGGACCGCCAGGCACACGGACAGGATGATTCTTGTCCTTTTCTTCATATGATGATCCCTTCGCAATGGTCGATCTCGTGCTGGATAATCTCCGCCGTCCAGCCAGTAAAGGTCTTGAGCCGTGTCTGGAACTTCTCGTTCTGCCATTGCACCTTGATGGTCTGGAAACGCTTCGTTCTCCGTGTACCGGTGAGGGACAGGCAGCCCTCCTCAGCCTCATACGCCCCGGACTGCTTGACGATGACGGGATTGAACATGACCATGTATTCGCCATCGTTGTCAAAGGCGATGATGCGTTTATTGACGCCGATCATATTCGCCGCCATGCCCACGCAGCCATCCTTATGAGCGGCCAATGTTTCCAGCAGATCCTGCGCCACAACCAGATCGTCAGCCGTGGCGGGTTCCGCCTTCTGGGCGAGAAAAGCCTCGTTTTTGCATATTTCACGAATCATGATTGCTCTCCTTATCCGTTCTTCGCCTGATAGTCCGCGCCCCAGGCCCACATGGCATCCAGGACCGGCTTTAGGCTATAGCCTGTCTCGGTAAGGGTATACTCCACCCTCGGCGGCACCTCGGCATAGACCTTACGGGTGAGCAAGCCCTTCTCCTCCATGTCCCGGAGCTGGGCGGTCAGCACCTTCTGGGATACCGTACCGATGGACTTTTTCAGTTCGCCGAAACGCTTGGTGCCGTCCATCAGATCCCGCAGGATCAGCACCTTCCACTTGTCCCCAATGAGCATCAAGGTGGTCTCCACCGGACATGCAGGCAGTTCCATCACAAAACCTCCAATAGTTTCTATTTGGTAACTACAGCACAATATTGTGCTTACTTTACAGCTGATACTTTTGGCCTTATTCTAAAAGCAAGCAAGGCACAAGTCAAGCTGTAAAAACATTGGAGGTTTTATCATGAAAAAAGTTGTTGAATTTCTGACTGCCAACCCGGTTCAGTATCTGGCCACTGTGGGCCGTGACGGAAAGGCCAAGTGCCGCCCCTTCATGTTCTGCTTTGAGCAGGACGGCAAGCTGTGGTTCTGCACCAACAACCAGAAAGATGTCTACAAGGATATGCAGGCCAACCCCTATGTGGAGATTTCTGTGTCCAGCCCCAGCTACGCCTGGATCCGCCTGCACGGCAAGGCCGTGTTTGAGAACAACATGGCTGTCAAGGAGGGCTGCATGAACAACCCCATCGTCAAGGGCCAGTACCAGACCGCCGACAATCCCATCTTTGAGGTGTTCTATCTGGAAGATCCCCACGGCATCATCGCCGACTTCTCCGGCAATCCTCCCTACGAGTTTTGATCACCGATACGCACTTCCTTTTCCGGAGAAAAAATGGTACGATTACCTGGGGTGATGGTATGAATCAGGCTGAAAAAAGAGTATTTCTTTTCAAGCGATTGCTGGATGAGGACAGGCGCTATCGCGGCATGGAAATCCCGGCGGATGCTTTGGAGCAGAAGCGTATGCTGCGTTCTCTGATGAACATCCGCCGCCCCCAGGCCGTCGATGCCGAGTTCCTGGCCGTACAGGACGATTACCTGCGTCAGGAGAGCGAAGCCGCGGGCATCACCCGCCTGGCCGATTTGGAGCCGGTTTGCGGCGACTTGTACCTCTGGCAGGGCGATATCACTCGGCTCCGGTGCGGCGCCATTGATAACGCCGCAAACAGCGGCATGACGGGCTGCTATGTGCCGTGCCACACCTGCATCGACAACTGCATCCATACTTTTGCAGGCATCCCAGCTCCGGCTGGATTGCGCCGAGCTCATGGAGCGCCAGGGCTAAGCTGACTGTCTATATTCAGATTGATATCGCAAAGTAGGAGTTGCCGGATACGCGTACTCATTCAAAAAGATTTGCTCAAACATAAAACGGACGTGGTTCAGTAGTAACTACTAAACCACGTCCGTTTACATTCACTTGAACACGCAGTTATATTTTGAATTACATGATGTTGCTGTCAATTCCAAAGGCGCCCCGAAAAGCATCCACGCAAAATGGATGCAATCCCTTGCAGAATCAGGAACACACCTACAACAGTAGTCATGGCCACAAGGCTGGCAATGGGTGACAGGAATGAGAAGAAACCAGCACATGCAAGCAGAACGCCAATCGCAGTGAACCAGCCCCAGCCGCGTACTCCAAGACGCTGCAGGTCAAAGGAGTTCACGAATTTGGTTATGCCGGAGAAAATCAGCCACATTCCAAAAATGAACGGCAGGGTAAGTGCCGTAAACCACCCATTGCCAAGAACGAACAGAGACAGCAGCACCGTCAGAATTCCGTCCAGCAGGAACCATCCTGACCCAGCCATATAATTATGAGCAGTGGCGAAGATCACAATATCCACGATGCCAGAGAACAGCATCGCAACACCAAGAATCATCGTCATGCTTGTGAGTGCGGCGCCTGGATTTCTCAGGCAGACGATACCGGCCATCACAAGCAGCACACCGGCAATGACCCACAACACACGGGAAGTTGTCCGACTCATCATGCATGCCTCCGTTCTTAGCCAGCCTTACCTTTTATTCAATCGCAATTGTAGAATTCCTGGGCAGTTCTTTCTTTACCCTCTTGGGAAGAGATACTCTCAGGATGCCATCCTCAAACTTCGCGGACACATCCCGGGGCTCAATCTCCTCGCCCACAAAGAAGCTGCGGCTACAAGCACCGGCGTACCGCTCCTGACGGATGTACTTGCCCTTCTTATCTTCCTGATCTTTGTCCAATCCCTTGGCGGCGCTGATGGTCAGATAGCCATCCTTCAGGTCAAGCTGAACTTCATCCTTCTTGAAGCCGGGAAGATCAACATCCAACTCGTAGGTGTTGTCGGTCTCCCGCACATCGGTCTTCATCAGGTTTTTGGCGTTCTTCCCATACAGCGGATTCCGAATAGAACGCATCGGGATCATAGGAAAGTCGTCATCAAAGAATTCATCAAACAGGTTCTCACCAAAAATACTGGGCATCATAAGTCATTCCTCCATTCATAATCCTTACTGAAATGCCCTGTGTGAGGGGGCTGTTTTGCCCTCCCGCTTGGAACGACTCTGTTATAGTCTCTTGCGTTAGCACTGTCAAGAGGAGAGTGCTAATGTTAACAGAAATACAAAAGTTCGTTCACATATGATACGATTTCTCGGCCGTCAGGCATCAGCAATGCTGGGGCAGCATGGAATGCTTCAGCACTTTCAGTGCTCGCCTACGAATCAGGAAAGAAAATGATGCCGGTTATACCCCGATTGCACTGTGTAGAACCATTAAAAATGCTTTTGACAAGGAAACCGCAGGCGACTTGCGCTTTGTGCAGATAGTGGTACAATGGCACTGAAAAAGAAGCGATTCAGGAGGCCGCTTATGTATCAATACAGGATAGGTTCTAACCTGACGCCGCTGTCTGGAAAGCCAGATCCAGATACCTGCGTCCTTACACTGCTGTCCTCGGAGGAACTGGACCAGAATCTCCAACTCCCGGGACTGGAGCAGGTTCTCCGCCATACGCCTACAGCGAGGGATGCCCGCGTATGTAAGGCTGAACCCCACCGAAATTATCTGTGCGGGACCATTGTGACCCCACGGCATACAAAAGAAAAGGCACCCATCGCCTTCGGATATCTGATGACACCCAGCCATGTGGTTTTGAGCGACGATGCGGGTGTGGCCCATGCCATGATCCAGAGACTGCTCCGGGAGAATCCACAGATGGAAAAGAGCCCAGGCAGTTTCTTTTATACGTTCCTGGAGCTGATCATTGCCAAGGATATGCACCACTTGCAAGAATTAGAGGATAAGCTGGACCAACTCGAAGATCAGGTGCTGGCAGGCCAGTTGGAGGGATTCAACCCCAAAATGACGGCAATACGAAAAGAAATTTCCAACTGGATACGGTACTATACGCAGTTGGATGATATGGTCTGTGAATTTCAGGAAAACGAAAATGAGTATTTCAATGAGCATGAACTTCGTCTGTTTCATATGGTGGAAAAACGCATTGGACGGCTGAAGGATGAGGCGCAGATGCTGCGGGAATATGGCCTGCAGGTGCGGGAACTGTTTCAGGCGGAAATTGATATTCGGCAGAACAACATCATGAAGATACTTACCATCGTCACGACAATTTTTCTGCCCCTGTCCCTGGTGGCAGGCTGGTATGGCATGAACTTTACCAATATGCCGGAGTTGACATGGAAATACGGCTACCCGGCAGTCATCGGTATCAGTGTTCTTGTAGTCTTGATTTGCCTCTGGGTGATGAAGAAGAAAAAATTCTGGTGAATTTGGAATACAACATGTCATGGAAGGGAGCCCTTGTCCCCATTAATGCGTGGTGCCCAGAGAAAGACTGGGTACCACGCATCTTGGGGGTTATCCAAACTACTGGAGCATGTTATAAGAGAGATTCTTTGACCAATACTGTAACAGAAATCAAAAAAATAGTTATAGAGGCGGTGCCACCGCGATCCGGAAGCACCGCCTCTTGAGTCATGAGTTTAAGATTTGTTCAGCCTTCAATAGCAATCAGGTTCTTTGATTCCAACTGTACAACCTGCGGCTGCTTGGGAACGAACAGATGGAGGGAGCCGTTTTCAAATCTGGCGCGAATGTCCTCCTGCTTTACCTTATCGCCAACGTAGAAACTTCTGCGGCAGGAACCAACAAACCGCTCTCTCCGCAGATATTTCTCACTTTGGGTGTTGTCCTGGCTGTTCTCCCCAACGACTGCGCTGATGCAGAGGTACCCGTCTTTCAGTTCTGCAGAGAGATTCTCCTTTGAAACGCTGGGCAAGTCAATGATCAACTCATAGCCCTGATCGTTTTCTTTGATATCCGTACTCATCATGCCACCCAAGTTGTGGTTACTGAAGGCGGAATCGAAAACTTCTTCAAACATGGTCTTTGCAATGGTATAAGGCAGTAACATGATAAAATCCCCTTTCAATGGTTGCCTTGTTGTCAAGGCGGTTTTTGTTTATGCTCTGATTATATCACCTTAATTAGCACTGTCAATGCGAGAGTGCTAATTTATTTCTTTGTTTTTATCATTATCAATAAAAAATATTTATCATTTAGCTTGAAATCATATGCGTGTACTGCTATGCTTTAATCAGCTGCTATTGAATTTTGCATCAAAGAGGTAAGTACATGAACATCTTCCAACTCAGTTGCTTTTTAGCTGTTGCAAATTCCCTGAGTTTTGCCCGTGCCGCAGAGCAGATGAACATTTCCCAGCCTGCAATTACGCACCAAATCAAATCGCTGGAGAGCGAATTAAATGTAAAGCTCTTCCACCGTTCCACAAGGCTGGTCGAAATCACACCGGAAGGCCAGTCCTTTATCACGGACGCGAAAAATATCGTCGCCATTGCGGGACAGGCGAAGGTCCGGTTCAGTAACCCTAAAGAATATCCAGTAGAAACACTCTCCATTGGATGCAACAGCTATACGCAGTTGGCTCTGCTGACAGAGGTCCTGCATGAGCTTTTGCTTCAACACCCAAATGTCCATCCTCAGCTCCATGTTGTACCCCACGAACAGCTGTTTCGTTTACTGGAAACAGAAACGGCGAATGCTGTTCTTGGTATGCGGGAGGGGGCGGATATAGAAGCCGGATTATTTTTTCAAGAACTGCAGAACAGCAGCCTCGTATGTGCCTGTCGTGAAGCGTATTTCCCGGATAGCTGCGAAAAGATTACCATGCAGGAGCTTGAGGGCAAAAAGCTGATTTTTTGTAATCCTATTGCCATAGACCCTGAAATATCAAGACTGCAGTGGAAACTTGCGGAAGGCAAAGCCCCGGCGGATATACACTTCTGCGAGTCCGTTGAGGCTGCCATTGTTTTGGCGGAGGCGGGGTTCGGTCTGGCGATTCTGCCGGAAGTTATGCTTCCGGCAAATCACCAATTGAAAACAGTTGCGCTCGCAGATTCTCCCAGGTTGTCCTTCGGAATCTATTACAAGCCTTTTCCTGGTGATGCGCTTCTAAAGCACTTTATTCAAATTGCCAAACACTGTTTTCAGAGTTCCTGCAAGGAGGTTCAAGCAGCACATCAGCAGGCTGCTGAGGTTCCGTACAATCCAGTGTAATCCCACATTCATAACTGAACAAATAGAACACGCCCCGGCAGCTATTGTGCTTCGCAATAGCTGCCGGGGCATTTGGCTGATCTCAGATATCATGTTGAAACAAACGGATATGATTACTCGGCGGCGGGGACATCCTCCGAGGCGCTCAGGAACGGTGCTGGGTGCTTTTGAAACGTGGCAAGACTCACCGTGACCAGTGCGATGGCGCAGGCGATGGTGCCCGGCACAGCTGCACCCAGGCCAAAGGGTTGTCCCAGCAGTTTCCATGCAATGCAAACTGTAAATCCACTGACCATTGCCACGATGATTCCCTGCTTCGTAGCTTTCTTCCAGAACAGAGCGGCAAAGGCCGGAATACCTGCTGCTGCGGCATAGAAGCACCAGGCAAACATCAAGGTGGCGTAGGCGTTCTTGATATAAAGGGCGATCACCAGGGCACCAATGGGCAGGATCACGGCAAAGATCCGGGACAGCCGTAGCTCTGTTTTTTCACTCATCCCTGGAGAGATCGTTTTGCCAATATCGCTGACGCAGGTTTGTACGGAAACCAGCAGGTAGCTGTCCGCAGTAGACATGATGACGGAGAGCATGCCGGCCAACGCGATACCCGTCAGGCCGATGGGCAGCACCTTGATGGCCAACGCGGGGATCACGGCATCTGTTGAGCCATACTGGGCCAGAACATCATCGCCAATGATCTGGTGCGCAATGATGCCCATGAAGAACACCAGGAAAATCGTGACGCCGTAGACAGCTGTGCCAAGGAACATGCCCTTCTTGGCGGATTTGCGGTCCTTCGCCGCAAAGGCCCGCTGCCACATCTCCGCGCCTGCCATGGTAAAGACCAGATAAGTTACGATATCGCCCAGAATGCTGCCGTTGACATACGGCTGAACCAGGCCGGGATCCAAATTGGCGGTAAAGTTGGAGAACCCGCCTATATTCAGAAGCGACGCCACCGGAATCAGAATATAGACAAACAAAATCAGAATATAGAATTGCAGCACATCGGTATAGACCACACCGTACAGGCCGGAGGTCGCCGTATAGAGCATAAATACCACGCAGGCGATCAGGGCGCCGATCTCATAGGACAGGCCGATCTGCCCGCCAAGCATCTTCACGATGGTGGCCGTGGCCGTCACCTGGGACGCCACCGTGCCCATCATGGTGAAGGCAATCATCATGGACAGGAGTAGCTTGGCGGTTTTGCCGAAGCGCATTTCAAAGAGTTCCGGAATGGACGTGATATTGTACTTCATGCCGATGTCGGAAATTCTGCCGGCTATCCAGGAAAAGATCAGCATCCCCAGGAGATACGGCACTGCCGTGATGATGGCTTTGAAGCCGCTGGAATAAGCGACGCCTGCGCGCCCCATCAGGCCGCTGCCGCCAATGATGGTGGCGCATACGGTAGCCATGAGTACCATGGGGCCGAAGGACCGGCCGGCAACATAGTAGTCTCCTCTGTTCTTGACGCGCTTGATGGAATAGACGCCGATACTGATCATTGTGATCAAATATACAGCAATGATTACCAAATCCCACACACTGATTTCAGAATGATTCACGAATGACTCCTTTCCCGTCTGCCGCTTGATGTGATTCTTCTTGCTCTGACTGTTTTGATTCCCGCAGGGTCTGCCAGCCCACTGCCACCAGTTCCAGGCCTAACAGCAATACGTGATGCTGAACTGCGGAGGGGTCGATCAAAAGCAAAAATCCCAGCGCCAATTCTATGATCGCCTGGATTCCTAAGGCCGCAAAGGGTTCCTTTCTGGAGGCGTGGAACAGGGCTCCATTCAGCGCCTCAGAGCCCTTCATCAGGCCAAGCACACCCCAAATACTGCTGATTACGGAGTCTGCGTCCGCGTGATGGGCCAGGATCACCAGTCCCAAAGCAACATATACGATTCCGTTTGCGGTCAGCTTCGTTTCCTTACTCTGATATTCCTTTGCCCAAAGCCCGCAAATCGTATGAGTCGTGCCAATTACCATCATGCCGATCCCCAGGATAAACGGAAGTGCGTGGTAAACCTTTTGAGTCATCAGGATGCAGGCTGCACCCGACAGAATGAGTACGAGGGCAAAAGCCCGACCGACCGTTGTATTTGCGGTGGAAGTGTGGGCAATGTTGAACGCTCTGGAAATGGGAGCGCGTCTAATGATGGTTTGAACGTCTTCTTTGCTTTTCATATCGCACCTCTGTTTACTAATATTGTTAGCTATTTAGGCTGAGAAAAACTATGGCCTGTGCCATAGCTTTTTCTCTTATTTTTCGATGTAGTTGCAATAAATCTTTTTCTGGATTCTGATATATTCCCGCGCATCATCCGGACCGAGGCTTTCCAATGTCCTTGCAAGATAGTACAAAACTTCCTCTTTGCATTTTTGGATGACATGTTCCCCATCTGATGTCAGATGTACAATGATTTGTCTGGAATCTTCTGAGTCCGGCTCCCGAACGATTAAATTCTTTTCCTCCATGTGCTTAAGCAGGCTTGCGATTCTTGCTGTACTGACAGACAGATTCTCGCTGAGATCTTTCGGGTGGACGATGGTGCCATGGTCGTGCAGGTAGTTGAGAACAAACAACTCCCCGCGAAGCATATTTGACAACTTTTGATGCGCGGGTACGCGAAGTAGATTTGCGCGGATATGCAGAAGTTCATCCGCAAGCGTTTCGTAATACATATAGTCGCCTCGATTGCTAATGATGTTAGGAATTATACCGCTCCACCATTCAGCTGTCAAGCTCTATTTGTGGGAAATCTTCTCATTTGCGAACAGGCAATGGTTTGGTAACCAATAGGAAGACAGATACTGTTAGCGGCCAGCAGAAATCGCCCTTCGGGGTATTTCAGCCGGAGCCGAACAATACAAAGAAAACATATTCCGGCAACAGGCATTAAAAAGATGATCAGGAGCATGTAAACCAGGCAGCCAAGCGCTACATCCTCATCACTGCGTCGTCTTCTCGCCATCATGATTCCCCTCATCTATCGTGACATGGAGCCTCTTCAAAACCATTTTTTTCAGATGTCTAATCATCGTGACCAGACATGCGATTCTTCCTCCATTTCATTAGTGATGCTCCAATATTACATGAACACCTGTTCCAAAGAACGGACAGCAGTTAAGAAATGCGTGGTGCCAGGGGAAAGGCTGGGCACCACGCATTTTGGAATTTATCCATTCTACTGGAGCTTGTTATTTGAACTGTACGATTACATCATATCGACGGTCTATGGCTTTGACGATTGGCTCGTAGATTTCCTTTACCATCTTGAGAGCAAGATCGTCTGCTTTCTGCCCGTTCGCCACCGTATCGAATTTCTCCTCAAGCCTAGTGCGAAGTTCCTTCGCAATGACATTGTAATCCCGCACGGTCAGCTCAATATCTCCCCGCGCCAGCAGGCCTTCCTTCACTTCATCAATGATGATGTTATTCGGGTCAATCTCAATTGCCTGCAAATATGCATGATCAATGAGAATTGTAATGGTTTTCTTTTCCTTGTCCTCAATGACATTTGCCGCTGTCAGGTTGTCCAGATCTACAACAAAGTAGCCAGTCCCGGTATAGGACACAGTTTGTGTCTTCTTCAGAAAATCGAAGTCCAGCTGCCTAATGAGACGGTCAGTCAGTTCTGTGGAGACAGTCCCTTGCTGCGTGCTGACGATGAGTTTCCGCATCTCGTTTTGGTCGGAGAGAATAACATCAGAAAAATTGACCTCAACGCCGCTGTCCTTGAGGTAGATTGTATCCAAATCGATCTGCTGGATATTATCTGATACATTCATATGTAAAGGATTTGAGCCGTGCTTGAAGCCCCAGATCACAACAATGCCGATTGCCGCTATAAGGAACCAGATGATGAGGTTTGTGCGTTTCTGTTTGTCCTTCAGGAATTCCAGTATCTTCATATCATCACTCTCCTACAACCAGAAGCTCAGATCCAGAAGTGCTGGAGCCGGATCCGGAGTCCGAGTCGGAATGACGCTTTCTACGCATCTGCGGCATCGGGATTGCAATATGGAAGGTTTCTTTCAGGATCCACTTGAGAATGAAGAAATTTACGATTGGCATCAGACAGTTTGTGAGGATCAGAATTGCGATGGAATTCATGCACTTGCGAATGGTGTTTTGAAAGTGAGCCATCAGGTTGGACATATCGTTGATGGCCGTTTGGAACAGATCGGAGAGTTTTTCAAAGATCGTCTGCTCCTCAGCTCCGCCCTCCATAGCCTCGTTGAGCTTATCAGCGCCGTCTTCCGTGTCCGCGATCGTGTTCTCCACATAAGCTGTAAGGTCTGCAGCGACGTAGTTTGTAATATGCGTGCTGCACGGTACGACAAGAGCAACAGCCAAGCCCAGCACAGCCACTCTGGCTGCGATGCCTTTTAATAGATCCTTTTTGAGAAGGATCGACAGAATTCCAATCCCGCACGCCGCTGGGATCGCAATCGCAAAGGCGAGCTTTACTCCGTAGCGAATCAGCAACTGTTCGAAGTGCAGCATGACAAGGATTGCGATGAAATAGATATTCATGTCCGCCAAGCTGTCGGCCAAGGGTGTTGCAAAGTCGTCCGGCAGTGCGGAGATAGCCAGAGAAGTGGATAGCGTTGCTGCTGAAAACTTCATCACGGTATTGCTGCTCTCCTCGACACTTTCAAGGGAATCCTTGATGAAACCCCTGTCTGGCAGCCATGATGTTACGACGAAGAATGAGAATACACCAATGAGGACCAAAACCAGGATATTCCTTACCGGTTCAGCGTATTTCTTGGATAGCATGTTTATCTCCCCCTATCTCTTTTTCAGGTTGACTTTCTCATTATGTCTGATGTTTCTATCCGGGTAAACTACCGGGTCTGCAGAATGAAGCCGATAAATCCAAAAGGAACTTACATATTTGGATCATATGAAACCAGCCCCGACCAGAGAGTGGATCGGGGCTGATAAGGCGATATGTTATGTGCAAGCTTTCAATAGCCCGACTGCGCCGCCAATCAGTGCCAGCGGCAAGAGCAGAATGACTCCGCCTGCAAATAACAAGCAGACGATCAGCACCGGCACGGCGATCGCGAACAACAGCGAAGCTAGTATCTTCGCTGCTCCCCATGTGAGCGACAAAGCAAGCCCTATGGCTTTGAAGGCAAGCCAGCAAAATAGGATGATTACCAATAATTCAAACATATCATTTACCCCGTTCAGAAGCAGAAGACTCAACTTTCTTTATCGATACATGGATTCCGAGTTGTTCAAAATACTCGGGTTTCTTTCCTTGTTTCTCCATGAGCCTGATAGCAAGGACTCTCTCTCGTGCCGTCATCTCATAAACACCTTCATCTCTCATGCACCACCTTTTGAAGTTGTTTTAATTCTAATCGAATAGTCCCTCAGAATAAACGACAAATTCTGCAAAATAGGACATGCTATTTTCGCGAAATCTGCAAAATAAGGCAGCGCATCGGACATTCAATGCGCTGCCATCCAAATTCACTTATTTTTTCTTAGCTTTATAAGCCTCAGCGTCAATCACGCCGTTCGCCAGCATTTTCTCTGACCAGAGCTGCAGAGTTTCTACCGTAATCGAGATCCTCTCCAGTTCTTCCTGAATGAAGATAAAATCATCTATCTCGTCATTATCAATCTTGCCGTCTGCTGTGATTTCGATGAGGCGGTCCTTGCGCTTATTCACAGAATTCAAGGAGGCTAGCATCTCGAGGACTATCGATGAGAGTTCTTTTACCTCAATCTCAGGAACATACTGTTGACCGATAGGACATTTCTGCGAGCAGTAGTAATTGCAAAGAGAAGGCCTCCCGTATGTTTCGGCCATCGCGAGGATCTCCTTGGGATCCGGAGTCACTTTCTCGTTTTCAATGCGCTCAAGACGCTCCGGTGTGATCATTCCAAGCTGTTCGCTGGCATATTCTCTGGACCATCCAAGTTCTTCTCTTGCGAGATGATATTTGGTTTTGTTTTCTTTTGTTGATTTCTTGCCCACGAGCAACCTCTCCTCAGATTGATTATCGCACATACATATCATTTGGGTTGATAACTGCCCTGATAGTATGGAAACACTCCCAAAGGGAATAAGAAATCCGAACACATCACCCATTAGGATAATGTATTCGGATTCTGGTCCGAGTGGGGAGACTCGAACTCCCGGCATCTTGCTCCCAAAGCAAGCGCGCTACCAACTGCGCTACACCCGGATACATCCACTTATTATAGCAGGTGATTGCGCTTCTGTCCAGTCTGCAATTGTACTACTCTTCGAGTACAATACAGTTTACAAACCCAGTCCTTGATGTGCAGGCATCTAATGCAATAATGCCGTTGCCATAGAACGGGGTAAAAACTGCATCGGAGCCGAACTCGGAGCCATTATGATCGATCTTGGAATGACCATATGAAGTGTGCCAGTGTCCACATACGATCACCTTGTTTTCTTCATACACCGTAGTGTATGCTGCCATACCATTCACCCAGCGGGCATTATTCCATAAGTCATCAGATGCTTTGCGCCAATCACTGATGTGACTATACCCATGTCGCTCTCTGAAACAAGGGATCCAGCCATGTACGAAGACATAGTGTTCAGTTTCGTAGAAATCACGCATTGCAGGGATGATTTTTTGATAATAGGGTGTCTGCTGAGCTGCCTCCGCAAAATCGTAGTGCCGGATTGTGGCGATTACAGGATCAAACCCGGACAATTGAAGAGCGGTATCGTAGGTTCCATTGCTGATATGATGACTTAATCCAATCCCTTTATCTACAGTTACGAGGTCTTCATACAGATCTTCATGATTACCCCGTATGAGTATGACAAGGTCCTTGTCCATGAGATCGGATATGAATGCTTCCAATTCTTTGGCCTCTTTACCGCGATCAAAGAGATCCCCAAGGACAACAAGCTTATGGGGTTGCTGATCCGCAAAAAAGCCGGCTTGATTCAGAGCGGCAATCAACTGCGAATGAAAGCCATGTATATCTGATACAACATAATACCGCATCCATTTTCTCCCTATTTATCGTTTGTTTGAAAGTATTATACCATAAGCCGATTGACAGGTGAATACGATCCTGTCTAACCCTTGGTTGCGAGTCACCGATTCACGCGGATGCGCACTGGCACATGAAGAATAGCACTACTATATGGGGTTTGCAGAGCCTGTGGTACAGCACTCGACAATCTGATGAAAGTGCTCCCAAGAGATTTCTTCCCCGTATTCGTCATGGATTGAGAATTCGGGGTGATCCTTCAGCCAACATGCGAAGGAGTCCAGGTCATGAAATCCGTTCTCCTTACGCCAGGAAAAGCGCCCCGCTCTCGCTGTTCCAATTACAACCGTGGCGCTTTCGGGGATCTCTATATCCAACTCTCGTGTCAACTCGATGGCATCAATGAGATCCGCTTTCGCATCTTCCAGTTCAGGAGAGACGGGGATTTTCAAAACACGTTTGATAAACCGCTTCTTTTCTAATGTCAGCCGATACTGGAATTCTCTTACTTCTTCAGTTATCTCTGTTTTAACTGCTTCATACTGGGTACTCATATCTGGGCCCTTCCTCATTCATGTGCGCTTAAAATCTCTTTCAGCGTGCGCGGCTCATAATTCATATATGGCATCATGCAGCCGACATTGAATGCGCGGATCGGGTTACCACGCTGGATTTCAAGTTTCTTGTTCTCGTTCAATTCCTTGATGCAGTGCTGGAAAAATGTCTCTTCAACGGTGTTGTGGGTATGAGCGTAGAGAAGAATAGATCCACGGTGCTGCCCATTCCACATCAGAATTGGATAATGCATTAAGCAGAGTTTGTACGACCGTCCATCGAAGGTGTCAGTAATCTCGCGGTAGTCGGTGATATCGGCAAAAAGCTACTGATACCGATAGTCAGACAGATCATCATGGTTGCCACGGAAGAGAATTTTCTTTCCTTTCAATTGTGCAACCAGCGCAAGCAGAGCGTCGTTTTTTCCACGCATGGCCATATCACCGAGGATATAGACGGTGTCTCCGTTAGTGATTTTTGCATTCCAGTGTTCAAGAATATACCGATTCATCTCATCTGCGGTGGCAAAAGGCCTACCGTCGTAGTTACGACCTTCTTCAGTTTGATTCCGATTGAACAGGTGGAGGTCACCAATATAGTAGTTCATCTGATACCTCCTCAAGACAGCCGATAAACCACACGAACACTGGCAGCACGCTGATCAGTTGAAGAAGCCCCAGATTGATATGGGATGGAATCGTTGAAGAAGTCGAGTTGCTCGTGAAGTTTGTCAACGATCTGCTGCACAATTTGCCGGCTGTTTGTTGGGTAGTCCCAGTGATAGAGGACATATTCGTCTCTAGCGTCTTCGGGGAGTTCAATCACATCCTTGGCCGTTAAGCACTCGCTGAAGTCATCGATCAAGTGTGCTTCCAAAGCTGCCACCTGATTTCTGGTCACGAAGTACTCATACTCATACGGCGCGTCCAGGAGAGCTTCAAAGTCATGCAAATCCCCAGCGTAGAAGAATGTCTCCAATTCCAGGCTATCCTCATACTGCGGCTGTGCATCTTCCCCGAGGATCTTTCTTGTGCCCTCAGCCAGATCCTGAAACTTCAGAGGAGCTGCATGGTCGATCACAGTCGAAAGGCGTCCCAGAAAGGATCTGGACACAGTGTAGAGATACTGGTGTTTGAGCTTTCCGGTTTGGCCCATAGTGAAGAAGTCGATGTTGTACCATTTTCCGTTATAATATGCCTCAGCGAAAAAATCATAATAAACACTCATTGGGTTCACTCCTTTTGCGGTTATGGCTTCACACCCTAACCGTTCTTACGGATCAGAGGAGTGAAAAGCAACAGAACTCAAATACTTATTCCGAAAGAAAAGCCCACGGATAAAACCGAATATAATCCCTGCGAAAAAATATATCATGATGTACCTCCCGGAAGATATCCAGATTCTTCAACCCATCTGGAGCTGAGCGGTCTGATCGTCAGCCTCAATTTTCTTCATCAGGGTGGAGTCGTGCCGCATGATGTAGTCGAAGGTGTCCTTCAGAGAAAGGAATAAACGAGGCTGAACATGGTATTTCTTCGTATTCTGAGGCTGCGATACGAGGTTAATATGCTCCAGGCGCACAGGGCGCAGACTCATGTCAATTCTCCATTTGCCCACCATCGTCTGCATCTCAAAGTACCGATTGTCGTATTGGAAGGGGAGACAGTGCTCCGTGCAGAGTTGAACCAGCGTATCCGTTGTTTCGCCGATGCGCTCCCTGTTCGTGATAGGGATGGAGAATACGACGTTTTGCTTGGGACTTGGCTTACAGTGCCGGCAGGGGCAGTAGCCTGCATGTACGGCATCTTGATATCTCGGGAACCCGACAAGTTGAGACAGGCCAGTGATTTGCGGGCAATTCCTGCGGTGGAAGGTACGATAGCCCTTACTTGCCCAGAAAGCCAGTCCAGGCTGAGAGAGCGCCATAACAGTGTTCCGCTCAGAGTCCGTCAGAACTCCCTTTTTCAGCGCAGTCTCGCGTTCTTCCTTCGCTCTCTTGAATCGACCAATGGCGCTCTTTTCATCCTTGGTCAAGTTTCGCTCCGACTTCTTCTGCGGGGCCTGAACATCCTTTTGCGATTGACTCGAGAAGCTGATGGCTTTGCGTTCAATCGGTTGCGGATTGCAGTGCTTGCACGGCCGGCGCCCGGTTTTCAGACAGGTATCGAATGAAACGGTGCCCTGAATGCTGTAAGCGAGCAGAATATGAGAGCAGTTGCGCGAGTGGAACACCTTAGACTGTGTGGAGTAGACGAAGTTGAAATTGGAACGCTCGATCGTGTCCTGATTACGATCCCAAAGCGCATCGAGGAATTCTTCCCGGCAACAGGGGCAGGGCTTGTACTTGCGCCGGATCGGCGCTTTGAAGGATGTAAAGGCGGGAAGGTATTTATCTAAGGGAGCAACTCGCAGTCAGAGCGATGGAGAGTATTTTCATCCGGGTCGTAAAGCAAAGGAAAGACGGTGGTTCCTTTTAACGCGGTATAGTCTTTCACCCACTTTTTCGGTTGCTGGAGCAAGTAACGCTGCTGAAATCCGATGCCCTTCACGAGCGCCTGGATTGCCAGGATGTCGTTTTGAGAGCAATGTGCAGGATCGGGTACCGGTATATCTCTCGCTGCACAGAGCTTATAAGGGCTGCCAAAAGAGGCTTTCTGACCAACAAGGAAACCGTAAATGTAATCACCGAGAAAGATGACTTTGCCCACAAGGTCCCGGACCTGAGCAATCTTGGTGAACATGTTGAATAGGTCGTTTGCCTCCTGATGCCACCAGCAGAGGACATCGTCTGACCTTATCCACTTCTGGAAAGAATCCAGACCGGGATACAGGGACTCTCCATCCACAAAGTCCTGACGATCCCAACCGGAGAAGGCCATGTGATTCCAATCCTGGAAGGAGCTGTCTTTCGGACGGAAGAGCACAGAGAAAGTATCCACTGTATTCCAAGCCTCATCGACGCGGCTGGCGGCGAGCTGCGTAGGCCAATGGTTGCCATGACGATTTGTGATCCATTCCATATCGATCAGAACATACATCTCTGTCACCCTTCCTAATAAGTTCACTTTTGGATTGTAAACATAGGATACAACACGATGTGTCCCATAGAACGGACAACCTTGCCCCTGAAAGAAAAAGATGGCAGGCCACGGGGAGTGACCTGCCACACGGTTTATGCCGATTTCTTTTTGCTCCGACGCTCCATTTCCTCATAAGAGCCGATATATCCCAGGTGATACTCCAGCAGTAAGGTGTGTTGGATCATGCGGCTGCTGTCGAGAGGCTTGATGTCATCGATGAGGTTGAGTGCCGCACGGTAGCCGCAGTAGAAGCCGTGACACGCTGCGGAATGGATCCTCTGACCCCATGCACATTCAACCGAGACAACATGCTCATAAGTACTCTCGTCCAGAGACTCTCTGAGCGCATTTGCAATTTCCAAGTTGTCTTCGCTTCGCAGGTAGTAAGCCTGGTGTCGGGTCATGCTGGGAAGCTTCATCAGGTTCTTCATAAGCGTTGACTCGAAGCTGTCATAGGCGGCTTCTGTACCAATGAAGTACTGGCTGAATCCGGAATACAAGCCAGCCTTAAACCCATACCTGGAGGCGTACTCCATGTTGTGCTGGTAGTTTTCCTCCATCGCCTTGAGCTTTTGCTGCTGTTCTTCTGTCAGAACAGCATCCAAGTCTTGAACCCCTTTTGCATAATCATACTCTTCTTCTTTGAAATCCGTTTCAGCCCAGAGATTATATTCATCCCTCATGTACGCGTCATAACTGGAATTGAACGCCCTGCTGCTCATTTCTTTCAACATGTCCTGAACACTCATTGAAGCATCGCTCCTTTGTACTAATTTGGTATCGGCGTACCGTATAAGTACATAGTAGCGGGTACAGAGCGCGAAATCTGTCGAAACCTGCAATGAGTAAAAAATAAATGCACCTGCCGTTTTTAGGCAGGTGCAGCACTCATCCAAGTCGCTTGATTATGGGAACAGAGTTTAGTGCTATCTCCACGACTGCATCTTCTTGCGCCTGAGTGAGACCAGATCCTTCGAGTTCTTTGCGGATGCGGCGCTCCAGAGGTGCTTCCGTCTTGCCGGCGAGATAGTCCATCGACACATCCAGAATATCAGACATCTCGTCTAAAAGCTGGTAACTTGGCCGTCTAATTCCGTTTTCAATATGCCGTAGAGATGTAACAGATATTCCGAGCTTTTCAGCAAGTTGTTCGCCGGTCAGCCTTCTAAATTGCCGTGCTGTGCGAATTCTATTTCCCATCACATGTAGATTTGTACTCATAATTTAATCCTACCTATCTTCATCTTTTTATCAGTATAGGGTAAAAAGCTTATTACAAAAATGTTCAAGACGGTATTAGCGTACTAAATTGGTACATAAATCATGTGAGCAGCGTACATAGAAAAGGAGATGCCTTCTACATGCTATGGTAGAAGACATCCCGCGCTTCTCTTATGGAGGTATCGGTATTTCAAATTTCATGTAGCCAGTTTTCAGAATAAAGGTGGGCCGGCAGGCGCTGAGGGAACTCACACGCTTGTCGGCCCTTATTCTATGCCTATCGCGGCGGGAATACCCCTATTACCCGTGGTACTCCCCGGTGGCGGAGTCCACCGTGACGAAGGGGGTGACCTCGCCGCCCACCTCCGCGTAGACCTGATAGATCCCGCCACCCAAATCCTCATAGGATTCAACGGTGACTCCGTATTGTTCCAACAGCTTCTCCTCGAACTCCGCTTTCCAGGCTTCATCCTCCGAGGCATCTTCTTCGCCTTTCCCTGTCACCCCTCCGTCTTGGATCCAGCGGAGTGGTAGGCTGTTGACTTCCACAATCAGGAAAATTCTTTCTTCCTCCCGCTCCACCTGGATGTCCAGCGTCTGAGCCGAACCGTCCAGGTCGCTGGTGGTTTCCGCATGAAGGGTATTTCCGTCCAATATATAGGTTCCGCTGCCGCCCTCCGCGCCGATGTACCAGGAAATATTCCCGTCCCCGGTGATCTCCATGCTGTTGCCGAACTCCATGGCACCGGGGAAGGTCTCGTTAATCGTAACCTCATCATTTTCTCCCACCGCGAGATGCCATGGGCCAACCAGTTCCTCTACCGTTATCGCCGCGGTCTCCGGCTCTGCGGCTTCGGGGGCTCTCTCCACATCAACGTGGATGCTGCCCTTTGCCTTCTGCCCCACGACGACGATTTCATAGGCACCATCCATGGGAGCCTCCACGGTAAATTCCGTCACGGTTCCGTCTCCCTGATAGAGCGCGGCGCCGTCCGGGGCCGTGATCTTCATCTCCAGCGACCCCTTCTCCGTCTCGAATTGGATTTTGAGCGTGTCGCCCTGCTTCAGCTCCAGCGTGTGGGTGTCTGTGCCGTTCATGGTTTTGACGTCCAAGTGGTAGGAATCCGCATTCTTTGCGCTGCTGCCGTCAAAGGCGGAGTTGGACGCGCATCCGGCCAAGACCAGCAGGAGAGCGCAGACGGTCAGGACGATGGCGAATAGTTTTTGCTGTTTCATAATGGTTCCCTTTCTGGATTCAGATTTGGCTGTTATTTCTGTTCCATGTTTCGGATGACGTTGAACAGGTTTGACAGCAAGATGCACGCCAGCGCGGCTGCCAAGGGCGTTGTGGTCTCCTGTCCGTCAAAAATGCTGACGCACAGGAAGATCGCGCCCGCCGCGATCAGACCTAAACTTGCTATGATAAGCAGGATATTTCGTTCTTTTTTCATTTCATTTTCTCCTTCCGATTGCTACGCCTTCCATCGTGCGCGATGAAAATATGCAAAGTTCATTGAATACGGTACCCTATGTGGGTGAGGGAGATCACATTCTCCCAAAATGTGGCTTCTTCGTCCTCCAGCAGTTGGCCGGAGTCGATGGGATGGAAGGATATGAGCTTCCCATCCCGGTCGATCCATGCCTGCCGGAGCGGGAGACGCGCCTGACTCCCGCACGTTTCACAGATCCGGGACTCTGTTCCGTTCATAAGCAACCCTCCTTTCGCCATATCCTTGGCCAAAGTGTGCCGCAGCTATAAAGGGCTAAGAACAGCCGGAACTCGCATTTTCTGAATTCGCCGTTTGCGATCAGAACATCCTGCACAACACCGCTGAGTTTGATTTGATATCCAGTTTCACTGTATCCGTTCCGTTGGTAAAACGCTTTGCGTCTTTTCCTTACTTCAATGTCCGGAGCGGTATCCTCACACGGCTCAATGGAAACGATGAGTTTTTTATCAGGGTATGTATCCCGGATCTTCGCCAAAATAGCACTGCCGTATCCCTTTGAACGAAGGTTATTGTCCACCGCCAGAAACATGAGAAACAAGAGGTTACGGTGGACAGCGAAATACGCAAAACCGCATGGGGTATCTCCGTCATAAAAGCCCCAAAACTGCGTGTTCCATAGCTTGGACATCAAAACCATCAGGAAGAATGGCATTCTCTCTTTCTTAGGAAACGCATCAAAATAAATGCGCCGGATATTCCGGTCGCGCAGTTGTACGCTCTTAACGCAAAGCCGCATGGATCAACACCTACTTTGTTTTCTTTTTTACGCACATTCCGACCAACAGCCCAATGAGCATCCCAACGGACAGGGTGACGCCGATGTACTCCGGGAACATCGCGCCGAAGGCGGCGCCGAAGCACATCCCCAGGCTCATTCCCATCGCCTCATAGCCGTTTTCCATCTCCTGTTTCTTTTTCTTCCCGGCTCGCCCGGCGAAGAACACCGCCAGAGCGATCCCGGTCACCACCAGCGGCACCGCCGCCATCATAAAGTCACGCATAAATTTTCATTCCTTTCTTACAATTACTTTACCATCTGCATTTCCCGGAATTGCCTTCCGAAAAACGTGTACGCAATACCTTCTGTCTTTCTCCTTTATCGCCGCCCAAGATAGCGGAACGTATGCCGCTTGTATTCCCGGTACGCCTCACCGAATGTTTCCTCCAGATACCGTTCCTCCTGCAAAATCTGCAAATGCAGCATCACAATGGAAAAAACCGAAAGCGGCACTGTCAGATAATTGCAGTACATCAGCATCACACCGATATACATGAGGTCAAAGCCGAGAAAGGCCGGATTGCGGCTGAACTGATAGATGCCGGATGTGACCAGCTCTGTGCGGTCCCGATCCGGGATGCCCGCCCTCCAGCTATCCTTCATACTGAGAACGGAAAGGAGAAAGATCAAATCACCGAGCATCCCGGTAACAAAGCCGGTAAAGCGTGCGTTTGCCGCAAGGCAGCTCCAGCCGAACGCTATGGACACAAGCTGTGCAATCACAACGCCCAGCGTGGCCATGCTCATCAGCAGTTCCACCGTGTGAATGGACGTTTCTTTTCGCTGTCCGATTTGCCGCGTCCGGATGCCGCGGCGCTTCTGCGCCAGCATCTTGGCAAAATAAATGCCATAAAACACTGCCAGCACAAAAAGGGCGAGCAGGGGATAAGAGAGTGCTTCTTCCACTGGATATTCCATCATGTAACTCCTTAAATGAATCTTGTTTTAGCCATGAGCAAAACGCAAGGCGACCTGTTACTTTTTTTGATTCTTCCTTGTGCAGGCCACTCGGATAAACGGTACAAGCAGCAGAAGACATACCAGAACAGAGCCGCTCAGCTGCCCGTAGGACATCTACACATTTGATTCCAGCGGGCAGGGATAGATCGCCGCCACAACCACCCGGAAAATCCAAAGGGCCAGCAAAAAGCCGTAGAGATAGAACGCCTCCGGGTTTCCTGCAAACACCTTTTTGCCCCACAGGATCACGATAAGGCTCAGCCAGACAGCAAAAAGGAAAAGCACAGGTTTACATAATTGACGGAAACTACAAATGTCTCATAGGGGATATAGGAAGCCCAGCCAAACATCCACGGCACGGTAAAGTGCCACAGCCCCACCAGCAGGCTGATCGCCGCTCCCGCGTAGTACATGATTTGAACCTTTTTCATCGGTTTTCACCTGTCTTTCATAGCCGTTTCCCTTTTGCGAGCAGTTATTTGGAACAGATAGAGGAAATAGACCAGCAAGACGATAAACTGTACCGCGCCTAGAATTATCTCAAACTGTGCGGAAGCCTTCCCACTGATGAAGGAGCAGAAGTCGTGCAGAGCATGGAGCAGTACGCAGGGGAGAATACTGCCGCTTTCCGTGAAGATCAGGGCAAATACCATGCCGTAGACCAGGGCGAAGCAGATCTGGAGAACGGTTTCCCCCAATTCCGCGCCGCCAGCTATGTTCAAAAAATGGCTCAACGCGAAAAGCACGGAGGATATTATCATCGCCTTTCCCACGCCGCGCTCCAGCCACGCTCCGCAGATGATGCCCCGGAAGTAGATTTCCTCCGCCATCCCGATGCCCAGGGTTAGAAACAGGTTGGCGAACAGGAAGGCCGCGCCGTCCTTCAAATCCACGCCAGCGGCGAGCGGGGAGAGGGCAATCAGCAGCAGGGGCGCGAAATAGAGCATCCTTCTGGCCGCTCCCTGCTCCATGCCGCGAAATCCCAGCCCTGAGATTTCCTTGTATCTGATTATGTAGTACGCCAATGTGATAACTACAAGAGCCCATATCACCGCGCCCCGGATCAGCACGGATGGGACGCCCTCTATCTCCATGATAACAACGATTGCGCCCTGGGCGAAAAAGAACAGCAGCAGCACAGCGGTGGCCAGAGCGGTTTTCAGAATGATTCTGTCCTGCTTCATCTCAAACCTCCTGTATGGGTCACGGTCATACGCAAAAAATGCATCCTGTCAACGGGATCTGTTTTCCACAAAATCGGAAACCGCCCGTTTGATCTCCTCTCCGTGCCCTGTCAGCAAATGTCCGCCGCTTTCAAAGGAAATGAACGTGCAGTCCGGGAACCTCGGCACAGCTCTCTCCGTGTCGGCGTAGCTTGCCAGCTTATCGTCCTTTGCGTGGAAAATCAGTGTGGGAACCCGCAGATCCGCAATGGGATAATCCCCAAAGTGTCTCGCCATATCGGGGTTGGTAACGGAAGCGTCCAGTATCACGCCGTCCTTTCTGTCGCTTATAGGCAGCATACTGTAAATGGTGGACGGCTCCATCCCCATGATCGGCTCAAACATAGGGCTTAACAGGAACATGGCGTAATCGTTGCACAGGAACGGGGGCGGCCCGGCATATTCGGCATATTTCTCCGGCTTCTCCACAGGCGGCATGGCGGAGCAGTATAAAATCAGGCCCTTCGTGCGATGGGGATAGTCAAGGGCAAATCGGATGGCGACGCTGCCGCCTGCCGATGTGGCCAGCAGGTACGCCTTGTCAACGCCCAGCTTGTCCAGCAGCTCCACATAGGCCGCCGCCTGCCTGGCGGGCGTTCCGTCGCCGGAAATGTCGCTTCCCAAATATCCGAACCGGGAGGGAGCGATGATCCGATAGTCGGAGAAAAAATCTTTACAGGTGTCATGGGCTTGGTCATAGCCGCCGAAAATGCCGTGGACGGATAAAATCACCTCGCCCTCGCCCGAATCCACATAGGTCATATCGCCATTGCTTAACGCCGCCGTCCGGGCATTGTAAGCGGCAAGACGGTCCTTGCTCTCCCTTACCGCCACGGCGCATCGTATCCCCTGAACAAGGAAATAACTTGCCAGAGCAAGGAATACTCCCCCCGCTATGTAAATCCACATTCGCTTACACCTTCTCTTTGCAGTCACGGATTTCATAAAATCAGAGCCTCCTGACGCCCCGCCCGCTGGGCCAGCTCTTCGATCAGCTGGTTCACGGTCTCCGGCTGGTCGGTGTTGGAGTTATGTCCGGCGTCTTTGATCCATTCCAGCGGTATGCCCGTATTTTTATGCCACGCCTTGTTGTATCGAACGCCGGACCCCGCCTTGTCCTGTTCGCCGCAGATGAGCAGGGCGGGGCATTTGATCTCATAGGGCAGATCCTTTTCTACCGCCTCGGCCAGGATTCGGAAGCCGTGGCCGGAAAGCTTTGCGTAGCGCTCCTGGTCACCGTCATACACCAGCATCATGTCCCGCATCAGGTTCCTTCCGTATTCCGACAGGGCGACGCCCTTTGTCCCGGACTCTAAGAGGGCCTTCCACGGATAGTGGCGGTAGACTGGCTCCATTCGTTTCAGCAGCCAAAGTTCCGGCTTTGTCATATACTTTCGTTGCAGCGGTGCGGAGTCGATGGACACAAAGCCCTTCAGCTTTTCGGGGTAAGTTTGCGCATACGCCTGTCCCACATAGCCGCCCATAGACTGCCCCACGATAACGGGTTTTGTGATCCCCTCCTGCTCCAGAATTCCGTCCAGCCACCTTGCCTTGTCCATCAAATCGAAGTCAAAGACAAAGGGCCAGGAGGCGGCGTGGCCGGGGGCGTCCCACACAAGGACATTGTATTTTCCCTCAAAATACACGATTTGTTTGTCAAACAACCGGTGATCCGCCGTCAGACCGGGCAGGAACACCAACGTTATTGCGTCCGGTAAAATCAGATGCACCCAATAATGAATTTTGCCCAATGGTGTCGAATATGTTCTCTCGTTCATACTTCCTCACTTTCCCTTTTTGCACCAATCCTTTTCTCCCAAGGAGAGGGCATAGGGCTGCGCCCAATCCTCGGTGTCGTAGAAGGTGGCGGTCAATTCCCGCTGGTCATAGACGCAGCTCCAGCAGGTCTTCTCCCCGCCGTTCTCGCCGGGGAAGTTGCTCTGCGCCACAGCCGCCAGCGAGGTGCGGACTTCCTCGGCGGTCATCACGCCCTTTGCCGCATCCCGCCGCTGGGTGAGAGTGTTAAAACGCACATAGGACTGGCCGCTGCCGGAGGTGCCGTCGTCCCCGTGGAGATAGAAGTTGGTCACCACCGGGGTGTCGGTCACTACCATCTCGCCGTTTATCCATTCCACCGCCACGCTCCGCCCAGCAGCGTCGGAGAGGGAGAAGTGCTGCGCCCGGCCCAGAGAAAAGTGCATATCATACTGCGAAAGCAATTCCAACGCTTCCTCTACATTCGCCGCCTTGTCCAGCAGCAGCCGCAGACCGGAGACAATGGTAATGTCGGGCTTATCGGTATTCTGGTCGACACCCTCCTCGTGGCTCACCATGAGATCAGCCACGCACAGGCCCTTTTCGTTCATGCCGTCCAGAATAGCGTAGACGGAAGCCAGCGCCATGAACTTATCGCCCATGCTTCCATCGGGCTTCCAGTCCTCCCCAAAGCCCAGGAAGTCCAAATTGCAGGTGGCGATGGACTCATAGCCATTCTTGGGAACGGTATGTACCAGCATTTTGTCACATTCCTCCCAGTCGAAGTTCCGGCCAAAGAGGGCCGCACCGTCGGGACTTGTCACCGTGACGGTGGAGCAGCCGTAGTTTCCTCCGGAGGTGGAGGTGTCCGGCTTCCAGAAGCCGTGAGAGAGGAATGAGGCGATGTAGTCTCCCATCTCGGCATCGCTTTTTGCCCCGCCCTGCTCCAGAAATCCATCGAAGCCATAATCTCCCTTATATTCCATAGACCACAGATTATCATCCAGCTTCTCGATGGTCATGGCCGCCGTGAGCTGGGTGCCGAACATAGCCCACGCCCCCGCAAGGGCTGCGATCAGCACAGCCGCAATAACCAGAAGCGCGATTATCGCCTTTCCAAGTCTTTCCGAGGAAGACGAGTCCGCTTCGTTCGATATACAAAGCTCTTTTCCCGAAACGCTCATTTTCATATACTCCTTCCTTGCCCATCGGGGCGCGTTTATCATTTTAGTATCTGCTTATATCGTAAGTCATTGTCGTGTAAACGAGAATTTATTTATCTCCTTTAAATGCTCTCCAAAAACATATTACCAATCCCAGAATCATGACAACAAAGGAAATAATAAAAGGAATAAGTGTATTTGTTCCCAGTAAAGAGCCCAATAATCCGTCAATGCCATTGTAGTTCCATGGATTTAGTACAGCATTGATAAAGCAAAAAGCAGAAAGTACAAGGCCAATTATTGTCAGCAGTATGCCGCAAACCATTTTCTTGTCCATGATACATCCTCCTCTAAATTCCAGTTATTTCTCCAATCTCATCCGACAAACAGAAAGCCCTGTTCGTTCTCTATCCCAGCACCGCCACAATCAGGGCGCACAGCAAGCAGGGAACGAGACCAAGCGCCATGCCGATCACCGAGCGCACTACATGATACTTCTTCTGATGATACGCCTTGTCCATGTGCTCCGTTCCCGGCAAACGGATGTGCTTGACGTTGGCAAACAGCACCCAGTCCAGGAAAAAGCAGTCGTACCAGTCCACCAGCAGCCATAGACCGTATGCGTACAGGAAGCCGGTCTTGAAATCCGTCGCTCCTGCCGCAAGTGTCAATGCCGTCAGAATGGATAAAGCCAGCAACACTGCAAAGCCCTTTTTCAAGAACACCGGGGCACTGAGCACCTCGGTGGGAATGCGCTCATGGGTTTCAAAATATTTTTCCTGAATGTCCTTGGGGTAATCGTGGATCCACCAAACTGGATTTTTGCACAGCGAGATCATGATCAGGCAGGTGAACAGGATCAGCGCCCCAACACATTCCATTCCATAAATCGTCCAATTCACTGTTTTGTATCTCCTATAGCGCGTTCCAATATAACACGAAGATCAGCACACAACCCCAAGTGTTTCCGGTGGCTTTTCGGACGATCAGCATTCCATAGATCAAAAAGATGGTACACAGCATCTCTGCCACCGCGTCCGGCGTCACACCCACGGCCCCGTGTATCAGAATACACATGACCGCGCAGACGAAAGCGCCCCAATCCCACAGCCTGTTTTTGGACGGATAGCGCTCGCCGATTTTATCGGAAATCACCACATAATTGAAGCCCTCAAAAAAGCCCCAGAAAAGCGCGGTGAGCAGCATGGCAAGAACGTTCTCCGGGAAACCGCTCTCAATCGCCTCCGCCGTCGTTTGCACAGCGGAAAAGGGAAGCCAGGTATGCACATTTCCCGCAAAGAGGTTATACAGGAGATCCGGTACGCAGCACAGTGCGCTCAGGGCAATGGCGGGCAACAAATGCTTACGGGTAAGGCCGTGATCCGAAAATCGTTCCTTTCTGACAATGGCCACGATGGTGATTCCCAGTCCGGCAATGCCGAACTGAAAGATGCCTCCCATGAACAAAACCCGCAGCACAATCGGGATCGCGGTGTCGGCGGCGATGTGGTTGATCTCCCTGCCGAAAACGGTATAGATGACAAGAATCAGAAGGGACACACCGGCGATGATCCACAAATCTGTATCCAGTTGTTTCTTCCGTTCTTTTGTCAGCATGACAGCGTCCTCCCTGATTCGGTTTCTATCTTGTTTGTATTCTCGTGAAGCGTTCCGAAGGAACAGCAGCTAAACTCCCATGCCTGCTGATGCAGGCACCACCACATTGTATAAGTCCACGGATTGCTCCGCGCTTCGCTCTCACGATTCTTTTCCATGCTATTAACGGCCTGCTTCCCACAATATTTCGTTTTGGATGTTTCATAGCAAATGCCACCCCATTTACAATGCCGCAAACACCCCGCAACCCCGCTTCTTCAGCCACAGAAACAGCGCCCCGCAGAGAACAAGGTCCAGCCCGATGAACGCTCCCATGTATCCTGCAAAGCCCAGCTTCCAGCCGGGGAGCAGCAGAAAGCCCATGCAAAAGAGGATGGTGTAGGCCCAGCCGCCGAACATGGCGATCATCACACCCATGCTCTGCTTGATGACCGTGATCTCCTGCGTCCAGTTGAGATTGGGCATTTTCAGCCCCATAAACAGCCCGAACAGCGCCGAGAGCGGCACAAAGGACAGCGTCTGAACCGCCGCAAGCGCAATATCCAGCGGGGCAAAGGGGTAGACCATCGCCAGACACAATAGGCAAAACAGCATGGGGATGCCGGTGAGCAACAGCTGCACGGAAAGCTTTGCCCGAAGCGCCTGCCAGGGCTTTACCGGCAGGGACTGCATAAGCCACAGGGATTTTCCTTCCAGTGACACGGAGGGAACTGCCATATCGTTCATGGAAGCGATCATGCACCCCATGGCGCACAGCAGCACCGGAACGCTGCCCGGCTTTTCGCCGAACACGCCACCCAGCAGTTCGATGAGCGCTCCGCCCTTCCAGAGAAGCGCCACGCCGCAGACGGGCAGCATCAGGATGCCCAGGCCGCAGTTGAGCATATAGTTGGGGCTGGCGAGAAACCGGGAAAACTCCTTCCCCAGCAGGGCGGTGGAGACGCTTTTCTGCCTGACGGCGGTTTCCTTATAGACCTTCCGCTCCGATTTCCCGGTAGAGGTGGCCAGCTTCAAAAAGCTGCGGGAGATGAGTACCCACATTAGGGCGAACAGGGCGGCCACGGTCAGGGAGATGACCAGACACGGGATGGGGGCGCCCACGCCCACTTGGCCGAACAGGTAGAGGGGATAGGCGGCGCCCTTGACGGCCTCGCCAAAGGCCTCCGCGTTGGATAGCAGCTCGCTGATCAGGGTCTGGGCCTTGAACACCACGAAGTAGTACACGGCGAAAAACGCCAGAGAGACGATGACGGTAATGAGGCTCTTGCGCTTTAGCTTTAGGCTGATCTTGGCCACCACCCAGCCCAGGGCGCAGGAGACCGTCATGACAAAAACGGAGATCAGCGCGGTAAGCAGAAGCCCGCCCAGCAGGTTGGGCAGGGTGAACGCCGCCTGGGCCCAGTAGACAAGGATCGCCGGAAGCATCACCACGCCGGAATACAGAAGGCCCATGAGGTAAACCGTCACAAGCCGGGAGACCATCAGTGCGAAAACCGGAATGGGCAAAGACAGCAGCAGGTCGTTGTCCTTTGGCAGGTACAGCGTGGAGTAGGTGTTGAACACGCTGCCGAAAGCCCCCAGCAAAACGGCGATCAGCCCCATCATGGCAAAGTAGAGCCAGTCCACACCGGCAGCGTGGAGAGGAGCGCAGAGGGTCTTAGCCAGAACTGCGAACATCCCGCCCAGGATACCTGCCATCAGAAGGGCAAAGAGGACAAAATAGGTTGCCGTGGCCCCCTTGGAGCGGGCCTTGTTCTTTTTCGCATCGTAGAAATAGCTGCGGAAAAGTTCCGCCATCTCCTTTTTTACCAATACTTTCAGCATGATTCTCCCTCCAGTTCCAGGAACACGTCCTCCAGAGACTCGTCCCCCTTGACCTCCTCCATGGTGCCGGAGCGGACGAGCCTGCCGGACTTGATGATTGCCACCTTGTCACAGAGCTTTTCCGCCACCTCCAGCACATGGGTGGAAAAGAAGATGGCGCCGCCCTGATCGCAAACCTGGCGCATCATTTCTTTAAGCAGATGGGACGCTTTCGGGTCCAGCCCCACGAAGGGTTCATCCATAAGAATCAGCTTCGGCTCATGGAGCCAGGCGGAGATGATGGCCAGCTTCTGCTTCATGCCGTGGGAATAGGCGGCGATGGGCTGCGCCAAATCGGCAGTGAGTTCAAAGGCGTCGGCGTATTTGCGGATGCGCGCCTGCCGCTTATTTGCGCCCACGCCGAAAATGTCCGCGATGAAATTCAGGTACGTGATGCCCGTCATGTAGTCGTACAAATCGGGATTGTCGGGGATATAGGCGAATTTCCGCTTACACGCCAGAGGGTCGGCTTTGATAGAGGTTCCGTCAATGTAGATTTCTCCTGCGTCAAACTGCAAAATGCCCGCCACGGATTTTAACGTTGAGGTCTTTCCTGCACCGTTGTGACCAATGAAACCGTAGATCTCGCCGGGGGCGATATGTAAATTCAGATTGTCCACGGCTTTTTTCTCACCGTAGGCTTTTGTCAGATGTTCAATTTTCAGCATGGTTTTCTCCTCCATCATTTTCATTTTCTAATATTTTAAGTCCTGTTTTAACATCCGTTCCCAATAACTCCTGCGCTTTTTTGAAATCATAAACTTCATTCATTTTCTCGTGGGCGTGTAAAAGCTTTTCCTTGCTGTATTATCTGATAAACAAAGCCCGCGCCTTTGCAGCCCTGCCGTCGCTGCCATTCCACTCAATCGGAAACAGCCTTCTTGATTTCAACTCCATGTCCTGCCATCAAATAATCGCCTCGTCCTCCACGATTTGACCGTCGGCGGTGACGGTGAGATACATTTTCTCCTTGTCAGCGTCAAAATGAAGCTCTCTGGTAGCCAAAACGGTTCCGTCCTTACCTTTTGCAGTGATCTTAAAGGGGACAGGCGCTTCCGCATCCTTTGCGTCCATCATAATATCGTTGTCCATAAAAACGTATTTTCCGCTCTCCCAAGCGCCGCCGTCCGCGCGAAGCCCGCCACTGCTAGAGCCGTCATAGGACATGGAAACGGAAAAAATGTCGTCCCGTTCCAGCTTTACATACACGCCATATCGCTCCGATTGCGGCAAAAATCCCGTCTCCCGCTCCCACAGCGCCGACTCGTTTCTGGAGGTCTTGAGGATCACCTCGCTGATTTCGCCCTTGACGGGGACGGTCACGTCAAAATCTTCTGTCTCCAAAAAGCCGAACACCGCACTGAACCGAAAACCAACATAGAGCGTCCCGTCCCGTTCCTCGCTATAGTAGCCGCAGAACCCCTCGGGAAAGGAGCCGGGATAAAACCCAGAGATATGTACTTTGTCCTCGCTTACCTCTACGGCTTCAATTCCCGCGCCCTGACAGGCTCGGAAGCCAAGCAGCTTCCACCCATAGCGGCCCGCCAGAAAGACTGCCGCCAGGATAGCCGCGGCGACCGCCAGCGCGATCACGATTCTTTTCCATGCTTTTAGCGATCTGCTTCCCAATTTCTGTTCTGAAGCGTCCATTTTTGTGGTCTCCTTTTCTCGGTTTTGTTCCCATGCTACCGCAACCGTCGCGCGCGGATAGTACGTTTCCGCAGACATTTGTGTCTATTGTATAGATCTGAAGAGTCTGCCTGGTGCCATAGCCAGAGAGAGAAGCACACCTCTGTGCCTTCGGTGTCCTGCACTTTAAAAACACTACGCGCACCGCAAGCCCCGTGTCTAAGCATCAGGCTCTCTTGTCATAAACGCTCTATTGTACCTTGGTAAAACAATTCTCCAAAACAGCAGGCAATGGATCACCAGCATTACTCCAAAAAAGATTCTTACAGCCCATTCAGGGAACAGCAGTGCAATTCCATTCATATCGCCTCCGCCGAAAAAAACGCACAATATGCTCAGATACAACGGATCAATCAGCAGCATGGCAATCGTGATATAATACAGGCAGGCTTTGAATATTTTGGAATCGGCTTTACAGATTTGAGACGCTGTTAAAGTCAGCACATAGGCCGTAACCATTGTTGCAGCGGCACCGGACAGACAGAAAATCCCCAACTGGAGATTGCTCATCTGCTCCTCATATATTCCAATCTGCACACCAAGCCCCATAAAATTGATCTGGCGGAACGCTCCGACAGACAGCGCATAAATCAGATGCGCACCTTCGTGTATGATATAGTACATTAACACCGCGGAAAACAGCCCAATATATTGACGTATGCGTTTATTCATATAATGTATCCTCCTGCTGCTTAATTTTTGCTCATTTTCCTATTTTGAAAACTTCCAGCAGCAGCCCAATTCCGCCCACTGCTGCCAGCAAGCTCCCAAACACCAACCGCGCTGTCAAATCGGAATAATACCGGCTGATATTCATATGGAACAGTACCGCTAAAAGCTATGCCGCAAACAAGGCACTCCAAATAATAGCTCTTTTTCGCATTGTACTGCACCTTGTGCTTCATGGATTCGGAATTCTATCCTCCGGAATCCCTGCCTGCTTGAGGAAACTATTACCTGCCTGATGTATCATGCTCATGATTTCTCCTTCCGATAAGTGCATCATACCGGTTGCTAAGAAGGAAGCGATCCCATGTGTATATATTACAGTGTTTCGAACATACTGCTCTGCGCTTTTCTCTGATATCTGAAATTCCGCCGCTATCATTTTGATCAGCTCACGGTTATCTTTATCGTCAAGAATCACATCAGAATCTCCCACAGGATAGCAGTCACTTCCATTCAAAAATACAAATTGAAAAAGATTAGGTTCATACAACGCCATTTTTATATAGGCTTGTCCTACCTGCTCAAAAGCATTGACTGACTCGCTGGCTGAGGGGCGCATTTTGCTGTTCGCGTATTTCAGCGCGTGATCGGCTAACGCCTTACGGAGTCCCTCCATGTTATCAAAGTGCCATACCAGGGGCTGTGTAGAGCAGCCAATTTCCTTTGATAAGGTCTTGATATTGATTGCGGAATACCCATCACGGATCAGCATTTTTAATGCCGCTTCTAAAATAACTTCTTTGGAAATCTGCGTTTTTCTTGCCATTTTAGTTTCCTCCCCCGAATTGCAGAAATTATTTTATATAATTAGATTTATATAATAGACTCGATTTAGAGCTTTGTCAAGCACCCTGAATGATTTTTCTCAATCAAATCCCACCTGAACCCTACTTCTTGAGGAGCCTACTTCTTGTGCAAGCTGGGCATTTGTACTACAAATGTGAAAAATCGGTGATTTCCGGCAGGGCCGGAAATCACCGATTTGCATAGATTCGGACCAAGACCCAGTTAGGATGCTTGGCGATGTACTCACTATAGTACTGCTGCTGAATCTCGAAACTCTCCGCCTGCATTTCAGACATCGTGCTGACACGGCAATAGGGAGCCACCCGACATTCCACATCTTCCGGCTGCTGAGGCGCCGGCATCCGTTCAACGATTTATCCCTCCTGAAAGGCATCCCGAATGCGTTGTTTCGGTCTTCGTTTCGATTCTTGCGAGCCAATGACAGTTCCCTCCTCTGTATTGCATTTGGAGTAGAAAAACGCGCTCGGCGGAGCAAGCTGAACTATCCCGTCTGGCGTGTAGACTCCAATACCGGCGTGATTCAACTTACGCCCCACTTGGATGAGTCCATCTGCATTGCGTGCCAAGCGGGAGGTATTGGCAACCAGCACGCAGTCGTAACAGCCGTGCCGACCATCCCGGATCAGCGTTTTGATGCTCTGCCGGAGAGGATCAATCCCACTTTCTAAGACAGCAATCTCAGCGGCGATGGTCAAACCCAATGACACAGCAACCTCACGCAGAGAGCGCATCTGATTTTTCATGGCATCCTGATTGTTTTCCGTAGGCGAGCCGTCGATGCGGCAATATATACAGCATTTCCTCATGTCATTTTCTCCTCTGTTTCATATTCTCGGACAAGCCGATAGAAGGTGGAGGCACTGATCCCCAACTGTTTATAGCACTGAACCGCTGTGATTTGGCCGGCTTTCCACTGACCATAGTAAGTATCCCAGCTTTCGACTTTACATTTGGGCCGGCCAAATTTTACACCCTTCAAATGGGCGGCAGCGATCCCCTCTGCCTGCGCTTTGGATTTGGTATCGACCTCAAGCTGTGCTCCGAATGAGAGCACAGCGAGGACGATATCCGTAATGACGCTGCCCAGCAGATCTTTGTATTGTGTGGTATCCAGAATCGGAGTATCCAGGACAACAATATCCACGCCAAGAGTCTTCGTGAGATACTCCCACTCTGTTCGTATTGCGGAGTAATTCCGGCCAAAGCGGTCAATGCTCTTCACGACCAGTACATCGCCTTCCCGGAGAATGGTGTTCCGCAAGGCGAGGTAGTTCGTTCGTTCAAAGCTGCGTCCACTCTGCTTGTCCACATAGATGTCACGCTCGTCGATGCCGTACTCCATGAGGTCCAGCACCTGGCGGTCCTCGTTCTGATCCGTAGTAGACACACGGGCATATCCGAATTTCTTGTTGCTCATGGCTTATCCTTTCGTCCGGAACATGTCCATCATGCCACCCAGCTCAGAAAGATCATTGGCATCCAGACCCGGAGTCGGTTCCTGGGGAGCTGGTGCGGCTTGATTGCCAAGCTGTAGTTCTCCATTTGCAACCATCTCTTTCAGCACATCTTTGACAATACCGACCACCCAGTCGCGGCCAAATTCGTTGGCCGCTTCCGGGCAGCTCGTGTAGTGCAGCAAGGCATTGACCACAATCTCAGACATACTGCGCGGCCGCTTGCGGAGGATCTCCAGCGCCCGACGGTGCCGAAAGTCCATCTCGTTGAACTGGAGCGTAACGCGGGATTTATTATTGCTTGCCATAATATCGGCTATGGTACACCGCCCATATGAGAAGCATTGGGCGGTGAGGAATTGCCGTTCCTCCTTCTATTTAGGATTAGTTAATCAGGTAGTTAGAAGACCTCTCAAGGAGTTTTAATCTTTTGTAGGAGATGCCGTCCTTAATCATCTGTCCAGTGATAGTTTTGATGGTAAAGTTTCCGGTTCTCCTGCGTCCCCAGATAAAGCACTCTTTTTCTTCAAAAAGGACCTTATCGAAGAGACGGAACCCTTTGACATACTTCTCCGCCTGATTTGCTTTGCGTACACCACCTTTGCTGATGGTAGCCTTCTGCAACTGCCGATTATGGTGACGCACAGGCTTTACAGTGTAAACCCGGGTTGCTCGCTCAATGGCGAACTCTCCGGCATCGTTGAAGCCTGCGGGTCCGTGGTAAATTGCCAGAGCGTCGTTGATGTGGCTCTTCGGCAGATGCATTTTGTCCTCTCGGGTGTACTTGGTAATGTAGCCATGGGTCTCCCACACGGGGATATCCAACTCAGAACGAAGCCTCAAGAACAATTCCTTCCGCATGATGCCCATGAAGGCAGCGTCTCTCGTGGAGTGACGCTTGCGCTTCTTGAGGTCCTCTGCGGTGATGATGCCCTTGTGGAGCTTCTTGTGGCAATCCTCGCAGAGAGTGACCAGATTATCCGGGGCATTTCCTCCGGTCTTCCGGCTTTCCCTGTGATGCACATGGAGCTTGACGTCGTTCTTTTTCGTCGCATGGGCGCCGCAGCATTGGCAGGTGTAGCCATCCCGCCAGAGGACGTACTGCCGGACGTTATACTGTCCAAGCATTTCGCCCTTCTGGTAGTCCTCGCCCTGCGGGACGGGTTTGCCTTCCTCCACTGCCTTGATAAGTTGGAGGTCAAACTCAGCGATCTCAACGACCACTTTCGTCACGGGGAGCAGATTGCAAATCCGCTTGATTGCCGTAACGTGTTCCTGAATCTTGACCTCCACAGAGGGTGCGAGCCACCCCTTGTGCTTGCTGTGTACCCGGTTGTTGAACCGAGGCTTACGATACCTTGTTTTGCGATTTCTCCTTGCTCTGCGGAACTCCCGGCGGGCAGAGAGGTTGTTCACCACATCGTTGCGAGGCTTTACTTCCTCGGCGAGCAGTTCCTTCCTCTTACCACCGCTGGAGATTCCGATAGTCTTGCTTCCAGCGTCCACACCAAGAATAATCTCCTGCCTATAATGCGTGGTCGGCACTATCATCTGAATGGTGAATGGAGTTCGGTACTTTACTTTGGCTCTCTTGGCATCCAGCAGATGCCGAGCCTTCGCTTCGGAGCAGGGCATCAGGGGATGCCCATCTTCTGCGATAACATAGACTGACATTCTTAATGTCCTCCTCCCTTGAAAAATTGGTTGGCGGCTAAAAGAAGCCGCCGCACCCATGAAAGGCCGAGCCTCCCATGGGCGTCAGGTGCCCGTCCCCCATGTTATCCCGTGGTTTCTTTAGATGTCACACTGTCCATAACCGATAGGACTGTTTAATGGCATCCCGCAGAGCAGTGGATTCGAGCGTACGTCCACTGGTGCCTATCCCGCATTTCTGCGATTCACAGGTAACGTAGTTCCTCCTTTCGGAGAACCTTGGGGTAGTCAACTCCGGCTTATGAGATATTACTCTCAAAAGCCCCGTCTAAATCTTCAGATTTGGGCGGGGTTATTGACTCGCCGCCACCTCGCTCTGATACAGAACCTCATAACCAATGGCGTTGGCGTGAATATCCTCGATGAAAATGGGGAAAGCTACCTTGTTACCCCTTTCAATCATGCCGCGAAGCAGGAGCGAACCGCCACCGGCAAACACACATTTGCTGGTGCTGACATCGATACCGCGTTCACGGAGGAAGTTGTAGAACTCTGCCAGAAAGTCCGCAGTCATGGAGCGGATCAACTGCTGTACCTCACCGGGCAGAACCGTAGTCTGATTCCGGATGACCTCATCAATCTCGCACTCTTCCAGGATGCGAGCGTATTGGGAGTTACACTTGCTGGCGATGCTGTTGTAGAGGGTGATCACACCTTTTTCGAAGCTCTCCACAACTTCAAGGTCGGGCCGGCCAAAGCGCAGCTTCAGGACATCAATGGTGAATCCGCCAATATCAATGATATAAGCGACGGAGTGCGCCTTCAGAGTGCTGTACTGCGTGACAGCGGCAGCAAATGCCTGAGGATAGCTCAGAACCTTGTTGATGCGGACGGAGTAGTATTTGCCATTGTACTCAAAGTCGATGGCTTCCCGTCGGCGCAGGAAGTACTGCTCGAAGCGGCTGTGCAGCTGTTCGTAATGCGCGGGCGGCAGACCAACCAGGAGCGTGATATCGATAGGATCCAGGGTCTCAGAAACGTCCCGATACTCCAGTTCCTTGGCGATTGCAAAGAGGGTCAGAATGAAGAAGCGGTCATCCTCGGTTTTATCACGCAGGTACGAGATGCGCCGCTCCGTCAGCGAATAGTACTTGCCGTTCCAGCCGATGTAGTCCGTTTTGAATCCCTGAAGCCCGTCCGACATAACCAGGCCGGAAGTGAAAATAACGTGCGGCGTTTTGATGGACTTATTGCCGTGATCGACAGAAATAATCATATGTGAAGGCCTCCTGTCATTTGAAGACAAAGCGTGTTAAGTTCGCTTGATGTGTCTGATAGTATTTACGTATAGCGTCGTTCCATAACAACAACCACATTAAGTGTTTTTGTAATGAGTGATGTCATCTTCGACGCCCAGTGTGATGGAGCTTCTGGTCTGCGGATAGCACAGCTTGAGGAGATCGTCAGTCGGGCACTGAATGTGAACTGGCACGAGTATGATCACCCCGGCGACTTCAAGTGGTGATTGCGATGGGCAGAGCTGTTTACCACCCTAAGGGTGAAAGACAAAAGGCCATCATCAAGCTTCTGAACTCTCTGGAAGGGCGCTATTCCAAGTGGGATATCTGGCAGGATTTCATTGTCCTGTCTGCCGCCAGCATTGCCAATGCGTTCGGTGGTCTGTACAGAGAGCAACGCGAAGCGATGTATTTGGAGCGGAGCAAAAAGTACTCTGCTTCCGAGTTGGAAGTCTTAGCTCAGATGTTCGCCGAAGTTGTCGATGAGATGGAGCAAAATCCAGATCAGGATATGCTTGGCGAGCTGTTCATGGCATTGGGCCTTGCGAATGAGTGGAAGGGGCAGTTCTTTACACCCTATGACATCTGCAGAGCGATGGCAGCCATGAATCTGGGTGAGGATCTGAAAAGTCAGATAGAGGAAAAAGGCTGGGTATCTATGAGTGATCCCGCCTGTGGGGCCGGTGCATTACTGCTTGCTTTTGCAAACGAGTGCAAAAGGAACCACATCAACTATCAGACTTCCGTTTTCTTTGTCGCGCAAGACATCGACTTCTTGGCGGCCTGCATGTGCTACATCCAAATGAGCCTGCTCGGCTGTCCCGGCTATGTGGTCATTGACGATTCCATCCTCCATCCGGCGCAAAGTTACGATGAGGACGGACTTATCCCCAAGAACAGCCCCAATGTCTGGTTCACCCCGATGTATTTCAGGGATATCTGGCATTGGCGGAGAATGTTCGCACAGCTGGACCTGATAACGCAAGAAAAGAAATGAATGAGGAGGATCGATTATGCCTAATTGGGCGTTTGGAAAAGTAGAAGTCACCGGGACTCGCAAAGGAGTAAAGTCCTTCATTGAACGCTTCATCACGAATGATGACCCATCCACGGTTCCGGGCAAGCGCTTCTTCGCGAGAAGCTTCGTAAATGAAAAGAGACAAGCGTGCATTGATAATGTCATGAAGATGTTCGATGGGCTCACGGTTGAAGCAAAAGCGGAGTGCACCCTGGATGTCGAATTCGCATGGTCGGCATATTCCTGCCTGATCGATGGATACCCTCAGCGAAACGATAAGGAGTGCATCACGCTTGCTGAAGCCTGTGTGGAAGACCAGGTTTCTGTCGTGATACAGACCTCTGAGCCCGGCATGTGCTTTGAAGAGCATATTACCGGCGATGAAGGAGGAACTGTTATTCACGAAGAGCGGGAACTGAGCACATACAAGTGTCGTCACTGCGGAGAGACAATGGCCCTCGCATCCTTTGAAGATCCGGAGGATCAGGACTGTCCGGAGTGTGGCGAGTGTGGCTTTGATCGCTGTGAGGAGGAGTAAGCTATGGCTTTGGACATGAATTACACCCCAACGCGCCTGGTTGATATCACTACCTTAACGGAAGACCAGTGGCTGGACTGGAGGAAGAAAGGGATTGGCGGCAGCGATGTAGCTGCCGCCCTCAATATGTCTCCGTATCGAACTGCGCGCGATCTCTACTATGATAAGATCGGCGTTGTTCCGGCAGTCGAAGGACCGGATAAGAGCATCACATTCCAGATCGGGCATTTGCTCGAAGATGTGGTCGCTCAAATCTTCGCCAAGAAGACCGGACTTACTGTCTATGAAGACCACTGGATGTATCAGCATCCTCTGTATCCCTTCCTGATCGCCGATGTGGACCGGTTTGTTTTGCTCCCGGATGGCCGCAAGGCAATCCTGGAGTGCAAAACCGCGCACTATGACATGCAGTTCAAATGGGCCAACGGCGCTGTGCCACGCCATTATGAACTTCAGGTCCGCCACTACATGTCGGTCATGAACATCGATGTCGCCTTCATCGCCTGCCTGTTCTCCAACAATGAGAACGACTTTGTGTGGCAGAAGATTGAGCGCGATGTTGAGGAAGAGGAGAATACGATCCTGGCACTGGAGGCGTTTTGGAACAACCATGTGCTGGCTCGGGTCGAGCCGCCTCTGGTCGAGAAGCCCGATGCTGTGCTTGAGTCGCTGCGCCGCTTTTTCGGCCCGGCGGATAAGTCTGAGCCGGATGTGGAGCTGGACAGAAAATTCCTCAATAGCCTCAGCGAGATCATGGCGCTCAAAGAAGAGAAGAAGAATCTGGATGCCCAATCTAAGGCGCTGGAGACTCGGATCAAGACCCTGTATGCCCCAATCGTGGAGCAGATGGGCACTGCATGTCGGGCGTCTTGTGAGAGCGGAAGCGAGGTGTTTCGAATCACCTATAATCCGCAGTATCGTGAAGGCATCTCAAAAGACAAGTTGTCTGCGCTGCGTGCTCAGTACCCAGATGTGTATGACGAGTTCGTGGAGCAGTCGGAGTCGAGAATTTTCAAGGTGGTCAAGGCGGCCATCGCGTAAGAGGTGATCACAATGTTATGCAGATTCGACCGTGCGATCTTCCAATCGGACAACGGTTACTGCGTGTTTTCATATAGCACGCAGGATGAGTCTGTCCCCAAAGAAGCGAGAAAGAACACATTTTTCAGTGATGACAAGATCCATTTCACCGCTGTCGGGTATCATCTTGTCTCGACCAATGTGGTCGAAGTTGAATTGGATGGGACCTGGGAGCAGTCGAAACATGGATTGCAGTTGTCAGTTACGACTTGCAAACAGATCGTGCCAACGGATCAAGCTGGTGTCCTGGCGTATCTGAGCAGCGGCATCATCAAAGGTGTCGGCCCGGAGATTGCCAAGGCGATTGTCGCAAAGTTCGGTGATAAGACGATGGAGGTTCTGGACCAGAACCCTCAGCAACTACTGAGCATACGCGGTATTGCAAGGACCAAACTCAAGACCATCGTCGCTTCCTATGAGGAGACGAAGGCACTGAGCGACCTGATGATCTATTTGGCACCATTCGGCGTATCGATGAAGAAGGCAGCCATGATCAAAGAGGAGTTCGGAGATCAGAGCCTTCAAATCGTGAAAACAGACCCATTTCAGCTTTGCAGGATCAAAGGCTTTGGATTCATGACAGTAGACTCAATCGCAAGGAAGACTAAAGTGAGCCTCAAACACCCAATGCGGTATGCCGGCGCAATCAACTATGTGCTGGATGAAGCCCGGGTGTCCGGTCACCTGTTTTTAAGCGTAGATGAGACTGTGGGCCGCTGCTATGATCTGCTGAACTCCGACTGTGAGGCTGAGGTCGTATCGGAAGGTGAGATTCGGCAAGCTATCTCAAATGAGAGGCTTGAGTCACGCATCTATGTGGAAGGAACCCGTGTCTATCTGAGCTATGAGCGCATGTGTGAAGTCAAAGCGGCCAAGCGGATTGTTTCAATGATCCTCCAGGAAGATTTCGAAGAGATCTATGACCTGGACGAGAAAATTGATCAGGCGGAACAAACGCTCAAGCAGAAGCTGGCGCCGTCACAACGCAAAGCAGTCAAGCTTTGCCTCTCGCATCCCATCTCTATTATGACTGGTGGACCGGGCAGCGGCAAGACGACGACACTGCGGTTCATTCTGGATATCTACAAGAAGGAGTATCCCTCCAATGAGATCCTTCTCGCGGCTCCGACTGGACGAGCAAGTCGGCGTATGGCAGAGCAGACTGGAATGTTTGCTTCGACGCTGCACTCCGCGCTTGGCCTCATCACAGATGAGGAGAGTCCCTTAAATGATACGGAACTGCTTCCAGCAGATCTGATCGTGGTGGACGAATTCTCAATGGTAGATATGAGGCTGGCGTATATCCTGCTGGAACGTATCAAGCCGGGAGCCCAGTTGCTGATTGTCGGTGACGCTGATCAGCTCCCCTCGGTTGGCGCAGGAAATGTGCTGAGAGAGATGATTCGGAGTGAGAAGGTACCGACGGCAGTTCTTGACACAATCTTCCGTCAGGCGTCCAATAGTCGGATCATCGTAAATGCCCATGCGATCAATCACAATGATACCCATTTGCAGTACGGTGACGACTTCCAGATGCTTGAGGTCCAGAATGCAGAGGACGCTGCGCAGCTGGTAGTCAAGAACTATCTGCAGGAAGTGAGTCAGCATGGCTTGGAGAATGTGCAGATCCTGTCGCCTTTCCGAAAGCGCGGTTCTGTTGCATCGAATGCGCTGAATGAGACGATCCGGGATCTGGTCAATCCTGCAAGCATGCGGAAGATGGAACTGAAGTGCGGCAGTCGGGTCTTTCGTGTTGGTGACCGCATCATGCAGACGGCAAACCGGAATGGAGTGTCGAATGGCGATGTTGGCCTGATTACCGGCATGGAAAAGGAAGACGATGAGGTGTTTGTGGATATCCGGTTGCTCGATGGGCGCGAACTGCGCTATTCGAAGGACATGATGGAGGATGTTGAATTCTCCTACTGCCTCACGATCCATAAGAGCCAAGGCCAGGAGTATCCAGTCATCATTGTGCCGCTGCTGAAGGAGCACTATATCATGCTGCGTAGGAATCTGCTTTACACGGCAGTGACCAGGGCGAAGGCGAAAGTGATCCTGATTGGGCAACGCCAGGCAGTTTACATTGCGATCCACAAGTGTGATGTGGGTCAGAGAAACACCGTCCTTGCTGATCGGATCGTGGCGTACTATAACCGCGAGATGAGCAAGCGAGTGGCGTAGTTTTTTGGGAAACGGGGTGGTCAAAAGCTACCTCGTTTCTACATTTATTATGAAAGGGCGAAATAACGTGAGTGAATTGAATGTGAATGCGATCCCTGCCATCAATGCTGTCGATGGCTTCAATCCGGCGGATTTTGTAAGGAATACGGTGGGCGATGAGGGCGAGAACGATCTTTACCTCGATGTAAAATACCGCCTTTTATGGTTCCGACTGCACCGTCCGAATGGGAAGATCGAGCCTGAGATCGTGCAGTTGGATGATAAGAGCGCCGTTGTGTGCTGTAAAGTCTACGCGGACAAAACTGATCCTGCCGATCAGTTCATTGGAAAGGCTTACTCGCAGCGCTTCTCGACAGAGGAACGCTTCGGTGACCGGTTCCTGGAGATTGCGGAGACGGTTGCTAAAGGCCGAGCTCTGGCAGATGCGGGGTATGGTACCCAGTTCTGTATGAATGGTGAGGCCTTAACCAGCATCATCGCTGATGCACCTGTCAAGATGCCGCCTGATGAGGAAGAGGATCATCCTGGTAGCGTTGCGGTGAGCTTTGCAGCAGCGCAGTCGGCTACTCCGGTCCCTGCTCCAAAACAGCAGGCAAAGCCCCAATCGCAGTCTTTTACTGAACCTCCGAAAGCATCTGCGCCGGAGCCTCCGAAGACTGTGGATGAGTACCTGCAGGTAATGACTGTCGATCAGGCAAAGATGGTGAAAATCGACTTTGGGAAGTTCTCCGGTTGGACACTCGGGGATATTGCTATGAAGAGCCCCGGCGATTTGGCTTGGTATGTTAAGAACTATTCCGGCCATAACCTCGCGCTGAAAGCGGGGGCGATCAAGCTCCTGGAGGCGGCAGGTCAAATGGCAAGCTGAAGAATCCCCGATGAGGGAGGTGATCTTTGATGGGCAGAATACCAGATCTGCCATGTGACATTGAGCAGGTAGTGGACTTGCTTGGTATCGAAGTCATACGGGATACCGGCACACAGTTGCACTGCCGGTGCCCATTTTGCGCAGATCGAAAAGCTCATTTGAATGTGAAAATCCGAGACAATGTGTTTCGATGCAATCGCTGCGGGAAAGGTGGAGGTATCCTCCACCTTTACGCAGAGTTCTGCGATGTCTCGCTCCATACTGCCTATGAGGAACTCTGCAAGGTATTTGGCTCCGAGAGTGGAGAAAAGCCGCGAGAGTGTAGTCCGAAGCGAAGAGTGATTGAGACGGTGGAGTTGCCAATTGCATCAGCAGAAGTCCGGGATAACACCTATTCCAATCTCCTTTCTCTGCTTTCCCTGTGTCCTACGCATCAAGCCTCCTTACGAGAACGCGGCCTGACCCAAGATGAGATTGAGCAGTTGGGCTATCGCACAACTCCGACAACAAGGCTCAAGCGCATTGTAACGGAGTTATTAGAGCGTGGCTGTGTTCTGGATGGTGTTCCGGGATTCTATTGCCAGAAGGAGACCGGCCAATGGACTCTGGACATCAGAGGGTCGGGCATCATGATTCCCGACCGCAATTTTGATGGTCAGATTGAGGCAATACAGGTTCGGCTGGATCGGGTTTATAACCAGAAATTCTACAACTTGACCAGCGTAGATAAGTACTATGGAACCCCAGCCAGATGCTGCCCTCATTATGTCGGAATTCAAGAAGGCGACGAGGTTGTCTGCGTGACCGAGGGTGTTATGAAGGCGGATCTTGCCTATCACTTCGCTCTTGGCAGCCAATACGAGTGTGGCTTTGCAGGCCTTACTGGTGTGCCGAGCTATTCACAGTATGAGAGGCTTCTCCAGGAACTGAGTGAATTGGGGGTCCAAAGGTTGAATATCATGATCGACTCTGACTATCAGGACAACGACAAGGTAAGAACAGCGCGGGATCGCTATATCGAGCTCGGGGCTGAAGCTGGCTTTGAAGTTGCTCCCATTACTTGGAGTCGGAGGCAGAAAGGGATTGACGACTTATACAAGCATCTATTTCGAAGTAAGTGATTTGATGGGGCTGTAGCGCATGAGCACTACAGCCCTGTCGTGAGGAGTGACTGAGAATGATACCAAGAATCCAGCAAGAACGCCCAAATGTAATAAAGTGCTATTACTGTTCAATTGGCGGAACGAAGTTGCAGCATAGTGATGGTGTCAATCAAGAGTCGTGGCGGTTCTGTCCAATGTGTGGGCAACAGATTGAGTGGGACAAAGTCACAGATGTAGTTTGGGAGGAAAAGTCCTGTGATATCTGTGGAGGATGGCTCATCAAGAAGCACCCTTTAGGCTTTTGGTATGCTTCCAGCGACTACATCGGTGAAACCACATGCCGTACATGTTGGCTGGAGGAATGCTGTACCACCAATTGTCTGGTCTGCCAACGCAGGCAATATCCGAACTGCGAGTGGATCCATCTGAAACAGTTCTACCTTGAGGAGGAGCAACATGGAAATTGAGATGTATTTGGAAGACCTGAAACCAGAGATCCAAGAAAAGGTTCTTGAGGAACTGGGCATAAAGAGCGCTAGTGAAGGGAACTATGATGTGTTTCCGCTTTTCACCGTCTGTTAGCCCGAATAAAGGTGCGGTGATAATTTGGAAAAACAGCGATTGTGAGTAGGAAATAATAAAGCGCCGGTTTTGCCGGCGCTTTATTATTTCAAATGGTTAGTGTTATGGGTTCCCATAACTGTTGCCCCTTTTGCACCTCCTTGTTGAAGAGAATGATGTGTAGAAACCAAGCCGCATACCGCATTATACTTGGATGGTGTAAGCTTAACACTTACGGGGGCCATCGCCGCGCCCATGTTGTTTGCGTCAGTGACGCCCTTGTCGACGATTTTCCCGGTTGTCACGTGTGTGATATAGGGCCCCTCGCCCTCGCACGCGAGGAGGCAGCAACCGCTGCCTGTGGCCGTCCACTGCGCGGTCGGCGTGCGCTGCGAGCCGTAGGGCACCGGCATGCGGTACTGCCGCTCGGCGGTGCAGAAGTGCGAGGAGGTCAGCGCCGCGACGCAAGAGGCATACCCGCCGTCGAGCATCAATGCGGCGAGCGACAGGCTCTCGCCCATCGTGGAGCACGCACCGTAGAGTCCATAGAATGGGATGCGGCTCTTTCGCAGAGCGAACGACGAGCCGACGCACTGGTTCAAAAGATCACCCGCAAAGATGAGGTCAAGGTCACTCACCTTGAGCCCCACCTTTTCCAGCGCGCGGGAGAGCGCGTGGCGCTGCATGGTACTCTCACCCTTTTCCCAGGTCTTCTCGCCGAAGAAGTGATCCTCGCTCAATTCGTCAAAGTATTCGCGCAGCGGGCCTTCGCCCTCGAACCGCCCGCCGACGGCGGCGAACGAGAGGACGGAGGGACATGTGCGCAGGCGGCGCGTCTGCGCGCCGACGGTTTTTTGCTCCATCACGCTCTTCCTTTCCGATGGATTTAGGGGAATCGTTCAAAAGTGGCATTAGTTTCTGCCGTTTTTCCAAGAATATGAGTACTTGACGCATATTGCGCAAGATGTTATGATAAAAATACATTGATATAGGAGGATTTTTCCGTGAAGCATGTGATTTCTACGACCACTGCCCCCGGCGCCGTCGGCCCCTACTCCCAGGCGATCGAAGCAAACGGTTTTGTATTTGTCTCCGGCCAGCTTCCGCTGGACCCGGCGACCGGCGCATTTGTTCCCGGCGGCACGTCCGAGCAGGCGGAGCAGAGCATCAAGAATCTGCTCGCGGTGCTCGAGGCGGCTGGCTGCAAGGCTGAGGACGTTGTCAAGACGACCGTGTTTATGATCGATATCGGCGATTTCGGCGTTGTCAACGAGGTGTACGGCAAGTATTTCTCCGGCGAGTGCCCCGCGCGCTGTGCGATGCAGGCGGCCGCCCTGCCCAAGGGCGCGCTGGTCGAGATCGAGGCCATCGCGGTCAAGCCGTAAAGCGCGAAAACCAAAAAGAAAAGGGAGAAACAGCGTGTTTCTCCCTTTCTTTTTGCGCACGGACGCGGTATAATATCCAAATTACCATATGATATTTTACTTTCCGGGAGGAAATGGAATGAAAGAAGAAATGCGTACCATCGGCTATCTCTGCCCCGCGTGCCACAAGCGCGTCATCCAGCAGAGAAGCGTGTTTGCCCTGAGCGCCTCGGGCGTGGTCGTGAGCTGCGAGTGCGGCGAATCCAGCCTGACCATCGAGGCGGAGGAGAACAAATTCCGCCTGAGTGTGCCGTGCGGCGTGTGCGGTGAGGAGCATCTGGCGGAGTGCAGCGCCGACAAGCTCCTGCACGGGCGCGGCATCGGCCTTGCCTGCCCCGATACGAAGATGCTCTGCTGCTTCATCGGCGAGGACTACGCCGTCGAGCACGAGATGGAGCAGCTTTCGCTCGCGGCGGCCAAGGAGCGCGAGCAGGGCGACGACCCCGCCGCCTTTGCCGACAGCGTCATCATGTATGAGATCCTCTCCGAGCTCAAGGAGATCGCCGCGCGCAAGGATGGCATCACCTGCTCCTGCGGCAGCAAAAGCTACGGCATGGAGATCCACAGCACCTACGTCGACCTTGTGTGCAAAAGCTGCGGCGCGAAGCTGCGCATCCCTGCGGCAACGGATGAGGACCTTGACCGCCTCTGCTGCCGCATGAAATTACAGATCAAAAGCGAGTGAGGGAAGACTATGATCGGTTTTCTTGCGAGTCGGTTCATCAAAGACTATCAGAACACGTCCGACGCCGCAGTGCGGCGCGCTTACGGTGTGCTTTGCGGCGCGGTGGGCATTGTCATCAATTTGCTGCTCTTCGCGCTCAAGCTGTTTGCGGGGACGCTTGCGGGCTCTGTCGCCGTCACGGCGGATGCCTTTAACAACCTGTCCGACGCGGGCGCGTCCATCGTGACGCTGCTGGGCTTTCGTTTGGCCGGGCAGAAGCCCGACCCCGAGCATCCGTTCGGCCACGGGCGGCTCGAGTACATCTCGGGTCTCATCGTCTCGATCGTCATCTTGCTGATGGGCTTTGAGCTGCTGCGCGATGCCGTGGGCGCGATCCTGCACCCCGAGTCGGTCGAGTGCAGCGCACTGACGGTGGCGATCCTGCTTGTCTCCATCTGCGCCAAGTTCTACATGTACTGCTACAACCGCGGTGTGGGAAAGAAGATCAGCGCCGCCGCTATGCAGGCGACGGCGGCAGACAGCCTGTCCGACTGCGCGGCGACCGCGGCGGTGCTGCTTGCGACACTGGCGGGCTATTTCCTGCACTGGCAGATCGACGGCTGGTGCGGCCTTGTTGTGTCGCTGCTCATTCTGTGGGCGGGCTTCCAGGCGGCAAAGGACACGCTCTCTCCGCTGCTTGGCCAGCCGCCGACAGAGGAATTCGTGCAGGAGATCCGCGATATTGTGATGGCGAATAAGGCCGTGTGCGGCATCCACGACCTTGTGGTGCACGATTACGGCCCCGGCCGCGTGATGATCTCGCTGCATGCCGAGGTGCCCGCGCACGGCGATATTCTCACCCTGCACGACGAGATCGACAACGTGGAAAAGCAGCTGCACGATAAGCTCGGCTGCGAGGCGGTCATTCACATGGATCCCGTGGTGACGAATGATGAAGCGGTAAATGCTGCGCACCAGAGGATCGCAGCACTGGTGCGGGGCATCGACGAGAACATCTCCATCCACGATTTCCGCATGGTCACGGGGCCGACGCACACGAATGTGATCTTCGACGCCGTTGTTCCCTACGGCTGCAAAATGAGCGACAGGGAAGCGGAGGAGAAGATCAAAAAGGCGGTACACGAGCTGGATCCGAGCTATTTCGCTGTGGTGCAGATCGACAAGAGCTATGTGAGATAAGCGCACGCGCGCAAAGGAGAAGCTATGACGGACGAAGTCAAGAAATTAAAAGAACTCATCGACGGAACGGACAACATCGTGTTTTTCGGCGGGGCAGGTGTTTCGACCGAGAGCGGTATCCCGGATTTTCGCAGCGTGGATGGCCTGTATCATCAGCAGTGGGACGACCCGCCGGAGACGATCCTGAGTCACACGTATTATGAGCGCTATCCCGAGAAGTTTTTCGCCTTTTACCGCGCGAAGCTCCTCTGCGAAGGCGCAAAGCCCAACGCCGCGCACTTAAAGCTCGCCGAGTGGGAAAAGGAAGGGAAGCTCAAGGCCGTCATCACGCAGAATATCGACGGGCTGCATCAGGCGGCGGGCAGCAAGAATGTCCTCGAGCTGCACGGAAGCACCTTGCGCAACTACTGCGAGAAGTGCGGCAAGTTCTACGACGTGTCCTACATCAAGCATTCGCAGGGCGTGCCGCGCTGCACCTGCGGCGGGCGCATCAAGCCCGACGTGGTGCTCTACGAAGAGGACCTGGACGAAAAGACGCTCTATCGCGCAGTGGAGTACATTCAGGAGGCCGACGTGCTCATCATCGCGGGCACATCGCTCGCGGTCTATCCGGCGGCGGGCCTCGTGCGCTACTATCGCGGACACAAGCTCGTTGTCATCAACAAGACGCCGCTCGACCGCGGACTTGGTGCAGACCTTGTCATCACGGGAGCCGTGGGGGAGACGCTCGCGCAGCTTTAACGCAAAAAAGATGCCGGAAAAGTTTGAAAAATCTGAGCTTTTCCGACATTTCTCTTACAGCAAAATTTTTTATTTTTTCTCTCAAAAAAAGGTTGACATTTGGCCTATTTTGGGCTTATAATAGCCAAGCGGTCGTTGAGAGACAGCCGTTTGAAAGATGAACATGCGGGTGTGCTGGAATTGGCAGACAGGCTAGCTTGAGGTGCTAGTGTTCGTATGGACGTGCGGGTTCAAGTCCCGCCATCCGCACCATCTTTTTAAAAATCAAATATGCGCGAGTGGTGGAATTGGCAGACTCGCTAGATTCAGGTTCTAGTGTTCATTACGGACGTGCGGGTTCAAGTCCCGCCTCGCGCACCATGATTGATCCTTGAAAGCATTG
>ENA-UOJM01000157-UOJM01000157.1-human-gut-metagenome-genome-assembly--contig:-P116-NODE-157-length-107330-cov-18.679935_pt1 | contig 107330 bp, 88 predicted proteins | sample MGYA00242349_ERZ723896 | MGnify/ENA metagenome assembly ERZ723896 | reverse complement strand
GGACCGTAAAGGACCGCCAATTCCTGCCACCCGTAACTCCTGACTTCGAATTCATCCATCATCATAATTTCCATCGTTTTATTGTCCTGTAAAGATAAGCAATAATTACTGATATTCAAAATATAATGGCATTTATATTCTACCTGTTTCTGCACCTATCTTCACCGATATTCGCCGATATTCCCCAAACCGTATTCCAACCTGTTGCGAAGCCCTATCTTCGTGTTGTCATCGATAATGAGATTTGCAGGAAGTTGTTGCCAATTGAGCGTTTGGCAAAATTCTCTTAGAAATTTTGTACCAACACATGGGCTATCCGTTCCAGGCCGTCGGCAAGCAACGTCCGGGGACAGGCTATATTCAGACGAATGAACCCCTCTCCACCAGGACCGTACAGTGTACCAGAATTGACCATCAGCTTCTGTTCCTCTTGCAAGCGCAGGGTCGTGGCATCCGAGCCGATACTCGATGCTCGGCAATCTATCCAGACCAGATAGGTTCCTTCGAGTGGCAACACGGGATATTGCGGTAGCCGTTGCTCGAAAAAACGGTAAAGATATTCGTAATTCTCCCACAAGTATTTCCGCAAAGCATCGAGCCATGCACTGCCTTCATTGTAAGCGGCTATCGTGGCGATAACGCCGAACGGATTAACGTCGCACACTTCGTTGATGTTGATGGCGCGGTCGATACGGCGGCGTACCCCTTCATCGGCAGCGATGATGTTGGCGATTTGCAATCCGGCAAGGTTGAATGCCTTACTCGGCGAAACGCAGGTTACGGAGTTTTGGCGGAAACGTTCGGACAGGGAGGCGAAAGGCGTGTAGTCATGCCCTTCATAGACCAGCTCACAATGAATCTCGTCTGCCACGACGAACACCCCGTTATGCAGGCAGATGTCACCGATGCGCCACAGTTCCTCCGGCGTCCAGACCCGTCCGACCGGATTGTGAGGATTGCACAACAGCAGGATTTTCGCCTTCGGATCGGCCGCCTTTGTTTCGAGGTCGTCGAAGTCAATCGTGTAGCGGCCGTCCCGATAAACGAGGTAGTTGGCCGACAGTTCGCATCCATTATTGCGAATCGACGAATAGAAACAGTTGTATGCCGGAGTCTGGACGATTATCTTGTCACTCGGTGCAGCCAAAGCTTTGATAATAGCGGACAGAGCTGGCACGACACCGTTCGTATAGATAATCCACCGGGGATCTATCTGCCAGCGATGTCGGTCATCGAACCACCGGATAACCGCGTCGTAGTAGGCTTTGGGTACTTTGGTATAGCCGAAAATACCATGCGCTATCCGCTTTTGCAAGGCTTCAACAATAGTTGGTGCTGTACGGAAATCCATATCCGCCACCCACATAGGCAATACATTCTCCTCTTCGGGAGTATCCCATTTGTAAGAATTCGTCCCGCGCCGCGGGATGATTATATCGAAATCGTATTTCATAATTTATCTTTTTATTCGTAATTTATAAATCCAGTTACTGCCCTAAAGCCTGACAAGAAAAATCGTTCCCTGGAAGCAAAGCTCGATATCCAATATATCAAAGCTCCCATGACACCCATAATCAGCATCCCCGACCAGCCAACTGGGAAGCATATCACTGATGGTAATACCGGTCACCGCCAGCAGGGAACTGAAAATAAGCGTGGCTGTAACCGACTGGCGCAGTATCTTTCTGGCTTCCGCGAAATCCTCGGCTCCGATCCGGTGTGCTACCTGCACGGAAAATCCTGTTGTGGCTGCTGCTTCAGCGTCATACTCTTCCCTTCGCGGATAAGTGACAACAAGTAATCGGTCTTTCTCTTTTCTCTTCCCAAAGCCTCAATTCACAATCGGCAGGAGCCTTTATATTTTCATCGAGGATGATCTCCCCATAGCTCTCGGCGGTAATACAGCCTGTCCGCGGATTCTTCACTCCGCCTATTGCACCTTTGATGGTTGCCTGCACCGAACTGTACTCGAAAGCCCGGTCACAATCTGGGCCGAAGGTGCAATTCTCCAACACGAGGTCGTGGGCATAGCAGAGCGGCTGTTCGCCGGTAATGTGACAGTTCACCAACCGAAGATTGCACGAATGCCAGCCCAGATATTCACCGTTGAGTTCGGAATCGTAGATCGTCACATTCTCCACCTCCCAGAAGGCATCCTTCGTAGTGATTTTGGCATTGCGCAACTCCACATTCTTCACATACTGGAAAACGTATTTGCTGTCGCTTTCCAATCCGTCTATACGGATGTTGCTGCTGAACATAAACGGATAAGTTCCTCCATGCAGTTTCAGATTTTTGATGTTCAGATTCTGGCAACGCCAGAACACTTCATCAGCATCGTTCATCTCTACGTTCTCGATTTCGATGTCGTGCATCTCGCGGAACATTTTGGGGGCGTCGATACGTGTATCGGTCATTTTCAGATGGTCGGAGTACCATAGTGCCGAACGTCCGCCTATATCGAAAAAGCAACGGTCAATAACGAAACCATGCACGTGCCAGAAAGGGTAGTTTCCTTCGAACCGGCAATCAATGGCTTCGATGTTGCTGCATTCCTTGATGGCCGACTCCCCGGCACGGATGACGACGTTCTCCAATCTGAGATTATGTGATTCGAACAAAGGTCTTTCTCCGCCGAATTCTGTGCTTGATATTACTTCCATATATTCCGTTCTTTAATTGTTATATAAATTATGTTTTGTCGGCCATGCCCTAATCTCGTTTCGCAGTGAGCAGCCACCGCTGTCATGCGGGCTTCGCTGACTGAAGTCGAGATTCCGCTACTGCCGCTTGTGGCGGACAGAGCGATTCGTTTACCGGCGAGTTTCCTTATTTTGTTCGAGTTTGTCATACTCTTCGTCCGTGACTGGTTCGAGCCATTCGTTGGATGTCTTTTCTCCCGGAACCTCGAAAGCCAGATGTGCAAACCAACTGTCGGCTGCCGCTCCGTGCCAATGCTTCACGTTAGCCGGATATGGATGACCGTACCGGGTAGAATCTCTATCGCCGGCTTGCCTTCTTCCTGATACCAACCTCGTCCGGTTACACCGATAAGCATCTGTCCACCCCCTTTTGTCGCTTTATGGATATGCCAGGTATTACGGCAGCGAGGCTCAAAAGTTACGTTTGCTATCGGCACCTGTTCGCTCGAAACGGGTGCGAGGTAACTGTTACTAAACTGCGGTCATGCAGGCCCAATTTATTAGTGCGGCTCCACACTTCGCCGAAAAGAACATCGTCGTTGAGTTCCGCAAATTTGGGGGCGAACTCACCGAGTTGGGTGCGTCCTGCTGTCTGTACTATTTTTTCCTGTGCCATAACATTGAGTGTTAAAATGCTGAATACTGAAATTAAAAAGATCTTGTTCATAGTTGTTTTATTGTATGAAATTATTGAGTTTATTAGCTGGATTGAGCGGCGTCTGGTCAGACAATATTAACGACTTGACCATGTGCAGCGTCTCCAGCTTGTACCTCTGAAAGTGTTCCGATGCGATATGTTTTTCATAAGCCGCATGACTCGCATACGTTTCAAGAATCGTTATATTGCAGGGATTCTCCTTTTCACCAATCGCATACATTGTCAATACGCCCGGCTCGCTACGCAGGGATATTTCGCCCACTTCGGTCGCATAGTTTATGTACTTGTCGAGATACTGTGGATAAACCTCTATTTTCGAAAGCCTTATGATACCATCGGCCGTCATTGGCTCTTTGGCACACATACCTGGCAGCTTATCCAGACTCAAATATTTGCCGATGCTCTCTCCTGTAGTACGGGAAGCATCTGTTGTTGCTCCGACTGTGAGCAATGTAAAACTCGATGCCGTCCTTAAGAAATTTCTGCGATCCATCATCTTTTGTTTTTTCATTGTTTTTTCTGATTGCAAATTTATCGCGGTCGAATAAGCCGACTTGTATACGATTTACGGATATTTATACCCGAATCCTCGATTCAGTAATAACGCTGTATGTAATTCAATTCAAATGAATTACTTTTGCTCAAAAGAAATAAAAGAAAAGCTTATGGAAGAAGTTATAAAACTCAATGAGGTAGATAAATACAATAAACTGTTCGGACTCGAAACACGGCATCCGTTAGTAAGTGTAGTCGATTTGTCGAAGGCGACGCGGTGGCCGGAACATTTCAAGGTCAACTACGGCGTGTACGCTCTTTATCTGAAAGATACCTACTGCGGGAATATCACGTATGGACGTCAGAGTTACGACTATCAGGACGGTACGATAGTCGGTTTCGCCCCTGGTCAAGTTGCGGAAACCGAGATGCTGAAAAATATCCAGCCGAATGCTCACGGCATTCTGTTTCATCCCGACCTGATTCGAGGAACTGCTCTCGGTCAAGAAATTAAGAACTACTCATTCTTCTCTTATGAAACCCGCGAGGCGTTGCATCTTTCGGAGGATGAGCGTGAGATTGTAATGGACTGCCTGCATAAAATAGAGACGGAATTGAAGCATAGTATCGACAAACACAGCCGCCGGTTGATTTGTGCCAATATCGGACTGTTGCTCGACTATTGTATGCGTTTCTATGAAAGGCAGTTCACGACACGAGAACAGGTAAACAAAGATATTATCGTCCGTTTTGAACGACTATTAGACGATTATTTCGACAGCGATGGTCCCTTACGGGAGGGGTTGCCGACCGTCAAGTATTTTGCCGATAAGGTGTTTCTGTCTGCGAATTATTTCGGAGACATGATCCGTAAACAGACAGGGCAGACTGCCTCGGAATATATTCAAAATAAACTGATCGAACGGGCTAAAGAAGCCTTACTTGGCACAGATAAAACAACAAGTGAAATTGCTTATGGGCTGGGATTCCAATATCCGCAGCACCTGAGTCGGATGTTCAAACGGGTGACAGGTTATACTCCCAATGAATTTCGTTCTCAAAACTAGTCTTTGTATAGTAAACTATGAACGAACTGCAATTTCCTGTGCTTTATATCGACGATACAGCTAACCCTCATGCAATTCTTTCGTTCTTATGTCAATCGGGATACTATTGTCTGATATTAACGGATTTTCTTGCTGAATTCGGAACAAAGTGTGGTCGGGTGCATTGCGACTACTGCGACGGAACACTCATCAGTTATCGTCCAGATACCGTCTGTGTGGAAATTCCCGCACCTTGCCTATGGATGGTTGCGTTTCACCCTGATCTGTTCAAGGGAAAAATGCTTGAAAAGACTATTGAAGAATACACGTTCTTTTCGTATGCACTCAAGGAAGCGTTGCATGTATCCCTAAAAGAAAAACGGATACTCTCTTCATGTGTTGACGATATTCGTAGGGAATTTCATCATGGTGCAGATTCCTACAAACGGACTATCTTGATACGGCATATTACCCGTCTGTTGGATTATACCACTCGTTTTTATGAACGGCAGTTCATTGTCCGTGAATTGAACAATGAACTGCTGATACGGCAATACGAAAAACTTGTCAAACAATATATTGGAGATGGAAAACTTGCACAGAAACCGCTTACTTCTGCCTATTGTGCCGGACAACTTCATTTGTCGGAAGCCTATTTCAATGATCTGCTCGAATTGCAACTCGGACACACGCACAGCTGCCATCTTCAATTGAAACGTATCGAAATGGCAAAGGAGAAGCTACGTTCCTCAGGAGAATCCCTTTCTCAAATCGTTCATGAACTCGGATTTCCTTCGATACAGTATTTCAGTTTTCTTTTCAAGAAGATGACGGGGATAACGCCAAATAGTTACAGATCATTAAGTTAACAATGCTTGATTTATTCAGCCATTCCTATTCGATACTGCCCAGCTTCTGTTCCGGATCATGCAGATCAAAGAATGCAGCATTTCATGTCCTGTTAATTTATTGAATTGGTCGATGGTCGTAAGTCCTGAATTATTCATTTGTATCATTGTTCTCTCTTTTATTCAGTTTCATGATACAAATTACATATCTTTTCACCTGCATTGAAGACTTTTAAAGACGGCGTAAGCGAGAAAGGAGAGGAGATGTATAAAGTGAGGGTGGACAGCGTGAATTTTCGTTGCGCGAAGAAACCTAAAAGAAAACTTGTACAGCGGCAAGGATATAAGGCACATTGTGTATATATCCTTGTCACTGCACAAGATGAGTGATCTTTATATATCGCAGTTTTCTTTATGTAAATCCTTGCTCAGCCGCATGGCACAGAAGTTGGGGCCGCACATCGTGCAATATTCACCGTCCGTCACGGCACTGTCCTTGTAATATTGAAGGGCGCGTTCCGGATCGAAAGACAGGTTGAACTGGTCTTTCCAGCGGAATTCGAAGCGGGCTTTGCTCAGAGCATTGTCACGGACTTGTGCTCCGGGATGTCCCTTTGCCAGGTCGGCGGCGTGGGCGGCGATCTTATAGGTGACGACACCCGTGCGGACATCTTCCTTATCCGGTAAACCGAGATGTTCTTTCGGAGTGACGTAACAGATCATTGCTGTGCCGTGCCAGGCAATCTGGGCGGCTCCGATAGCCGATGTGATATGGTCGTAACCTGGGGCGATATCTGTTGTTAGCGGGCCTAACGTGTAGAACGGGGCATTATGGCAAGCATATTGCTGTTCTTTCATGTTCTCTTGGATCTTATTCATCGGGACATGGCCCGGACCTTCGATGATGACCTGTACAAACTGGTCCCAGGCAACCTGGGTTAACTCCCCCATCGTATGTAGTTCGGCAAATTGGGCGGCATCGTTCGCATCGTAGATGGAGCCCGGGCGAAGCCCGTCGCCGATCGAAACGGCGATATCGTACATTTTCAATATCTCGCATATTTCGGCGAAATGTGTATACAAGAAATTCTCTTCATTATGGATTTGCATCCACTTAGCCATGATTGAGCCTCCGCGTGAGACGATACCTGTCAAGCGCGTTTGTGTCAGTTCGATATGCTTTTTAAGCAAACCGGCATGGATGGTGAAATAGTCGACTCCCTGTTCAGCCTGTTCGATCAGTGTGTCGCGATAGATTTTCCAACTCAAGTCTTCTATCTTTCCGTTCACCTTTTCCAAAGCCTGGTAGATAGGGACTGTTCCCATCGGAACCGGACAGTTACGAATGATCCATTCGCGGGTTTCATGGATATTGTCTCCTGTCGAAAGATCCATCAAGGTGTCGCCTCCCCATTTGCAGCTCCATACAGCCTTTTCGATCTCTTCGTCTATACCGGACGAAAGGGCGGAGTTGCCGATATTGGTGTTGATCTTCACTAAGAATTTCCGGCCGATAATCATCGGTTCTGCTTCGGGGTGGTTGATGTTTGCTGGGATGATGGCACGCCCGGCGGCAATTTCTTTGCGGACAAATTCGGGAGTGATATATGATTTCAATCCTAACGCCTCGATCTGCTGGTTTTCGCGGATGGCGACATATTCCATTTCCGGAGTGATGATGCGCCGTTTCGCATAATACAGTTGGGTGATGTTTTTCCCCGCTTTGGCACGATAGGGTAGATGATGTTTTGGGAAACGGATGTGATCCAGTGAGGAATCAGCGAGGCGCTGCCGGCCATAATCGGAAGTCAGTTCTTCCAGGCGGATCAAGTCTTTGCGTCCTGCATACCAGGATTCGCGGATACGGGGAATGCCGTTTTGCGTATTGACCGGGATTTTCGGGTCCGAATAAGGTCCACTGGTATCATACACGATGACGGGATTGTTTTTTTTGTGGACCAACTCTCCGTTCTCATCGCGTGTGACGGTATCCAGTATTTTGATCTTTCGCATACCCACATTTATCTTATGTATCTTGCCGGGTATGTAGATCTTTTCCGATGAAGGATACGTGATACGTATTCTGTTTTTATTTGCCATAGCTGTATTATTTTATTCTTTTTATATTTCAGAATCGTCCCTGCAAGGGTCCGGTTTATGTTTGTTGATCTCCCGGATGAAACGGCGTGTCTCTTCGACCGGATCTTCAGCATTGATGATCGCTCCGGAAACGGCGATGCCTTCTATTCCTGTTTCCATCAATGGTGCAATATCTTCAAACTCGATCCCTCCGATGGCAAAGATAGGAATTTCAAGGCCAGCTTCTCTGCATTGTTCCATGATTTTTCGATACCCTTCCAACCCCAACACCGGACTCAGGTTCTTTTTGGTCTCGGTGTAGCGGTAGGGGCCCAAGCCTATGTAAGAAGCTCCTTCCCGGTCTGCTTTCAGGATATCTTCGAACGTGTTGGCTGTTGCCCCCACCAGGAAAAGATCCTCTTTCCCTTTTTCGATGATACGGTGCCAGGCTTCGGAGACCGGTATGTCGTTTTTACCTAAATGGACACAGTGAATACCGGCTTTGAAAGCCATTTCCAGATCGTCGTCCAGACAGCAGGCGCAATCCGTATCGCAGTCAAACAGGGTAAAATGGGCGATTGCTTTGGCAACTTCCAGGTTCAAATTCTCTTTCATGCGGAGCTGTACCCAAGTACAACCGCCTTTGGTCACCATCTTGACCTCATCCAGTTCTGTGTATTTATTCGTACGGTGTGTGATGAACATCAACCGATTAGTACCGGTAAAACAGGCATACCTTCCTCTACCTGCACTTGTATATAAAAAATCGTCTAATTCCATGCTTGTAGCTTTTTATATTGTGTGATAATAGAATCCTCTTTATCTGCCGAAGGGGAGTCTCCCCAAACTGCTCCCAACACGGCAGCTCCCCCGAAGCAGAAAGGGCGTAGAAGGGGAAGGGTCGTCAGGTCTATGCCTCCTAAGGCTATGACTTTATCATTGATGATCCCGGCATTGGAAGCCTGTCTGAGTGTTTCCGGCTTGAAACCGTTCCCATAACCTTCTTTGGATATGCTTTGAAAAATCGGGCTAAGAAACAGATAGTCGAGTTTCCCGAACTGTTCGAGTTCCTCGATCGAATGGCATGAACAGCTGATTGTGCCTGTAAAACCGTCTGGCGACTGGTTGTTGCGTCTGTTCAGGTGTATGCCGCCTAGGCCATATTCTATTGCCAGGTTGAAACAGTCATGAAGCACGACTTTCGGATAGTAGATATCCGGAATCCGATCCAGCAACTTGCGCAATTCATTTGCTTCGCTATCCGGTTTACGCAGGTGAAGATGTTGCATCCCTTCATCAAACAGATGTGAAAGGATGGAATCCTCTCCCTTGAAAAAATAGGGCGAAGTAATAACGATCAGCTTTTTCATACTTCTATTTTTATGAGGGGAACCGGATCGAAAAAATGATTGAGAGGTCCGTGTCCATGTCCAGTCTCAACATTGGCCCCGGCATGAAGGGCTGCCGTTATGTAATCTTTTGCCGCACGTACAGCGTCTGGCAGTTCTTTTCCTAAAGCCATATAGGCGGCGATGGCGGACGAGAGTGTGCAACCTGTACCGTGTGTATTTTGAGTCTGAATGGTCGGCACAGCCAGTCGGAGCGGAGCTTCATCGTGTGTAAACAAAATATCGGCCATTTCTTTACCTTCCAAGTGGCCGCCTTTCATCAATACGGCACGGCATCCCGAGACCAACAGCTTTTGTGCGGCCATTTCCATTTCTTCCTCGTTGCGTATCTGCATACCGGAGAGAAAGGCTGCTTCGTCAATATTTGGGGTGATCAGTGTGACGCGGTGGAAAAGTTCTTTCACGATGACTTCGATGGTTTCATCTTCTATCAGCTTGCTGCCGCTTGTCGAAATCATAACTGGGTCGAGAATGATTTTCGACGGGCAGAAATGATCGATTGAGCAGGCAACGATCCGGGCTGCTTCCCAGTTATGCAACATCCCGATCTTAACGGCATCGACGGTTAAGTCTTCGAATACGGCATGAATTTGCCCTTCGACGATTTCTGGAGAAACTGCGTGTATGCCTCTTACTCCCTGTGTGTTTTGGGCTGTGATCGATGTGATGGCAGAGGTTCCGAAGACTCCTAAAGCCGAAAATGTTTTCAGATCCGCTTGTATTCCGGCACCACCACTACTGTCTGAACCGGCAATAGTAAGTGCCACCGGATAGCGAAACGTCGTGTTTATTTTCATTTCTATATACAAAAGGAGGGAAAAAGCCTAATCTGTTCTTTCCTACGGCGGCATTACCCGCATCAGGTTCATGAGGGTATAATCTCAGCCCGTTAACAGTATGGCACCCCTTTCGGGAGACAAAGGTAGGAAGATTTTTTGTAATTGGAATATAATGTGCGTGTTTTGGAACACTCTGTAAAAAGAATCTGTTATACTTTTGCAGCGGTTTATTTAGAAACTGTTTTGATTTTTTACAAACAGCTTATTTTGCTGTTGGTTTTGTCTATGCTTTGAGTTTCTTTTGGTCATATCCGTCCCGCTCCTTCGCTAGATAGCCCGCTATCTTTCTCATTAGGGTGACGAATATGTTCCAAAAAGCTATCTCGAATCATGAGGTAAAAAATAAAAACAGTTTCTTGGGAATAAAGTAAAAATAAAAGGATAAAAAATCGTGATGGGGAAGAAGATTGTTTTTTTGCTGGCATCCTTGTTTACGGTATGGATAGCAAACGGACAGAATACTATTATAAAGGGAGTTGTAACCGATTCAATTACAGGAGAAAGATTACCTTATGTTTCTCTTATCTTTAAAGGGACGACAATTGGAACAGCGACTGACGGGGATGGCAACTTTTCATTCTCCGCTTTGACCGATGTCAAGAATTTGGAGGTATCTTATTTAGGGTATGACACGAAAGAAGTGAAGGTCATTCCGGGTAAAACGAATAATCTGAAAATAAAATTGGCTCCGAACGGGATCACGTTGAATGAGGTCGTCGTAAAGCCCAAGAAGGAGAAATACAGCAAGAAAGAGAATCCGGCCGTTAAGTTTGTAAAGCAAGTGATTGCTTCACGGGAAAGCAATGATCCGCGTAACCACGATTATTTCCAATACGATCAATATGAGAAGATGGTCTTTGCGATGAATGACTATCATCCCAAACCCAAAAAGAACGGAAAACCGGGCAAATTCGATTTTCTGATCGATTTTGTCGATACGCTTGATGTCGGTACGACTATTCTTCCGGTGTCGGAAAAGGAAAAGGTGGAATCTGTCTATTACCGTAAAGAGCCGAAGTCGGAAAAGCGTATTGTGAAAGGAAACAAGTCATCAGGTGTGGATGAGATATTCTCGCGTGATGGTATCCAGCAGTTTTTGAATGAGGTTTTCCGGGAAGTCGATATTTTCAAGAATGATATTCCTCTGTTTTTACAGAGATTTGTCAGTCCGCTGTCTACTATCGGACCGAATTATTACAAATATTATCTGCTCGATACGTTAAATGTGAACGGACAGAAATGTGTGGATTTGGGGTTTGTTCCTTTCAACTCGGAAACATTTGGTTTCACCGGCCATCTGTTTGTTACACTTGATTCTACGTTCTTTGTACAGAAGGCAATTTTGAATGTCCCCAAAGACATCAACCTGAACTTCGTTTCCGGAATGACGATCGAACAGACATTCGAACGCACGCCCGACAGTACCCGGATCATTACGAAGGACGACATCAACGTCAACTTCAAATTGAGCGAGAAATCGAAAGGTATGTATGCGCGGCGATTGAATATCTACAGCAACCATTCTTTTGATGAACCCGATGCCGAACGGGCGCTTGTGTTTAAGGAGAGTGCACCCGTCATTACGCTAAAAGACGCTTATCAGCAATCGGAGGATTTTTGGACAAGTAACCGTCCGGAGGAGGCAATAAAGAAGAATCCGAACTCGGTCGAAAAGCTGATGGCTAAATTCCGTTCTGTTCCGATCTTTTATATAACGGAGAAAGTAGTTTCAGTCCTCGTGTCCGGCTATATCCCGACGAATAAGGACCCGCTGAAAAGTAAATTTGAGTTCGGGCCCATGAACACGGCAATCAGTGGCAATGCAATCGAAGGAGCCCGTTTCCGTGTGGGAGGAACAACAACGACGGCATTTAGCAGGAACCTGTTTTTTGACGGATATATGGCGTATGGAACAAAAGATGAAAAGCTGAAATATGATGCTCTTGTCGAGTATTCGTTCAATGATCGTAAAGAATACCGTAAGGAATTTCCGCTGAACTCGATCCGCCTGGAATATATGTACGATATCAACCAGTTGGGACAGCAATACATGTATGCCAGCAAGGATAATATGTTCTTGGCCTGGAAACGCCAGAAAGATACGCGGGCCACTTATCTGCGGCAAGCTGAACTGACCTACTACCACGAACATTATAATGGTCTGGCTTATGGGGCTGTCATCCGTAACCGTCGCGAATATGCAACCGAATATGCGGTGTTTGACCGGATCGGACCGGATGGAGCCATTAGCCCGGTCAAGAGCTATGATATGACGGAACTGGAGTTGAAATTCCGTTATGCCAAGGATGAAAAGTTCTACCAGACACGTAACCTTCGCTATCCGATTACTTTCGATGCGCTGATCTTCAATTTCAGCCATGTAATGGCAAAGAAAGATTTGCTGGGTTCATCGTACGATTATCACCGTACGGATATCGGTATTCAGAAGCGTTTCTGGTTCTCGGCTTTCGGTTATGTCGATCTTATCACGAAAGCGGGAAAAGTATGGAACAAGGTTCCATATCCTTTGTTGATCCTGCCGAATGCAAATCTTTCGTATACGATCCAGCCGGAATCTTATACGAACATGAATGCGATGGAGTTCATCAGCGACGAATATGCCTCCTGGGATTTGACATATTACATGAACGGAAACTTGTTGAACCGCCTGCCGCTTGTCAAGAAGTTGAAATGGAGAGAAGTATTCTGTTTCCGCGGCCTATGGGGACATCTGACCGACAAGAACAATCCGATGAATGGGGGAGAGGGGCTGTATCTTTTCCCTAACGGTTCGTACACCTTGGGCAAAGCTCCTTATATGGAAGCCAGTATCGGCATTGAAAACATCTTTAAGTTCCTTCGCCTTGATTACGTATGGCGTTTGAACTATCGCGACCATCCGGGTATCCAGACGAAAGGGGTTCGGTTCATGATGCGAATGTCATTCTGATATTATGTTTTTTCAGGCACGGATTTCACGGACAACTGTTTTCTTTTCGTGGTGGTTTCCGTGTAATCCATGCCTAAATTATAGAAAGTTGGATTTATTTCCCTTCTTAGAAAGCCTCTGTCATATTCATATAGACCTGCATGCCCGGCTGCCCGGGTTCTTTCCCTACGTCCAGTCTGAAGTTTTTTCCCGGTTGCATCTGAAAGCGGAGGCCGGCTCCGAAATTTAGTTTCCATTTATTCCAGTCAAAAGGAGTTTCCCCGATCGTTCCGGTTCCGACCCATGCCACAAAACCGCATTTTGCCCAAAAATTCCCGCTTTTGTATTTGGCCGGAGAGCCGAACATATGACGGTATTCAACGATTCCGTAAGCCATCGACTTGTCCCGGTACTTGCCCATATAGTAACCACGAAGGTCGAAAGGAGAACCGAAAGTCGGGAGTTCCGTAAAAGGAATGTCCCCTAAGCCGATCTGGCTTTTGGCAATCCAGGCAAGCGTACTGCGTGGACGAAATACGTTTTTAAACTGTCGGTATTCAAGCTCGATGATCTCGTAGTTATAAGCGCCTCCCCAATATTTACCGAACAATTTGAAATTAGCTCCTAACAACATACCGCGCGTAGGTGTCGCCACATCATCACGAGTGTCATATTGGATAAGTCCGCCGATACCGACGTTGAAGTATTTCCTTTTGAACTGTTGGAAATAGGGATCTTCCTCCATCACCGGATTAACATCCGAAACCTTTGTGTAGTTCAAGTCAAACAAGCCGCCTAAATAAAAATGTGGGCGGACTTCCCATACGAATCGGGGGTACAATTGAAAATAGCTTCGATGAAACCGAGTAGTGGAATCACCCCTTTCGAGATTCTCCGCCTTTTCAAATCCTTTCCCGTAATAGTGTGAAGGCTCGTTCCGATAACCATAATTCATATAGATACGGAAACGGTTTTCATTGAAGAAAAACGTTCCAGCGCCAGCTACAACAATGGTCCCATTTATAGACAGGTTCAAACCGGCAGGCAGGAAAGAACGTTGGGAAATAGTGTCTTGTTTATTCATTCGGAAGCTGGCAAGGACGGCACCACCCACACCGAACGAAGCTTCTGGTGTATATGAAGGACCGCCCAGTACAGACCACCATATGTTTTTGTGGGCCCGGATGGAATCTTTACGCAATTGACGATAGTAACGTTTCAACTGCTTTTCGTTCAATTCCACTCCGTCTACGATGACAGTCTTCTTTCGAGGCACGGTATCTGAAGGAGTCATTATTTCTTCAGAGGAGAGCGCAACGATATCGCGTTGTTCCTGAGCCTTTGCTGGCAAAGAAATCGCAAGTAAAGAGGCTCCCGCAAATACAACAATATATTTAAGCATTGACTAATCCTATTAATGAGGGCAAATGTAGAAAAAAAATCGGATTTATTTCAGAGGGGCAAACGGAACCAAAAGGTCAGCCTTTCATCTTGCTGTAGATCTACATCTATTATTCCCCCGAATTTGTCGGTAATCATGGCAATATAGCATGGGCTGTACAAAAAACGATTGTTTGTGTAAACAAACCATGTGTATTAATTGTTATTAATTTAGAGATATTGTTTAATAACAGAACCTGGCAACCTTAAGAAGTCCTGACTGGCAGGCACACGAAGATGAAAATTCAGTTTGAAATTAAGGAAAAATTGCCTGAGATTATTGCAGAAATAATGCATTCAGACAAGTGGCAAACGAAAATTCTTGAAAAAATGCATGGACTGGAGCGGATAACGATCAAGGATCCGAACTATAAGTCAGAAGCTTGTATCGAAATCTGGCAACATGAAATCCATATCCGGACAGCATGGTCCAATTATACTTATCGTATTTTTACGCGTGGAAATGCCGTCTGGTGTGAATACATCGGAGCCTATCGCGGTTTACTCGAACAGAAGCTCTTGCCGTCTCTTACCCCCAAAATGAATATTTTGGATTCGGAAGTAGTGGAAAGTTCATTAACTGGGAATAAGAGGCAGACCTTGCGTACTTATAGTTCGGAGAACTTGAAATTGAAGAACTTCCGTCGCGATAATTTCAAAGAAGAATATAATGTCACATCTCCGCAGGATCATCCGACTGTTGTATATGACGAATATATAAAGGAAGGGATGCCAATGCCTTCTCCCTATGGGGACAGTCAGCAAAGTAAATAACTACAAAAAGAAAGCACTTGGCTTCAGAACCAAATGCTTTCTTTTTGTAGTTATTTGTCACTTTCGACAATATCTGTGTCGGTCGGTATCTAAAGTTCCAGCGATGAAATTGTCCCACTGCCATAAGTTCTGGTTTATCGACAGACAGGTATATGTGAAATAAGATTAATGATATGTTGCAAAACATATCATTTTTGATCTGTTTATGCGATAAAACATATAAAAAACCTTGCTTTTCGGCTGAAAAGTGTTATATCATTTGGCTAAATAGGGCTTTTGCCTGTATATTTGCAGCCGTTAAAAACAAGAAAGCGATCCTTTAGCGAAGGTGAAGCCCTTGTTTATTTCCTGAAAATCAGGAGTCGGAGAAAAAGGCAATTAAAGGATGCTCCGATTAAGTTTAACATAAAAATGATGATATGAAAGTAAGAGCTTATGTTCTCTTTGTTGCGGTTGCATTGCTTGCTGTGTCTGCCGGAACTAAAAACGCAAAGCCGACAGTCGGCATTAACCCTGGCGACTTTGCTCCGAGAATAGAGTCTTTAGGAACCGAGAGCAATTTCAGTTTTCAAAATCATTCAGGACGTTACACATTGCTGAATTTCTGGGCAACTTACGATGCTGAATCGCGGGCTCGTAACGTTCAATTATGGAATGAAGTCAACAAGTTGAGTTCAGACAAGATTGCAATGTATTCGATCTCTTTAGACGAGAAAGAATCCATTTTTACTGAAACGGTAAAAGCCGACAAATTGGAAGGTACAAAGCAATTTCATGAAGAACTTGGCAGAAAGTCAGAATTGTTTGGGAAGTATAACCTGCAAAAGGGATTCTGTAACTTCCTGATTGACGACAAGGGGGTTATTATTGCTGCCAATGTAGCCCCGGAAGATCTGACGAAGGTATTGAAGAAGGGTTAATCAGCAGATTATTAGCAAAAAAGAGTTGTCCTTATCAAAAGGGGCAGCTCTTTTTTTATTATATTAGTCTATTTTGTTGATTCTTCTTAGTAAGTAGTGCGGTGCGTATGCACTGTTTAATGGTGCCTTTGTCATCATATCCTCGGCAACTGTTCATCACTGAGCATATCGACGATCCTGTAATTGCCATACAACGTTTTCATTTTAACCAGTGCATAGCCTTTTTCCTGAATACAGCCGATAACAGCTGCGTTCTTTCCTTCCGGATAATTCTGCATGACGGCAAGAGCCTGCTCCGTCTTTTCATCCGGTAAGATCACCAGCACCAGTCCTTCGTTGGCGATATGAAGCGGATCAAGTCCTAAAATCTCTGAAGCGCCGCGCACGGCATCGGGAATCGGGAGCAATGTGGACACCTTTGGGAACGACGCCGATTACGCATCCGCCATGATCTTGTTCCAACAAGGATTTGCGGAAAGCAGGATAGAAGATGCTGCTTATCAGTTGGTGCGTCATTCGTCCGCCGCCACCGTGTGCCAATAACACACAGTCGGAATCGGAGAAAGGAATGGGACAATTTGTCGTTATCATATTCTGTATCTATTTATATCTATAGTAAGCAGCACAAACCCCTTCCGAAGAAACCATCGGTGCACCGATCGGATGCTCGGGTGTGCAAATCGTTCCAAAGAAAGGGCAGTCTTTCGTTTGTTTTGTTCCTCGCATAATATCACCAGCGATGCACTGTCTCTTTTCCACGCTCGACGCAAGATCGTCAAAGCACTTTTTATACGCCTCCGTGTCTGCCGAGAGAAGAAGGTATGAGGCATCCTTGTGAAAGGGATTACATTTGTCAAAACATAAATGAAGAAGATGAAAGAGGAGGAAGTTGTCATATCAGTCCTGACCATTCAAGGTTTGGTACAAAGTGTCGGTTTCCGTCCGTTTATCTATCGGATCGCCAGTGAAATGAATATCTGTGGAGAAGTGGACAACCGGAATAATGGGGTCTGTATCCGTACGGCCCTTACTCCCGTGCAACGGGAACTCTTCATCGAACGCATACGTCGCGAACATCCGAAGGTGGCTTCCATACATAGGATAACCGTTTCGGAAAGGATAGAAGTTAGGAATCCATATATGGGTTTTCGTATTACTCCCAGTCGGTCGGAATCGGACGAGGTGACGCAGGTTGCTCCCGATATTGCCGTCTGTCCCGAATGCTTACGTGACCGGAAGACACAAGCGCAGCGCTTGCAATACCCTTTTGTCAACTGTGCGCATTGCGGACCTCGTTTTTCTATCATCCGTGATCTGCCTTATGATAGGAGCCGAACAACCATGTCAGCTTTCTCGATGTGTCCGTCCTGCCGAAAAGAATATATAACGGTCAGCGACCGGCGTTTTCATGCTGAGCCTGTTGCCTGTAACCATTGCGGTCCGTCTTATTACGCCTTATATAATAAGGTAAAGGTAACAGACTATTCGGAACTGCTCAACCTTTCATCCCGTTTGCTTCGTGAGGGTGAAGTGATTGCCGCGAAAGGGATAGGAGGCTATCACCTGATTTGTGATGCGAGGAGTGAAAAGGCAGTTTCCCGGCTACGGGATATCAAGCAGCGGGATGGCATGCCTTTTGCCGTACTGTTTCGGGATATAGAGAATATCCGCCGATACGTTTTCTCGAATGGGGTGGAAGAAAAGGCTTTGCTTTCCTGGCGTCGCCCGATCGTTCTGTTGAAGCAACTCCGGCTGTTGGCTTCGTCCGTCAATCCGGGAATGGAGACATTAGGATGTATGCTTCCTTATATGCCGCTCCATTCCGATTGGTTTGAACGGTTGGATACACCCGCATTGGTGATGACGAGTGGCAATATCAGCGAATGTCCGATAACCATTACCCCCGAAGAGGCAGAAAAGCAATTGGCCGGTAAAATACCCCTCTTGCTCCACCATAACCGGGTGGATGACTCTGTGTTACAGGTCTGTGGCGGTCAGTCCTGCTTGATACGTCGTTCGCGAGGATATGTGCCGGAACCGTTCTTTGCTGACGTTCCGGTTGAAGGAATCTTGGCTTTCAGAGCCGAAAAGGTAAATACGTTTGCTTTAGGGGAGGGAGAAACGATTCTGCAAAGCCAGTATATCGGTGACCTAAAGAATTGGGAGACCTTTCGATTCTATAAGGAATCACTTGAACGTTTTCAACATCTTTTTCGTTTCCGGCCATCCCTTTTGGTCTGCGATCTGCACCCTGACTATCTTTCCAGTGCGGGCCGGTTATTCGATGCCGTTTCATCTTTACTGGGCGTCTGCGATGTCTCCACGCATCAGGCGGAAGCACCTGTTAAGCTGGAACAACTGGCTTCCGATGAATATCAAAGTCGTTATTCTGTTTTAATAGAAAAGGAGTCTATCTCCATGCGTCCCGTATTGGAAGGAATATTGGAAGATCTGGCAGCCGGAGTTCCGGTAACCTGGTTATCCGCCCGTTTTCATAATACGTTGGCATGGCTTTTGGTAGAGATGGCGAAACAGTACAGGATGCAGACCGGAACGGACAAAGTCGTGATCTCAGGTGGCTGTTTTCAGAATAAACGTCTGACGGAACAGTTGCAGCGCATGTTTGCCGAAGCTGGTATCCCGCTGTTCGTACCGGGACATATACCCTGTAATGACGGAGGTGTGGCGGTCGGGCAACTGGCAATAGCGGCTTCCCGGAAGAGGCAGTTATAGTATGAATGCAAAACATATATGTTTTGAAAACGAATCATATATGTTTTGATTGCAAAACACCTATGTTTTAAATGAAGTAGTTATATCGTTAAAGTTATGCATGAATTGTCGATCGCTCAAAGTATCGTTCAGCTATCCAAACAGCAGGCTCGCGAACATCATTCTTCGCAGATAGAAGAAGTGGAGCTTGAGATAGGGTGTCTTGCCGGAGTATAGCTGCAAACATTGGAGTTTGCGATGGAAAGTGCAGTTAAAGGCACTTTGCTTGAAAAAGCGAAGATAATCCGCCGCTATGTAGACGGAGAAGGGCAGTGCTGCGATTGCGAAACGGTCTTTCCTATCGGGAATTTGTTTTCTCCCTGTCCTAATTGTGGTTCTTATTTGATAAATATAACAAAAGGGCGGGAACTTCGGATTAAATCAATTGTTATAAAATAAAAAGACAAACGCTTATGTGTGGAACTTGCGGATGCGGAGAGCATCATCATCACGATCACCTTCATGACCATGAATACTGGCACGGACATGAACATCACCACCGTCATCACGGTGAAGGGAAAGTAATAACGCTGGAACAGGATATTCTCCAGCGCAATAATCTGTTGGCTGAACGTAACAGAGGCTATTTTGAGGCGAAATATATTTTTTGTCTGAATCTGATGAGTTCTCCAGGTTCCGGCAAAACGACATTATTGGAAGAAACGATACGCCAGTTGAATTCTGATGCCACTCTCGTTTGTCCTGCCATGTTCGATTTGGGAGAAGCGAAGAAAGTCGTTATCGTCAGTACCACCGAAGGGGATGACAAGCCGTTGAAATATCCTCATATCTTCTTGGAGGCAGATATCTGTGTGATCAACAAAATCGATTTGGCGCCTTATCTGGATACGGATGTGGAGACGTTGCGGAATAATGCCTTGAAAGTAAACCACCACTTGCAACTATTCGAAGTGTCTGCGACAAAAGGCACAGGAATGGATGCCTGGTGTGATTGGTTGGTGAAAGAGTGTGCAAAATGTAAATAATTTACCCCAGATTTGATGGATAAACGGAGAAATAGACTATATTTGTTCCCGTTCATTGAATCAATTTAATCAAAATGTCATGATTAACCGAGAATTAATTAATCCTCAGAGCATCGTAGTGGTGGGAGGATCCAATAATGTACATAAACCGGGTGGCCGTTTGGTTCGCAATCTACTAGACGGGAAGTATAAAGGCGAACTATATGTCGTAAATGCTAAAGAAGACGATGTGCAGGGCCTGAAATCCTATCATTCAGTGCATGATATCCCAGAGACGGAACTGGCAATCATTTCTATTCCCGGTCCGGCCTGTCCGGAAGCTGTGGATGTGCTTGCCAAACAGAAAAACGTAAAGGCGTTCATTGTCATTTCGGCTGGTTTCGGAGAGGAAACGCATGAAGGGGCGATTCTGGAAGAACAGATGCTGAAAAGTATTAACGAAGCCGGTGCTTCATTGATCGGTCCGAATTGCATCGGTCTGATGAATATGCATTATCATGGTGTTTTTACTCAGCCGATTCCCGAATTTCATGCAGACGGGGTCGATTTTATTTCCAGTTCTGGCGGTACGGCACTTTTCATTATTGAATCGGCTCTGACAAAAGGACTCCGTTTTTCTTCGGTTTGGTCTGTCGGTAACTCCAAGCAGATCGGAGTGGAAGAAGTGATCGAATATATGGATCGCAACTTTGACCCGGTCCTTGACTCCAAAATAAAGATGCTCTATATCGAGCAGATCAAAAATCCGGATAAGCTCTTGTATCATGCTTCTTCCCTGATTCGCAAGGGTTGTCATATCGCAGCTATAAAAGCGGGTAGTACGGATGTCGGTAAGCGTGCCGCATCTTCCCACACAGGAGCGATTGCCAACTCGGACTCGGCGGTGGAAGCCCTGTTTCGCAAAGCGGGTATTGTGCGTTGTTTCAGCCGTGAAGAATTAACAACCGTTGCCAGTATCTTTACCTTGAAAGAAGTGAAGGGTAAAAACTGTGCGATTATCACGCATGCCGGAGGTCCGGCAGTAATGTTGGCGGATGCACTGGAAAAGGGACGGCTGAACGTTCCTAAGCTGGACGGTCCGCTTGCCGCAGAATTGAAATCCAAACTATATCCGGGAGCTGCTGTCGGCAATCCGATAGATATTATCGGTACAGGTACTCCCGAACATTTGGCCACCGCTATCGATTTCTGTGAGAACTGTTTCGAAGATATTGACCTGATGATGGTTATCTTTGGCAGTCCGGGTTTGGTAAAATTATACGATACTTATGAAGTGCTTCATAAGAAAATGGAGGAGTGCAAGAAGCCGATTTTTCCGGTATTGCCATCCATCGTAACAGCGGGTCCGGAAGTGAAAAGTTTCGTGAAGAAAGGTCATGTGAACTTTTCGGATGAAGTGACGTTGGGTACAGCCCTCTCGCGTGTGCTCAACACGCCGAAGCCCATGAGTACGGATATACAGTTGTATGGTGTTGACGTGCCCGAAGTTCGCCGTATTATCGACCGGTTGCCGGGCAGCGGTTATTTGAATCCTGAAGAAGTCCGTACTTTGCTGAAAGCGGCCCAGATACCGTTGGTAGAAGAGTTCACGTCGACTGACCGCGACGAACTGGTCGCTTTCGCCAAGAGAGTTAAGTTCCCGGTTGTAGCCAAGGTAGTCGGTCCTATACATAAGAGCGATATGGGGGGCGTTGCCTTGAATATCCGAAGTGAGGAGCATCTGATATTCGAATATGAACGGATGATGCGTCTGCCTGATGTGACGGCCGTTATGGTACAACCGATGTTGAAAGGGCAGGAGTTGTTCTTAGGAGCTAAGTATGAAGACCGGTTCGGTCATGTCGTGCTTTGCGGTCTGGGAGGCATTTTTGTCGAAGTGCTGAAAGACGTCTCTTATGGTCTATCACCTCTGTCGTATGACGAAACTTATTCCATGATCCGTTCCCTGCGCGGTTATCCTATTATAAAGGGAACACGCGGCCAGCGGGGAGTGGATGAACAGCAGTATGCGGATATCATAGTCCGCCTGTCCACATTGCTCCGTTTTGCATCCGAAATCAAGGAAATGGACATCAATCCTCTTGTTGCGACTGAGCGGGGGTTGTTTGCCGTAGATGCACGTATACGAATTGAGAAGTGATTGATCTTGGATAAATTTCTGATACTAAATGTCCTGTATTCCGAAAGTCTTATAAAAAACTTTTGGAATACAGGACATTTCTTTTAGGCTTTAAAAATTCCCGCACGCAAATGTAGTTATTTACCGAATATGGATGGTAAAAAATAGTTGTAAAACATCTAAAATTATTTAACCATACATGCGAATGCGATCTTTAAATAGCATATATTTGCAGCATTGCAATCTGGAGATAGCAAAACTAAAATCTAAAATTAAATACTGTCGAATATGGAAAGAAAAAGAGTTTACACATTCGGAAATGGAAAAGCCGAAGGTAAAGCAGATATGAGAAATCTGCTGGGTGGTAAAGGTGCTAACCTTGCCGAAATGAATCTGATTGGTGTTCCGGTTCCTCCGGGTTTTACTATTACCACAGAAGTATGTTCCGAATATTATGATTTAGGAAAAGACAAAGTGGTTGAATTGTTGAAATCAGACGTTGAAAAGGCAATCGCCAATATTGAGACGTTGATGAATTCAAAGTTTGGAGATGTTGCCAATCCGTTGTTGGTATCCGTTCGTTCCGGTGCACGTGCATCTATGCCGGGTATGATGGACACAATCCTGAATTTAGGTTTGAACGATGAAGTGGTGGAAGGACTAAGCCGTAAGACGAACAATCCTCGGTTTGCATGGGATTCATATCGCCGTTTCGTACAAATGTACGGAGACGTCGTGTTGGGTATGAAACCGACCAACAAGGAAGATATCGATCCATTTGAAGCAATTATCGAAGAAGTCAAGGAAGCGAAAGGAGTGAAGCTTGACAATGAACTGGATGTGGAGGATCTGAAAGCACTGGTCGCTAAATTCAAAATGGCTGTCAAGGCTCAGACTGGTAAGGATTTCCCGACTTCCGCCTATGAACAACTTTGGGGCGCCATTTGTGCTGTGTTTGACAGCTGGATGAACGAACGCGCTATCCTCTATCGTAAGATGGAAGGGATTCCTGCCGAATGGGGCACGGCTGTCAGCGTACAGGCTATGGTGTTCGGCAATATGGGCGATACTTCCGCTACCGGTGTATGTTTCTCTCGTGATGCCGGTAACGGAGAAGACCTCTTCAATGGTGAATACTTGATCAACGCACAAGGCGAAGACGTGGTGGCTGGTATCCGTACACCGCAACAGATCACGAAGATTGGTTCGCAGCGTTGGGCGGAACGTGCTGGTATTTCAGAAGAAGACCGCGTCGCCAAATATCCTTCAATGGAAGAAGCCATGCCGGAAATCTATAGGCAACTGGACGAACTGCAAACAAAGCTGGAAAACCATTATCATGATATGCAGGATATGGAATTCACCGTGCAGGAAGGAAAACTGTGGTTCCTGCAAACCCGTAACGGAAAACGTACCGGTGCTGCAATGGTTAAAATCGCAATCGACTTGTTGCATCAAGGTATGATTGACGAGAAGACAGCATTGAAACGTATCGAACCGAATAAACTGGATGAACTGCTTCACCCGGTATTCGACAAGGTGGCCGAGAAACAGGCGAAAGTTTGGGTGAAAGGCTTGCCGGCATCTCCGGGAGCGGCAACAGGGCAGATCGTGTTCTTCGCCGATGATGCGGCAAAATGGCATGCTGACGGAAAGAAGATCGTAATGGTCCGTATCGAAACATCCCCTGAGGACCTGGCTGGTATGGCTGTTGCTGAAGGTATTCTGACTGCTCGTGGTGGTATGACTTCGCATGCTGCCGTTGTTGCACGCGGTATGGGTAAATGCTGCGTATCCGGTGCCGGAGCTTTGGAAATCGATTATAAGAATAAGACCGTAGAAGTCGATGGTATTAAGCTGAAAGAAGGCGACTATATTTCTATAAACGGTACGACCGGTACGGTTTATGTCGGAAAGGTAGAGACGAAGGCTGCCGAACTGTCCGGTGATTTTGCCGAATTGATGACTTTGGCAGATAAATATACGAAGTTACAGGTTCGCACGAATGCCGATACTCCGCACGATGCTACGATCGCACGCAATTTCGGTGCTGTAGGTATTGGTTTGTGCCGCACGGAACATATGTTCTTCGAAGGTGAAAAAATCAAAGCCATGCGTGAAATGATCCTGGCGGAAGATGCGGAAGGGCGTAAGAATGCACTGGCAAAGATCCTGCCTTACCAGAAGGAGGACTTCAAAGGTATTTTCAAGGCAATGGCAGGTTGTCCGGTAACCGTGCGTCTGCTCGATCCTCCTTTGCATGAATTCGTTCCTCATGATCTGAAAGGTCAGGAAGAAATGGCTGAAGCAATGGGCGTATCGGTAAAAGAGATCCAGAAACGAGTTGAATCATTATGTGAACATAACCCGATGTTAGGACATCGGGGTTGCCGTTTGGGTAATACATATCCCGAAATCACAGAAATGCAGACACGTGCCATTTTGGGAGCCGCTCTTGAACTGAAGAAGGAAGGTATTGAAGCTAAACCTGAAATCATGGTTCCGCTGACGGGTATCTTATACGAATTCAAGGAACAAGAAAAAGTGATCCGTAAAGCTGCCGCACAGTTGTTTGAAGAAATGGGAGACAGCATCGACTTCAAGGTCGGTACGATGATCGAAATTCCGCGTGCGGCATTGACTGCCGACCGTATTGCTTCTTCTGCCGAGTTCTTCTCGTTCGGTACAAACGACTTGACACAGATGACCTTCGGTTACTCTCGCGACGATATCGCTTCCTTCCTGCCTGTTTATTTGGAAAAGAAGATTCTGAAAGTCGATCCGTTCCAAGTTCTCGATCAGAATGGAGTGGGACAGTTGGTGCGTATGGCTACAGAAAAGGGACGTGCTATCCGCCCGGATCTGAAATGTGGTATCTGTGGCGAACATGGCGGTGAACCTTCTTCTGTGAAGTTCTGCCACAAAGTAGGACTGAACTATGTATCCTGTTCACCCTTCCGCGTTCCAATTGCACGTATCGCAGCGGCGCAGGCTGCTATAGAAGACTGATCCGGTTATGAATGTTCGATTTCATAATAGTGAAATTGGAGTTCCATGACTATGAAAATAAAGTTCCATGCCTGTGAAACAAAAGTTTCATGGGTATGGAATTTTTATTTTATCGTAGTATCCGATGATTTTCGAGAATAATTTATGAAAAAAAGTACCGAAGAAATCACAAAATAATGTACATTTGTTTTTTGATGATGAACGAATAAACAATATCTACGTATGGAGCGATATTTAATAATTAAGACGAGAGATGAATTATTGCGTATCAAAATAGGGCAGATCCTCTATTTTGAAGCAGATAGAAATTACACTAAACTACTTTTATCTAACGGAATTCAATTCACATTTGCAATCAACATAGGAAAAATTGAAGAAATATTGGAGAAACAAGTCGCAGGTTGTAACACAATCCTGATGCGTGTAGGTAAAAGCCATATCATTAATAAAAATCACATCTTGCAGATAAATTTACCCAAGCAGAAGCTATTATTGCTAACGCAGGATGGAAAACCGAGGGAGTTGGTGATATCCAAGGATCCCTTGAAGGTATTGAAAGATACGCTCGAAAAGGAAATGGGAAAACCTGAAGAACCAAAAGTTGTTACAGAATGATCATCAGAATTGGAAAAGCTAGCGATAATGATTTTGTAGTAAACGACCCTCATGTAAGCCGGTATCATGCAAAGCTGATCCGTGAAGAGGGGGGATGTTGGCTACTTGAAGATTTGGGATCGACAAACGGAACATTTGTCAATGGTGCCCAGATCGTTAAGAAGCATGTTACTCCCAGCGATACGATCAAGCTGGGAGATAATTATGTGTTAAACATTTCCGAAGCCTTGAAGTCCAACAACGATTACAGCGAAGAGTTTGCTGCGCTGAAGCAAGTTTACGATAATTACATTCAAGCAAAGGTTAAGATACAATCTTCTAATCAATTTAAGACCAGATTATTCCAGTCTCTTCCATTTGCTCTTCCCGGTGTAGTGGGGGTTGTGATCGGTTTCCTAGGGAAAGGAAGTCCGGAACTGTTCGGATTGAGTCTGTTTATTACGATCTGTGCTCCGACCGTCGGTATCTACCTGGGTGCGAAACAGTCGGCCAAGATCCCACAGTTGCTGCAAGATCTGACCAATCAATTCAAAATCGATTATGTTTGCCCCAAATGCGGAACGTTTTTGGGTGAAATACCCTGGGAATCATTGCGCAATAGAAAACAATGCCCGATGCCTTCTTGTAAAGCTAAATGGGTGAGCGAATAAGAATCTGTTTCATATACTAAAAGTAATACTTTCGTACAGTAAACCCAAACATTTGATTATAAGGAACTATTTTGTGCTTGGATGTCAGCTCGTTTCCCTACTTTTGTTTCCAGAAAATTTAATTATAACATTTTATGCAAGAAGAGGATTACACATTCGTGACTTTAGACAGCGACGATGCTATACTGACCGACGCTGTTATTGTGGATGTGGACGGGGAAAACGACTTGTCGGATGTTGTAATGATTGACGAAAGTATTGATGTTTCTGATTTTATTACATTATCCGATGACACTATTATGTTGTCCGACGCAGATATGCTGGATACATATTCAACCGATATTGACGGATCTGATATATCGTTCATTTTATGATTTCCGTTAAATGTCCACATTGCCATGTTGGGTTAAAGGTAGACGAGGGGAAAATTCCCCTCGATATCACCTCTTTCAAATGCCCGAAGTGCAGACAACCGATTCCAGTCTCTTTGCTATCTATGGAGAAAGGAAGTGTCGCATCTGAATCGGAAACGGTTCTGATACAGCCTTTTCGTATGACGACCGGACATCTCTCTGTAATTGCAAATGCTGATACGCCGGAGCAAACTTTCCCTCTTCAGGAAGGTGTCTATATCATCGGACGAAAATCCAAGGCATCTACTGCTACGATCGGTATTGTGACGGCTGATAAATCAATGAGCCGAGAACATATCCGGATCGAGGTAAAAAAAGATGCCAAAGGAGGCTATAAACATTATCTTTCTGACAATAATAGTAAAAATCATACGTTATATAATAGCAATTACTTAGAGAATGGAGAGATTGTCGTACTCAATAATAATGATGAAATTATTATTGGTCGCACAGTTCTCCGATTTAATGAATAAAAATAGTCTATGCTATGAATATAACGATCGGCAACCCCTGGGCAGTCAGTGAAAAAGGAGGCAGATTGAATAATGAAGATTCTATCTTTCCTTTGCCGGAAACGGCAAATTCCAATCAAAACTTATTTTTGGTATGTGATGGTGTCGGGGGGGCTGAAAAAGGGGAGATTGCAAGTTCATTGGCTTGCGAGTCTTTCCAGACTTTTTTCTCAACTTTTCGTGAAGGTGAGCCGAACGCAGATTTTATAAATAAAGCGATTCGTTATACCGAAGCACGTTTTGATGACTATGTAGCAATTCATCCGGAAGCCAAAGGAATGGCAACCACCTTGACCATGACCTTTGTAGGTACGACCGGCATAACCTTGGCGCATGTGGGGGACAGTCGGATTTACCATTTCCGGAAAGGAGAAATCTTGTTCCAGACTGAAGATCATTCATTGGTTAATTCGTTAGTGAAATTAGGAAAAATCACCCATGAAGAGGTTGCACATCACCCACAGCGGAATGTGATCATACGGGCTATCCAAGGGACGGACCGTCCGACAGAGGCTGATGTCGTACTTTTGGATGATATCAAGGCTGGTGATTTTTTGTTCATGTGTTCGGATGGTGTACTCGAACGTCTTAACAATGATGAGCTTTCGGATATATTCAAGCATTTAGGTGGTCCGGAAGAGATTAAAAACGCAATCATGTCCGCTTGTAGCGGGAAAACACACGATAACTTTTCTTTTTATATCATACCTATACAAAATGTGTTAGATTCCGCAGGAATTAAACAAAATATTCTTTCATTCCTTTATTCTTTTATATAAATAACGTAATTTTGGCAGACTAATAGAATTGCGCATAGTATAGTTATGAATTTGCCAAACGGACATGTTCTTCAGAATGGAAAATATCGGATCACTCATGTAATCGGTCAGGGCGGCTTTGGTATAACATACAAAGGCGTCTGGTATACGGAGGTGAAGGGATCGTTAGGAACTGTACAGACAGAGGTGCCTATTTGCATAAAAGAATACTTCTTTAAAGACTATTGTTACAGGGAAGCAGAATCATTTGCTGTCAAGGTGCATTCCGAGACAGGAAGGGTTCTTTTCGATAAATTCAAAGAGAAACTTATCAAGGAAGCCAAAATTCTTTCTGAAGTTCACCATCCTCATATAGTGAATGTGCTGGAAGTTTTCGAAGAAAACGGCACGGCTTATATTGCCATGGAATATATTCCCGGTTGTTCACTCAAATATATGATGGACAGGGAAGGCATATTGCCGGAACCGAAAGTCCTCAGATATGTTCGCCAGATAGGAGAAGCACTCCAGTTTGTACATGAAAAGAACATTCTTCACTTGGATATCAAACCCAGCAATATCCTGATTGACTCGTCAGGGAAAGCACGTCTGATTGATTTCGGTGTGAGCAAGCGATATGACATCGAGCAACAGGAAACAAGTACGACCATGCTTACCTTATCAAAAGGATTTGCCTCGATCGAACAATACGATAACGAAGGAACACAAAGTTTTTCACCCTGTCCGGATATCTATTCGCTCGGTGCTACCATGTATAACCTTTTGACAGGGAAGATTCCGACCGAATCTATTTTGCGGGCAACACGTCCTTTGCAGAATCCGTCGGAACTGAACAGGAATATATCTCCTAAGACAGAAGCCGCTATAATCAAGGCAATGCAAATCATTCCGGCCGATCGTTTCCAAACGGTGGATGAAATGATGGCTGCATTAGATTTTCCTGCGGAAGAAGAAATACCTGCAAATGAGTTGCAAAATACAGACGGGCAGGAGGCGGATGGTGAGACAACGGTCATACATCCGAATGAGCAATCGCCTCTGAATGAGGAGGACGAAGATCGTACGATTATAAATAGCGAAGAAATTATTTCTCAGCCCTCTAAGAAAAAAAGAAAAGGGATGCTGATATCCGTGCTTATTGCTATATTTGCCAGTGCAGGATCTGTTGTCGCTTTTCTGGTGCTGGGGAACAAAACCTCTACGAAACCGGATGTAACGGAGTTGATTAGCCCGGTCGAAGAGGAAAAAGATTCAATAGGCATCTTTCAAGACACAACTGTTTCGGAGGTGAAAGAAGCATCTATGCTTAGCGAGAAGGATAAGAAAACAGAGGCAGCAATGGCCCGACAGCCGGAAAAGGTGACGCCCGTTGTTGTTGATGAACCCCGGAAGCAACCGGATACAAAGCAGGTTCCGGCTGAAGGAAATAAAATAACAATACAGCCAGTACAGCCTACTGCTGAAGAAATTGAGGCGAAATATGTCGCTTTAATAGCTTCTGGCAAGGAGAAGATGGGAAAAGCGGACTTTACGAACGCAAAGAAAGATTTCACGAAAGCGAAAGAAACCAAGTTGACGGAAGAGGTCGTACGTCTTTTGATTTCTTGTGATGAAAAGGAAGCAGCCAAACTTTTGGCCGACAGGAAAGCTCAATATGAGATGAAGAAAACTTTCGGGAACTTTACAATTGTACGAAAGAAATCGACCATGTTATATGGGGCGATCGATTCGGATGCGAACGAGCGTATACCATGTAAATATCGTAATGTCGGGATTGCCGAAAATGGCCGTGCTTTCGAACGTAAAGATGGTTTGTTCGATATCTATAATGCTGATGGCGTGTTGGTAAATGAAGGATCAACGTATTATTAACGTGTTTATGAAAAGACTTTGGATTTTAACTCTTTTTGTTGCGTTGCCGATGTGTTTGCTGGCTCAACAAAAAACAGAATATAACAGAAAAGGTGACGAGGCGATGAAACGCTTGGACTATAGCGATGCAAGGATGTGGTATGAAGAAGGTGTCGTGCAATGTGATCCTTACAGTATCAAGCAGCTCACATCGATTTGGTTAGCCAACCAGAGAATGCGTCCATCAATGCACAGTCTGATGAACAAGTGTCGGGCTTGTCTGGAACTGATGGCCAATAATGAGGATACAACAGCCATTTCGCAGCTGATAATCTATTATACCGAGGGGATAGGAACTTCCAAAAACGAAACTTTGGCCCAATCCTGGCAAGATCGTCTGGAAACACTTCGCAAACCGGTAGAGCCCGTTTTCTATCCTTCTGCCAACCCAATAAAGCCAGATACCCCCAAAGAACCGATGAAGTTCTTTATTGGTTATGCCTACTCCATAGAAGCACCTTATGGCTTGACAGTGGGAGGGGTGAAATCTCGTTTGGGTTGGTTCCTGCGTTTTAAGACCAATCTAGGTTTTAAGGAGTACGACGGGGAATGCCGGGGAACAGATGAGTTTGTCGGTCCTACTCCCGATAATCCGTTTTATTTCACGAATAAGAAAAAGGTGAATAACTATGCCGGTACAGCTGGTTTGGTTGTAAAATGTACATCCTGGTTATATACGTCCGTAGGTTTAGGATATGGCAGTCGGGAATTATTATGCGAATATATCACAATCGATAATTCGGATTATAGAATAGAAAAATCCTATTGGGCGAAGAATTTGGATTATTCTTATAGCGGGTTAGCTGCCGATCTGGATGTAATGGTTAAGTTCGGTCCTGTGTTTGTAAGTGCAGGGTGCAATACGTTGAATTTTAAATATGTTGATTTGAATGCCGGTGTCGGTCTGTTTTTCTAATAAGAATTATTTATGAAACACATATACTCAATCTTTTTATCAGCTGTTTCACTTTTATGGATGCTTTCCGGATGTGTGGAAGATCCGGATATGGATACGCGTTTGCAGAAAGCAAAGGCTCCGGAGGTTTCCGAGACTTCAATGGAAGGAGAAGCATATGCTTCTTCGATCACTTTAAAGGCTCAAATAATGAAAGAGAACGGTTTGCCAGTAAAAGAATGTGGGGTTTGTTGGAGTACCCAAACAGGAACGGAGCCGCTTGAAAACATGCGTAACAAGCGATATACAAAAGCTGATAAAATAGAAAACCACAATTTTACAGCTACCATATCCAATTTGGAAGATAGTACAAAATATTATGTATATGCTTATGCTATTAATGATATAGATACTGCATTTTCAAAAACAGAAGGAGCGTATACAACAATAAATGGTATTGGAGAAGTTGCGACTTTGGATGTGGATAGTGCCACAGTAAAAGCAACTTCCACTTGGGTAAAAGGGAAAGTTAAGAATCGGGGAGTCGGCATTGAGAAATTAGGTTTCTACTATAAGAAAAAGAAACAAACCGGAGATATCGAACCCTCGGATCAAGATTCCGTTATCACATACGAAGGGAGTGACTTGGCAACTGTCGATACTTTCTCCTGCCAGATTACGAATCTGGAGCCGGAAACTTGGTATTATGTCCGTGCTTTTGCCAAAAATCAGTTTGGCGAGTTTGCTTTTAATGTGGACTCTTTTAGGACTACAGATGGCAAACCTTTTGTCGGTAAGTTGAGTCTGATAAAAGACAGTACGACTTTCACCACAGCCGATCTGTTTGCTTTCTTGATCAATGAGGGAGATGCACCTGTCAGTGCCTATGGTTTCTGCTGGAGTGTAGAAGAAGGGCCGACGATAGATGCTGATACAATCATTTGTACGAGCCTTGAGGATGATGGTAAATTTACGGGAAGGATACAGGGATTGGAGTCTGCCAAAAAATATTATGCAAGGGCTTATGCCATAAATAACTTCGGCACAGTATATAGTGAAGAAGAAATTACGATTTCGACAAAAAGCGAGAAGCCGAATATTATAACATTCCCCATCACCCCTGATTCGATCAAAAGCGATGGAACAGTTCACATTGGCGGGGAGTTGCAGAATGGCGGAAACAGTGCTGCTACAGAGTGGGGAATTTGTTGGTCTTCAAGCAATAAGGAACCGAGTATCAAGGATAATCATGTTGCTGTAGATGATACGCTTTTCATGTATGCATTGCCTTCGTTAAAAGGTGCAACAATCTATTATGCAAGGACTTATGCTACTAACAAAAGTGGTTTGACTGGCTATGGAGAAGTTAAATCTTTTACTACTCCGAATATTTTTGAGAATAAAAATATTTATCCGGGAGCTAATAGGCAATTTTCTGCTGGATTTATCCTTAATGATCAAAACTCAGGTTCTCGTATCTATGTTGTAGGAGGAGACTTAGGTGGCGAACGGAGTAAAGAAATGTTTGGATATAATGTGCAGGCTGATGAATGGATTCCTATGGCTGAATGTCTAAATGCCTACTCTCAAATGAGTGCTGCTGTTTATAAGAATCAAGCCTATCTCCTTGGTGGTATAGACAAACAGACGATAGGGGCTAATTGCCAGATATACAATTTGGACAACAATTGGTCGGAACCTACTCAATATTCACTACCGGGAGGTCGTTTCGGTGCTGTCAGCTTTACTTATCGGGACTCTTTATATGTATTGGGAGGATCGGATGGAAGCAATAATATGAATGAGATATTGCGTTACGACCTGTCTTCACAGAATATAGATGGAAGTTGGGATGTAATCGCTAAATTCCCTGCTTATCAACGTGGTGGTATTGTTCAGGTTGTAGGAGATAAAGTTTATGCCGGATTGGGAGAAGGCGGAAATGGCATAAGAAGTGGTTTTTGGGAATCTTCCGATAGTTTGAAGATATGGAATCCGATATCTATTCCTGATAAAATAGGAAGTGTCTCATCTGGCGTTTATGATGAACAGAGAAACAGCTTTTTTATGATTGATAATAACGGGAAGATATGGGAATATAATCTGTCAAGTGGTGAATGGACAGCTCGTTCTTTATTGGGTTATCGCATGAACAATTACCATATGTTTATGTTAAATGGTATAATCTATATTTTAGGACAGGATCTATATTATGCCAACAAATTTATCAAGTATAATCCGATATGGGATAATTAATCATGAACAGAACAAAGATATTAGAAGAGATTCAAAAAAACGTAGAACTCTTGTCGACTACTGGTTTAGAGGCGTATAAATATATTCCGCTACACCAGAAACCTTCCCCGTCGGTGACGGCACTCAGGGAAATCATGAATTTGCTCCGCAAGGTTATTTTTCCCGGTTTCTTCGGAACGGAACAGGAGGCACAGACGGATTCCATACAATATTATACGGGTGTATATCTGGAGCAGGCCTACGACCTGTTGCAGGAACAAATCTATAATGGCTTGTGCTTTGAGGTCGAACGTTGTTGTGATTCCAAAGATCGTGCTTCTGAAATAGCCATTGCTTTTATCAATAAGGTTCCACATATCAAGTATCTTCTATCGACAGACGTGAAAGCTATCTTGGATGGTGATCCGGCAGCCAAAAGCCCCAGTGAGATTATTTTCTGTTATCCGGCAATTCATGCCATTCTTTATCAGCGCGTAGCACATGAGTTACTGAAGCTCGGTGTGCCTGTGATTCCACGTATTATAACGGAAATGGCCCATTCGGATACAGGAATAGACATTCATCCGGGAGCGCAAATCGGAGAATATTTCAGTATCGATCATGGTACGGGGGTTGTGATCGGGCAGACGGCTATAATCGGTAATCATGTCCGCCTTTATCAAGGTGTGACATTGGGTGCAAAAAGCTTTACCTTGGACGAAGAAGGATTGCCTTTGGACGTACCGCGCCATCCGATTATCGAAGATTATGTTACAATCTATTCCAATGCCTCCATTTTAGGGAGGATCACTATTGGTCACGGCTCCGTGATTGGTGGTAACATCTGGCTTACCCATAGCGTTCCACCTAATTCCAAAGTATTGCAGACACGTGCTGTCGAAGATAAATAGCAGAGGGCGGCATATTGTTTTCACTTTCATTTCAAAACCCATAGCTTTAGGCTCCATAACCCATAGCATTAGATACCCTAAAGCTATGCTTTATTAATCCCCTAACGATTTTTGCACAATAGCCTTGGGATTAAAGAGAAAAGATAGGCTTTATTCCGGAAAAATATGTATGTTTGCAGATATACCTTATTTGAGCGAATTATACCTTAAAATAGTGTAGACCATGAATAAAGTGAAAACATTGGATGATCTTCGGAAGATGCGTGAAACCTTGCGCTCGACCTTGGATATTAGAGAAAAAAGTAATCATCCTGAACAAATGGTACAGATCCGGATATCTATGGCAACTTGCGGGATCGCTGCCGGAGCCAAAGAGATCATGAATTATTTCATTGAAGCACTGGATCGTGAAAAAGTAGATGCATTGGTGACACAAACCGGATGCATGGGGTATTGCTATGCCGAACCGACTGTCGAGGTTACCCTGCCAGGTAAAGAACCTCTTGTTTTCGGACATGTGAAGAAAGCGAAAGTGGATGAAATCATTGACCGGTATATCCGGAATGGGGAACTGCTGGACGATATTATCCCGGTCACTTACACGGTTGTTAAACCGGAATAACAAAACTTCCTTAAACACTTAATACTTACATAATGGCACAGTACAATAGTTATATACTGGTGTGTGGCGGTACCGGCTGTCGTGCATCACAGAGTGAACTTATACTTCAAAATCTGAAAGAGGCCGTCGAACGACATAAGTTGCAGGATATTGTCCAAGTGATCCGTACCGGTTGCTTCGGTTTTTGTGAAAAAGGGCCGATAGTTAAAATGGTTCCGGACAATACGTTCTATGTTCAGGTAAAACCGACGGATGCCGAAGACATTGTCCGGGAGCATTTAGTGAAGGGACGTAAGGTAGAACGGCTTCTATATGTCAATCCCGAAACTAACGAGCAAGTACCGGATTCCAAGCATATCAATTTTTACAAGAAACAGCTCCGTATCGCTCTAAGGAATTGCGGTTTTATCAATCCCGAAAATATAGACGAATATATCGCCCGCGACGGTTATGTAGCTTTAGGTAGAGCCTTGACCGAGATGACGCCCGAATCGGTGATCAAAGAGATCATGGATAGTGGCTTACGCGGTAGGGGAGGAGGCGGTTTCCCGACCGGCTTGAAATGGCAGATAACCCGTAAAGTGAAAGCTCCCCAGAAATATGTCGTCTGTAATGCGGATGAAGGCGATCCGGGAGCATTCATGGACCGTTCCATCCTGGAAGGTGACCCGCATTCCATCGTTGAAGCGATGGCGATCAACGGATATTGTACGGGAGCCACGAAAGGGCTGGTTTATATCCGGGCCGAATATCCGTTGGCCGTAGAGAGGTTGAAGATTGCAATCCGGCAAGCCAAAGAATATGGTCTACTGGGTGAAAACATCTTCGGGACGGATTTCTCTTTCGATATCGAGATACGTTATGGGGCAGGAGCATTCGTTTGTGGTGAAGAAACGGCGTTGATTCATAGTATGGAGGGGCTTCGCGGAGAAGCGACTGTTAAACCGCCTTTCCCAAGCGAACAAGGTTACAAAGGTTGCCCGACCAATGTGAATAATGTGGAAACATATGCCAACGTGCCGGTTATCCTGTTGAAGGGAGCTGAATGGTTCAGTAGTATAGGTACGGAGAAAAGTAAGGGGACGAAAGTCTTTGCCCTTGCGGGAAAAGTAAATAACGTTGGGCTGATAGAGGTTCCGATGGGGACGACGTTACGCGAAGTGATCTTCGGTATAGGAGGAGGCATCAAAGATGGAAAGAAATTTAAGGCTGTGCAGACAGGAGGTCCTTCAGGTGGCTGCCTGACTGAGAAGCATCTGGATTTGCCGATCGACTATGACAATCTTTTGGCTGCCGGTTCGATGATGGGGTCGGGGGGGATGATTGTGATGGACGAAGACGATTGTATGGTCGCTATGGCCAAATTCTATCTGGATTTCACGGTCGAGGAGTCATGTGGCAAATGTGCTCCTTGCCGGATTGGCAACAAACGGTTGCACGAGATGCTGCAAAAGATTACGTCCGGCAACGGAACGATCGAGGATCTGGAACGGCTTCGTAACTTGGCTGGTGTGATCAAAGACACTGCCTTGTGCGGTTTGGGACAGACATCGCCCAATCCAGTTTTGTCTACGATGGATAACTTCTATGATGAATATCTGGCCCACGTGAAGGAAAAACGTTGTCCGTCTCATCAATGTCGCGAACTGACGCAATATTTTATCAATCCAGAGAAATGCAAGGGATGTACGCTTTGTGCCCGGATGTGTCCGGTAAATGCGATCACGGGAGACAAGAAAGTTCCGCATGTGATTGATCCGCAGACTTGTATCCGGTGCGGTTCATGTATAGAGAGATGTAAGTTCGGTGCTATTTATGTGCACTAAAGTAGTGAAGAATGGACAATGACAATTAAATGTATGGAAACAGTAAAGCTTATTATAGATAGAAAACCAGTGGAAGTCCCCAAAGGAACCACGATCCTGGATGCTGCAAAAGGAATGGGTATCCGCATTCCGACTCTTTGCTATATGAAGTTGGAAGATTTGCACTATGAAAATAATCCGGGTGCTTGCCGTATCTGCGTAGTTGAAATAGAAGGTCGCCGTAATTTGGCTCCTTCCTGTAAAACGGAGTGTATGGAAGGGATGGTTGTGCAAACACACAGCCCACGCGTGATGAATGCCCGGAAAACCGTAATGGAACTGATCCTGTCCAACCATCCGGCAGAATGTCTGACTTGCAGTAGCAATGGACATTGTGAACTACAAGCAATTGCTCACGACCTGGGGATACGTGAGATTCGCTATAAAGGCGAGATGTCCACATTCCAGATAGACCGTTCACCGTCTATCGTCCGCAACATGAACAAGTGCATCATGTGCCGCCGTTGCGAGACCATGTGTAATAATATCCAGACCGTTGGGGCTTTGACTGCTGTCAATCGAGGCTTTAATGCAGCCGTCTCTACGGCTTTCGAACGGGATATTGCCGGTAGTACGTGTTCCTATTGCGGCCAGTGCGTATCGGTCTGCCCAGTAAACGCGTTGAGCGGACGGAATACACAACAGCCGGTGTTGGATGCGCTGGCCGATCCGGACAAAATCGTGATAGCCCAGACAGCTCCGGCTGTCCGTACGGCTTTGGGACGCGATTTCGGATATGAACCGGGGACATTGGTAACGGGTAAAATGGTTTCCGCCCTCCGCAGGTTGGGCTTCGATTATGTTTTCGATACGGATTTTGCCGCCGACCTGACTATTATGGAAGAAGGGACAGAACTGTTGCAACGGATCGGGAAATACTTGAAAGGCGATCAGGAAGTAAAAATGCCGTTGATGACGAGTTGCTGTCCGGGGTGGGTCAGCTTCGTCGAACAGCATTTCCCGGAATTATTAGACAACCTGTCGACAGCTAAGAGCCCACAGCAGATGTTCGGTGCAATTGCCAAAAGTTATTTTGCCGAAAAATTGGGAGTAGACCGAAAGCGGATCGTTGTCGTGTCGATCATGCCCTGCCTGGCAAAGAAATATGAAGCCAGTCGTCCGGAATTTGCGGTCGATGGCAATCCGGATGTCGATATTTCGATCTATACGCGCGAATTGGCCCGCCTGATCCGCTATGCAAACATAAACTTCGCGGAACTGCCAGATAGCGATTTCGATCGTCCGTTAGGCGAATCGACAGGAGCCGGAGTTATCTTCGGAACAACCGGTGGCGTGATAGAAGCTGCTTGCCGTACGGCGTACGAGCTATATACGAAAAAAACTCTTCCTAAAATTGATTTTGAAGAACTCCGCGGGCTGGAAGGCATTCGCAGTGCAACAATAGACTTCGATGGGACACCGATAAAAATAGGAATTGCACATGGTTTGGGCAATGCCCGTAGATTGGTTGAAGAAGTCAAAAACGGCATGTCGCCCTATCATGCCATCGAAGTTATGGCATGTCCGGGCGGTTGTATCGGTGGTGGCGGCCAACCGTTCCACAGGGGCAGGATGGAGGTGCTGCGCAAACGTGCGGCGGCTCTCTATCAGGAGGATCGCAGCAAGACGCTTCGCAAGAGCCATGAGAATCCTTATATTCAAGCTCTTTATGCTGACTATCTGGGAGAACCGTGCGGACCGCGTGCCCACAAGCTGTTGCATACGCACTACTTCGACCGCAAGGAAGCCATTAACATGTTTACGCAAGAAAATCAGGAGGGATAAACGATGGATAAGATGAAGATACATTTGATTCAGATGAAGATCGATGAGTTGTTGGCTGTCTGTGATGAACATAATAACGATCCGGGAGAGCTGATCAACATATTGCATGCCGCCCAAGGCATATTCGGTTATCTGCCTCGCGAAGTGCAAGAGATCATCGCCGGCCGGTTGCATATTCCGGTTTCCAAAGTATATGGAGTTGTGACGTTCTATTCGTTCTTTACCATGACTCCGAAGGGGAAATATCCTATTTCCGTCTGTCTGGGAACGGCCTGTTATGTACGTGGAGCCGAGAAAGTCTTGGAAGAGTTCCAGCGCCAGTTGGAGATCAAAGTTGGAGAGACTACATCCGACGGCCTGTTTTCATTGGATTGTCTACGTTGTGTGGGGGCTTGCGGACTGGCTCCGGTCGTCACGATTGCCGGAAAAGTTTATGGACGTCTGACACCAGAGAAAGTGCGGGATATCCTTTCCGAATACTACCTGTTGGAGCAAGTATAAGCGACTCGTCTGTTGTGCCAATGCTGTGACACAACAGTGCCATCGCATTGGCACAATTGTGTCGCAACGATGGCACGGCCATATAATAAAGGCGATCTTCTATTCTTTGGTCTCTATATAAACGACATGCGTCTGTAAATATTCTTCAAGACCGTGTTTTCCATCTGCACCACCGATTCCAGACTTACGCCATCCGGCATGGAAACCTTGCATAGCTTCAAAGTTCTCACGATTGATATATGTTTCGCCAAATTTCAGCGAGCGCATGATCTTGAATGCATAGTCCAGATTTTGGGTATAGACGGAAGATGTCAGTCCGTACTCACAGTCATTTGCCCATGCAATCGCATCATCGATATCCGTATATTCGACAATGGGCAGGATAGGGCCGAAGGTCTCTTCCCGTATGATATCCATTTCTTGTGTGGCGCAATCCAGCACTGTAGGTTCGAAGAAATACCCTTTTGTTCCGATCCGATGACCGCCACATAGAAGTTTGGCTCCCTGCCGAACCGCCTTTTCAACTTTTTGCTCCATGGCAGCCAAAGCATTTGCTTCGATCAGTGGCCCCATATCCAAGTCTGCGATCTCGTTCGGATTGCCGACTTTCACCTGCTTCATACCGGCCACAAGCTTTTCCATAAAGATATCTTTGATCTTTTTATCTACATAAACCCGCTCCGCACAATTACATACCTGTCCGGTATTGATAACGCGTGAAGCAATGATCGACTTCACCGCCAAGTCTATATCTGCGTCTTCCATCACGATTGCAGGAGCTTTTCCTCCTAATTCCAAAGATACTTTTGTTATATTAGGAGCTGCTGCTGCCATTGTCTGTTGTCCGGCACTTACACTTCCCGTAAGGCTGACCATGCCAACTTTCGGATTTGCTGCCAATTCATGACCTATCACCGAACCACGTCCGTTCACTAAGTTGAAAACTCCGGCTGGCAAACCGACTTCTTCTACAATTTGTGCAAAAACGTATGCATTTTCAGGTGTCAGCTGACTCGGTTTTACCACGATCGTATTACCGGTAATCAAAGCCGGGGCTGCTTTGCGTGCAACCAGGAAGAAGGGGAAGTTCCAAGGAAGAATACCGGTTGTTACACCAATTGCTTTCTTGAACAGGAATATGCTTTCACGCGGACGGTCGCTGGGGATGATTTCACCTTCATACCGGCGGGCCCATCCAGCCATATAATCGATATAATCTGCCGTAAAAAGAACTTCCACATTAGCCAGGCCTTGCGTCTTTCCTCCTTCACGAACAATTATATCAGTCAGTTCCTTTTCTCTTTTACGGATACCGGCTGCAATTTTGGTCAGATAAGCGGCCCTTTCTATAGAAGGTGTCCTTTCCCATTGACCCTGAGCTTTTTCTGCTGCATCGATCGCTCTTTTAGCATCTTCGACCGTACCGTCCGGCATTAATGATATAACTTCTTCAGTAGAAGGATTTAATACCTTAATCCATTTTCCAGATTCATGTTCTATGAATCTGCCATCAATAAACATTTTCAATTCCTTCATGGTAATATCTTTTTAGATTGAATTTTGATTTTAAAAGTACAAGAAAGAAAAAATGATCATGTTTAAAAAATGATATTACTTATTACAGAAATGATATATTTCTGTAATACAGGATTATAATGTATGGCTAAGCTGATCGGAAGATAGTTTTTTTCATTATTTCTGAACCAAACTGAATTATGTGCTGTTATATGATAAAATGAATTAGGAATTATATCCAAAGAAATTCCTAAGACGATTAAGTTAGTAGTATTTGTTTTTTCATATAAGTAGAGTTTGTTATTTGTTTGGTCCGTATGTAACTGTGAAGTTGGATACGGGCTTTTTTTGTGTTTCTTAATGTGTTTACTTTAAATAATCACGATTAGGTTGCGTAGACTAGATTTAGTAGATGATCCCAAAGAACCGGGTAACCGTAAAGACTGCCAGCACAATCAGGTATATCCTTACGATACGTTCACTTTACCGAAATTACTGCACACGGAATCCTTCTAAAATTTAAACATACAGATTTACCATAAGGAAACGAAGACAGGGCAACCGCATCAAAATTTTCCAAGGTTGTGATCTCCATACGGAGTTTTCTACAAATCTTCTATCACTCTATCACTACGAAGGTTGTGGCTATTAATATTCAAGAGTTAGAGACAGTGATACAGGACGTTTCCCTCTATCACTCCTCTATCACTTCTGAAACATTGCATTTTATCATATTATTGAAAAACAGCACATTGTTTTCTTTTGCTTTTGAAAAAGCATATGAAATAATCGAATAAACAAATGTAAAAATGAATATAATAGGTGTTAAATTGGAGAAATACGGTTTTTCATTTCACAAAAGTCCTCTCTTTTTTTAGCAGAAACAAGCACATAATTCCGTAAACACCCCCATGTTGCCTTCCTTAACATCCGGGTGTAGAGAGTCGGTACATCCGGGTGTAAGAGGGGGCAACATGGGGATGTCCAGCAACTAAAGTGCCTTGCCGAGTAATGAAAACCACCCGGTTTTACCGATTTTACAGTCGTTTTTGCATAAAATAATCGAGTGATTTGTTGCGTATTTTGTCATGGTTGCAATATTTATACTTGAAACGTAAGCTGAATGTCCTGTTTCCATACCTTATCTTATAACAGGGAATATTCATTTTTCAAGCAGGATGATCATACCACTTCTCCCCATAATTTCGCATTGTTCCAAGTTGTTCAGCCGGCTACCCCATTGTATGTCCCTTATTTCCGGCAATGAAATCGTAGCTGGGTGGAAACCTAATGCTTTCTCATCGATGGATATTTTTGCCTTTTGTGGTAGATCCGTCCAATTGGCTATCACGAGAAGAGCTTTATTTTCATTCGTATAAACGGTTGCAAGGAGATTTGCATTGTCCGTTTTAACAGGGTTGTTTTCATCCCAATAGCCATGCATGGTTGCTTTATCCATTCCAAACGAATCCCACAATTGCCAGAGTGGGACAGGATTACCGCTCCAGGGTAAACGGGGAAGCATTCCAAATACCATACCCCGAAAAGGATTGCGTGCGTCCAGTGTCTCGCTTAACAAGCCAAACGGAATACCAGACATTTCCACCAACCAGAAGTCTACCGAGTTGTCAGCTTTGAAACCTTCGCCAATCCAAGTGCGATCGATATAAGGGAGAAGCTCTGTATAAAGATGCAGGGAGTTGGCATAACCAGCCCACTGGTTCATGTGGTTCCAAGAGTGAATGTCGATCAGGCGTCGCTTGCCGTCTGCATCGAGGATGCGTCGAGCACGTTGCAGCGTTTTACGGTCAAGAGCGCTATCGTCAATATAAATGCCGTCGACTTCCAAGTTTTTCACCATCCAATCCAGTCCGGCCAGATAATAGTTGTTCCAACGGGAATCGGGAGTTGTTATAACGGAGATGTCCATATCGCCTGCATATTTTCCCTCTTCGAAAGCGTTATACCAAGCAGGGATAAAATGCGTGGCAAGGTTCTTGTTCAACCACTCGTTCGGTCCGTTACGATGAATTAATGTACGCGTATCCTTTCCGGGACCGTCATGGATCACTTCTCCGCCCAAACTACGCAAAGCCCATAGTTCGGGGATTTTCACGGTCAGTTCCCGTGTCGTGTAATATAAACGGACACCGAGATTCTTACTATGAGCTTCAGAGATGAAACGTTTCAGATCGGCGACTGATTCGTCATAATACGGATAGTTGATAAAAGGATAAATATCTTTCTTATGATGGACATTGATCAAGTTTGCTCCGGCTTTCAAAGCTGCCGGAATATAACCAGCACTTACGTCGCTGTTCGAGTGGTAGAAACGTTCTGTTGCCTGCAATTTCAGATCGATCGGTTTAACAGGAGTAATTTGCATATCGAAGTCGTAATGCAGGATTTCGTTTTTGCGTAAACAGCGTTCGCCACTGTAAGCGATCATTCGTGTTTCACCGTCTTTTTCCGGCTGGATATGGATACCGCCTCTGTTGTTATTTCCCCAGGAAACAGGCAGGTTCAGTTTGCCAAGTGCGTAATAGATATTGACTAACGGACGCACAAAATTCTCATCCATGAAATGAAGGTTAAGGCCGGCGTTGACATTACCCATCCAGATTTTGTCCTGATGCTTATCGGTGTCCCATTTCCATGATATCAGCGTGTCCGGACGAAATCCGCCTTTGTGCCCCAATCCCATCATATACTTGGAGGCATAAGCTGTGTAAGGGACTTCCAAACGTATATCTTTGATCTCGACATCTCGTTTCGGTTTGACCTGAAGATGAATATTACCGATACCGTCGAACCCGAAAGTTCCCTGACATACGACATCAAAGTTCCGGCTCTTTTGTGTCGTTTCCCAATTGATGGAAGCGTTATTGTGGTTGGTGATATGGAGACTTCCGGGTTTCAAGGCTTCCTGTCCGTCGGATGTTTCGATGATAAATACCATTTCTTTTGCCAGAACGGCATTCGAGACCGAATCACTGAGTCGGTTGTTGGCATCGTAACAAGTGATAATCTTGCAAGGTAGTCCGCTGGAAGAAAGTTCAACTTCGCCGCCCAACCAGGAAAGAGTTTTTTTCCGGAGGGTTACAGGTGTGTAAGGTGCAGTCGGTTCATCGGAATTCCCCAATGTGGAGTTGAGCCAGCGCAGACGGGTTTTCCGCCAACCTTCGTTATCGCCATGATTGGCAATCGGTGAGCCGGACACGTTTAGCACGATTGTTATTTCAACCGGTTTGGCGTTCCCTTCCTTCACGAACGCCTTTCCTTTATATACCCCTTTGGCAGATACAGGAATGTCCATCCCGATCCAAAGTGCCTGTACATGTCCTTTAGGGATACAGACGTTTTTCCGGAATGTTTGTCCGTTGGTGTCGGTTCCTCCCTGATTGAAACATTGAAATGAGGAGGATTTGATTTTATTTCCATCGGCGTTTACCAAATCGGAGAAAGCAACGGAGACATCTTTCAACTCTTTGAAAGGAGTGAAAAGGCCAATTTGCCACGTGTAGAACTCACCGGGTTGACAGTCCCCTTCCACTTGCTGCCAAGTGTCGAAAGCGCGTTCCGTCCAACGGGCCGGAATGGTTTGATCGAGACGGATATCATGCATCCGGTCTTCGGCAAAGCAAAAATAGCCTGCCGCCGGTTTTTGTGCCAACAATTCTTGCAGGGCGTCATTCGAGGCGGCCTGTCGCATTTCGGAATCCTGTTCGTTAACAGTTCCGGTACGCTTCAGGTCGTCGAAAGCATTAGTGACCGTCTCCTGGGCTTTCAGTCCGGCATTACCCCAGGTAAGGAGCAATGCAACAACCGTTAGGAATATTTTCTTCATATTCGTTTTTTGTTTTATTCTATTACATACCAATTATAACCTTTTGCCGGAATCCGGATTTTCAGCAGAATCGTGTAGTCGCGCGACAAGGTGTGGAGAATGCCTTCTTTACCCTGTTCTTTTACAATTGCCTCCGTGGTCAATCCTGTATAGTAGAGCGACAGTTTGACGGTGCGCTCCATCGGCTGATCGGTTGGGTTATAGACCATGACAAAACCTTTCTCTTTTTTACCGGAAGCGACATGCATGATTCCATCCCAATCCTTACCGTCGGGACGACGCAAGTGGATCACTTCGCTATTTAGAATATCGCGATAACGTTTATACCAGTCGATGACCTCTTTTACCGTCTGTTTTGTCTCCTCGGTATCATAAAGCCGGTGTCCCCGGTAACAAGCCTGCACGCCGGTTCCATAGTTCTGTATCATGTGTGCCTTATAGTCGGCAAGATGTTCGCTGAGCGGTTCCAATGTAGCGGCTGCTCCGCCACCGTGATACTGGGTGAGAGGCACAAAGGTCCAACACATCCCCGGCAGCCGTTCCCAAAGGCCGTCATACATAACTTGTCTGCCCAGTACCAACTGCCGTTCACGCGGCAAAGACCAGTTGACTTCACGGTAACCGATCCCGACTTTGTTGCCTCCGTTCAGCAGGTAGCCATAATCCGGGATATTCATATAAATACCGTTCTCGCACATCCATTGGTAAAGATTCGCAATTTGCTTCCGCTGTTTCCATTGGGAATCTTTCAGCCCTTTGTGGTGAGCATGGACGGTTGAAGCACAAACATTCCCCGGATAGGAACCGTCGTTTTCAAACACGGTCATACCTGTCTTTTCAAAGAACTGCCTGATCTTTCGAAAATAGTCATAGCCCCAATTGCTGCAAAGACAGGGAGAACTTCCGAAAATCATTCCGCCTCTCTTGCCCGTTTCGGGATTTATCACGTCCACTTCGTCACTGATCCAACGACTCGACAACAGCGAATATCCGCCTAACTCGATACCGCGGGAGCTGGCATAATCTCGCAATTCCTTGAACTTGGCATAGTTGGCCGGCGATTCATCTTCCATATCGAGGCCGGAACCAAAGCTGATGATCAGCATCTCGTAGCCGGTAGCTACGCATTGGTCGATTGCCTGTCTCACGACCTCAGGATCGCTGGAGGTACAATGCATGAAGATCGGGTTTTCGGTTGTCCAGGGAGCAATCGTCCGGTACATCCGTTTGACAAACAGCCCTTTCCGATCCCTGTCTTCACTGTCGAAAGGCATCAGCCAGGTATGGAAGCTGGAAAAAGAACTGCCGTTGCTGATTCGCTCGTCCGGTCCCATTGGCAATTTAACCTCTAACAGACAAGGAGTCAACAGTGGATAATTACACTGTGAAGTGTAGCGCGGATCGGGATTCCAGTGCTCAGTCTTGTCGGCAATCTTTTCGATGAAACCCAGAAAGCCCCAATCGCTTTCGACATGAATATTCGGTTTTCGGAACATTTCCGGGCGCTTGGCTTCCACAGGCGACTCCGGCTCCGCCATAGCTAACTGTTCCAGTACGAAGGAATCAAGATTGATATCCGCCCCTGTCCGGTTTTCGATCTCGAACCATTTGGAAATACAAGGCAGACCGTCATAAAGGGCATAATGCAGTTTGACTTTTACGCCTTTCAGTTCGTCCGGTCCTTCTAATAGAAAAGTAAGCTGCTTACCGGACGGGTTCTGTTTTTTTTCCAATGCCCACCGTTTACTTTTCCAATTAATGCGCGGAGTGATTTCTGAAATCCGGAAATCGACGACACGGAACGAATTGGCAAAAGGTTTCATCCGGTCGAGCCATTTGTACTGGGTGTAACCGAATTCGGGCTGCCCGTCCAGTCCGCCCAACGAGTAGCTTTTGCCATCGAGCGTCAGAACACCCTCGTTGCTCACGGCACGCAACATATTTTCTCCGGTCATCAGATTTTGAATGTCGACTGTCGCGAGGTTAGGGAAAATACGGAATACACGACTGACCAATCCATTGCTCAATACGAGATCTTTTCCCTGGTTTGCCTGACGAACTGCCGCTTTGGCTTCCTCGTTACGGATCAGCCAATCGTAGCCGGGAGACGGCAAGGGCAGGCTTACTGCTTCGAGTTGCCCGATTTTCTGTTGCAAGGATTGTTCAACCTCTTTAGGCATGGAGGCAACCTCTCCCTGGTATTCGGGAACGATCAGGGATGGCCGAATCTCGAAATAGGAAACAACGGCTTCCAGCCAGTCGGCATGATCACCGCTGATCCCGTCATTTGCATCTTCCGCCTCCAACTCCAGTATCTTGATACCTTCGATAGGGAGGGAGATTTCTCTGGCAGTCTCGCCTCCACGTATGATACCGCTGTTATACAGTTCTTTTCCGTCTCCGATGATTTTGAAGATTACACTTCCCTTTTCCAATTCTCCGTTTCCTTTTCCCGTCCCGACATATTGTTTGCGACCGTTTGCCTGGTCGTAAAAGAGCATCGTTCCGTCGGTCAAAGGAATCTTGGCAAGATGGCTGTCCTTGTAATTAACCGACTGGTCGTTGACACCGATCTTGCATGTGAAAAGGGTAGATTTTCCCTGAAGTGAAATCTTTATTTTACTGTTTGCCTGTACACCTACGCCATCCGCAAAAAGCGTACCGGCAACCTGTAAAGGTTCGCCGGTGACTGCTTTGCCGGATGCCGGAGTCCCGTATGGCTGATAGATGGAGGACAGATCCATCTCCGACAGTTTTATCTTGCCAGTCTGGGCTATCAGACTGGGAGTAACACAACATAAACCTGCAATCAGAAGTTGTTTTATTGTCATAATATGATCTTTTTGAGGAGGTTATTCACCCAGGTTTTCAAAGATATTGCCTTCATGGATTTCATCTGCCTCGATTTCGTCTTTATAATATTCGGCGGCGAGACGGACATACTTTTTATACAGGCGGGTAGCGGTTTCCACTTCATCCCCTTGCGTGATAGGCGTGCGGACTTTGTCAGGAGTGGAAACGAACTGAAGTTCCCAATCTCCCAGAGCACTGTAGAAATCATTAGCACGGAAGGCTTCACGACCGTGCGTTTGCGGCAAGCCTTCTTCGTTGTAGCTTGTCCCGGCATCGAGATGATCCTGAAGCATCGCGTAGAACTTTTCCCAACGTTTCAAATAATATCCGTCTATCAATCCCGTCCATTCCCGCCAGGAGTAGTCGAAGATAAGCGGATCACCATCAGCTCCCCACACGGTGACAAGCGCGGTCGCATCTTTTTCAAAGAGGTCTTTTTCTTCATTATTATTCCCCCAGCTACGGGCCTGCGTCAACCATTTATCAAAATTAAATTCCGGACGCGTACGCAACAGTTCATCGGCATCGCGCAACATTTCGAGAAAACGGCTGCTATGCAGGGTGAATGCTTCCTTGTCTTTTTTACGGAACGCCTCTGCCGCCTGTTTATGGATAGCCTGTCCGAGGTTGGACATCAGCTGCCGCTGGACATCGACAATATCGAAGCGATAAGGATCGGAACCTTTCAGTCTGCCGGCATCTTTCAGCAATAAGCCTTCGGCCTGAACTACCAACAGAGGAGAGTAGGGAATCCCCAGACCGGCGTTCGGACCGGATTTCTTTACGTTCACAGCAGGACGGGCGGCGATGATGGAACTGCGTTCCGTCCCGTTTGTTCCGGGGCGATAGGGCCCTTCCAACAGATGCAACCAAGCCTGATGCGCGTTTTCGGACGGTCTGCCGTAGCGACGGTCTGCGTAACGGCAGAGCCATTCTTCGATATTGACTTCATCTTTATGGAGAGGCATTTCGAAAGCCAGATCATAATATACCGGATTTTGCTCGATAGACTCCATAAAGAGACCGGAACCACAAACATTCGGATTCTTTTTCACCGCATTTACATATTGGTTGGAAGCAAGCAGACGCAAATCTCCGTGCAGGTTGATACGCCCCCCGAAGTTATGCAGATTTCCGGCAACAAGCGGATACCCCCAGCAAGCATTTTCCTGCTGGCTCTTGGCTCCGTTCAGGTCCAGGATCAGCAGATTCTCTTTCGGAACAGCTTTCACGATCGGTTCGCGAAGGCTCCATGCCTGCATTGCCCAAATCGAATTCGGGTCAAAATCGTTGAAGAGTTTGTGAATGGAATTGCCGACGGCGCTCAGATATTCCGGTGTATCGACAGGCGGTTGGCTTTCGTGGAACGGATCAGCCGCATAAACGCCATGCGCTCCGTAGAGTTTTTTTTCTTCTTCCAGGAAGTCACGTCCGATCACAGTGAACAAAGAATCGGTCGGGTCCAACTGCGCCGCCCCGGTGAAACCGCACCAGGAAGGTTGCAACTGTATCTTGGCATCCGGGTATTTTTCTTTCAGCTCACGCGGAACATAGCCGGAAAATCCTTGTTGAATGGGTTGCATACCCAATTCCAATTCCCGGTCGATAATCTGTTTTCCCAAAACGATATGCTTGTCGATCCAAGATTTGGGGAGCGGACCTCCATAACTTTGCAAGTTCTGCATCCATTGCCATGCAAAATGTCCCGGACCGGCCAGGAACCGGCGTGCCTCTTCATCCGTAAACTTATGCTTGAGAAGGGTATTGTACCAGACTGCTTCCAGTCCGACAACAGACAACGGCATATTAATCGAGTTCATTGCCATAAAGTCAAGCTCTCGCTGCCAGCGTTCCCAATCCCACCAGGCAGCCGAGTAGCTGACCGTACAATAATTCATGTAGATACGATATTTGCCATTGATCGTGTTTTTAACGGGGACGGGCATAGGCAATTGCTTCGGCAGGTCCAGTTGATTGCCGAACCAGGAAACATGTGCATTACAGGTGTATTTCAAATATTGGTTGAATGCCGTCGCCAGTGAGACCGTATTGTTTCCACGCAGTACGACTTTGCCGTTGTCGGACGTGATCTCGTACGCATCCATTCCATCGACAGGTTCCATTAATTCCAGTTTGAATTGTTTCCCGTATCCGGGAGTCACACGTTCGATCAAGTCGTAGGCCGCCTGTATCCGCGGGTCATTTTTACATCCTGTACACACCAGGATGAAGGTAAGCAGTAGTAATTTAAGTTTCATTCTATTTGTTAGTTGAATTAGATATTACAAATGTCATTCGATGATGTACCAATTATAGCCTTTTGCCGGAATCCGTATCTTCAGTGAGATGGAATAATCGCGGGCGAGCGAGTACTCCTTCCCGTTTTTGTCCTGTTCCTTCACGATTGCCTTATCCGTCAGTCCCGTATAATATAAAGGGACTTTGATTTCTTTCTCTATCGCGATGTCCAACGGATTATAGACGGAAATAAAGGCTTTCCGCTTCGACTGCGGGTTGACATGCATGATGCCGTCCCAGTCCTGTCCGTCCGGACGCCTCAGGTGGATAATATCCGAATCCAGGATTTGGCGGTACTGCTTGTAGAAAGAAACCCATTGGGCCACCAGTCTCCGGGTTTGTTCCGTGTCATAGAGGCGGGGACCGCGATAGCAAGCTTGCACACCGGCGCCGAACAGGTTACGAAGCCGTGTCTCGTAATGATCCAAATGTTCGTTCAACGGTTCGATAGTGGCAGCCGCCCCACCACCGTGATATTGGGTAAGAGGGACAAACATAAATCCCATGCTGGGCGTTTTCTGCCAGGTTCCGTCGTAGATATTCTGCCGTTCGATAATTTCCTGATAGGCTCTTGGCAGGGACCAGTTGGTTTCGACGTACCCCATCGGAGTTTTGTTGGAACCCATCAGAAAATACCAATCCGGGACATTCAGATAGATGCCGTTTGCCCGGCTCCACTGATAGAACGAACTGATCCTTTTCCACTGTTTCCACTGCGAATCCAGATACCCTTTGTGTCCGCTGTGGACGGTGGAGGCACAGGGATCGCCAGGGTAGGAACCGTCGTTCTCGAATACGTTCATGCCGGTCGTATTGAAGAAATCCTTCAGACGCTTGAAATAATCACTGCCCCAATCCGAAGCGATACAAGGGGAAAGCCCGAAACGACTGCCTTCTTCGCGTGTCTTTGCCGGATGTCCTGTGTGATGGCTGATCGCAGCATCTTCAGGTTTGGCTCCACGGCTTGCCAGCAATGAATAGCCGCCGATAGCGATACCTTTGTCAGCAGCATAACCGTTCAATGCTTTCATGCGTTGGAGATAGGAGGCCGAATCATTTTCGATCTGGAAACCGCTGCCGAAGGTCATGATCACCATTTCGAAACCGACAGCCGCACATTGGTCGATTGCCTGTTTGACAGCCAGGTCACTTGATTCCCTTACGTGCATAAAGATCGGATTCTCCTGTGTCCAGGGAGCCATCATGCGCCAGAATTTACACTCGGCAAGCCCTCGTCTTTCCTGGTCTGTCGCGTCGCGGAGCATTTCGAAAGCACGGCAGGATGTGAAACTTTCTCCCGGTGCGATCTCTTCGGCCGGCCCTAATAGCGGCGTCACTTCCAACCGCGCCGGCTTATATTGGCCGTAATAGCGGATACCCGTAAACTCATATTCCGGATGATCGAATACCCAACGGACGGCAGGATTGTCTTTCATTGCTTCCATATCTCCGCCCATTGCATAGTCCGTAACGACGAATAGTTGGGTGAAGCGGTCGATATAGTCACGCGGAGCATCCGTCTGTACAGGCTTTTTGCGGTAATCTTCCGTATAATATCCCGGTTCCTGTGCCATCATGCGCACCTCATGGGGTTCGCCGTAGTGGACTTTCGGAGCGGTCTCTACCAAGGCAAGAACTTCCGATTTGAAGGAATCCAGCGTGACAGCCTTTTGCCCTTTGTTATCTATTTCGATCCACTTGGACAGGATCGGGGCGCCGTCATATAGTTCATAAACGATACGGATGGTTAACCCTTTGCATTCGTCTACAATTTTTCGGGGAGCCCTATAAGTGAAGGTGATGCGTTTGCCGGGCGCAGGCCACGGATATCGATTGCTAATCCAGGCCTCGTTCGGTTTCCAAGGAAAGCGTTCTTTTGTTTCGCTAACCGTATAACCAGCCAAGACAAATGCCGAATCGCACAGCTGCATGCCGGACAGGAAATCTTTTGTCAGGAAATTATGGACAGGTTGCCCTTCCAAGCCGCCGACCGGATATTCTTTCCCATTGATGACAAGCACGGCTTCCGGCCGTACGGCACGCAATTCGTTTTGTCCCGTCATCAGATTATCCAGTGCGATTGTCGCACCGTTGGGTGTTAGTGAAAAGGAACGACGAAGAAGACCGTTTGTCAATTCAATTTGTTTCTTATCCGATGAAAGATTGACCTCCGTCTTATACGGGCTTCCGTCGATCAGCCAATCCTTGTTTTCGGCAAAGAGCGATTGCTGTAACAGGATACAGCAAAAAGTAAGAATTGTGTTTTTCATGTGTGACTATTATTTTTTACTGATGTCCTATAGACGAACAAAAAAAGCGTTACCCTATGGCAAGCAACACTTTTTTGTTATCTCACTATTTTCAGGCCCCTCAAATCACTGCCAGAGACATTCTGGAAGACGCTGAGCCCGAATTCCGGGATTACGGCCAAAACATGGTCGAATACGTCGGATTGAATGCCTTCGTAGGGAACCCAGTCTTTTACCGAGGAGAAGAAATAGAGTTCGATCGGAATACCGGTTTCCGTCGGTTGCAACTGGCGGACCATGCAGGTCAGTTCCTTGCTGACCTCCGGGAGACTTTTCAGGTAATTGACCAGGTAGGCGCGAAATACGCCGATATTCGTTTGCCGCCGGCCGTTTACACGGATGGAACCGTCGATCCGGTGCTCTTCGTTATAGGCGTTCAGTTCTTTTTCTTTCTCGTCGATATAGTCTGTCAGTAAGGATATTTTCCGGAATTTAGCCAACATCTCCGGCGTGCAGAAGCTCACGCTGTTCATATCGATATTGATAGAACGCTTGATCCGTCGTCCGGGAGATTCCGACATCCCGCGCCAGTTTTGGAAAGCATCGCTCACCAGGGCATAAGGGGGAATCGTCGTAATCGTATTGTCGAAGTTCTTGACTTTGACGGCGTTCAGCGTGACTTCGATAACCGTCCCGTTCGCCCCATATTTCTCCATCGTGATCCAGTCGCCCGGACGCAGCATGTCGTTGGCGGAAAGCTGTATGCCGGCCACGAATCCTAAGATCGTATCTTTGAACACCAGCATCAGGATTGCGGCGGAAGCACCCAGTCCGGCGAACAGCGTCGTCGGCGACTTACCGATCAGAATACTGATGATCAGTATAAAACCGATAAAGAAAACGGCTACCTGCAATAACTGGATGAAGCCTTTCAGCGGCTTGTTCTTGAGCGATTCCTTCCGGTTGTATATTTCATGTACGACGTTCAGGGAGGCACTGATAAAACGAAGCGAAACGGCAATGATATAAATCTTGCATATCATTTGCAGGATTCCCAGTATCTTAGGCGTTTCATCGACCGGAAAAGCCAACGGCAGCAACACATACACCAGGATGGCAGGAATCATGTGCATCAGCTTGTTGATAATCTTGCGCTCGACGATCAAGTCGTCCCACTGGTTGCGGGTTCTCTTCGCAAGCCGTTTAAACATATTCAGGAAGATATAGCGGCAAGCGTAGTCGATACCGACCGTTGCGACAATGATCAGCAGCAGGACGATCGCATTGTCCAGTTCATTTGCCGAACTGCTGATAATTCCCCATTCGATCAGATGATTGTTAATCCATTCTTGTATTGCGTGCATATTCTTTAAATGATTGATCAAGTGTACCTGCGATAACCTTGAATTTGTATACAAAACTACCTAATAAAAATACAATAATCCCCATAAAAAGCGACAAAAAGGTCATCATCCTGAGATATAGGCGATTGCGAAAATATAAGTTTGTTAAAAAATATTACCCTTGCGGGAAATTTTATTTTCACGGGTATGAAAATCGATTTTCATGCCCGTGTGTTTCGATTTGGACCAATGGGTATTTTTACAAATTTGACAATAAGGTCTGTTTTATCACGATCCTTAATCCGAATATTGATAAACCTTTAAATCGAACTTAGGGACCATCGCGAAGAAATGGTCGAAGATATCCGACTGGATACGCTCGTATTCTTTCCATACTTTATTGCGGGAGAAGAAATATATCTGGATAGGCACACCATATTCAGTCGATTGCAACTGGCTGATGATTAGATCGAGGTCGGTATTGACGACCGGGAGGCTTGTCAGGTATTTCTCCACATAGACACGGAACATCTGCGAATTGGTAGGCGTCACGCCTTCGTCCGGCTTATAGTCGGCAAGCAATGGGATCTCCTTGCGGAACGTGTCGAGCATGTCCGGCGTACAAAACTTGATGGTATTGAGGTCGAGAAAGATGGACTTCATCACACGGCGACCGCCCGATTCGACCATTCCCCGCCAGTTCTGGAACGAAGCGTTTACCAACGTATAAGGCGGGATGGTGGAAATGGTATTATCGAAATTCTGAATCTTGACCGTGTTCAGCGTGATCTCCTGCACGATACCGTTCGCGTTCGAGCCGGGAACCGTGATCCAGTCGCCCGGCCGCAGCATATCGTTGGCGGAAAGTTGTATGCCCGCCACGAATCCTAAGATCGTATCTTTGAATACTAACATCAGGATCGCCGCCGAAGCGCCCAATCCGGCAAACAGGCTGGCCGGCGATTTCCCGATCAGGATGGCGATGATGACGATCCCGCCGATAAAGAACAGCAAGACCTGAAGCACCTGCATGAACCCTTTGATCGGGCGGTTCTTATTCACCTGCCGCATATTGTACATATCCAAGAACACCAGAATAAAACCGTTTATCGCCAGCAACAAAGCGAACACGATATACACGGCACATATTTTCTGGGATAAAAGCAACAAACCTTTTCCCCGTATAAACGCCAGAGGCAACAGGGCATAGACCAGGATGCCCGGTATCGTGTGGACCAAGTGGTGGACAACTTTACGTTTGAGAAGCAACGAGTCCCACTGGTAATGCGTATGCTGCGCCAGCTTCTTCATACTGCCGACAAAGATCGCCTGGCACAGGTAATCCAGCCCGATCGCCAGTATGACCAAGAAGGCGGCGATAATCATTTCGTCGAATGTATTTGCAATTTTAGGGTCTACGCCCCAACCGATCAGGATGCCGTTCATCCAACTGCCTAAGTTTATCATATCGTATTGGCTTTTTATTGGGATAACAATTAAAAGTTCGTTTGGTTTATCCGATCAATCGCAAAGTGCAACATTCCCTGCTTGTATTTTTAAAAATGAGCTGATGTACTGTCGGACTGCATCGGCTGCTTGGTACACATTTCCGGTGTGTTGTTCTTTTCTATTGCTACATGATTAAGAGAATTTTATTTGTTGTTGAACAATGCTGCTGCATTTCCTGCCATAATGCTTTTCAAATGTGGTGTAAGCTCCCTGTCCTCCGCCATCCAAGCCTGCAAGCGTTTCAGATTTTCGGTCAGTACCTCGGCAGGCTGATAGGGATAGTCGGAGCCATAAAGCAAATGGTCGGGAGTGGTGATGGTCAGCAGAGATTTCACTACTTCGGGTGTTGCACTTCCGGCAAGGTCGTAATAAAAACGAGAGAGGTTGGCTTCCCAATAGACAGGCTGCATATAGCCTTTCATCTGCATTACCGGAAGGAGGCCTTTCATGCGGGGAATAGCCAACGGCAGGAACGAGCCGCAGTGCGGCACAACAATCTTAAGGTCGGGATAACGCGCCGGAACATTGCGGGCTATCATGTTGATAACCGTGCGGGTAGTTTCGGACGGGTACTCGTAAACGGCAAGCGGCGTGGTGGCAATGATGCCGTTGTTCACCGGAGACGGCTTATGCGGGTGCAAGATGATGATTGCCTTACGCTTGTTCAACACCTCCATCAGCGGATCGAGTGCTTCGTCGCCTACATACTGTCCCCGGCTGTTGGTCGCCAGCTTGATGCCGTCCGCACCGAGCTTATCAAGTGCGTAAATAGCCTCTTCGATGGCTGCATCCACATCGGGCAGAGGTAGCGAAGCGCAGAAAAGGAACTTGCCGGGATAGTCCGTTTTCAGTTTGGCACAGGCTTCGTTGTAGTGACGCACTGCTTTGTGGCACTCCTCCGTATCGCCGAAATAGGGTTGCGGAGCGGGCATGGAGAGCAGGCTTGTCCGGATGCCTGCCTTTTCCATAAATTCCAAATGAGAGGAGACATCCCAGTCGGGCAGCGGGAAGGTTTCTTCCAACGCTGCACCGTGCCGGTCGAGCAGCGCCTTAAATTCAGGCAATACGTTGTGGCAATGTACATCGATGGCTTGTTGTGCCGTTACCTTAAAGAAAGTGAACATAAACGATAGGATGAAAATTAGTCGCTTCATTATCTACCTCCTCTCTTAAATCATCGGCATTTCCCAAGAGCCGCGCGTATCTACTCCTGAACTTTCGGCACTGGCTTCCAGTGTGCGGATTTCTTCTTCGGTCAGAACGATACTTGCCGCTTGTGCCGCTTCCTGCACTTGTGTCACTTTGGTTACACCGATAATGGGTGTCGTGCCTTTGGCTATTGCCCATGCCAATGCCACCTGAGCGGGCGAAATGCCGTATCGGTCGCCTACGGTGCGCATGGCCGCCACGAGTTTCTCGATCTGCGGCAACATCGGGTTGTAGGTATCGCCACGCTGACTGCCTTTGGGAAGGGGATGTTGCGTGTCATACTTGCCGGAGAGTGCGCCTTGCTCCAATACCATGTATGACCAGAAGTCGATACCGTTCTCCCGACAATAATCCAAAATGCCGGCTCGTTCCGACGAGCGATAGAGCAGGCTGTAATGGTTCTGTACTGCCGATATGTGTATACCTTCCGCCGAAAGGATTTCTTCGGCACGCTTGATTTGGGCGAGGTTATGGTTGGACACGCCGATGTGCTTCACTTTTCCGCTCTTTACCAATGCCGCCATGTAGGGCGTCCAGCGTTCCACATCCGCAGGGTTATGAACCCAGTAGATGTCGATGTAGTCCGTATCGAAGCGCGCGAGGCTTCCGGCAAGCATATCGGCTACGGGATTTTCCGTATCGCTCGCGATTTGAGGTGTGAACTTCGTGGAGATTTTCACCTCCTCGCGGCAGCATGTTTTGGTAAATGCCGCAAGCACGTTTTCCGATGCACCCATGCCATAGACGACGGCGGAATCCCAAAGATTCAGCCCGTTCTTCATGGCTTCGTCAAATACGGGCTTCAGTTCTTCCACGCCTACGTGGTTGCCGAATACCTGGTCGCCGCCTACGGCTCCTGTGCCCCATGACCATGTTCCCAATACGATAGATGATTGATTCTTCATTTGTATGTTCCTCCTTGATTTATTGTTTATACTCTTCTTCCGTTACAGCACGCAGTTGTACAACATGACCGTCGACAGAGTGTTCGGTTACGGTGAGGCAGACCAACGGTTTGTCGGGTGTAGCCCCGTTCCAATGACGGACATCAACGGGCGATACGATTACATCCCCTTTTTTGATGATGCGCTTCGGCGAGCCTTCCTCCTGATAATATCCTTCACCGTCAAGCACCAACAAGGTTTGTTCCACGCCGGGATGATAGTGCCAGTAGTTGCGGCTGCCGGGCGAAAAGCGAAAGTGTGTAATCATCGTGTTGCCTCTCTCTTTCAGCAGGGAGAGTCGTACTTCTCCCGTATTATTAGTGGCAGGGGCAAGATGCTCTGCTGGGAAAATCAGGGACAAGTCTGATTCGGGATAATCGGCTTTTTTCTCGGTTTGCGCCATTATCTGCGGGTGCATGAAAAAGAGAATTATAAATGTGCATAAGATTGTTTTTGCATTCATCTTGTTAAAAATTGCTTTTGCCATGTTGTTATATTATTTATCGTGAGTTTCTGTTACATTTGAGGCTTCGATGTCTTCAAGCCATGTTGGGACACGGGTAGCCATGTTTCTCTTATTTTGATGATGCAAAATTATCATATCCTAATAAAAGCGGACGTAACGATAAAGGGGGAATTTGTACCGTTTTTACTGATTTTCGAGTATTCGAAATTATTTCTTGTAGAGCTTGCTTTCCTTTAAGTCACTTGTTTACAACCTTCTTGCGCTCATCCGCTCAATCTCTCGTTTTTTATTCTTATCTTTGACGCTGATATTACAAATCTGTAGCATGACCGTGAATTTAAAAGTAGTGATGATGGTATTCGCATGTTGTTCTTATCAATCGCAAGCAGAGGAATTGGGCGCTCTCAAAGTAAAAGAATATAAACTGGAAAACGGACTGACCGTTTGGCTGAACGAAGATCACAGCCAGCCGAAGGTTTTCGGCGCCGTCGTCGTGAAAGCGGGGTCGAAGGATTGCCCGGACACAGGTATCGCCCATTATTTCGAGCACATGATGTTTAAGGGAACAGAACGTATCGGGACACTCGATTACGAGTCGGAGAAGGTCTTGCTGGACTCCATCGCCATGAAATACGACGAACTGGCCATGACGGAAGATGTTGTGGTACGTGCCCGCCTGCAAAAGGAGATCAACGAACTGAGCATCCGCTCTTCCGAATATGTCATACCCAATGAGTTCAACCGGCTGATCAGCCGGTTCGGGGGTTCCGGCCTGAATGCGGCGACCTCATACGATGCTACGATCTATTTCAATACGTTTTCCCCGCAATATATGGTCCAATGGGCGGAGATCAACAGCGAACGCCTGATTAACCCCGTCTTCCGTCTTTTCCAAAGCGAACTGGAAACGGTTTATGAGGAGAAGAACATGTACGGTGACTTCATCGGCGGCCAGGTGATGGACACGTTGATGGCTCGTTATTTCGGGCCTCACCCCTATGCCTATCCGATTATCGGTAGCACGAAGAACCTCAAGAATCCGCGGCTGACGGAGATGCGCAAGTTTTTCGAGGACTATTATGTGGCATCCAATATGGCGCTGATCCTTAGCGGCGATTTCGATACGCAGCAGGTTATGCCTGTCCTGGAAAAGACCTTTTCACGCATCCGTTCGGGCAACGTTCCGAAGCCGGAGAAGGTGATGCTACCGCCGTTCAACGGACGGGAGAAAATGAAGGTGAAGTTCCCGATCCCCTTTATTAAAGCGATGGGGCTGGGTTTCCGGGGTGTTTCGGCCAACCATGAGGACCAGGTTGCCTTGAATATAGCGGTCAACCTGCTGAACAACGCCAACGGTACGGGCTATCTGGACAAACTGATGGTGGAACATAAGCTGATGGGAGCCCTTGCCATCAACGAAAGCATGAATGAGGCGGGGATCCTCGCGGTCGCCATTATGCCGAAATTGTTGATCCAGTCGTACAGTTCGGCCGAGAAGATGGTCTGGAACGAGATCAACCGGGTGAAGAACGGAGACTTTAGCGACGAAGTGTTCAACAGCCTGAAACTGGAACAGAAACGGCAGTATGCTTCCGCATTGGAGAATATCGACTCGCGTGCGACGGTCATGATGAATCTGTTCTCGCAGGGAAAGAGTTGGGACGATTACCTGAACGAGGTGGCGCGGATCGAATCTATCACGAAAGAGGATGTCGTGCGTGTCGCCCAAAAATATTTCAGCAATAACTATCTGTGCGTAACCAAGAGCACGGGGAAATATCCGAAGGATAATCTGCCGAAACCGGCTTTTTCCCCGGTCGTCCCCCGGCATGCAGACGCTTCCTCTTCCTATGCCGAACAGTTGGAGAAGATACCGGAACAGCAAGTAGCGCCTCGTATCATCGATTTCGAAAAGGATGTGAAGACGTCGAAGCTGGCTCCTTTGGTGACGTTATACACGACTCCTAATCCACTGAACGATATTTTCACCTTCAATATCTCCTATGGAATCGGTGCATTGGAGCAACCGGAGTTGATGCAGCTCATCAACTACCTGCAATTGTTAGGAACCGATTCTTTGCCCTTCGAGCAGTTCCGCAGCCGCTTGCAATCGATCGGGAGCACGCTTGCTTTCGATGTGACGCCCGATGCTTTTGTCATGAAGGTGACCGGTTTCGATAACCATATCGACGAGACGATGGAACTTGTGGGCGACTTTATCCGCCATGCAAAGGCAGACGACAAGAAGCTCCGTCAGATTGTGGACGATGCCAAAGTCTCGGAGAAAGCCTTTTTCAAGTCGGGCGACAATGTGGCATCGGCTTTGTTAGAACAGGTGAAGTACGGCGACCAGTCCCGTTACCTGCGTAAGCTTTCACTCTCACAGATCAAGAAGCTGAAGGGCAAAGATCTGTTGGCGGTCTATGATAAGGTACGGAACGTACAGTGCGACCTTCACTACTGCGGCACATTGCCTGTGGAGAAGGTGATCGGGACGATTCGCCGGCATATCCCGTTGGAGCGGACGACCGTAGCCTCCAATTCTCCCTATTACCGCGAGTTGAAGCAATACGACAAGCCGACAGTCTTTTTTATCGATATGCCGGATATGACGCAGAGCATCGTTTACAGCTATGTCAAGGGCGATCCAGTCGATGACAAGGCTTCCCGCCATGCCTCCCGGCTGTTCTCCGTCTACTTCGGGGGCGATATGTCGTCGCTGATGTTCCAGGAGATTAGGGAGTTCCGCTCTTTTGCATACCGGACAAGCGGTCGTTATCAGTTGCCGAACCATGCGCATAAGGGGACTGCCGGATCTTTTACGGCGATGCTGTCCACCCAGAGCGACAAGACGCTGGATGCGTTGGGCGTACTGGATTCGCTGATCCGGGAAATGCCGTTGAAGCCGGAAAGGGTGGAGGCGATCAAACAGATGTTGGCCAACCGCATCAATAACGATTATCCGCCTTTCCGTAACCTGTCCGAGAAAGTGGCAAGTGCGCGTATGGAAGGTTTCGACCGTGATCCGGCTGAAGAATTCCTGCGGGATATCGCAACGATGGATATGCAGGATATTTCCCGCTTCTATCAGGAGCAGATCAGTGGCCGCCCGGTCGTTTACGTGATTGCCGGAAACCGGAAACGTATCGATATGAACAAGCTGGCCGAATACGGTACGATAGTAAAAGTGAAAAAGAAAGACATATATAAATAAATGTATAGTAAAGACGAGCTCAAGAACCTGAAACTTGAATTTTGGGAAAGTTTCGCCTCATTTTGTGAAGTACAGCCGTATCTGAGAGGACGCAAGAAAATGTGGACTTTGTATGATACGAAGGTGAAAGGAGTCGAACTCAAATTCGATGCAACAAGAGATGGCGCTTTTATCATCCTCGAAGTGAACCATAGGGGCGAAGAAGCCCGGCTGGAAATGTTCGAACGCCTGACGTGGTATAAGGATACGCTGGAAATGGATTTTCCGGAGGGGTTGATCTGGGACATTTGTTTTGTGCGTGATACCGGAAAGCAGGTAGCCCGTATTTACACCTCCAAATCCGGGATCGATTTTCACCGCCGTCAGGACTGGGGCGAGTTTTTCTCCTTTATGGCAAGCCAAATGTATCTGTTGGAACGGAACTTCATGTCCATCGCAGAGTATTTGAGGGAATAAAAAGATTTTAATTACAATGAATACTGAAAATATAAAACAACTTATAGGAGTGGCGGCTATCGGTTTGTTGACAGCTTGCGGTAATCCTGCGCCGGATGCGGTGCTGTTGCAACCGGGAGTCAGCCGGGAATTGGCTCAGTTCAGGAAAGAACATTTCGAGGGGGTTCGTTACAACCTCTTTTTCTCCATCCCGGAATCGCGCGAAGAGGCCGTCACAGGCACAGCGGAAATAACGCTTGCCGTCCGGGAAAAGCAGCCGGTTATCATAGACTTCCGGGGAGAACCGGAACAGGTTGCCTCGGTTTTGTTGAATGGCAGGAAAGTCCCTTATACGGTTAAGGACGAACATATCGTGATCGGCGCAAAAGACGTGGCAAACGGAGAGAATCGCGTAACCGTCGAATTTACGGCAAACGACCAGTCGCTGAACCGCCGGGACGAATTCCTATATACGTTGCTGGTCCCTGACCGGGCGCGTACGCTCTTCCCTTGTTTCGACCAGCCGGATATGAAATCGCTTTTCACCCTGTCGTTGGAAGTTCCGTCCTCCTGGCAGGCTGTCGCTAACGGGGCGATCGAGCAGGTGGATTCGACTTCCGTCACCGGACGCAGGCGGGTTTATTTCCGGGAAACGGAACCGCTCAGTACCTATCTTTTCTCTTTCGTCGCCGGTAAGCTGACACGGGAAACTTATTCGCGCGACGGGCGGGATATTTCGATCTACCATCGCGAGACCGATCCGAAGAAGGTGGCACAGTGCCCCGATATTGCCTCCGAAGTGTTCGATGCACTCGAATGGCAGGAGGAATATACCCAGATACCGTACCCCTTTGCCAAATACGACCTGATCATTTTGCCGGGATTCCAGTTCGGCGGAATGGAACATACGGGAGCGACTTTATATACGGACGGGCGGATGTTCCTGAACGAGAACCCGACATTGAACGAGCGTTTAGGACGCAGTTCCCTGATTGCGCACGAGACCTCGCATATGTGGTTCGGGGACTTCGTGACGATGGAATGGTTCAATGATGTCTGGACAAAAGAGGTCTTTGCCAATTTTTATGCCTCCCGGATGATTGAGCCTCTGTTTCCGGAGGTGAACCATTCCCTGAACTTCATGCTCGATTATATCCCGGCGGCCTATTCCGAAGACCGTACCGCAGGCGCCAATCCGGTAAAGCAGCAACTGGAGAATATGCGGGATGCAGGCTTGATGTACGGCAATATCATCTATGATAAGTCTCCGGTTATCCTGGAAATGCTGGTGAAGAAAATGGGGAAGGAGCCTTTCCGGAAAGGAATCCGGGAATATCTGAAAACGTATGCTTACGGGAATGCGACCTGGGAAGGGCTGATCGGTATCTTGGACACATATACGGACGACGACCTGTCTGCCTGGAGCCATGTCTGGGTGAATGAAAAGGGTATGCCTGAAATCTCTTGCGAGGCAGGTAAAAAATTGTATGTCGAACAGTCTGACCCATTAGGTCGCGGACTTCTGTGGGAACAGGATTTGTCTTTTCTTATCGTTCATTCGGATGGGGAGACTGAGGAAGTGCAAGCTACATTTGCAAAAAACGAGAGGTTGAAGTTTGTGGATTTGAAAAGGCAAGCAGGCGAAGGCAGCTTCGTCATTCCCAATGCCGACGGCAAAGGATATGGCTTCTTCCGTCTGCTTGAAAAAGATACAAAGGCTTGTTTGGCCTATCTTCCCGCTTGCAAGGACGAAGTGTTGAGAGGTTCCTTGTTAATTACACTGTATGAGAATTTATTGAACCGGACGATCTCTTCGGAATCCTATATGGAAGCCATGTTGGATTATCTGCCGGGGGAAAATAATTCCCTGTTGTTCTCGGCAGCCCTCGGATATATCGGCAATTGCCAGCGTCTATATCCCTCTGATCCGAAGAAACTGGAACAGGTGCTTTGGCGAATCGTGACAACGGCAGAACAACCCCAGAGACGTTTGCAGGCGTTCCGTCAGTATCGCTCCATTGCCCGTTCGCCGGAAGCGGTCGGAAGACTGTACGCGCTCTGGAAAGACGGGAAAGCGCCTGCCGGTTGTTCGCTGAGCGAAAACGATTATATCAGCCTGTCGTACGGCCTGGCAATCCAAATGCCTGATAAAGCCGATGAAATTGTAGCAACCCAGCAAGCCCGGATCATCAACCCGGACCGTAAACGGCAATATGCGTTCATCTCGCCATCCGTCTCTCCCCGAAAGGAAGTACGCGACAGTGTATTTGCATCCCTGCTCGTAGCCGGGAACCGCCGTGTCGAACCGTGGGCTTCGGCTGCCTTGTCGAACCTGAACTGCCAGTTGCGCCAGAAAGAAGCGGTCGGTTATATCCGTCCGGCTCTGGAAGTCTTGCAGGAAGTGCAGCGTACGGGGGATATCTTTTTCCCGCGCGACTGGGTACGGGCTTTGCTGAGCGGACATACTTCGCCGGAAGCTAAGAAAGAGGTGGACGATTTCTTTGCCACCCACCCGGACTATCCGGTCCTGCTTTCAAATAAAATCCGTCAGCAGGCGGATCATTTGTACAGGTTGCACGATTGAGAGAAAAAAATTGCCCTGCTTAGCTAATCTTTTGTAAGTTTTATTTGCCAATTCAATTATTATTGTAACTTTGCAGCGTAAAAATAATAACAAATGAAAAGTACAGTTCTGCATCTCCACCATCATCATTACAACGGGCAATAGTTCGGTGGGCTGTGTGGTATGTAGGAACATATGATATAAATGAATAAGGCTTGCCGTTTACGGTGGGCCTTATTTTGTTTTTGGAATAATATATATAAACAAAATAAACATGTTACGAATCGCAGTACAATCTAAAGGTCGTCTTTACGATGAAACAATGCTTCTCTTGGAAGAAGCCGGTATCAAACTGAACAGGGGAAAACGTATTTTGCTGTTGTCGGCAAAAGGGTTTCCTGTAGAAGTCTTATTCCTTCGCGACGACGATATCCCGCAATCAGTTGCCAATGGCGTTGCCGACATAGGTATCGTAGGCGAAAACGAATATGTAGAGAAAGGACAGGAGGCGAAGCTGATCAAACGTTTGGGATTCAGCAAATGCCGCCTTTCACTCGCCATTCCGAAAGATGAAGATTACCAGGGGGTGGAATGGTTCGCCGGAAAGACGATCGCGACTTCCTATCCGGAAATACTGAAGGCTTATCTGGCCAAAAAGGGAGTGAAAGCAGACCTTCACGTAATCAGCGGCTCTGTGGAAATTGCGCCGGGTATCGGCCTCGCGGATGCGATTTTCGATATTGTCAGCTCCGGCAGCACATTGGTGAGCAATCAGCTCAAAGAGGTGGAAGTCATCATGCAGAGCGAAGCCCTGTTGATTGCCAACAACAACCTGTCGGATGAAAAACAGGCTATCCTGGATGAACTGTTGTTCCGTTTCGAGGCGATCCAGGTTGCGGAAGGGAAGAAATATGTATTGCTGAACGCTCCGAAAGACAAGATGAACGAGATCATAGAAGTGCTGCCGGGTATGAAGAGCCCGACCATCACGCCGCTTGCCGACGAGAACTGGGTGTCTGTCCAGTCTGTCATAGCGGAGAAACATTTCTGGGAAATCATCGGTAAACTGAAATCGTTGGGAGCAGAAGGTATATTGGTGATACCGATTGAGAAAATGATTTTGTAAACATTTTTTGATTTTTAATTATCAATTTAGAAAGTGGAAGTAATCAAATATCCGTCAAGAGAAGAATGGGCCTCATTGGCCCAGCGTCCGGCGCTGGATGTCACGACACTGTTCGATACGGTTCGCACGGTGCTGGATGAAGTCAGGAAAGGAGGAGATGCCGCCGTTATCCGGTATGAGGAGAAGTTCGACAAAATAGATCCTGCAACTTTCAAAGGATTGCAGGTTTCCGAACAGGAATTAGCGGAAGCTAAGGAGCTTGTGCCCGAAGACCTGAAGCAGGCTATTCGTCAGGCAAAGAATAACATAGAGATATTCCACGCTTCACAGTGTTTTACAGGAAAGAAGGTGGAGACGACACCGGGCGTCACCTGCTGGCAGAAAGCGGTAGCTATAGAAAAGGTAGGTTTGTACATTCCGGGTGGAACGGCTCCTCTTTTCTCTACTGTCCTGATGTTGGCTGTCCCGGCCCGTATTGCCGGTTGTAAGGAAATCGTGCTTTGTACGCCTCCCGACAGGGAAGGAAAGGTACACCCCGCAATCCTGTTTGCCGCGGAAACGGCAGGAGTTAGCAAGATATTCAAGGCTGGAGGCATTCAGGCCATAGCGGCGATGGCTTACGGAACGGAATCGGTTCCGAAGGTATATAAGATATTCGGGCCCGGTAACCAGTATGTGACGGCAGCCAAACAGTTGGTCAGCCTGAAAGAGGTGGCCATCGACATGCCTGCCGGTCCTTCCGAAGTGGAAGTGATAGCGGACGAATCGGCCAATCCTGCCTTTATCGCCGCCGATTTCCTTTCCCAGGCAGAACATGGAGTAGACAGCCAGGCCATGCTGGTGACGGCATCCGAAAGCATCGTCGAACCGGTCATGCAAGCGATCCGGGAACAACTGGACCGGTTGCCCCGTAAGGAGATCACGGAAAAATCGTTGGGCCACAGCCGTCTTATCGTGCTGAAGGATAAACAGGAAGTGATCGACTTCACCAACCTGTACGCTCCGGAACATCTGATTATCCAGACGACCGATTATGCTGATATTGCCGGACAGATCGAGAATGCAGGCAGTGTCTTTATGGGGCCCTATACGCCGGAAAGCGCAGGCGACTATGCTTCCGGTACGAACCATACGTTACCGACCAACGGATATGCAAAAGCCTACAGTGGCGTGAACCTGGACAGTTTTATCAAAAAGATCACGTTCCAGGAGATCACGGCCGACGGCATCAAGCAGTTGGGCGGGACGATTCAGGCAATGGCGGCCAACGAGCAGTTGGATGCGCACAAGAATGCAGTAACAATCAGATTGAACACATTATGAAAGACTTAAAAGATTTAGTCAGACCCAATGTCTGGAACATGAAGCCGTACTCGTCCGCCAGAGATGAGTTTCAGGGCAATGCCTCCGTTTTCCTGGATGCAAACGAGAACCCGTTTAACAGACCGTACAACCGCTATCCCGATCCCTTGCAATGGGAACTGAAAAAGAAGATTGCGGAACTCAAAGGGGTGAAACGCGAGTCTATCTTCCTGGGGAACGGAAGTGATGAACCGATCGATCTGATTATCCGTGCGTTTTGCGAACCGTCTATCGACAGCATCGTAAGCATCGACCCTTCCTACGGGATGTATGAAGTAGCAGCCAATGTCAATAACGTAGAGTTCCGGAAGATCAAGTTAGACAGGAAGTTCGACCTCGATACCGACAGCCTTTTGGAGGCAGCAAACGACTGGGTGAAGGTGATATTCCTGTGTTCACCCAACAACCCGACGGGAAATAACCTGAGCCGTGACCGTCTTTATAAAGTATTGAACACGTTCCAGGGAATCGTTGTGATAGACGAGGCTTATGTCGACTTCTCTATCGAACCTTCATTCTTAGGCGAGTTGGACAAATTTCCGAACCTGATCGTCTTGCAGACCATGTCGAAAGCATGGGGGGCTGCCGGAATCCGATTGGGGATGGCTTTTGCTTCTCCCGAAATCATTGCGATCCTCAATAAGATCAAATATCCGTACAATGTTAATCTGCTGACTCAGGAACGCGCCTTGTATGTACTTGAAAACAAGGAACGGATGGAAGACCAGCTTCGTTCGATCCTTTCCGAACGGATTCGTTTGCAGACCGCACTGCCGGAGTTGAACTGCGTGCGCAAGATTTATCCTACGGATGCAAACTTTATCCTGGTCGAAGTGACGAATGCCGATACGGTCTATAAGAATCTGGTTAGACAGGGTATCATCGTCCGCAACCGGACAAACGTGACCATGTGTAACGGCTGCCTTCGCATTACGGTCGGCAAGCCGGGTGAAAACGATGCTTTGCTCGAAGCGCTTAAAAGGATGTAGAAATATGAAAAGAGCCTTATTCATAGACAGGGACGGAACGATTGTGATAGAACCGCCGGTGGATTATCAGCTGGACAGTCTGGAAAAGCTGGAGTTTTATCCGAAGGTATTCCGTAACCTGTACTTTATCCGTAAGCAACTGGATTTCGAGTTTGTGATGGTGACGAACCAGGACGGTTTAGGTACGGATTCTTTTCCGGAAGATACTTTCTGGCCGGCACATAACAAGATGTTGAAGACATTGGAAGGCGAGGGAATCCGTTTCGACGATATCCTGATTGACCGTTCTTTTCCGGAAGAAAACTCTCCGAACCGGAAACCTCGCACAGGCATGTTGGGCAATTATCTGTCCGGCGAATATGATCTGGCAAATAGCTATGTGATAGGTGACCGGCTGACGGATATGCAGCTGGCAGTCAATTTAGGGGCAAAAGGGATATGGCTTCGTCCGGATGACGGCGAGGCTCGACGGTTGCTCACGGAGAATCCGGCTATTTCTCCCGTCCTGATTACGGACGATTGGGACCGGATTACGGAATATCTTTTTGCCGGAGAACGCCGGGCCACTGTTCGACGTACGACAAGGGAGACGGATATTTTTGTGGAAGTGAACCTGGACGGACATGGGCGGACGGAGATTTCCACCGGTCTCGGTTTCTTCGACCACATGCTCGACCAGATCGGAAAACATTCGGGTATCGATTTGACGGTACGGGTAAAAGGGGATCTGGAAGTAGACGAACATCATACGATAGAAGATACGGCTATTGCGCTTGGAGAAGCTTTGTTAAAGGCTTTGGGCGATAAGAGGGGGATCGAACGCTACGGTTACTGCCTGCCGATGGACGATTGTCTGTGCAGTGTGGCGCTTGATTTCGGCGGACGTCCCTGGTTAGTCTGGGATGCAGCCTTTCACCGTGAGAAAGTAGGGGATATGCCGACCGAAATGTTCCTACATTTCTTTAAAAGCCTGAGCGATGCCGCCCGCATGAACCTGAACATTAAAGCGGAAGGCACAAACGAGCATCATAAGATAGAAGGAATCTTCAAGGCTTTGGCCCGTTCCATCAAGATGGCTATCCGCCGCGATATTTACAGGTTTGAACTGCCGAGCACGAAAGGAACTTTGTGAATTAAAAATTAAGAATTAAAAAATTACGGTCGATGATATTTTTTAATTCTTAATTCTTAATTTTTAATTTACTCCGCGGTCGGTCCTTCCACATAGAGCTTGCCGTTTTCATCGATTCCCATCTTGTCGATAAAGACGACCCGCTCATTTCCTGTTTTCTGGGTGTAACCATGATAAACACAATACATCTGCTTGCCGTCTTTCGACCAGGTCACGCTGTTGTGCCCCGTACCGGTAACGATACCTCCCCGTTCCACATTCTTTTGAAGTACCGGATTGTCGTTCGATTTGACAAACGGACCGAGCGGACTTTTTGAAGTCGCATAGCCGACAGCATAATTCTTGCCTTTATAATAATTGGCCGAATACATCATATAGTAGGTATCTCCCTTTTTCATCGTGTAGGGCCCTTCCGTCCAACGGCGGTTAATCTCACCGGAAGTAACGGAGCGGCTTTCCCATTCGGATTGCGTGTCGTCCAGTTTTACAGGCGGTCTGAGCAGCAGGACCGGTTCGCCGATCACCTCTGTCAAATCCGGTTTTACCTCGATGCCGTATATCCAGCTTTCTTCTATCTCGTCGAATTTCCCATTTTTTTTAGCCTGTTCGGCAATTTCGCTTTCCACCGGATGTTTGTAGCAACAACGGGAGAAATACATATAGGTCCGTCCATCCTCGTCGTCGATCAGGTTCCCGTCGATAACCGGATAGCCCGGATCAAACAAAGGTTTGTCTGATAATTCTTTGAAGGGTCCTGTCGGTTTGTCTGCAACAGCCACCCCGATACGGAAATTTTCCAGTTCGTTAGTCGGATTTTCTTTCCAGTCGGCACTGTACAGCATATAGAACTTGCCATTGCGTTCATACACCTCCGGAGCCCAGAAGTTGGCGACTCCCCATGATCCCGGGACGTTCCCTCGGAATACCTGTCCTTCGGCTTTCCAGTTTACCATGTCGGGAGAGGAATACACACTGAAGCCGTCGACGGTGCCTCCGCCTGTTCCATACATATAGTATATGCCGTCCGAAGCCAGCAATACATACGGATCACCAAACTGTACGGGGAGGGGATTGGTATGCACGATACTTTTTTCCTGTTGTTCCTTCTGCGCCTTGTGTACGCAGGAAGAAAAAGTAAATACTGCTGAAAGCAGTATTACAAATTGTTTCATTTGTCTCATAGAATGTCTGTAAAATTAAAAACACATAATAAATGACGACAAATATACAAAATTGAAATTATTTCCTTTCCTTTGATGTCCGATTTAAGCAGAAAAAAGAGTATGGTTAGAAATATATTGATAGCGTTTTGTGTGATCCTGTTCGTCTCGTGCAGCAAGGACACAGAATCCAAGTTGTTCGGCAAATGGCAATTACAGAAGGTAGAAGCAAGCGGTGACGTGCAGAATGTCGACACGGTTTATTTTAATTTTGAACATTCTTTGTTTATGTACCAGGTGTACGTTACGGAAATCGATTCTTTCCGCCATCAATATGGCTACAACACGTTGGAAGGTGAAAAAACATTGCTGCTGGAATTAGAGAATGATCCGAGGCCGATCAGTAAATTCCTGCCTTATACCGACTGGGATTCTTCCAAACAAACTTATACAATCGATAAATTGGAATCCAAGCAACTGATCTTAAGCCGCGAGGGGAAAACGTATACGTTCCGGAAGTTCTAAAGATTAAATAAGAAATGCGAGCCGACTTTGAAAGTTGCTCGTGAGATCAGCCGAAAATTGAATATCGATGCTGATATCGTCTTAGGTGTATAAAATTAAAGAAAGAAGAAAAGAGCCGAGATCGGTAAAAATTACCAGTCTCGGCTCTTTTTTGTTTAAACAGACAGTTCTCCGGGACGTTCGGAATCGTCAGCCCCGTTGCCGTTTGACCCTGATCTTTTCTTCCGCTGGTTGTTGGCAGTGGTCGTTTCGGTGATCAGCTGATTCAGGTTGTTGACAAATGCCGTTGCCGCCTCCGAAGGTACGGCAACGCTGTAGGATTGTGCCAGCATGACCAGATCTTCATAATATTCGTCGATCCGCTCGCGCAGAACCGCACCGCTTTCCTTCTTGTTGGCTGCCCGGTTCTGTGTCCGTTGGCTCGTCAGGCTGATATAGGCGTTGTTCTCCTTTTCGAGTTCGTCCAAATAAGCCGCCAGTCCGAGCGTCTCCACGTAGGAGATGTTTTCGTCCTTTCTCAAATCGATCAAAAGCCCTTGTATCTTGGCACTTTCCTGTGCTACCGGGAGACGGGCGATGCCGATATAAGGCTTGATGACCTTGTATAAATATTTTCCTGCATCTCTTTCAGCCTCAAGTGGCAATGTTCCGGCACGGGAGATACGTGTCGTGATGTAAACAACTAAATTATCCCGATTCTTTTCGTGTAATTCGGCTTTTTCCGTTTCCTGCGAGATACGGCTTTCATCCACAACATCTGCCAGGGCAGCACGTTCTTTTCCATTGCATTGACAAACTCTTTTGACAGACCGATGTCCGGAGCTCCTGATGCTTGCACTTCTTTGTCCAAAGAGAGTTCATCCGGACGGTCTTCCTCGCCGCCCGATGGGGGAGGGAGCAAAGCGAGTACGGAGTTCATATAGGCCAGGTACTCGGCGTTATTGAGTGTGTAAAGCATGATTACTTTGATTTTCGTGTATGTTCCCATAGGCATTCGAATTAAATGTTTAAATTGTTCTGCAAGGTAGACAATAATTATTGATTTAGCATTGCTTTCTGCATTTATTGTCCGGAAAAGTCTTCAAGAAACCTTGAAATGCCGTTCCAACGGTGAAAAATATCTTCAAGAAATCTTAAAGCCGTTTTTGAATGGAGAAAAGTCGTTTCAAGATTTCTCAAAACGGCTTTTCAAAGGTGCAAACCCATTTCAAGATTTCTTGAGACCGCCCTGCACAGTGAGAAACGGCTTCAGGATTTCTTGAAATGGGTTTGCAGGGGTGCGACGGGGGGGGCGAGATTTCTTGAAAAGGGGAAACGGCCCGGCAAAAAATCATAGGGAATTATTTGCTTAATCATTCAAAAACACGATCTTTGTGGACGTATTGAAGATAAAGTAGAAGCGTTTCGATATTATCTTGTACTGAAATCTGGACAATTTCAACTACGCAAGATAATAGATCAAATGGCTCCTGCGCTTGTGTTTGTTATATACCTGTCTGGTAACGGATAGTTTATATACCATCATAAAGCGTGGGATCATTGTTCTATTATTGCGTAGTGGGCAGTCCAGAGCCTCAGTACAGTGATAGACGATGGTTCCCACGCTTTTTTTATTTGTCAACCGCCTACTGGAGGGGACACGGGAGGAAAAAACTGTGAGTATGGAAACATTATTAGGTTTATCCGCTAATGTGAATTGGGGGTATAATACGAGAAACACATCTTTATTGCTTGATTCTAGTGCGAAGTTGTTTAATTATGTTCTTCCTCAAAATAAAGGAGGACAGATTTTGTTACAATTAGAGGGACAGGGTGATACACAGGTCGTAGGTGCTGCATTTAGTTATGGGGCTATTATGTTTGATAATGGAGATCCTTCTGTTAATTCTGTTATGGCAGAGAATGCATTTTATTGTTTAGCTAAATCTATTAAGGCTGGAAATAATTATGCGGCTCCAATATTACTCTATATGTTAGAACATAATCCTGATGCTATTTTCGATAAATTCTATGAGGTTGAAAGAAGTAAATGTTTCGGGTCTCTTAGCGCAATCTCTCCTAGTAATTCAAAAGAGGCTGTATATCGGAATAAGTTTTGTGAAAATATTGTGTATATTAAATTCTATATTATATCCATTTTCTATGATATAAGAGAAAAAAGATTATTGATACCCGATGATATGTTAAGATCTTCTATGAGTAAAATTAACTCTGTGATAATAATGGCTATGAGAAAAAAGGGATATGAGGATGCTATAAAGATCGGTTCTGATTATTTTGAGAAAATTTATATTGAGGTTAATGACACATTGTTAAACTTTTAGATATATTATGATGAATGAGAAATTTGATACATTTCCAACAAATATGTTTGAAATGTTAGGGAAAATTGAGAAAGAGGATTTCTGTTTTCGCTGTTCATATTATAGAGTATGGTATAATGGTCAAGTGACACGACAAGGGAATGGCGGTTTCGATGTAATCGGAATTGTAACAGATGATATATTGCATGTAAATGTGATGGATACTGGTGACTTAGCGGAATATACAGTTTCTTCATTTGTGATGGAAAAAATTTCGTTAAGCAGGGATTGTGTACTTTGGAGTGCGTTTACAAACTCTCCTTCACAGAAAATTCCAACAGCATTATCTTTATTTTTTAAGAAAGGAGTATTGGCTAGGGTTTCGATCACGATTGATTCTCCGCAAATGTTGATAGAGATGGATGGATATCCATTAGAAACTAATAGTGAGAAAATTGATAAGAAAAAATATTTAATTATTAGTATTGAAAGTAATAATACAGTTACAGATGGACAGGCCCTTATAGTGAAAGCGAACCCAGTCAGTAAAATAGATAATTTTGATTTTTTCTTGGAACACTTTGGGGCGAAATACTATTCATATTTAACTCAAGAGATACCAGAAACTGAATATTTCTTTTTACCTTATTCCGAGAAGCTGATGAATGAGTTGTTGTATATAACAAGGCAATCAGGTGATGATAGATTCTGGGAGCCAGACTTGGAATTATTCTATGATGCCAAACTTCAGGTAAAAGAAGGTACGATTGTGAAAATGCACAAGTCTTGGGATTTTAGAATTAGGAGGATGAATAACAGGTAATTCTATGATTGTTCTTTGAATAGGTATAAAAATGTAATTTTTCTTTGTATTACAGTGGCTCAACAATTCTGGCCTCCTTATATACTTATTTGTTTTTTGAGAATGGCAGATTAGTTGCGTTTGAATAAACGCGGTTGATTACCTAGGAAATAAAAGTTTTTCGAAGGAATAATATCCACCTATTATTCCTTCGGAATTAGTCCAAATTTGACCTGAAAGGAAAATTTCAGGCTATTCTTCACGTATCAGTTCCGCCACCTCCGCCCGTGCCTCCCGAATCAAATCTCCCGGAGCGATCCGTATCTGCAAACCCCGTTGTCCGGCACTGACATAAATGTGATCGAATTGTCCGGCGGTGTGGTGGATATAGGTCGGAAAATGCTTTTTCATGCCGATGGGGGAGCAGCCGCCACGGATGTAGCCGGTGAGGGGGAGGAGTTCTTTGACCGGGATCATTTCACAACTTTTGTTGCCGGAGACTTTGGCAGCCTTTTTTAGATCGACCTCGTCGGCGCCGGGAATGACACAGACGAAGTAGCCGCTTTTGTCGCCGTGGAGGACAAGCGTCTTGAATACCTGCGCGACATTCTCGCCTAACTGGTCGGCGACGTGCGTCGCGCTCAGATCGTTTTCATCTACTTCATAAGGAACCAGCTGGTAAGCCACTTTGGCTTTGTCCAGCAGGCGTGCTACGTTTGTTTTGTTAATTTTCATCGCTATTAAGAAACTGTTTCTTCTATTCCTTTCATAGAAAGCTGAACCCGTTTGCGAACGAGGTCGACGCTTAACACTTTTACTTTCACATGTTGATGGATCGAGACGACTTGTGTCGGATCACTGATAAAACGGTCTGCCAATTCGGAAATATGAACCAGCCCATTCTCCTTGATGCCGACATCGACAAAACAGCCGAAATTCGTTATATTGGTGACGATGCCCGGCAGCACTTGCCCTTCTTTCAGGTCTTCGATCGTCTTCACCGTTGGATCGAAAGAAAATACTTGGATGGACTGGCGAGGATCGCGTCCCGGCTTATCCAGTTCTTCCATAATATCCAACAAAGTCGGCATTCCGACTTTGTCCGTGACGTATTTCTTCAAGTCGAGCTTTTTCTTCAGTTCTTTATTGCTGATCAGTTCGGTGACAGTACATTTCAAGTCCTTTGCCATCAGTTCGACGATCGGATAACTTTCCGGATGGACGGCCGAGTTGTCCAATGGGTTTTTACCATCTTGGATACGAAGGAAACCAGCACTTTGTTCAAAAGCCTTTTCTCCCATGCGGGGTACTTTCAGGAGTTCGCGACGAGACTGGAAAGGTCCGTGTTCGGTTCGGTAGTCGACGATGTTCTGTGCTAACGTCGGACCCAATCCGGAAATATAGGTCAATAGGTGCTTGCTTGCCGTATTGACATTCACGCCGACTAAGTTTACACAGCTTTCCACCGTCTGGTCGAGGCTCTTTTTCAGGGCACCCTGCTCGACATCATGCTGGTATTGCCCGACACCGATGCTTTTCGGATCAATCTTGACCAACTCGGCAAGCGGGTCCATCAAGCGACGGCCGATACTGACGGCGCCACGGACCGTCACGTCATATTCGGGAAACTCGTCGCGGGCTATCTTGGATGCGGAATAGATGGATGCTCCGTTCTCACTGACTACGAACACTTGTACTTTGCGATCATAGCGGATATTGGTAATGAACTGTTCCGTCTCGCGGCTTGCTGTCCCGTTCCCGATAGCGATGGCGTCGATGGCGTATGTGGCTACCAGTTGTGCCACTTTGGCAGCCGCTTTGCTTTTTTCGTTCTGGGGCGGGTGAGGATAGATCGCTTCATTATGTAACAATGCCCCCTGCGCGTCGAGGCAAACCAGTTTACAACCAGTACGATAACCGGGATCGACACCCAACACACGTTTTTGTCCCAATGGCGGAGCCAACAACAACTGGCGCAGGTTTTCGGTAAATACACGGATCGCTTCTTCGTCGGCTTTTGCCTTGCTCAAATTAGCAAATTCGGTTTCGATGGAAGGTTTCAGCAGGCGCTTGAAAGAATCGTCTACAGCTATCGATACTTGGTCGGATGTTTCGCCCCGTCCCTTCACGAAACGGCGTTTCAACCGGTCCAGGCAGCCCGTCGTGTCGGGAGAAATGCTTACACGCAGGATACCTTCCGTTTCACCTCGGCGCAGGGCCAACAGACGATGTGAACTTATACGGTTCAGAGTCTCACTGAATTCGAAATAATCGAGGTATTTAGCACCCTCTTCCTCTTTTCCTTTGATGACTTTGGACGTGATGACTGCCGTGTGTGAGAAAGAATTCCGGACGACATTGCGGGCCTCTTCGTTCTCATTCACCCATTCAGCGATGATGTCGCGTGCCCCTTGCAACGCTTCTTCAGCGTTCTTCACTTCCCCTTTGATAAAGGCTGCCACGCGGGCTGGCAAGTCTCTTTCGTTTTGCATCATCACGATTCTGGCAAGAGGTTCGAGTCCTTTCTTACGGGCAATTTCCGCTTTGGTGATCCGTTTGGGCTTGTAAGGCAGATAAAGGTCTTCTATTTCGGTACTATCCCACGAATCCTCGATCCTCTTTTTCAGTTCGGGAGTCAGTTTGCCTTGTTCTTCTATGGAGGATAAGATACTTTCTTTTCTCTTCTTCAGTTCGGTCAACTTGTCCAACTGATCTTTGATATTGCCGATCTGAACTTCATCCAGTCCTCCGGTCACCTCTTTGCGGTACCGGCTGATGAAGGGGATTGTCGCTCCTTCTCCCAATAGCCCGATGGTTCGTTCCACCTGTCCGGCAGGAATGTTCAGGATACGGGAAATCAGCGCATGAAATGATGTTACCATATGGGTTGTTTCTTTATATTTGAATCGCAAAGATAATTGTTTGGTATTTATTTTGCTCCAGCCGGCGAGTTCTTTATCTAAACATTTGCAATTCACGTTTAAATTCAAGAATTTTGTCAACCTAAATTCGACCGCTTTGTCAAGTTGGATATGTTCAAACAGGGAACAAGTCTCGGACTTTCCATCTGCAAGACAATCATTTCTATCTTGAAAGGGGAAATAGGAGTGGAATCGAAGGAAGGCAAAGGGTCTACTTTTTGGTTTACTATCCCTTGCTCACCGGTAAAAGTCTCTTAATGGCTGGTTGGATCCAAACGAACTGTCTTATCTGCAAACAAACGCAGTTCTCCGGGATTATGGGAAGTGAAGAGAATCGTCTGCCCGTTCTCTGTTTGCCGTTCACGGATACGCTTGATAATACGGCGGCTTAAAGCCTCGTCTAAACCTTTAAAAGGCTCGTCCATGAGCAGGAGTGGAGAAGGGTAAGCCAAGGCACGTGCTATCGCTGCTCGTTGTTGCTGCCCGAAACTCAGTTCATTCGGAAAACGGTTCTCAAAGCCGTCCAACTCCATCTTTTGCAATATTGAAATCGCCTGTTCGAAAGCAATTTCTTTTTTCAAATAGGCAGCCAAGGGTAAGGCGATATTTTCGGCAATTGTCAACTGGCTGAGTAATTCGGGTTCCTGGAATACATAAGCTATTCCGGTTTTAAAGTCTGTTTCGATTTCCCCTTGTGCGGGTTTTAAAATGTTTCCTATCAGGTTCAACAAGGTCGTTTTGCCGGTTCCCGACGGAGCTGTTATACCATATATGAATCCTTTTTCGAAAGTATAGCTGAAGTGGGACAGGACCGTATCCGAACCATACCGATATGAAATATCACGAATCCGTATATCGCAATTTCCTTTTGGCACAGGTTGTTTACTGCAATACTTGTTGTAATGTATAGGGAATCGTTGCTTCGCCAACCAGCTGATTCCTCTATCAAAAAGATAACTGATCAGAATTGCTATAATCGTCCATGCGATCAATTCGGGAACGGCTATAAAAATTTGTGCCTGTTTCATTTCCCCGCCTATACCGGGCGAACATTGCGCCAATACCTCTCCCATAATGATAGCACGCCAACCAAAGCCCGAAGCAGATGCAAGACCGCTGTATAGGAATGGCTTCAGTTGCGGATAGACCACCTGTGTCAGCTTGTTCCAGCGTCCGATCCTAAATTGACGAGCCATTATCGAAAACTCTTTCCTCTGTCCTCGTATTCCTTTCGTCAGGTTTTCCGTAAGGAGTGGGAACATGGTCAGAAAAGCGATTATCAAAGGAATACTTTCCGCATTCAGGAAAATCAAAGCCAAGAGTATAAATGAAATGACCGGAATGGAACGCATGATGGCCAGTAACGGACGAAATAGTTCATAAATCCACTCGCATTTGTAGAACAAGAGAGAAACTCCCATAGCCGCCATTAACGATATAGACATCCCGATGGTTCCGCGCAACACTGTCGCCATGACTGATTGATAGAACGAACCGGATGCGAAAAGTGCAACGAGCGTGCTAAATAGGTGAGGTATGGACGGAACCAAATCCGGCAAACGGACCAGCATGGTCAATAGTTGCCAGGCCAATATGAGGATTGTAATCGACAGGATCGTAAAGATGCTTTTCTTCATTTTCCGGATTATTTATAGAATTGCTCATCGGGCATTTTGCCTCCCAATGCTTTAGGTTCATATTGCTCAATCAGTTGCAGGAAGTGAAGTATATTTTCTTGGGCTTCGGAGACTGTTTTATAGTCAATCTTACAACGTTCGATACTTTCGGGCGTCAACATGCCAAATGTAAAAATGTTTTCCTTTTCCAATATACAAATAGCCTGTTCCGGCTGCTCTACGGCAAAACGGCAAGAAGTATTTAAAAGACTGTCTATCGTTTCTTTACTTTTTTTCAAGGTAGGCACATAGAGTATGGCTGTCTGGGCAAATCCAAAAGAGGCTGAATCAGGCTTGTTTAGGTCCGCCAAAATTTGCAACGTGCTGTCTTTCCGCAACGCAATACTCAAGAACGGTTCTCCTAAAACGGCATAATCGACTTTCCCGGCCAACAGTCCCTGCATGATTTCATGTGCGGTAGTGAATGAATAATTCAACGTGTAATTAAGTTTATGTTGCCGGAGATAATAACGGGTAAGAATGTCAGGTGTCGTTCCTGCTCCGAAAATATGTAAAACCGATTTGTTCTCACCGGATATACCTTTGTCGCTTCGACCTGCCAAATAGAGGGTACCCCATATCGGACAACCTGCCAGATGATATCGAATGCCTTTATTATACAGGTTGACAGCACTGATCATCGGCAAAACAGCTATATCAGCTTCACCTTTTATCAGAGTAGCTTGCATCAAGTCAGGAGAATCGATTATCCGAACGGAAAGCGGCTTGCCGTCGATAACGGGCGTTTCTTTCATCCAGTGTGCAAAGGCAATGGCGGAAGGACCACGCAGAACTGATACACGTATCATTCCCGCATCTGTTTTCGGTTTACTATTGCAACAGCATAAAATAAATAGCAAGCAAAGGCATCTGAAGAATGTCATAGCATAAAAAGTTTAGGCAAACTTAAGAAAAAAGTCTCGATTTATGGCAAATCACATAAAAAATGCCGTTGTGGCAAAAACCACAGCGGCACTCCAATCACATTTTTGAAAATCAAGCTTCGGCAGCAGACTCGCTTTTCTTTATATTCGTAACAATCTCTTGTTTGTCCTTATCGAAGTCGACAACAATCGTATCACCTTCTCCGACAGACGCTCGGATAATCATTTCTGCCATTTCGTCTTCCAGATATTTCTGGATGGCACGCTTCAGCGGACGTGCACCGAACTGAATGTCATAACCTTTGGTGGCAACAAAATCTTTGGCGGCGTCTGTCAGTTCCAAAGAATAACCAAGACCAGCCACGCGTTTGTAAAGACCTTGCAATTCGATGTCAATGATCTTATGGATTGCTTCCTTATCCAATTGATCGAACATAATGATGTCGTCCACACGGTTCAAAAACTCCGGAGCGAATGCCTTGTTCAGTGCTTTCTGGATAACGCTGCGGGAGAAGTCCTTATCTGGCTCGCCGGCAGCCTGCGAACTGAAACCGACACCACGGCCGAAGTCTTTCAACTGGCGTGTACCGATATTAGACGTCATGATCAGAATTGTATTCTTAAAGTCGATCCGTCTGCCAAGACTGTCAGTCAGACGACCTTCGTCCAGGACTTGCAGCAGCAGGTTGAACACGTCCGGATGCGCTTTCTCGATCTCATCCAACAAGACAACAGAGTAGGGCTTACGGCGGACCTTCTCAGTCAACTGACCGCCCTCTTCATAACCTACATATCCCGGAGGCGCACCGATCAGGCGGGACACCGCAAACTTTTCGAGATACTCGCTCATATCGATACGGACCAAAGCGTCGGCCGAGTCAAACAGATATTCCGCCAACTTTTTGGCCAGATGAGTCTTACCGACACCTGTCGGCCCTAAGAACATGAATGTTCCGATCGGCTTGTTCGGATCCTTTAAGCCAACGCGGTTGCGCTGAATTGCTTTTACGATCTTCTGAACGGCATCATCTTGGCCGACTACTTTCTTCTTTAGGTTCTCCGCCATTTCGAGTAATTTAAGGTTTTCAGCTTTTGCGATACGTTGGACAGGGACACCTGACATCATGGCTACAACTTCAGCCACCTTATCTTCATCCACCGTTTCGCGATGCTCCTGCAATTCTTGCTCCCATTTGGCTTTGGCTGCTTCCAACTGTAAGAGGTACTGACGTTCCTTGTCACGGAAGCTGGCAGCCAATTCAAAGTTTTGTGACTTAACGGCAGCAAGCTTCTCTGTTTTGGTTGCCTCGATCTTGGCTTCCAGTTCTTCAATGCTTTTCGGAACCGTTATGTTAGATATATGTACGCGAGAACCGGCTTCATCCAACGCATCAATTGCTTTGTCCGGGAAGTTGCGGTCACTGATATAACGTTCTGTCAGTTTTACACAAGCTTGCAGGGCTTCGGGCGTATAGATCACATTGTGATGTTCTTCGTAGCGGGCCTTGATATTTTGCAGGATCTGCAAAGTTTCTTCCGCTGTTGTCGGATCGACGATCACTTTTTGGAAACGACGTTCCAAAGCTCCATCTTTCTCGATATTTTTACGGTATTCATCTAATGTCGTAGCACCGATACATTGTATCTCACCACGGGCCAGAGCCGGCTTCAGCATATTGGCGGCATCCATTGAACCTGAAGCTGAACCTGCACCGACGATCGTATGGATCTCATCGATAAACAGGATGATATTCGGGTTCTTCGACAGTTCGTTTAAAATAGCTTTAATGCGTTCTTCAAACTGACCGCGATATTTGGTTCCAGCCACGATAGATGCCATATCCAAGCTGATCACACGTTTGTCGAACAAAACGCGGGAAACTTTGCGCTGGATGATACGCAGTGCCAAACCTTCCACAATTGCCGATTTGCCGACACCTGGCTCACCGATCAAGACAGGATTGTTCTTCTTGCGGCGGCTCAATATCTGAGCTAAACGTTCGATCTCCTTCTCACGTCCGACAATCGGATCGAGACGATTTTCAGCGGCCGCACGCGTCATATCTGTACCGAAGTTGTCCAATACAGGCGTGTCGTTTGGTGATTTTGGTTGTGCAGAGCCGGCTCCGGAAGAGGAGCGGGGAGACTCCCGGCGGGAAGAGTAATCATCGTCATCGTCTTCATCATCATCGGTGTAGCCATCACTGATTCCTTCAAAATGTTCGGCATCTTCTTTTCCAATAAAATCATCCATGTGCTTCAAACCTGTGCCGCTTATCAGGTAATTATATATACTGCGATACGTTATGCCCGCTTCGTTCAGCACCTTTGCCGCAACATTAAACTCTTCTTTCAAAATGGCTAGAAGCAAATGTTCCGTTCCGGTTTCTTTTTTCTTGAACAAGCGCGATTCAAGCATACTCATACGCAGTACGCGCTCGGTTGTTTTACTAATAGCGATATCATGCTGGACAGCATCTTCGGCATCGATTGTATTTTTAATTTCCTGTTCGATCTTTCTTTTGATATCCCATTCGTCGACATTTAGTTCGCGCAGGGCCTGCACGGCTTTCCCTTCGCCGTCGCGGATAATTCCAAGCATTAAGTGTTCCGGTCCAATATAACTGTTCTGAAGCCTTGCTGCTTCTTCACGGCTATATTCAATAACGTCCATTAATCTCTTTGAATAGTTATTTTTCATATTATAATAATGTACTATGATAGTGCAAATGTAATAAACTCTCGTCATATATCTAACAAAATCCATGCCATTATTCCTTAAAAGAAAATAAAGTATTGAAGCCAGGCTTGTCATATATTACAAAAAACAGCTTTATCTTGTTATAAAGAAACGTAAAAAAATATTACCCGTAAATGTAATTCCAAATACATGTACTACTAATCCCATTTTCATAGGGTGGCAGTTTCATTTTGATGGTTTGAAACCGGATGCCTTCTGACAAGTAAATTCTAAAATTTCGAGTCAAAAGCTTTCGTGATACACGGAAAAGCCTTACCTTAGTGCACTTTTTGAAAGGTGAGATATTGAGTGTAATTAATATAAGACTAAATGGTTGATCAAGACAGAATTATTAAGATTAACATCGAGGAGGAAATGAAATCGGCATACATTGACTATTCAATGTCTGTCATTGTTTCGCGTGCCCTTCCGGATGTTAGGGATGGTTTTAAACCGGTTCATCGTCGTATTTTGTTTGGAATGAATGAATTGGGTAATACATCCGACAAACCTTATAAAAAATCTGCGAGAATTGTTGGTGAAGTTTTAGGTAAATACCATCCACATGGTGACTTGTCTGTTTATTTCGCAATGGTTCGTATGGCACAGACATGGTCTATGCGCTATACGTTGGTGGATGGACAAGGAAACTTTGGCTCGGTGGACGGTGACAGTCCTGCTGCCATGCGTTATACAGAAGCAAGATTAAGTAAACTTGCCGAAGAAATGCTTCGCGATATCGACAAAGATACGGTTGATTTCCAGCTGAATTTCGACGATACGCTGAAAGAACCGACCGTATTGCCGACTCGTATTCCGAATTTGCTGGTAAATGGAGCATCTGGTATTGCCGTTGGTATGGCGACAAATATGCCAACACATAACCTTAGCGAGGTGCTGGACGGCTGTATGGCTTACATTGATACTCGTGGAGAAATGGAAGTAGCTGATTTGATGCAATATATCAAAGCTCCTGATTTCCCGACAGGTGCGACTATCTACGGATATGCTGGTGTAAAAGACGCCTTTGAAACAGGTAAGGGACGTATTGTTTTGCGCGGTAAAGCAGAAATCGAGACGGAAAATAATCATGAGAAGATTATCATTTCGGAAATCCCTTATGGTGTAAATAAAGCCGAACTGATCAAATATATTGCCGATTTAGTGAATGAAAAGCGCATAGACGGTATATCGAATGTAAATGACGAGTCGGACCGCCAAGGCATGAGAATCGTCGTGGATGTAAAAAGGGATGCAAATTCGAGTGTTGTGCTCAACAAGCTATATAAGATGACGGCATTGCAGTCTTCCTTCAGCGTCAATAATATCGCGTTGGTGAATGGGCGTCCCAAACTGCTCAATCTGAAAGATTTGATCAAAGCGTTTGTCGACCATAGACATGAAGTTGTGATTCGCCGTACGAAATACGATTTGAAGAAAGCCGAAGAACGTGCCCATATCTTAGAAGGTCTGATTATTGCTTCCGATAATATTGATGAAGTCATTGCAATCATCAAATCGTCTAAAAGTCCTGCTGAAGCTATCGAACGTTTGATGGAACGTTTCTCCCTGTCGGATATACAGTCTCGTGCCATTGTAGAAATGAGACTTCGCCAGTTAACTGGCCTGGAACAGGATAAACTTCGTGCAGAGTATGAAGAAATCGAAAAATTAATCGCATATTTGAAGGAAATTCTAGAAAATGACGATCTTTGTATGAAAGTCATCAAAGACGAGTTGCAGGAAATCAAGGACAAGTACGGAGATGAACGTAAAACAGATATCGTTTATGCCTCCGAAGAACTCAATCCTGAAGACTTCTATGCAGATGATGAGATGATCATTACCATCTCCCACATGGGATACATCAAGCGTACGCCGCTCAGTGAATTCCGTGCTCAGGGACGCGGCGGAGTAGGGGCCAAAGGTTCTGAAACGCGTGACGAAGATTTTGTAGAATATATCTATCCGGCTTCCATGCATGCTACCTTGCTGATCTTTACGGCAAAAGGAAAATGTTATTGGTTGAAAGTGTTCGAAATTCCGGAAGGAGCGAAGAACTCAAAGGGTAGAGCGATCCAGAACTTGTTGAACATCGAACCGGATGACAAGGTCAACGCTTTCATTCGAGTAAAGAAGCTGACGACAGACACCGAGTTTATTAATTCGCACTATCTGTTGTTCTGTACAAAGAAAGGTGTGATCAAGAAGACTCTATTGGAAGCATATTCCCGTCCTCGCCAGAATGGTGTAAATGCCATTACATTACGTGAAGACGACGGTCTGATCGAAGTTTGTATGACAAATGGTAATAATGAGGTTCTGATTGCAAACCGTAACGGACGTGCTATCCGTTTCCATGAAAATGCAGTGCGCGTTATGGGGCGTACAGCATCCGGTGTAAGAGGTATGACACTTGATGACGATTCTAACGACGAAGTTGTAGGAATGGTTTGCATTAAGGACAAAGAAAAAGAAACTGTACTGGTTGTGTCCGAACAAGGTTACGGCAAACGTTCTAATATCGAAGATTATCGTATTACGAATCGTGGAGGTAAAGGTGTCAAAACCATCAACATTACGGAAAAGACCGGTAAACTGGTTGCCATCAAGAATGTTACGGAGGAAAACGATATTATGATCATTAATAAATCCGGTATCACAATCCGTATGAAGGTATCTGATCTGAATGTCATCGGACGTGCAACACAAGGGGTACGCCTGATCAATTTAGGGAAACGTAATGACGAAATCGCCTCTGTATGCAAGGTGCTGTCACAGACTGAAGAAGAGATCGCTGAAGAAAAAGCACAGCGTGAAGCTTTAGAAGGTGTGGTAATTCATGAACATCCAATAGAGAATACCGATTTCGAAGATGTCTCTGATGATGTCGAAAGCAATGAAAATGCGGACGATACAGAAGGAACAACTGAGGAATAATTTAAACAAATAGAAATATTAATCTCAAATCACTATCACAAATGAAACGAGTATTATTGACAGTTGCACTATGTGTTGCAGCATCTGCCTCTTTCGCACAGAAAAAAGTTGTGAACGAGGCACAGAGTATTGCGAAAGGAAGTAACGCAGATTTCGGAGAAGCCAGAACCTTGATCAAAGGAGCGTTGGAAAATCCGGAAACTAAAGATGACGCTAAAACTTGGTATGTAGCAGGTTTTATTGAAGATCAGCAGTTCAATGCTGAAAGAGCTAAACAAATCTTGGGACAGCAACCCAACGAGCCGGTTATGTACGAAGCTTTGTATGGTATTTTACCTTATTTTCAGAAAGCCTATGAACTGGATCAGTTGCCTAATGAAAAAGGAAAAGTGAAACCTAAATACACAAAAGATATCAAAAGTATCTTGAGTGCAAACCATGTATATCTGTTCAATGGTGGTGCATATTATTTCGATAAACAAGAGTATAAAAAAGCATACGATTTCTTCAACCAATATGTGGAAATATCCGAACTGCCAATGTTCGCAGGGACTCAGACTGCGGAAAAAGACTCTACATTCATGACAGTTCAGTTCTATGCAGCAGCAGCAGCTTCTTTAGCTAAAGATTCCAGATTGGCTATTGCCGCTTTGGAACGTGCTAAAAATACTCCTTATCGTCAATATGATGTTTATCAGTATCTTTGCTACGAATACGGAGAGGCAAGAACTGCTCAGGACTCTGTTATGTTGGAAAAAACATTCGAAGAAGGCATGCAGGTTTTTCCAGATTCGGCATTCTTCTTGAATAACTTGATCAATACATACATCTATTCCAATAGAAATGAAAAAGCATTGGAAATGTTGAATGTTGCAATCCAGAAAAATCCAAATGATGCAAACCTTTACAATGTAATGGGACGTGTTTATGAAACCGGATTAAAAGATTATGCCAATGCTGAAAAGAATTTCCAGATTGCTTTGGAAAAAGATCCGAATTTGACAGATGCGCTTTCTAACATTGGTCGTATCTATTACAATCAAGGAGTGAACAAATTAAGCGAAGCCAATATGATTAATGATAGTAAGAAATACCAGGAGGAATTAGGCATGGCAAAAGATTTGTTCAAAAAAGCTCTTCCTTATTATAAAAAAGCTCATGAAGCTGAACCTGAAAAAATGGACAACATGATCGCTTTGAGAGGTATCTATTACAATCTGAACATGGGGCCGGAATTAGAAGCTATTGAAGCAGAAATGAATAAATAATAGATCGGATAAGATTTATTTGATAAAAGAAAATATGTCATATAATGAACCCCGAAAGTTAGACAAAAAACTTTCGGGGTTTTTATTATGTCTGCGCAAAAAAGAAATTCAACAATCTTATTAAACATAATCATAATTATCTTTAAGTATATCTGAAAATCCCGCTTTTTATATTTATTCGGTATCGTTTTTCTTTTTCCTTCTTGAAGGTAAGTTCGGTATATTTTCCCGAATGAAGCGCTTGAAACCGCTTAAAGAAACCTTATAATAATCGGCTAATTCGGCATATGTTGCATTTTCTTCTTTCAATTCTCTTTCGATCTGGCTTTTCTGGGAAAGGAGAAATTCGGTTTTGGGGCTTCCCAAAGGACGTCCTAATTTTGTTCCTTTGTTTTTACTGGCTGTCAATGCTTCTTTCGTACGGGCAGAAATAAGTTTGCTTTCAATCTCAGAAACAAGCCCAAATGTAAATGCCAACGTCTTGCTGTTCACGTTATCTTCAAATGAATAACCTTCCTTGATACAGTAAAGTGCCACTTTCTTTTCAATACACAACAAAATCAAATGCATTATCTCCATTAGTTTCCTGCTGAGTCGAGTGACATCGGCGACGATAAGAATATCGCCTTCTTGTAAATTTTTTATTACGTCTTCGAGTCGGTTTTTCTCTTTGGAAGAATTTTTAGCATCTTTCAACCATTTGTCAATCTCAATTTTTTTTGCTTTTGCAAATTGTTCGATTGCGTTTTTCTGGCTCTCTGTTTGTTGTTTATTTGAATATGTACGTATATAAGCAATTGTCATATTTTTTATTATTTAAATTTTGTTTTATCATTTGATATATAACAGATTGGTTTGCAATATGTTCATTCTAAAAGTTGATAAAGGGGGTATACATGTTGTAATGATCTCCTAAACTGATGCGAATGTACGTAAATAAAAAAAACAATGAAATATTTGGTAGTTAAAAAAAAATACCTACCTTTGCATCGCAATCAAAAATAAAAGAAATTGCAAAACGGGGTGTAGCGCAGTCCGGTTAGCGCACCTGCTTTGGGAGCAGGGGGTCCCAGGTTCGAATCCTGGTACCCCGACATAAATAAGAGGTCGTAATTAGCTGATCAAAGTCATAACGAGTTGATACATATATTGTATCAACTCGTTATGACTTTTGAATCTTTCTCATATACTCTTATCGGGCAAGACGTGAAGCTCCGGAAGAAGTCTTCTGATCTCTTCGTTTTAGTGACATTCAAAAAACAATTTCCGACATCTCACAACGTATGCTGACCGTCACGCTTCGCACACTGGAAGCCGACGGACTTGTTTCAAGAACAGTCTATGCTGAAGTTCCGCCCCGTGTCGAATACCAACTTACGGAAACCGGCAAAACGCTGATACCACATATCGAGAGTCTTGTCGGTTGGGCATTGGAGCATATGACAGGTATTTTCGACAGCCGGGAAAAGGCCGGACAACCATGCGGATAGTCAAAATCTTTTACACAGAAGTATTTTACGATATATTTTTATCTCTATCTTTGCGCCATAAATTAAAAAATAATCATCTTGGCAAGAAATAAGAAGCAGTTGCCTTTATTGGAAAAGGTAACAATAACAGATGTAGCCGCAGAAGGAAAGGCTATCGCACGCGTAAATGACATGGTCGTATTCGTACCTTTTGTTGCGCCCGGAGATGTCATAGACATACAATTGACACGTAAGAAACATAGTTATGCGGAGGGAAAAGCTGTATTTTTCCATGAATATTCGCCCCGACGTGCAGAGCCGTTCTGTGAACATTTCGGTGTATGCGGCGGCTGTAAATGGCAACATCTGCCCTATGAGGAACAGATTCGCTACAAACACAAGCAGGTGATCGACAACCTGACCCGGATCGGTAAGATCGAAATGGAAGAAATACTCCCGATCAAGGGTTCCAAACATACGACTTTCTATCGTAACAAACTTGAATTTACATTCTCTAACAAGAAATGGTTGACGGAAGAGGAAGTGAAAACCGGAGCCAAGTTCGATTGTATGGATGCGGTCGGTTTCCATATTCCGGGAATGTTCGACAAGGTGCTCGACATTCACAAATGCTGGTTGCAGAACGACATATCAAACCGCATCCGTCAGGCAGTCAAAGAATACTGCCTGACACACAAAGGCTATCCGTTCTTCGACCTTCGCAATCAGGAAGGATTTGTGCGTACATTAATGATCCGTACGGCTTCAACGGGCGATCTGATGGTAGTGTTGGTATTTTTCTACGAAGATGTGGAACGCCGCGAAGCGCTTCTCTCCTATGTGGCTGAACAGTTCCCGGAGATCACTTCACTGATGTACGTCATCAACGAAAAATGCAATGATACGATTACCGACCAGGACGTTCTTGTGTTCCGTGGAAAAGACCATATCATCGAGGAGATGGAAGGACTTCAGTTCAAAGTAGGGCCGAAATCGTTCTATCAGACCAACAGTGAACAGGCTTACGAACTCTATAAAGTTGCCCGCGAGTTTGCCGGACTGACCGGAAACGAAATGGTTTATGACTTGTACACCGGAACCGGTACGATCGCCAACTTCGTCTCCCGCCAGGCAAAGAAAGTGATCGGTATCGAATATGTGCCCGAAGCGATCGAAGATGCCAAAGTGAACTCCTCGTTGAATAAGATCGAGAATACATTGTTCTACGCCGGCGACATGAAGGATATCCTGACACAGGATTTCATCAACCAACACGGCCGTCCGGATGTTATTATCACAGACCCGCCCCGTGCCGGTATGCATGACGATGTGATCAACACGATTCTTTTTGCGGAACCGGAACGTATCGTTTACGTGAGCTGTAACCCCGCGACACAGGCACGCGACCTGAGCCTGCTTTCGGTAAAGTATGCCGTTAAAAAGGTACAGCCGGTAGATATGTTCCCACATACGCATCATGTAGAAAATGTCGTCCTCCTGGAGAAATTAAAAGTTAAGAATTAAAAGCTTAAGAAAATAATGAACAAGATCATCCTCCTGTTTTCACTTGCTTTGTTGTTGTCCGGTTGTAATCGTGCGAGGCAGGAACAAGGGCGGGAGGATGACGATGTAACAATTGACCTGCCTCAACTGAAAGCGCAAGGCGAAATAACGGCCGTTACGCTATATAGCTCGACTTCCTATTTTCAGTATAAGATGCAGCCGATGGGTTACGAATACGAACTGATCAAGGATTTCGCCCGTTCGGAAGGTCTGAAACTGAATATTAAAGTTGCCGAAAGTCCTGCCAAACTGATCGAAATGTTGGAAGCGGGAGAAGCCGATGTCGTCGCCTACCCGATTCAGATCAGCAACCGCATGAAAGAGAAACTCATCTATTGCGGACGGGAAGAGCAAGATTGCCAGATGCTGATCCAACGTGCCAACAAAGGCGACAAGGTGATCACCGACGTGACGGAGCTGCTCGGAAAAGATGTCTATGTAAAGCCGGGAACCAAATATTTCGAACGGTTGAAGAACCTCGATGTCGAATTAGGAGGCGGTATCCGGATTCATGAAGCGGATGCCGACACAGTGACAACGGAGGATCTGATCGGCATGGTTTCGCAAGGAGAAATCCCTTACACCGTAAGCGACGAGAATATAGCCCGCCTGAACAAAACTTATTTCTGGAACCTGAACGTTTCGCTGAAGATCAGTTTTATGCAACGCTCCTCATGGGTCGTACGCAAAAGCAGCCCCGAACTGGCTAAGGCCATCGACGCGTGGGCATCCGACAAGGCGGGAACGCATGTCTACAAGGCTTTGACGAAACGCTATTTCGAACTGAGCAAACAACCCGTCACGACCGAACTGCCGGAAGTTAAAAACGGACATGTATCGCCCTACGACGAGCTGTTCCGCAAACATGCCAAAAACATCGGCTGGGACTGGCAGCTACTTGCTTCTATCGGCTACCAGGAATCCCGTTTCAATCCGAACGTCGTCTCATGGGCCGGCGCAGAAGGGCTGATGGGAATTATGCCGAACACGGCAAAGGCTTTAGGGGTAACGCCTCACGAACTGAAAAATCCGGACACGGGAATCCGTACGGGTGTGGATTGCCTGCGCCGTTTCCGTCAGGGATTTGGAAAAATAACGGACCCGGTCGAAAAGATCAAGTTCACCTTAGCGGCTTACAATGCCGGGATCGGGCATATCTACGATGCCCAACGACTGGCAGAGAAATACGGCAAAGACCCATACGTCTGGGATGATAATGTGGCCGAATATATCCGGATGAAGAACGATCCGGAGTACTACAATGATCCGGTCTGCAAACACGGCTACCTGCGTGGTTCGGAAACCTTCAATTATGTGCGCGAGGTGATGGAGCGTTACAACTATTATCTTCATAAAACAGGAAAGAAATAAAGAGGTGCGTATTGCTTATAACCAATCAGACCATCTTATTTTCAAGACCGGATATTTTCTTTTATCATCTCCTTAATAAGCAACATCACCTTCGGATGGCTCAGTGGGACGCCGTCCAGAATCTCTTTTATTTCATTCGTGCTGATTGAATACCCGGTTTCTCCCGAACGGTATTCAAAGCAAACGTTTATTTCCGGATTGCCGGTGATCAACAAGGCGACTGTACCCGGAAGATCTCCCCAGGGCGGGCAATCGATATGATCCGAATGAAAGACAGCCCTCACTTTCGTTCCCTTTCCCGGCTCGGATGTCAGGGTGACACTGCCGCCGGTCTGCTCCGCATTCTGGATCAGGAAGGGAAGGCCGAGTCCGACTTTGCGAGTCGTGCGGGTGGTGTAGAACGGGTTCGTGACACGCCGGGCGGTTTCCGCATCCATCCCTAAGCCGTTGTCCGTGATGCGGATGACGATGCGGGTATCCTGCTCTTCTACGGACAGCCCTATCTCCGAAGCATTCGCCCGGATACTGTTTGCGGTGATATCGGTGATATGAAAAGATAGATTATTCATGCTGTTACAATCGTATGACCGTTTTCCTTCCGGAAAGCCATTGCTAAATGTTCAAAATCAAGCAGGTCGGCTCTTAGCAGGGAATATTTCGTGCCGATCTGTCCGGGATCATGCGCATCAGAAGCGCTATAGACCGTGTAATGCTTCAAATAAGCATGTGCCGCCAACAGCCTTTCATAGCGGACAGCATCCTTGAACTCGATCGCATCCAGCGGCAACGAAGGATCTATAAACCCCAACTGGCTGATCAGGCTGAACGAAGGACGTTCGACATGGGCCGCAATGAACAACCCGCCCAGACGATGCACCACTGCGGCAATCTGTTCCACACTCCGGTCGAGGGCCGAGATAAGCAGATAAGGGGCTTCCCCCACGATCTCGTTCCGGGCGTTCACCCAGACCTGGTCGCCGAATCGTTCAGGGTCGTTCGGGACAGGCGGCAGATTGTCATCCAGATACATCTGGAAAGCGGCACGTGCCCGGTCATCTGCAAAAAGTGCCACGCAGTGCGCCTCTTCGCGTGTCGTCACCTCCGCACCGGCAAAGACCATGAGTCCCCGCTCCTCCCCTAAAGCCAGGATTTCGGGACATTGCAGCGTGCTGTTATGATCCGTCACAGCAATGGCATCCAATCCCCGTTCGAGGGCCGTTTCCACAATCCGCTGCGGGCTCATCTCCAAGCTTCCGCAAGGCGAAAGACAGGTGTGCAGGTGCAAATCTACCCGGAACTCCTTCATGCCTGTTGCAAAAGGCTGTATATTTTTCCCGTTACTTCGAATGCGGAAAGCGGCGTTCCGAGCAAAGGCACGTCTTCCTCTTTTCCTTTCTCAAGCGTTTCCTCGTCCGGCGAAGCCCCGTTCACGATCAGGACGGCTGCCACATCTTTCAGAGTGGCGACCGCCACGATGTTCTGGTGTGTCTGCATCGTGACCCACAACATTCCTTCGTCTATATGTCCCATTACGTCACTCAACAGGTCGCTGGTGTAGCCGCCGGAAATCTCCGCGTCCAGTCCTGCCTCTCCGCAAAAAACGGTTAAGTTCAATTCTCTCACTAAATCACTGACCTTCATATTTGGCTCCTTTCTTATAACAATCTTTATTCAACCGGTCTTTCCCCCAGGTCTTTTCGATCAGGCGGAAAGCATGTTCCTTGTCCAGCTTCCCGTGCTTCTCCATATTGCGCTGCATGAAGACGCAATCGCTGAACTGCGCCTCATGGCGGACGATGTCTTCCGCCAACGCCTGGCAGTTGGGCGAACCACAGGCCCCGCAATCGATGCCGGGCAGGTAGCACATCAACTTGCGTACCTGTTCCATCTTTTTCAGGACTTCTTCGATATTTCCTTCGTATCGCAACTTCGGGTTGGGTTGAAGCGGACGAATGGTGATGTGTTGTTTCAGATAGGACAACGCCTCCAACCGGTCGGAATAGATCAGCGGGGCTTTGTCGCGTTTCATCGAACGCTTCATCACCCGCTCGGCTGTCAGGAAACGGTTGGCGACTGCCAGCACGCCACCGGCACAACTCCGGTCGCAGGCACGCAGTTCGAGGAAGTCCACATTGCGGACTTCGGTGGTCGACTCCATCCGTTCCAAGAATTCGATGACATTGTGTATCTCGTCTATCGCCAGGCAGCGGCCGGAGAAATGTTTGGTTTCGCCTCCCGTCTGGCTCCAACGCATCTCCTTCTTGGTCAGGGAGGGCGGAAGGACGCATTCGGGCGTGTAGTTCTTCGGACGGTTTTTCAGGATATAATATACCTTATTATATAGGGTATCCATATTGATCACGCCTTTGATCGTGGACGAATATCCCTCCGCACCTTTCAGGGAGGCGATCTTCGCCGCACAGGGCGTCACATAAAAAATACCGATTTCTTCGGACGAGAAACCGTCTTCTTCCAATACCTTATGATAGTAAGTGGCTGTCGCATTGACCGGCGGCTTCACCAACAAGATATTATCGACCAGGGCCGGGAAGCGCACCTGTATCAGCCGGACGATAGCCGGGCAAAACGAACTGATGACAGGTTTATCCTCCGCCAGCTCCATCTGCCTGAGCATCTCGCGATGGATCATGTCTGCCGTAAACTCGACCTGGAACACATGCGTAAACCCCAGTTCGTACAGCGCACTGAAAATCTCTTCCTCCGTCGTATATTTGGAGAACTGCCCGATAAAGACCGTCGGGACCAGCACGACACGGGCCTTGTAGTCGAAGATCTTCTGGAAGTCGTCCTGCTCTACATAGATGGCTTCCGTCGGACAGGCTTTCAGACATTCGCCGCAGTCCACACACCAACCTTTACGGATGGAGGCTTTCCCCTCGCGGATGCGGATCGCACCGGTCGGGCACTTCGTCATGCAGTGGGTACAGCCGACACAACGGTCATTGTCTATTTTCAATGCGTGGTAAAACTTTGTCTCTTCCATGGCTATCTGTCGTTTGCGGAGAAATAGGTCAGCATACGGACAACCGTGCCCTCTCCGACTTTGCTCTCGATCGTTAATTCATCTACATTCTTCTTCATATTGGGCAACCCCATGCCTGCACCGAACCCCATCTCGCGGACGGCTGCCGATGCGGTGGAGAAACCTTCCTGCATGGCCTGTCCGATATCGGGAATGCCGGGACCTTCGTCTTGCAACAGGAGGCTGATCCTGTCGGCTTCGATATCGGCCAGAACCGTCCCCCGCCAGGCATGCGCCACGACATTGACCTCGGCTTCATAAAGAGCGACGACCACCCGCTTGATGATGCGCGGATCGACGGACAGTTGCTTCAACACCTTCTTTATCTGGCTCGAAGCATAGCCGGCTTTTGAGAAGTTGCCTCCTTCCAGTTCAAATCTGAATTGCATATCTTCACCTCCTTTTGTTTAATAGATCGGCGGAAGGCCGTTACAATAAAGTTCGCCGACCGTATGGTACATCGAGTGGTCCGTTTCCATCAGGATCATCTCGTTTTCCGCCGCCAGTTGCAAAATATCGGGCGTCGCTTTCTTTCCCCTGACGAACAGGATGCAGGAAACATCCGCCATCTCTGCCGTCCGGATCGTCTGCATGTTGCACAGACCCGTGACGAGGAGCACGCCGTTGCAATCCAATGTCAGGACATCGCTCATCAGGTCGCTGGCGAAGGCGCACTGCACTTCATGGTCTTCCCGGCCGTTACCACACACGACTGTCGCGCCGGTAAGTGCCATTATCTGCCGTATCTTCATTATTATATAAAGGTTATATTTGCCGGGACAATGTAAGAAATAGTTATAACTTTGCAAGCGAAAAGATACGGAAAGTTATAACTAAATCATGAAAATATGGGCGTAGTAATAGGTATTGACGTAGGTGGAAGCACAACCAAGATTATCGGAGTGGAAAACAAGAGCATCCAGTCGCCGATGTTCGTCAAGGCGACCGATCCGGTCACCTCGCTCTTCGGAGCTTTCGGCAAGTATATCTATGACAACGGGATCACCTTGCCGGAGATCGAGATGGTGATGCTGACGGGTGTGGGAAGCGCTTTCATCGATCAGCCGCTATACGGCTTGCCGACAGCCAAGACCGATGAATTCCTGGCCAACGGCCTCGGAGCCAAATATGCCGCTTCGCTGGAAAACCTGATTGTCGTAAGTATGGGGACGGGAACTTCTTTCGTAAAGGTTGAAGGGCCGCATATCCAACATATCGGCGGGATCGGCATCGGAGGCGGAACCTTGCTCGGACTCTCCCGCCTGCTCCTGAAAACGCAGGACATTCATCTGATCGCTGAAATGGCCCGGAAAGGGACCCTGACGAATATCGACCTCCAGATACAGGACATCTGCAACAGGCCCCTGCCCGACCTGCCGCTGGACGCCACCGCCTCCAACTTCGGAAAGGCGGACGGCAACGCCTCTCCCGAAGACATTGCTTCCGGGATTATCCACATGGTCTTGCAATCGATCGGCCAGGCTGCCATCCTGTCGGCTCTCAACAGCCCGATCCGCGATTTCGTCCTGATCGGCAACCTGACGCAACTGCCCCAGTGCAAGGAGATCTTCCCTAAGCTGGAAGAAATGTATGGCGTCCGTTTCCTAATCCCCAAATATTCGGAATACAGGACAGCCATAGGCGCCGCCCTCACCTATATGGACGGGGCGCCGATTCATCCGATCAAATAAAGCGGTAAAAAGATTATCAATTAACTGTCAGAGTATTGCATTTACGAAACATTTACCTGTCGATGTAAATGCATTTATGCTGGCATGTAAAAATGTTTACATCGGATGGTAACAACATTTACATCGGCATGTAACGTCTTTTACTTGGGCATGTAAAAGACTGCAGATGCCCAGTCACCAGTCGTATTCCTCCACATATCCGTCAAAGTATTCGTCCAACCGCACGCCTAACTTCCTGGCAAGCGCAACCACCTGCTGCTGCTCGGCCGGTGACAGCAACGTTTCTCCTTTCCGCTTCTGATAATATCTCCTGACTCCCCAACTACCGATCAGACGATACCTGAACGTACCCGACACACTGACCGCCAAGGCTCCGACCGTACACAGGAACCCTTTGGCATAACGCACTTTCTCGTTGGAACGGTAATACTTGCACTTCCCCGCCATCGCTTCTATCGCTTTCAGATGCAATGTCGGAGGAAAAACAACATTTGCCGGAATACGGTCGTATGCGATCCGCCTGAGACAAGTGTCGCCGCGAGGACAGTCTGCCGCACATAAACCGTAATTAGAAGGAATTTTAGAATAAGATGTGTCTTTCATCATAGTTCTTGTATTTTAATGATTACATAGCAAAGGTACGATAATTCGTTCCCGCCGCAAGCCGGCAGGCGGAAATCGGTGAAACTTTCCAAAGGCTGACAAAAAGATACGAGTAACGACAAAAATAATAGGATACGAATAGGTTAGGATTCCAATTTATGCTTACCTTTGGTTGCATTAAATTAAATTTATAATATCATGTTCGCAAAAGAAACTTATATCGCCCGCAGGGCTAAATTAAAACAGACGATAGGTTCCGGCCTGCTGTTATTTTTGGGTAACGATGAGTCAGGCATGAACTATGCCGATAACACATACCATTTCCGCCAGGATTCCACTTTTCTGTATTTCTTCGGGCTTCCCTACGCCGGGCTGTCCGCCATCATCGATATAGACAACAACCGCGAGATCATTTTCGGCGACGAACTGACGATCGACGCAATCGTCTGGATGGGAACACAGCCGACGCTGAAGGAAAAGAGCGAAGCAGCCGGTATCACCGAAGTACGTCCGTTCAAGGAAATCGAAACCTATCTGAAGAACGCGCAGCAGAAAGGCCAGCCGATTCATTACCTACCGACTTACCGCGCCGAACACCAGATCAAGCTGTTCCAGTGGTTAGGCGTCGTTCCGGGAGCCGAAAAACCTTCCGTACCTTTTATTATGGGCGTTGTCAACCAGCGTAACTATAAGAGCGAAGAAGAAATTGCCGAAATAGAAAAGGCTTGTATCGTGACAGCCGACATGCATCTGGCCGCCATGCGCACCGTCCGTCCGGGCATCCGCGAAAGCGAAGTGGCCGCCGCCGTTGCCGAAGTTGCTTATGCCAACAATTACGAACTCTCTTTCCCGATCATCGCGACGATCAACGGGCAGACGTTGCACAACCATGATCATAGCAATTTGATCAAGAGTGGCGACATGCTTCTGCTTGATGCCGGCGCCGAAACTGAGATGGGATATGCCGGCGATATGTCGTCAACGATTCCTGCCGATGCCAAATTCACCACTCGCCAACGTGAGATCTATGATATCCAGGTGGCTGCCCACGAAGCGGCTGTTGCAGCTTTGCGTCCGGGCATCCCGTTTGTCGATGTATATGAATTGTCCTGCAAAGTGATCATGGAAGGCCTGAAAGAGTTGGGCTTCGTGAAAGGCGATCCGATGGAAGCGGTCAAAGCCGGTGCTCATGCCATGTTCATGCCTTGTGGCCTGGGACACATGATGGGACTGGACGTTCACGATATGGAAAACTTAGGCGAAGTCTACGTCGGATATGACGGCCAACCGAAGAGCACGGAGTTCGGACGCAAGTCTCTCCGCCTCGGACGTAAGTTGGAACCGGGCTTTGTCCTGACCATCGAGCCGGGCGTTTACTTCATCCCCGAACTGATGGATCTCTGGAGAAGCCAGAACAAGTTCACCGAATTTATCAATTACGACAAGCTGTTCACATATAAAGATTTCGGCGGCATCCGCAACGAAGAGGACTATTTGATCACCGAAAACGGCGCCCGCCTGTTAGGTAAAAAGATCCCCGTCCGTGCTGAAGAGGTCGAAGCGATAAGAAAATAAAAACAAAACAGAAATGACGAGAGTGCCCCTGTTGTATTAACGGGATACATCCTCGTCATTTCTGCCTGATTTTTTACAACTTTTATCCCTTGATCTGCCTATTCGTGCAGGATCAGGACAAGCGCACCGAAGGCATGAGGGACGATTGTTCCATATCTCTGATAAAACGGTATTATTTTAAGAAAACACTTTTTACTTAAAATAATTATTCGTTCCTTCGCCTCACAATTACAATCGTATGGGACAAAAAGACGAAATAATACTGATAAACATAAATGGTACGGATCGTCCGGGGGTGACCGCCGCCCTTACCGAGATACTGGCCAAGAACAACGCGGTTATCCTGGACATCGGTCAAGCTGATATCCACAACAACCTCTCTTTAGGCATCTTATTTCAAAGTAGCGAAGGCAATTCGGGGGATATTCTGAAAGAGTTACTCTTCAAAAGTTATGAGCTTGATGTAAATATCCGTTTCAACCCGATCACCGAGGAAGCTTATAACCAATGGGTTTCCATGCAAGGCAAGAACCGGTATATAATAACGATTCTGGGTCGGAAACTGACTGCCCGACAAATCGCAGGTGTTACACGCATTGTTGCCGACCAGGACATGAACATCGACGACATCAAGCGTTTGACGGGACGTATCCCTTTGGATGAGAATGCCCGGACGCCGAAAGCCAGTGTAGAATTCTCCGTGCGCGGTACGCCGAGGGACAAGGAACAGATGAAGGCCGATTTCATGAAACTCTCTGCCGAGCAGGAGATGGATATATCTTTTCAGGAAGAAAGCATGTATCGACGCATGCGTCGCCTGATCTGCTTCGATATGGATTCGACATTGATTGAAACGGAAGTAATCGACGAACTGGCTATCCGAGCCGGTGTCGGTGATCAAGTGAAAGCCATTACCGAAGCGGCCATGCGGGGAGAAATCGACTTCTGCGAAAGTTTCCGTCAACGTTGTGCCTTGTTGAAAGGCTTGGATGTCTCCGTTATGCAGGAAATAGCCGAGAACCTGCCGATTACCGAAGGGGTGGACCGTCTGATGCGTATATTGAAAAAGGTAGGCTTCAAGATTGCGATCCTTTCCGGAGGATTTACTTATTTTGGCAACTATCTGAAACAGAAATACAACATTGACTACGTCTACGCCAACGAGCTTGAAGTGGAAAATGGAAAGCTGACCGGACGTCATGTCGGCGACATTGTGGACGGGAAACGCAAAGCGGAACTGCTCCGTCTTATTGCACAAGTCGAGAATGTGGATATCCGCCAGACGGTCGCTGTCGGAGACGGAGCCAACGACTTGCCGATGATCAGTATTGCCGGTCTTGGAATCGCTTTCCATGCCAAACCAAAAGTAAAGGCTACGGCCAAACAGTCCATTTCAACGATCGGGCTTGACGGTATCCTGTATTTCTTGGGCTATAAAGATTCCTATCTGGATGAAAAAATGTGACATTGATTTATTATATAGATAAATAATCATAAATAGTAAAATGATCAGACACATCGTAATGTTTAAATTGAAGGAGTTTGCAACTCCGGCCGACAAGCAGGCTAAAATGCAGGAAATCAAAACAGGATTAGAAGCATTGATCGACAAAATCGACGTCTTGCGCATGATCCGCGTAGATTTTAACGTGAATCCGGCAGAGACATGGGATATCATCCTTACTACGGAGCTGGATACACTTGAGGATGTCGGAACGTATGCCAACCATCCCGAACATGTAGCCGTATCCAAAGGCATCATCGGTCCCGTCAAGGCAGACAGAGCTTGCGTCGATTATGAATATTAACAAGCGAAGAGTATCATGAAAGACTTTGATCTTGAAGAACGAGTAAACCGTGCAGTTCAGAATTTCGAAGCAGGTTATAATTGTGCACAATCTGTCTTTCTGGCTTACTCGGATATCTTTGAATTGGATATGGAGACAGCCAAGAAAATGTCTGTCTCTTTTGGAGGAGGTGTAGGTCGTATGCGCGAAATTTGCGGAACAGTCAGCGCAATGGCTATGTTAGCGGGATTCAAATATCCGGTTCAGGACATTTCCGATCAGGAAGCCCGCACCAGGAATTATGCAATGGTACAGAAAATGGCTGACATGTTCAAGGAGAAAAACGGGACAATCATCTGCCGCAACCTTTTGCCTCCTGAAGACGCAGCAGCTACGACACCGGCACCGGCCGCCCGTACGCAAGAATATTATAAGAAGCGCCCTTGCGGAAGATTCGTTGGAGATTCGGCTCGCATTGCAGGAAGAATGCTGAAAGGAGAATTGGATTGATGGCTTATGCCATCAATCTGATTTGTGTAACAATGCCTAAACTCCGTATTTCATTGAATAAGTTCGTATAGGAAGAGATCGCCTTTACATTCACTTTGTATGTGATAACAGATCGATCCTCTTTATAAAACGTCTCGAAAGAGACACTTACGATAAAAACGCCTTTACTTTCCAATATCTTCCGGACAGCCTTCAAATCGGGGGTCGCCGTAGAACAGGTGATAGCCAGGATCTTATTGACACCATTCAAGAACATTCTTTTCTCCAAACGTTCCAGACTGACCAGAATGAAAAGTGTTATGACAGTTGCAATAGCAGCCGGAATATACATTCCGGCTCCCACTGCCAAACCTATTACCGCCATTACCCAGATACAGGCTGCTGTCGTCAGCCCATGAACACTTCCGTGACTTTGGATAATTGCTCCCGCTCCAAGAAAACCGATACCCGAAAGCACTTGTGCCGCAATACGTCCCGGATCGCCATTCAAGAAGTTAGGATAACATTGCGGAATCCAGATAGAGACCAGCATAGCGGCAGTCGAACCCATACAAATCAATGTAAAGGTACGCATTCCCGCCTCCCGTCTTCTGAACTGGCGCTCTATCCCGATGACAGCTCCCAAGAGAAAACTGATCAACAACTTTACAGTTGCCGTATAAGGGGTAATAACCGTGTTTTGTAATATGTCGTTTATCTGTTCTAACATACTTATTGCTTTAGTAACACACAAATATAGCAATTTGTTTGATTACTTGACCTCTGTAATTTCAATCACATGACTATTTGTCGGCCGACTTGAAAACACAGGAATACCGACATTCATCAGAAACTCTCCGGAGAACGTTTTACCGTTGCAGGCCAATCTGGATTGCGTACCCGGAACCAAATTGATTTCTTTCAATTCGTAACGGGCATCCTCCTTCAAGCCCTGTAAACGAAGGGGTTGTATCGACTCTGCGTATCTCGGATGGATATCGAAGGCAAACAGAACAGCTTTGTCTGCATTGTCGTTGGCATACATAACAGCAGCATGCTGGCTTTCATAAGGCGACTGCAAACGGTATTGGTCACCGTCCAAAATAACATCATCCAAACGTTTGAAGTTAGCCACCGCCTCTTTACAGTATTGCTGGTCTGTCTGGCTCATTTCGTGAATACGGATGTCGAAACCTAACTTACACATACTAGCTACGTCTGTGCGGAACTTAACCGGCTGTTTACCCCAACTCGTTACGTGGGCAGCCATACTTTTAGCGGGAAAGAAGTAAGAATAACCCCATTGGATAAAAATACGCTCTACGGCATCCGTATTATCGCTCGGCCAAAACTCGGTGAAATATTTCAACGCTTCATAGTCACAACGTCCACCACCACCGGAACACAGCATCATCGGCAGATTCGGATATTTCTGTTTGATCCGTTCCAGCACATTATAAAGACCGCGTACATACTCAATGTATAAATGGGACTGCTGATCTTTCAGATACGGAGAGTAGATATTCGTTATCGGGCTGTTGCAATCCCACTTGAAATAGGCGATACCCGGATATTTCGTCATCAGATTGTCTACCACACCATATACATAATCCTGGACTTTCGGATTAGTCAAATCCAAAACCATCTGATTTCTAAAGTAATACTCGTCACGATTCGGCAAATGAATCACCCAGTCCTTATGTTTCTCATACAACTCGCTTTTAGGGTTTACCATTTCCGGTTCGATCCACAAACCGAACTTAATGCCTCTGTCCGTCGCTTCCTTCACCAACTTTCCGATACCGTTAGGCAGCTTGGTAACGGTTTCTTCCCAGTCTCCCAATCCCTGATGGTCACTGCTGCGGGGATACTTATTGGCAAACCAGCCATCGTCAAGCAAGAACATATCGACTCCTAATGCAACGGCTTCATCCATAATATTCACCAACTTGTCTTCATTAAAGTCAAAATAGGTCGCTTCCCAGTTGTTCAGCAATGTCATACGAGACTTCTCGCCGTCTTTCAACTGATATTTGCGTGCCCAACGCTGGAAATCGCGGCTGGCTTTCCCTTTACCTTCCGTGCTGTAAGTGAAAATGAACTCCGGTGTGCGGAACACTTCATTCGGTTTCAACGAGTACTCCGATGCATACGGGTTGATACCAGAAAGTACGCGCAAGCCATTTTCATTATCCACTTCAAACGTAAAACGGTAATTTCCTGTCCATCCGATAGTTCCGAATAATACATCTCCGGCATTCTCTTCCGCTTTCCTGTCCAGAGCAAGCAAAAAAAACGGAGAACAAAACATGTTGGCACGACTCCCCAACTTGGTATCCAATATCTTTTTACCGAAAGCCAGCTCGGTTTCCTTCATATTGACTTCATGTGCCCAGTCTCCTGCAAATTCGGTCAGAAAATACTTGCTGCCGTTCAGATGCAACAAAGAGGAAGCATAGTTATAAAGGGTGACAGGCTTCTTCTCCTGATGCGAGATCTCCGCATATTCCTTGATGATGTTTTCCTTCGGATAAGCGATGAAATGTAACTTCACTTCGACCGGATATTTATCATCTTTCAAAAGAATTACCGTCTCGTCAACTCCCGGCTGAAGCTGTTTGTTTTCGTGGGAAATATATTTCAGGAGCAGTGACGGGTTACCGTCATTATGCAAAACACGGATAGCCGGCTCGAAATAATCTTCCATGCCATGTGTCAGATAGGCTTCATTACCGAGAGGTAATTGTACGATATCCGAATCGAATGACAGTTTTTGTCCCAGATAAGATTGATACAGGCGGCCATTTTTATCATCAACCTTATAAATAAGGCTAATGTCATCGGTTGTAATTGGAATTACAGTTTTTCCATTTGCACTCAGCGTCGCTGATATCGCTATTAGACATAGCAAAAAAAGATGTCTGATCTTCATGTTTTTCCTCTATAATTTATTAATTAGATATTACAAATCCAAGGTTTATTTTATATACGAACAAAGATATTATAATTATTGGAATAATGATAGTCCAAACGAATAAAAATTACAAGAAAAAGCCTGCAAAACGCATAAAATAAGTCGTTTTACAGGCTTTTCTTTAATTTGTTATTCCGAAAAGGATTATCTCATCCTGTTTTTATACTTCCAAAGCTCCGATCAGTTCGCGGACAGACGAAAAACCATGTCGGTCACAATAATCGTTCATCCCTTCGATAACCTTTATGCCAACAGCTGGATCTACAAAATTGTAGGTTCCGATCTGGATTGCTGTAGCTCCGGCCAGCATGAACTCCACCGCATCTTTCCAGTTCGAAATACCTCCCAAACCGATAATAGGAATCTTTACAGCCTTATAAGTCTGCCATACCATCCGCAAGGCAACCGGCTTTACACAGGGACCGGAAAGACCACCGGTTATTGTAGATAATACCGGTTTACGCTTCTCCGCGTCAATGGCCATCCCCAGCATAGTATTAATCAATGAAACAGAATCTGCTCCTTCGGCTTCGACCGCTCTGGCAATCTCCGTAATGTCGGTCACATTAGGGGAAAGTTTTACAATAAGGGTCTTCGGATAAACCTTGCGGACAGCCTTCACCACTTCACTTGCCCCACAAGTCGTCACTCCAAAAGCCATACCTCCCTGCTTTACATTCGGACAAGAAATATTTAGTTCGATCGCCGGAATATTGTCCAAATCTGCAATCTTCTCAGCACATTCCACATACGTTTCCACAGAGGAACCGCTCACGTTTACAATCATGTTCGTGTCGATATCCTTAATCTCCGGATAGATATGATCGACGAAATATTGTGCACCCTTATTCTGCAAACCTACGGCATTCAACATTCCCGAAGGGGTTTCCGCCATACGGGGATACAAATTCCCTTCGCGTGGCTGGATCGTTGTTCCTTTCACAAAAATACCACCCAAGCGGGAGATATCCATAAAGTCCGAATACTCAATGCCATATCCGAAAGTACCCGACGCCGTCATGACCGGGTTCTTCAATTGCAAATTACCAATGTTTACGTTTAATTCAGCCATGTCAAATTTTCAATATTAAATACAGGTCCTTCAGTACATACACACACATGATGCTCATCTTTGGTCTTCTCCACACAACATAAGCAAGCTCCTATACCACAAGCCATTGTATTTTCAAGAGAGACTTCGCATATAATAGAGTTTGCATGGGCGTATTTGGCAACAGCCACCATCATCGGTTTAGGTCCACAAGTGTAAATCCGGTCGAAATGTACATCTTTCAAGATGGAATGGTTGGTCACATATCCCTTTTCGCCCAATGAGCCGTCTTCTGTTGTAACATAGACTGTTCCAAACTGTTCGAACTGTTCCAATTGCAACACATCTTCCTTTGAACGGGCTCCCAAAAGGAACGTAGGTGTGTAACCGGCTTTTTTCAGGATGGATCCCAAATACAACATCGGGGCTGTCCCGACACCACCACCGATCAGCAGTAATTTTTGTTCTTTATCGGCAGGCAGCGTGAAACCGTTTCCCAAAGGCAACATGATGTTAACAACATCACCCGGTTTATACTCAGCCATCCGGCGTGTTCCGTCACCGACCAACTGGACGAGCAACCACAGTTCATTGGTCGCTCTGTCGACATAATTAATTGAGATCGGACGACGAAGAAATGTTGTAGGAGAGTTATCCACACGTACCTGTACGAACTGTCCCGGCAACATTTCCGGCAGGATCTGATCAGATGTTAGTTTAAGCAGGCAATAATTTTTGTGAAGGCTACAGTTTTCAGTCACCTTCATGTCAAGCATGTACTTCTTCATATAATATGATTAGTCTAATTCTATACAAAGATACATGAATATGGTATATAAACCAAAACAAGCTATTCTTTCTTATTTTTTTCAGAAACAAAAGTGTCAAATGTATTATCGGAATAGAATACCATTATTTTACTTACTTTTCTGGTTGCTGTTTCTTGCTGTATAATTTGCTCAACAACAGTAGGTTTTACAGTGTTTACAGGTGTATCAACCCTCATTTCCTTGCGATATTCAAGAGCAGCTTGCCCTCCGGACGGATTTATCGCCGTATTTGAGAACAAATCTGGTTGTGTTGACATATGATCTCGCACCATTTCGCCTTTACCGAAAAGGAGCCAGTCGGAATCGACATAAGTGAACCGATCCAGAATTTTTATAAGGACATCCAAGCTTACATTATTTCTTCCGTTCAAAATATGCGACATTGCTGAACGCTGGATACCGATTGCTTCTGCAAATTTAGAAGAGGTCAAGCCTTCACGCTCCATTATTTGAGTAATACGTCCTATCATTTTTGTAAATCCTAATTTGTTTATAGAAATACTGCCATTATGTCTGTTTACATGGAAGGAATGTATACAAATCAATAACGATACAAATATACACAATGATTCTCAATTGTGCAATTTAATTATATAAACTTAAACCAATACTTTTGTATCGCATGGATAACAATTGTTTCCGTTAAGATTGTAAACAGGTTGTTTTAATGCAAAAATCATATTAAAGTATTACTTAATATATAGGCTATATTTTACTGTTAATCTTTTAATTAATAGAAAATGATATTGAGATAACACGCCTATTTAGCCATAATTGTACGCATATGTAACAAAATAGTTAATGCATTAAATTAATAATCCTGTATAATCATTTGGTATACGATTACTTATGCTAAAAATATAAAGTAGAGATAAAATTGTTACTTTTATCGGTTTGTGATAGTAATGTAAACATAAACAAATGTTACACTCCTGTTATATGTTTACAAAGTAGAATCGTATAATGGCTATCTTTTGTACAAAAAGAGCTGTTCACATTTCTAACAAGCACTATCCCGTTCACAATTCAATACCGAACTAAAAATACTTGATTTCATAAACTAACAAAGTGTCTCTAATTTGTACTTGTACGATTTATGGACGAACATACTTTTATGCAGCTAAGGTTTTCCCTCTCCATTTTTGTGATTTTTGTGAACAGATATTCAGGAAAAGGCAAATATTAAAATCTAAGTAGGGTAAAATCAACGATAAAAGATTGAGAAACAATAAGAAGAGGCTTTTTATCCGGTTCAATTTTTCTGTTGTTCCAGATAAAAAGCCTCTTCTTTAGGCCAATCAAGTATAAAAATCGTTTTAATGCAGGATTTTGTAGAGCAATTCCTTTAAAAGTTCGGCATCGGAAACAGAAGTGTTTTCCACTCCCTTCGAACGAGCATCCGTCATACGGATATCGCTGATCAGGTTGAACACTTTCATCGCCGAATAGTTTCGCATCCCTAAAAGATAATCCTTAACCTGGAATGTCCCCCGAAGTCCGAGTGCCGTCATCAAGCCGGCTTCGGAACGATCCTTCGTATAATAACAAATCAGGAGGTTCGAGAAATAATTAAATAATACAGGAAGGGTCATCTGAATCGGATTGCTTTTCGGGTTCTTCTCGAAGTATTGAGCAATACGGTTCGCCTTCAAGACATCTTTCATGGCAAGCGCTTTTATCAGTTCAAAGTTATTGTACTCTTTACTGATTCCGATATTTTGCTCCACCAGTTCCGGCGTGATGCGTTTTGCGCCTTTTTCAGGCAGGATCAGTGCCAGCTTATCCAATTCCTTACTCAGACGGCTTAAATCGTTTCCAAGGAAGTCAGAAAGCATCTGAGACGCCTTTCCGTCTATCCCTATGGAACGCATCTGCATAAAAGAGGCGATAAATGCCGGCATCTTGTAGTCGGGAATCTTTTTGGACTCGAACAGCACCCCGGTTTTGTCTGTTGCGGAAGCCAGCGCCTTACGACGATCTAAGTTTTTATATTTATAATTGATGACCAGAACTGTCGACATTAAAGGGTTCTTAACATAGTTCGACAGAAGCTCAATATCACGAATTAATTGAGCCTCCCGAACAACCACTAACTGATATTTTGACATCATCGGGAAACGGCGGGCTGCGTTAATTATAGATGCTGCATCCGTATCTGCTCCATACATGATAATTTGGTTAAAATCCCGTTCGGATTCTTCCAATACATTTTCGAGTAGCAAGTCTGTTATCTGATCCATAAAAAACGGTTCGTCACCCATCATTATATAGACAGGAGCGAATTTTTTTGCAACGATATTCCGACATATTTCCTCGTATGTATATTCTTTTTTTGCCATATTTGTGTGCGATCTCAATTAAAATTACCAACTGAAACGGATGTGACGGATCGTCTTCTTTCCATCAATAATCTGGCGAAGCGCTTCCACTCCCAACATTACATGCTCTTTCGCAAAATTCCGGGTCACCTCGCGATCGCTGGCTTCCGTTTTCACCCCGGCTTCTTCCATAGGTTTGTCGGAAATCATCAACAAAGCTCCTGTCGGAATCTCGTTTGCAAAGCCTGCCGTAAACAAGGTTGCCGTCTCCATATCGATACCGGTAGCGTGTGTACGGCGAAGGTAGTTTTTGAAATCGCTGTCATATTCCCATACCCGTCGGTTCGTCGTGTAGACAGTCCCGGTCCAGTAATCTTTCCCCCGGTCACGTATGGCGGACGAGATGGCGCGCATCATCGAGAAAGCCGGGAGCGACGGCACTTCTGCCGGCAGATATTCGTTCGAAGTGCCTTCTCCTCGGATAGCCGCAATCGGCATGACATAATCTCCCAGGTTGTTCGCCTTCTTCAATCCTCCGCATTTCCCCAGAAAGAGGACGGCAGTCGGCTTTATCGCCGATAGCAAGTCCATAATTGTCGCCGCATTCGCACTCCCCATCCCGAAGTTGATAATCGTGATGCCATTGGCCGCTGCGTTCGGCATGGAGTTTTTCAGTCCCAGGATCGGCACGTTAAAGTGGTCGGCAAACAGTTCCACATACTTCGTGAAGTTGGTAAGCAGGATATATTTGTCGAAGTCTTCCAGCTTCCGCTCCGTATAGCGCGGCAACCAATTCTCGACAATTTCTTGTTTTGTTTTCATAAATCACTACCTTTGATGGTCTATTTTCACAGAATAAAAGAACAAATATAGTAAATGCTTGCATTAAACTTACCTGGTTTTGCGCCTAAAGTAGCAGAAAAAGATGGAAAACGTATGATCTTCGATCCCGTACGGCAAAAATATGTGGCTCTCACTCCTGAAGAATGGGTACGTCAGCATTTTGTCAATTATCTGATCACTCGGAAAAGCTACCCGAAAGAACTGCTGGCAAACGAAGTGCTGGTCAAGCTGAATGGAACCTCCAAACGTTGCGATACGGTTGCTTACAACCGTTTTCTTGAACCTCTGGTCATTGTCGAGTACAAAGCTCCCCATATAAACATTACCAACACTGTTTTCGACCAGATAGCCCGTTATAACATGGTGCTACGTGTCGAATACCTGATTGTTAGCAATGGCTTAAACCACTATTGCTGCAAAATCGACTATAACAACCGGACATACACTTTTTTGGAAGGAATACCCGCATACAACGAATTATAAACCTCGTTTTTACCGATATTAACATCTGATATACAAACCTTTACATCCAAATGCCAGGACCTTTTTTGTCAAAACAGGGCGGAAAAAATCCTCTGCATCCCCATCTTCACGCCTGTACACCCGGATGTAGGCTCCTTGAACATCCGGATGTCCGTCCTCCCTACACCCGGATGTTTACGGACAAATGTAGTTAGTTTACTTTAAATTCTTATCAATTTGATGGATTAATTTGAAAGACAAACGCTTAT
>ENA-UOJM01000155-UOJM01000155.1-human-gut-metagenome-genome-assembly--contig:-P116-NODE-155-length-107714-cov-23.581558_pt1 | contig 107714 bp, 85 predicted proteins | sample MGYA00242349_ERZ723896 | MGnify/ENA metagenome assembly ERZ723896 | reverse complement strand
GGACTTGCCGTCCGCAAACGGTTTTGACAAACCGTTCGCCGCCAGCAAGTTTGAAGATTAGACATAAACAAATCCTCCGCATGGTCTAAGCCATACGGAGGATTAACTGTTTTACGGACACCCGTCTATCCGGGCGCTGCTGGTTTTATTTTGCGTATTCGACTGCTTTTGTTTCGCGGATGACGTTGACCTTGATCTGGCCGGGGTATTCGAGTTCGGACTCGATCTTCTTGGCAAGATCGTGGGCCAGAAGGATCATGTTGTCCTCCGTGACCTCCTCGGGCTTGACCATTACGCGGACCTCGCGGCCGGCCTGAATGGCGTAGGCTTTCTCAACGCCGGGGAAGGAGTTTGTCAGCTCTTCGAGCTTTTCGAGCCTGCGGATATAGTTCTCGACGTTCTCACGGCGTGCACCGGGGCGTGCAGCGGAGATCGCGTCGGCTGCCTGCACGAGACAGGCGATGACGGTCTGCGGCTCAACGTCGCCATGGTGCGCCTCGATGGCGTTGATGACGACGGGGTTCTCCTTGTACTTTCTGGCAAGCTCGACGCCCAGCTGGACGTGGCTGCCTTCCATCTCGTGGTCGACGGATTTGCCGAGGTCGTGGAGCAGGCCTGCGCGCTTTGCCAGCGTCACGTCGACGCCCAGCTCGGACGCCATCAGGCCCGCAATGTGCGCGACCTCAATGGAGTGGTTCAGAACGTTCTGGCCGTAGGACGTGCGGTATTTCTGGCGGCCCAGGAGCTTGATCAGCTCGGGGTGCAGATTGTGCACGCCCGTTTCGAACGTGGCGCGTTCGCCCTCGACCTTGATGGTGTGGTCGACCTCGCGGCGGGCCTTTTCGACCATGTCCTCAATGCGGGTCGGATGGATGCGGCCGTCGGCGATGAGCTTTTCAAGCGCAAGCCGCGCGACCTCGCGGCGGACGGGATCGAACGAGGAGACGGTGATGGCCTCCGGGGTATCGTCGATGATGAGGTCAACGCCGGTGATGGTTTCGAGCGTGCGGATGTTGCGGCCCTCGCGGCCGATGATGCGGCCCTTCATTTCATCGTTGGGCAGCGGTACGACGGAGACGGTCGTTTCGGCGGCATGGTCTGCCGCGCAGCGCTGGATGGCGGTGGCGATGATCTCGCGGGCCGTCTGATCGGCCTCCTCCTTCATCTGCGTCTCGATCTCCTTGATCTTCATCGCGGTCTCGTGGCGCACGTCGTCTTCCACGCCCTTGAGGATGTAGGCCTTGGCCTCATCCTGCGTCAGGCCGGAGATCTTTTCCAGAACCTCCATCTGGCTGCGCTTGAGAGAGTCGACCTCTTCCTGCTTCTTGTCGATGGCCGCGATCTTCTTGGCCAGCTCGTCCTCTTTCTTCTCGTGAAGATTGACCTTCTTGTCAAGGGCTTCTTCCTTCTGCTGCAGACGGCGCTCCTGCTTGGAGACTTCCGCGCGGCGCTCCTTGACCTCCTGTTCGTATTCGCTGCGTGATTTATGGATCTCTTCCTTCGCTTCGAGCAGCATTTCGCGCTTTTTGCTTTCTCCGCCCTTGATGGCTTCGTTGATGATGCGCCGGGCTTCCTCTTCGGCGGAACCGATCTGCTTTTCCGCAACCTTTTTGCGGTACAGAACGCCGGCCGCGAAGAAGACCGCGCAGAGCACGACTGCTGCGATGCTAAGGATGAGGCATAGCGTATTGAATTCCATAAACTGCGAATCACACCTCCTGTTTTCAGTATTGGGTACGCCGGCACTCCGGCGACTTGAATCATAAAGCGCAATGAGCTTCCCCAAGTCCCATTACAGCCATACAAATCCTACCCTACATTGTACCGGTTTGCCGCGTGTCTGTCAAGGCGCAATTCGGAAAAATGCACGAAACGGGATACGCCTGTTTGGGCGCTTTTAGCAAGAACCGCTGATGCGGCAGGTTGACAAGCGGGAAAAAGTGTGATTCTATAAAGGAAAAGCGGAGATCAGGCCGCGGCGAAGACCTGCGGCAGCCGCCGCGTGATGGCGACGCACAAAAAGCTTCCAAGTGCGATCTTCAAAAGATCGCCCGGCAGATAGATCAGCATACCGTTCTTGATGACCTGCCAGAATGTCAGCCCCTTGCCCAGATACGCGTTCGCGATCAGCGCCATATACGGCACGCCGATAGCATACAGAACAGCCAGCCCTGCAAGCATGGCCAGCGCCGTCCCCCAGAAGGTCAGGGGCCGCTTCGCCAGCTTCCCAATCACAAACGCCGACGGGATCAGCCCCAGAAGGAACCCGAACGTCGGCTGCAGAACATACGAAAATCCGCCGCCCAGCGCGAAGATCGGCACGCCCACCAGTCCGATCAGCACATACACGGCCTGCGACAGCGCGCCGTAGCCCGCGCCGAGCAGAATGCCGGCCATGGCTGTGAACAGGAATTGCAGCGAAATCGCCGCCAGCGCGAAGGGAATTTTGAAAAATGCGCCGATCGCCGTCAGCGCGGCGAACAGTGCCGTCAGAACCAGCATCAAGGTCTTTCTGTGCTGCATAAGAAGCTCTCCTTTTGTAAACCAAATTTAAAAACAGGTTTACAATACACGAAACCGAACGAAAAATCAAGGGGATATTTATCATGTTGAAAGAAGAAGTTCTCTCCATGCTGTTGAACGCGCAGGAGCCTGTCTCCGGCGAGGGCATCTGCAAGACCCTCGGCGTGACCCGCGCCGCCGTCTGGAAGACCATCGACCAGCTGCGGCAGGAGGGCTATGGGATCGACGCCGCGCCGAAGCGCGGCTATACGCTCGCATCCGTTCCAGACCGGCTCGATACGGCCCTTGTGCGTGCGTATCTGTCCGGCCATCCGTGGCAGACGCTGGTGACAGCCGTGCCCAGCGTGGATTCCACGAACAACGCCTGCAAGCGCCTTGCCGCCGAGGGAGCGCCGGACGGCACGGCCATCCTGACCGGCTGCCAGACTGCCGGACGGGGCCGCCGGGGCCGCACCTTCGTCTCCCCGCCGGGCGGCCTGTATTTCAGCGTGATCCTGCGCCCGCACGCAAAGCCGGAGGCGCTCATGCACCTCACGGCCATGGCTGCGGTCGCTGCTGCGCGGGCGGTCTTCGCGGTCAGCGGCGTGTATCCCGATATCAAATGGACGAACGATCTTGTGCTCGGCGGGAAAAAGCTCTGCGGCATCCTCACCGAGATCGGCATCGAGGCCGAATCGCGCGAGGTCGACTACGCCGTCGTTGGCATCGGCATCAACTGCGCCCGCGTCGACCTGCCGCCGGAGGTCAGCGCCATGTCGGCCAGTCTGGAGGCCTTTACCGGCCAGAAGCCCGACCGCGCCCGCCTCGCCGCCGCCCTCGTCCGGTCGCTTTGCGAACTGGAGCAGGCCCTGTTCACCGAAAAAGACGCCTGGCTGCGGGAATTTGCCGCCCACTGCATCACCATCGGACAGGACGTCAAGCTCGTCCGGGGCGACGACGTGACCTACGCCCACGCCGACGGCATCGACGAAGAGGCGGCCCTTCTCGTTACCTACCCCGACGGGACAAAAGCCGCCGTCGCCTCCGGAGAAGTCTCCGTGCGCGGTATGTACGGGTATGCGTAAGGGCAGCACCGCACGATCAAAAAAGACCCCCGGCCAGCTCTGGCCGGGGGAAGATGGGGTTGTGGGATTTGGCGGCGGCCTGGGCCGCTGCCAGGGATATGAAGTGCGCTCGCATTGGATAAGCTGTAGCTATAAGATAGCACCCGCAGAGGGAAAAGTCTGCCGAACGCTGTCGCGGCGGAATTTTTTTCCGCGTGCGGCCACACTTCTTGCAATCGGGTATATTTACTGATAAAATAGCACCCGTATTGGAGGGATATCTATGGAATTTGACGCTGGGCGGTATGATATCGCCGTGATCGGCGCGGGACACGCCGGGATCGAGGCAGGGCTGGCCTGTGCGCGGATGGGGCTGGAGACGGTCGTGTTCACGATCAATCTGGACGCCGTCGGCAATATGCCCTGCAACCCCGCCATCGGCGGCACGGGCAAGGGGCATCTGGTGCGGGAGCTTGACGCGCTGGGCGGAGAAATGGCAAAGGCCGCCGACCGCTCGTGCATCCAGTACCGGATGCTGAACCTTGGCAAGGGCCCCGCTGTCCACTCCCTCCGCGCGCAGGCCGACCGGCGGCGCTATCAGGAGGATATGAAGCGCACGCTTGAGCGGCAGGAGCATCTTGATCTCAAGCAGGCCATGGTCACGCAGCTTCGCCTGACGGACGGCCATGTGTCCGCTGTCGTCACGCGCCTCGGCGCGGTCTATTCCGTCAAGGCCTGCGTCATCGCCTCCGGCACGTATCTGGACGCACGCGTCATCACCGGCGACTGCGCCTATTCCTCCGGCCCGGACGGGATGCAGGCAGGCATCGGCCTTGCGGAGCAGCTGGCTGCGCTCGGCCTTCGGATGCGCCGGTTCAAGACCGGCACGCCGCCGCGCGTGAACCGCCGCTCAATCGACGTGACGCAGATGGAGCTGCAGCCCGGCGATCAGCATCCTGTTCCCTTCTCGTTTTCGACCGAAACACCGCCGGAAAACAAGGCGGTCTGCTATCTGACCTATACGAACGAAAAAACGCACGAGATCATCAAGGCCAACCATGACCGGTCGCCGCTCTTTAACGGCATGATCGAATCCGTCGGCCCGCGCTACTGCCCGTCCATCGAGACGAAGATCGACCGCTTCCCGGACAAGTCCCGCCACCAGCTGTTTGTCGAGCCGTGCGGGCTGTATACGGACGAATTATACATTCAGGGCCTTTCCTCCTCGCTTCCGGAGGATGTGCAGCTCGAAATGCTCCACACTATCAGGGGGCTGGAGCACGCGGAGATGATGCGCCCGGCCTACGCCATTGAATATGCCTGCATCGACCCGACCGAGCTTCTGCCGACGCTCGAAAGCAAAAAGATCCCCGGCCTTTACGGCGCGGGCCAGTTCAACGGTTCGTCCGGCTATGAGGAGGCCGCCGTGCAGGGCTTCGTCGCGGGCGTGAACGCGGCGCTGAAGATAAAAGGCGAAGAGCCGATGGTCTTAAAGCGCTCCGACGGCTATATCGGCACGCTCATCGACGATCTGGTCACGAAGGGCACGAACGAGCCGTACCGCATCATGACCTCGCGCTCAGAGTACCGGCTCCTGCACCGGCAGGACAACGCCGACGAGCGGTTAAGTCCCATCGGGCACCGCATCGGGCTTGTGTCGGATGCGCAGGATACCGCCGTGCAGGAAAAATACCGCATGGTCGAACAGGAAATCAAACGGCTGGAGGCCACGGGCGTGGCCGAAAGCGAAGCGCTGAACGAGATGCTCCGCGCGCACGACACCGCGCCGGTCGAAGGCTCGGCGCGGCTTGCCGATCTGGTGCGCCGGCCGCAGCTGAGTTATGACGATCTGGCCCCCTTCGATCCGGAGCGGCCTGAGCTGCCGCCCGTCATCCGCGAGGCCGTTGAGATCCGCATGAAATACGCGGGCTATATCGCCCGCCAGCAGAAGCAGGTCGAGGAATTTGCCCGCGAGGAGGGCAGACTCCTGCCGGAGTCGATCGATTATCTGTCCATTCAGGGCCTGCGCGTTGAAGCGCGCCAGAAGCTGAGCGAAATCCGCCCCCTGTCCGTCGGACAGGCCAGCCGCATTTCGGGCGTATCGCCCGCGGATATCGCGGTGCTGCTCATCTGGCTGGAGCAGAATAAGGAGTAAGCGATGTATTTTGATTCTCACGCCCATCTGGGCGAGGACTGTTTTGCACAGGACTTTGTGAACATTGTGGAAAAAATGCGCGCAGCGGACGTCACCGGCATGATGGAGATCGGCTGCGACGGCCCGTCGTCCCATCACGCGGTCGAGCTGGCCCATCAGTACGACTGGATCTGGGCCGCCGTCGGCAGCCACCCGGACGACGCGGAGCAGGTGGACGAGGCGCGGATCGGGGAATACCGCGCGCTGTGCAAGGACCCGCGCGTGAAGGCCATCGGAGAGATCGGTCTGGATTATCATTACGAAGACCCTCCGAGAGACGTGCAGCAGCGGGCGTTCCGGATGCAGATGAAGCTTGCGCAGGAGCTGTCGCTTCCCGTCGTGATCCATGAGCGCGAGGCGCATGAGGACGGACTGCGCATCATCAGCGATTTCCCGGACGTGACCGGCGTGTTCCACTGCTTTTCCGGCAGCTATGAGATGGCGAAGGAGCTGGTAAAGCGCGGCTGGTACATCGGCTTTACGGGCGTGGTCACGTTCAAAAACGCACGCAAAGCGGTCGAGGTCGCGGAAAAGATCCCGCTGGACCGCATCCTCATCGAAACGGACTGCCCCTATATGGCCCCGGAGCCGTTCAGGGGCCGCCGCAACGACCCGAGCCTCGTGCCGTTCGTGGCAAAAAAGATCGCGGCGCTTCGCGGCATTTCCGCAGAAGCTGCCGCTGCCGCAACAGCAGAAAACGCAAGACGGCTGTTCCGGATTTGACCGAAGCGCCAGTGCTTTAAAAACATAGTGCGCCCGCCGCTGATACAGCGGCGGGCGCGGTTTTTTTCATATGGCTTATTCAAACACAACGCCGAGGGCCTTGCAGACGGCGGCGCAGCGCGGGCACAAGCCGTGCTCGTCGGGGCTTTCGGAGTGCATCCAGCAGCGCGGGCACTTCGTTCCCTTCGCCTCGGTCACAGCGACGGTCAGGCCGGGGAAGTTCACGCCCTGTCCGACGACGGCGCCCTCTGCGGGGGCAGTCTCGTTCGTGCTGACGTTGGAGACGATGAAAATTTCCGGCAGGTCGACGGACTTGACTGCGTCCAGCGCGGCCTTTGCATCCTCGTCGCCTGCGATCAGCGCCACGTGCGCTTCGAGGCTCTTGCCGATGCGCTTGTCGGCGCGGGCCGTTTCCAGAACGCCGTTGACGTCCGAGCGGACGCGCAGCGCAGTCTCCCAGACGGCCATTTCGGCATCGGAGAGCGCATAGTCCGCATACGGCTTCGACATCTGGTTCAGCAGCACGTTGCGGCCGTCGTCGCCGTCACGGTGCGGCATCTGGAGCCAGATCTCGTCGCAGGTGAACGCAAGAATCGGCGCGAAGACCTTCGTCATGGCATCGAGAATGATCCACAGTGCGCTCTGTGCCGAGCGGCGGGCGGCGGAATCCGCGCCGTCGCAGTACAGGCGGTCCTTGATGATATCGAGATAGAGGCTCGAAAGCGTCACGACGCAGAAATCGTTGACGGCGTGGGAGACGGTCAGGAATTCATAGTTCTGATACGCCGCCTCGCACTTGACCAGCAGCTCGTTGAGCTTTGTGATGGCCCAGCGGTCGAGCGCTTCCATATCGGCGGGCGCGGTCAGCTGGTTGGGATCAAAATCGGTCAGATTGTCGAGGCAGAACTTCGCCGTATTGCGGAACTTGAGGTAGTTCTGGCTCAGCTGCTTGAAGATCTCATCGGAGCAGCGCACATCGACGTGATAATCCGCCGAGCCTGCCCACAGGCGGCAGATGTCCGCGCCGTATTTCTTGAACACGTCCGCAGGATCGACGCCGTTGCCGAGGGACTTGTGCATGGCCTTGCCCTCGCCATCGACCGTCCAGCCGTGGGTGACGCACTCTTTAAAGGGAGCACCCTTGCCCAGCGCGCCGACTGCCGTCAAAAGGCTCGACTGGAACCAGCCGCGGTACTGATCGAGGCCCTCAAGGTAGACCGTCGCGGGCCAGAAGCCCTGATCCTTCTGCATGGAAGCAAAGTGCGTCGAGCCGGAGTCGAACCAGCCGTCAAGCGTATCTGTTTCCTTCTCAAAGTGCCTGCCGCCGCAGTGCGGGCAGGCGAAGCCTTCGGGGACGAGTTCGTCCGCGTCCTTCTCGAACCAGACGTTCGAGCCGAATTCGCCGAACAGCTTCGAGATCTTGGCGATGGTTTCATCCGTGCAGACGGGCTTGCCGCAGTCCTTGCAGTAGAACACCGGGATCGGCAGGCCCCAGCGGCGCTGACGGGAGATGCACCAGTCGGCGCGTTCGCGGATCATGGCCTTCATGCGGTCAATGCCCCACGCGGGCAGCCACCGCACGTCGTCGCACGCGGCGCAGGCCGCGTCCTTGAACGATTCGACGGAGCAGAACCACTGCGGGGTGGCGCGGAAGATGATGGGCTTCTTGCAGCGCCAGCAGTGCGGATAGGAGTGGACGATCTGCTCGGAGGCGAACAGCGCGCCGCTCTCCTGCATATCCTTCAGGATCACGGGGTTCGATTCCTCGACCAGCATCCCGGCGTATTTGCCCGCGTAGTCGGTGTGGCGGCCCTGATCGTTCACGGGAACGACCATGTCCATGCCGTAGCGGCGGCAGGTCTGATAGTCGTCCGCGCCGAAGCCCGGGGCGGTATGGACGCAGCCCGTGCCGGAGTCCATGGTGACGTAATCGGCCAGGACAAGGCGGGAGGTCTTCGGCAGGAACGGATGGTCTGCCAGCATATTTTCAAAGAACGCGCCCTCGTGGCGGGAGACGACGGTATAGTCCTCCACGCCGCCGACCTTCATGACCTTCTCCATGAGCGCCTCGGCGACGAGATACTGCTCGCCGTTCTGGTGATTGCGGACGATGACATAGCTTTCGACCGGGTTCAGCGCGATGGCGAGGTTGCCGGGCAGCGTCCAGATCGTGGTCGTCCAGATGACGAACGAGAGGTTCTTCTTCTCCTCGTCCGTGAGCTTGCCCTGATCGTCGTGCAGGGGGAACTTGACATAGACCGTGGTGCAGGGATCGTCCTGATATTCGATCTCGGCCTCAGCCAGCGCCGTCTCATCGTGGTAGCACCAGTAGACGGGCTTCAGGCCCTTATAGATGTAGCCCTTTTTGTACATCGCACCGAAGACCTTGACCTCCTCGGCCTCAAAGCTGGGGGCCATGGTCTTATACGGGTGCTCCCAGTCGGCCACGACGCCGAGGCGCTTGAAGCCCTCCATCTGCACGTCAATATAATGCTGCGCGAAGTCATGGCAGGCGGAGCGGAACTCCGGGATGGGCATGGCCTTGTGGTTGAGCTTGTTCTTCTTGATGATGGCGGACTCGATGGGCATACCGTGGTTGTCCCAGCCGGGGATGTACGGGGTGTAGTACCCGCGCATGGCCGCCGAGCGGATCATAAAGTCCTTGATGCACTTGTTGAGCGCGTGGCCCATGTGCAGCGCGCCGTTGGAGAACGGAGGGCCGTCGTGCAGGGCAAAGCGGGGCTTGCCCTCGTTCTTTTTGAGCAGTTCGTTGTAAAGGTCGAGTTCCTGCCAGTGCTTCAGCATATCCGGCTCGCGCATCGGAAGCCCGCCGCGCATCGGAAAGCCCGACTTGTTCATGTTGAGTGTCTGTTTGTATTCCATAATTCCTCCTGCAAAAACAAAGCGCCCCGAGCCTTGGCTCAGGGCGATAAATGACCGCGGTACCACCTGAATTCCCGCGCATCAAAACGCGGGCACTCGCCTTCTGTAACGGGAAGTCCCGTCCGGGCTTACTTGCGGTTCAGCCCGGCTGCTCCAAGGGGATCTTCGGAGGCTTCTGCCGCTGCCTTACACCGACCGGCAGCTCTCTTTGCGCGTCAAAACCTCGTACTTGTCCTTTTCATTGCATATATCAGCTACAGTGTACCCATTTATTGTCCCCTTGTCAAGAAAAACCCCGGCAGAAATTCAAAAAATGTTTAAAACTGAACGCCTCTGCCGCGATTGCAAACCGCGTGCTCATGTGGTATGCTTAGGGGACACCAACAATATGGGAGGCAATGACACACATGGACGATAAGACCAATCAGGCGCCGGAGCAATCCGGAATGCCGGACAATGAGGAGTATTCCTCTTATACGCTTCCGACCGAGGATGCTGCCGCGCAGGAGGCGCATACCATTCCGCTCGAAGACGCTGCCGCGCAGGAGTCACGTACCATTCCGCTCGAAGACGAGCGCACGCAGGGCGCGCAGGACAGCGCCGCGCAGCCCGCAAAGAAAAAATCTCCGCTGCCGTGGATCATCGGCGGCGCAGCCGTTGTGATCGCCGCGGCGATCACGCTGATCCTCACGCTGAAGCCGAAAACGGTCAGCCCGGATGCAGAGCAGCCCGGCGATGCGGCAATCTCCGAGCCTGCCGGTACCCCTGACGGCACTGACAGTACCCAGCCGGACGATCAGACACCGGCGGAAGACGGCCAGACGGGTGAGCAGGCGGACGGCGAACAGACAGAGCCGGCCGGCAACGGCGTGAGCTACACTGTGAGCGCCGAGGAGCTGACCGAGGACGTTCTGAACCGCGAGATCGCCGTCTGCGGCGACGACCATCTGACGAACCGGGAGCTTCCGTATTACTACTGGCAGCAGTATTATACGCTCATGAACAACTACGGCAGCTACGCTTCATATTTTATCGACACCAGCACGCCGTTTGACCAGCAGATGTGTATGTTTGACGACACGCGCACCTGGCAGCAGTATTTCCTGCAGGCGGCCATCACGAACTATGAAAACGTCACCGCCATCTGGCAGGAGGCCCGGCTTGCAGGCTTCCAGCTGAGCCAGGAGGATCAGGACTACCTCGACGAGCTTGACGGCCAGATCACCGTAGCCGCCGCAAGCTACAGCTACGGCAGCGCGGACGAATATCTCCAGATGGCCTATGGCCCGGCAGCCACGCTGACGTCGTACCACGCCTTTGTCGAGCGGCAGATCACGGCCTCGGCCTATCTGCAGGTGCTCGTCGACGAGAAGCCCTACACCGAGGACGATATCAGCAAATACTATGACGACAACGCCGATTCCTACGCCGGAAACGGCATTGAAAAATCCGATGTGAAGATGGTGAACGTGCGCCACATCCTTATCCAGCCCGAAGGCAAGAATGACGACGGCACCTACACCGACGAAGCATGGGCAGAGGCCGAGAAGAAGGCCAACGACCTGCTGACCGAGTGGCAGAACGGCGAGCACACCGAGGATTCCTTCGCGTTCATGGCCGCGGAAAACTCGCAGGATCCCGGCAGCGTGGAAAACGGCGGCTTGTACGAGGATATCTATCCCGGCAAGATGGTCGACGAGTTTGACGCCTGGTGCTTCGATCCCGCCCGTCAGCCCGGCGACACCGGCATCGTCAAGACCAGCTACGGCTATCACATCATGTACTTCTCCTCCACGGGCGAACACGCGTACTGGTACGTCCGCGCAGAGGAGGACTATCTGAACGAGCTGTCCGTGAGCGTTCTGCAGGAGGTCGCGGCAAAGTTCGAGGCCACGGAATCCGAGCAGAACGCGGCCATCGTCGACATCATGCAGCAGAACTGACAAGCTGCCGGGAGGAACCCCGCACATGAAACGCTTACTGTTTTTCATCAACCCGAACGCGGGCCACGCCGAGATCCGCAGCTCGCTTATGGAGGTGCTGGCGATCTTCTGCAAGGGCGGCTATGAGCCGACCGTACACATGACGACCGGGCCGCGCGATATCACGCGGCAGATCGCCGAACGCGGGACGCAGTATGACCTGATCGTCTGCACCGGCGGCGACGGGACGCTCAACGAGGCCGTCTCCGGCCTCATGGCGCTGCCGTATGAAAAGCGGCCCCCGCTGGGCTACATCCCCGGCGGCACAGTCAACGACGTGGCCTCCACGCTGGGCCTTTCCAAGGACCCCATCCGCGCCGCGCAGGAGATCGTGGGGGGCAGATTATACCCGCTGGACATCGGCTCGTTCGGCCCCGACCGGTACTTTACCTATGTTGCCGCCTTCGGCATCTTTACGGACGTGCCGTATGAGACGCCGCAGGAGGACAAGCGCATCTGGGGCCGGCTTGCGTATATCATGAACGGCGCGGGCGCGCTCGGACGGCTGAAGCCCACGCACGTGCGCGTCTATTATGAAGACCGGAAGGAGGAGGCCGACGTGCTTGTCGGCCTCGTGACCAGCACGACCTCCGTCGGCGGCTTCAAGGCCACGAAGGATCTCGGCATCTCGCTCAACGACGGGCTGTATGAGATGATCCTCGTGCGCGCGACAAAAACGCTCGCAGAGTTCAATCTGGCCGCGACGCGTGCGCTGCGGCTGGATTTTGACAACGATTCGTTTATTTCCACGCAGACCGGCGCGCTGCGCTTTGAGTTCGACGAGCCGGTTTCCTGGACGGTCGACGGCGAATTCGGCGGCAGCGTCACCGAGGTCGAGATCCACAACGAGCACCGCGCGATCGACATCGTAGTTCCGTAAGGGAGGCGGCAGTATGAACCTTCGCTTTGCAGACGAGCACGACGCAGCCGCCTGTCTCGCCATTTACGCACAGTATATCGACACTTCTATCACGTTTGAGACGGCGCTGCCGTCCGAAGACGAGTTTGCCGGACGCATCCGCAGCTACGGCGCGGTCTACCCGTGGCTGATCGCGGAGGAGGAGGGAAAAATCCTCGCCTACGCCTACGCCCACCGCGCGCAGGAGCGTGCCGCCTATGACTGGAACGCGGAGCTTTCCGTCTACGTTTCAAAAAACGCGGCGGGAAGGGGCCTCGGCACAAGGCTCTACCGGGCGCTGCTGGCCCTGCTCAAGGAGCAGGGCGTCCGCACGGCCTACGGCGTTGTGACCATGCCGAACGACGCAAGCGCTGCCCTGCACCGGAAGCTGGGCTTCGGGCTGCTGGGGACGTATCACAATACCGGCTACAAAAACGGCCGCTGGCGCGATGTGGTCTGGTTCGAAAAGCACATCGGCTCGTTTGACGGCGTGCCGGAGCCGATCCGCCCCATCGGCCAGCTCGCAGACCGCGAAGCGGTCCTGCGGGCGATTTGAAAAACAGCCTCCTGTTCAGCACAGGGGGCTGTTTTTTGCGGGACTGCTTTCAGCTGTTACGGCTTCTCCAGATCGTCTGCCAGCTTTTGCAGCGGCAGATGGCGCAGGAGCAGGCTGACGGGGTTGAGCTCGGAGGCCGCCGTTTTCGCGCCTGCCGCCATGAACAGGCGCAGCGTGCTGCCCAGCGCACTGCGCGTGGGCTTGTCCAGCGTCCGGTATTTTTTGAGCATGGCCGCCGCCGTTTTGAGTCCGCCCTCCTTGAGGTCGGTCAGCGTCCCGGCGTCGGTGCAGGTGAGGATGTCGAACAGCGCGTCGGTAAAGGCCACGCGCTGCTCCGGGCTCAGGGAGAGGATGAACGTGCGGATCGTCTCGTCGACGAGCTTGCCGCCCTCGGTGAGATCCGGAAGATGCTCGAATTTCTCCCCGCGCACCTGCCACGAGAAGCCGTCGTGCTGCCACAGACCGCTCTGCGTGCTGCGCACGACCTCATAGCGCTCCTCATGCTCGAGAAGCATTCCGACGACGGACGATTCCGGCAGGATCGTCGTGATCTTATCCGCGACGCGCCTGTGCTCCGGCAGGCCGAGCAGCGACGTGCGAAAGCCGGGGCCGTCGTTATTGTACACGCGCATGAGCTGGTTCTGCACGGCTTCGCCGCAGAACACCGCGCTGTAGACCGCGAGATTGCCGCCCTTGGAGTGTCCGCCTACGCGAAGCGGGTGCGACGGAAGCGCCGCGGCTGCCGCGGCCAAATACTCCGCCGCCATCCTCTGCGCCGGGACGACCGGCAGAAAGGCCAGATTGAAATCCTCCTTCCAGCCGACGATGGTGTCGTCCGTGCCCCGGAAGGCGATATAAGCCGTCTTGTCCGGCAGAAGCGCCGTCAGCGCGGAAAACTGCGTCTGCGTTTCTTCATCGGTACGGCTGACATAGGCGCAGAGCGTCAGATCGGAAAAGCGGCGGCTCGCGGCCATTTTGTGCCCCAGCTCCGGGATCTGCTCCGGCACGAGCACGCCCATTGTCTCCTGCGGCTTTGCCGCGTCGTACTTCTGCATGGCCTCCGGCAGAGAAACGGGCGCGGAAAAGTCCGCCGGGACGATGCCGGAAAAGTCCAGAAAGCAAAGCTCCGCCATCAGCAGATTGTCGACCTCGTTGAACCCGCGCTCGGCAAGCGTCAGATCGCCGCGCCAGTCCAGATAATCCAGAATGTTTGCCATGGAAATACCTCCGGAGTTTAGTGTACCCATCATACACAAATTTTACCGGAAAAACAACCAAATCGGGCAGAAAAAAGCCTTAATTTTTTCTGAATTCGTACAGCCTATAAACCTATTGACTTTATGGGGAATATATGTTATGCTCAAGCCATAAGAAAGAATTCCCTGCAAAGGAGCTGATATTGATGCAAGTCTATGCGGACAACGCAGCAACCACCAGAATGCACCAGACGGCCATCGACACGATGACCTATCACCTGAACAACACCTTCGGCAACCCGTCGAGCCTCTACACCATCGGCCAGCAGGCCAAGGAGGTGCTCGAGACGGCGCGGGCCGATATGGCCGCCTGCTTCGGCGCCCAGCCGCGCGAGATCTATTTCACCTCCGGCGGCAGCGAGGCCGACAATCAGGCCATTACCTCCGCCGCCTATCTCGGCGCGCGCAAGGGCAAAAAGCACATCATTTCCACCACGTTTGAGCATCACGCCGTCCTGCATACCCTGAAGCGGCTGGAAAAGCAGGGCTTTGAGGTAACGCTTCTGGACGTGCACGCGGACGGCCTTGTCTCGGCACAGCAGATCGCGGATGCCATCCGCGATGATACCTGCCTCGTGACCATCATGTTCGCCAACAACGAGATCGGCACCATTCAGCCGATCGAGGCAATCGGCGCGGTCTGCCATGAACGCGGCGTGCTGTTCCACACCGACGCGGTGCAGGCGGCGGGCCACGTGAAGATCGACGTGAACGCGATGCATATCGATCTGCTGAGCCTGTCCGCGCACAAGTTCCACGGACCGAAGGGCGTGGGTATGCTCTACGCGCGGCGCGGCATCATCCTCACGAACCTCATCGAGGGCGGCGCGCAGGAGCGCGGCAAGCGCGGCGGCACGGAAAACGTCCCCGGCATCGCGGCCATGGCGGCAGCCTTGACGGAAGCCTGCGCCAATATGGATGAGAACACAAAGAAGGTCACGGCCCTGCGGGACCAGCTCATTGACGGCATTTCCAAAATTCCGCACTGCGCGCTCAACGGCGCGCGGGAGCCGAGACTGCCCGGCAATGTGAACTTCTGCTTTGAGGGCATCGAGGGCGAGAGCCTTCTGCTGCTGCTCGACGCGAAGGGCATCAGCGCGTCGTCCGGCTCTGCCTGCACATCCGGCTCGCTCGACCCCAGCCACGTGCTGCTGGCCATCGGACGGCCGCACGAGGTCGCGCACGGCTCGCTGCGCCTGACCATCTGTGAGGACAACACCGAAGAGGAAATCGACTATATCCTTGCCGAGCTTCCGCCGATCGTGGACGATCTGCGGAACATGTCGCCGGTCTGGAAGGACCTGATGAGCGGCAAGCGGCAGTTTACGCTGTAAGGAGGGCTTTTATCATGGCACTGTATACCGAAACCGTCATGGATCACTTCATGCACCCGCGCAATGTCGGCGAGATCGCAGACGCGGACGGCGTCGGCGAGGTCGGCAACGCCAAGTGCGGCGATATCATGAAGATGTACCTGAAGATCAAGGACAACAAAATCGAGGACGTGAAGTTTGAGACGTTCGGCTGCGGCAGCGCGATCGCCTCAAGCTCCATCGCGACGGAGATGATCAAGGGCCGGACGCTGGAGGACGCGCTGGCGCTGACCAATCAGGAGGTCGTCGACGCGCTGGGCGGCCTGCCTGCGCACAAGCTGCACTGCTCCGTTCTGGCCGAGGAGACCGTCAAGTCCGCCATTCAGGACTATTACGAGAAAAACCACATCGAGTACGACCACAGCAAATTCCCCAAAAAGGAAGACTGCGAGTCCTGCTGCCGGATGGTATAACGAAACGCACCGGGCGCGGCCATTGGCCGCGCCCGGCTGCGCGCTCAATCAGCTTCGTTGACAGGGGCCTCCGCCTCATTTGCCTGCTGGATGGTGATGCTTTCCTGCGGGGCTTCGGAGAATTCGAGCTGGATGACGGCCTGCGGGAAATTGACCGAGCAGGACGCGCGTTTTCCGCGTTCGGCTGCAAGCCGCCCGGCAAGCGCCAGCAGCTGCTGCAGGGTGTCCCGGTTCAGGCCGCCGCCGCGCCAGTGGAACACGAACAGGGGCTGCTTTTTGCGCAGTGCTTGCGCAAGCCGCTTTTCCAGCTCCTCCGGCTTCGTGAACGAGACGCTTCGATAGTAAAAGCGTTTCCCATCCGTGCAGGCGGGGACGGGCAGGACGAGCGGGGTGTGGTCGCGGAAGAGCCTGCCGTCGTCGAGGTTATAATAATCGTACCGCTTTTCGCCCCGCTGGAGCGAGTTGTCAAACGTCGCGTCGAGGTGGTAATACTGCCCGCCGACGCGCACGACATTCCATGTGTGGCGGTATTTGATCCCGCGCGCGGGGTCCGCCTCGCTGAGCGCGACGATGCACCACAGGCCGAGCTGGTCGCACAGCGCCTTGACGGTCTTCGCGATGCCCTCGCACACGCCGACGCCCTGCGTCATGGGGCCGAGAATTTCATGAGAATACGGCTTTTTGAGCTTGTCGTAGCGCACGTTTTCCAGAATGAAATCGTGCACGGCAAGCTCTTTTTCCGCCTCCGTCTTCCCTTCGAGCGGCTTCGTCAGCCGGGCCAGACGTGCACTGACCGCCTGCTGGTGCGTGCGAATTTTTGCTTTGTCAAACAGATACTCCGGCAGAAGCTCCATATGCGCCGCGCCGGTCATCCACCGGCAGCGGTAGCCGGTGACGTAAAAGAGCAGCGGCTCGTCGAGCTTCAGCCGCAGATACACGTCCGCAAGCTGCTTTTCATCCAGCATCGGAATGCGGATGCCGGGCGCAAGCGCGCGAAAGCCGCCCAGAAGCGCGTCATACACGCCCTGCAGCGGCCGGGAAAGCTGTCCGTAATAATATCGCATAGAACCTCAAAACTGCAGCTGCGCGGGCTGCAGATCATCCAGTCCGGACAGCGTCCGCACCGGGACTGCACCGCGCGCGATCAAAGCCTGCGCGCCCTCGGAGCCGTCGTCGCTTACAAACACCGGGCTCCAGCCGCGCCTTAAATTCTCCGTCGTCCCGTCCCACGTGCCGCCTGCTCCGGTGCGGCACTGCGCGACGAGCGTTTTTTCGCCCATGGCGTGGATAAAATGGTTCCGCGACAGCGCCCGCTGTGCGGAAAACGGCAGATCATAGCCCTGCTCGGCCAGATATAAAACGTGCGCCTGCGCCGGGCAGTCCAGAAGCCGCCCGGCCGGGAAAACCACGGCGGAGCCGCCCGCCGTCAAACAGGCCTCCTGCGCCGCGCGGTCCGCACCCATCGCTCCGCCGGAACAGAGTGCGTACCCAGAACGCGCAATGAGCCGCCCGGCGGCCTCCGCGAACGCGCGTCCGCCCTCCGTCAGCTCCCGCGAGCCGACGACAGAGATGCAGCGCGAGGCAAGCAGCGTTTCATCCCCCTTCGCGAACAGCACCGCCGGGCACCGCTGGCCGAGCGTCTGCCGCAGGCGTGCGGGGTAGCGCGGCGACAAGCGCGTGATGGGCACGATCCCGTTCCGCTCTGCCGCGCGCAGATAGCGCTCCAGCTGTGTTTCGCGCGACAACAGCCGCACGATGCGCCCGCACTGCTCCTGCGAATAGCCGAGCCGTTCCAGATCGCGCGCCGTCAGCTCCCGCAGCGGGTTTTCTCCGCCGGGGCCGAGGGCGCGCGCCCGCTTGGCAAGTTCCTGAAACTGCGCCATGGTCAGCGGCCTGTCCTCCGCCTCCGGCAGCGCGCAGCACAGAAGCAGCAGGCCGGTTTCTGCCGCCGTCAACGGAAGCGGCGGCGCGGCGGCGCCTTTTTGGGCTTCGGCGGCTCCTCCTCAACGAGGGAGCCGTCCTCCGCGAATTTCACGGGCTGTATGGCATAGTGGGAATATTTCGCGATCTCTGCCAGCTTCGCCTGCTCCGGGAACGTGCCGAGGATGGACACGGCGATGCCCTTTTTCCGGGCACGGCCCGTGCGGCCGATGCGGTGGATATAATACTCGTTCTCCTCCGGCACGTCGTAGTTGATGACGCAGTCCACATCGTCGACGTCGATGCCGCGCGAGGCGACGTCCGTCGCGATCAGGATGGGGAGCTTGCCGTCCTTGAACGTGCGCATGGTCTTCTCGCGCTTCTGCTGCGGGATATCGCCGTGGATGCAGTCGGCGTCGAGGCCCATGCGGACCAGATCGTCGCGCAGGCGCTGGCACATGACCTTCGTGTTGCAGAAGACGATGGTGCGCTCCAGCCGGAGCGTGCGGATGAGCCTGCTCGTCATCTCGATCTTCTCGAGCGGCGGGCAGGTGATGGAATACTGCGTGATGTCCGGGCGGTTGTCCGTATCGGCGGGGACGGTGATCTCCACCTCGTCGCGCTGGTACATCCACGAGACGGTCATGACCTCCTGTGAGATGGTCGCGGAGAACAGACCGAGATTGCGGCGGTTCTTGACCTTCTCGATGATCTTCGTCACGTCGTCGAAGAAGCCCATGTCGAGCATCCGGTCGGCCTCGTCCAGCACGACGGTCTGCACCTTGTCAAACGAGAGCGTATGGCGCTTATAGTGGTCCATCAGCCGTCCCGGCGTGGCCACGACGATCTGCGGATGATTCTTCAGCTGCTTGATCTGCCCCTCGATCTTCGCGCCGCCGTAGACCACGGCCACGCGGATATTCTTATAATAGGTAAGCAGCCCGCGCAGCTCGTCGCAGATCTGGATGGCAAGCTCACGCGTCGGGGCGAGGATCAGACCCTGTAAGTCCTCGCTTTCCGCATCGATATGCTCGATCATGGGGATGCCGAAGGCGAACGTCTTGCCCGTGCCGGTCGGGGCCTTGGCAATGACGTCCTTCCACTGCATGAATTCCGGGATGGCCTCGGCCTGGATGCGGGTCGGGTATCCGTAGCCCTTCTTCTCCAGCGCCTGCAAAATCTCCTCCGACAGGCCAAGGTCGGCAAAAGTCAAGTTCTGTTCCATAGAGATCGCTTCCTCATTCAATGTTCTGGCGAAAATCGCAATTTTTTTAATCATATCATATTTTCGCCGCGTTTCCAATCCCCTTCCCGGAAAAAAGAGGGCGTTTTTTCGCTTGCTTCCGTCCGGAATGCGCGGTATAATAAACCTTAAACACTTTGAAAGAGGCGGACGCTATGACAAATTTCCTGCTGAGGCGCTTTGTTCCGGATTATCAGAATACCGCCGACCCCGCCGTGCGCGAAAAATACGGCAATCTTGCCGGGATCGTGGGCATCATCTGCAATGTGCTGCTGTTCGCGGGCAAGCTTCTGGCCGGGACGCTCTGCGGCAGCGTATCCGTCACGGCGGACGCTGTTAACAACCTCTCCGACGCGTCAAGCTCTCTCGTGACGCTGCTGGGCTTTCGTCTGGCCGCACGGCCCGCCGACGAGAAGCACCCCTACGGCCACGCGCGGATGGAATACCTGTCCGGCCTTGCCGTGGCCGTGATGATCCTTGTGATCGGCGTGGAGCTGGTCAAAAGCTCGGTTCAGAAGATCCTGCACCCGGAGGCCGTGGAGTTTTCCGTCCTGACCGCCGCCGTGCTGACAGGCTCGATTCTGCTGAAGCTCTGGATGGCGCTGTTTGACCGAAAGCTCGGCAGGAAGATCAGCTCTGCCGCGCTGATCGCCGCCGCTGCCGACAGCCGCAGCGACGTGATCGCGACCGGCGCGGTGCTGCTTGCCTGCGTGATCGGGCGGCTGACGGGGCTGATGATCGACGGCTGGGCTGGGCTTCTGGTGGCGCTGTTTATTCTGTGGTCGGGCGTCGGCGTAGTGAAGGACACCGTCGACCCGCTGCTGGGCGCGAAGCCGGATGAAGCGCTTGTGCGCGCCATCGCGTATCTTATGACCTCGCACGTGAACATTCTCGGCTTCCACGATCTCATGGTGCACGATTACGGTCCTGGCCGCCGCTTTGCCAGCGTCCATGCCGAGATCGACCACCGCATCGACCCGCTTGTTGCCCATGAGATTCTGGACGAGATCGAGCGGCAGGCAAAGCGGGAGCTGCACGTTGATCTCGTCATCCACTATGACCCCATCGTCACCGATGACCCGGAGATCGCCGCCGTGCGCACGCGCGTTCTGCAGATCATGCACGGGCTTGACCCGCGCCTGTCCCTTCATGATTTCCGCATGGTCTCCGGGTCGCATCATGTGAATGTGATCTTCGACATGGTGATTCCGCCGGAGGATGCACAAACCGCCGAGCAGCTGCGTCGGCAGATCGAAGCGCAGCTGCAGGACGGAAAAAAGACGTATCATCTGATCGTCACGTTCGACACGGCGGCCTTCAACGAGCTGTCGACGGAGGCGGGAGAGCAGCAGTCCCGGTAAGCGGACGCCTTCTTGTGCCTCCCCTTCTTTACACCTACCATATATGGATTTCCTGCTTCGTTATGTTACGCGCAATGTTACAGTTAAATTACAAACCCCCCGAAATGCTTGACGAAACGGGGGCGGTGCGGTAAGATGCAGATACAAATTACACAGGGGGCTTTGCTCCGATGTGTAAAATTTAAACAGGAGGAAATCCAAATGAAGAATCTGAAAAAGGTTCTCGCGCTGGTTCTGGCCGTTGTCATGATCATGGGCACCGTCGCCGTCGCCAGCGCAAAGGACTACGCGGATATCAAGGCTGACAGCGATTACGCCGAAGCAATTGATGTCCTGTCCAACCTCAACATTCTTGATGGTTTCAAGAATGGTGAGACGTACAACTTCCAGCCGGATGGCTACTTCACCCGTGCTCAGGCAGCCAAGATCGTGGCGATCGTCCACAACGCGGCTACCAACGGCAAGATCAAGGGTCAGGATGCTATCTCCAGCCTGTACAGCAACGCACAGAACCCGTTCGTTGACTGCAACAACTCCTGGGCGCTGCCCTTCATCAACTACTGCCGCATCACTGGTCTGGCTGACGGCATGACCAAGACCACCTACGCTCCCGAGCGCAGACTGACCGGCGTGCAGTGGCTGAAGCTGATGCTCACCACCCTGAACTTCGACACCGCCAAGGAAGGCTACACCGGCACCGGCTGGGACATCAACGTCCTGAACCGCGCCAACGAGCTTGGCCTGCTTGCTGGTCTCCCCACTGGCTGGAAAGCCATCGAGAACATCAAGCGCGGCGAAGCTGCTCAGATCCTCTACAACGCGCTGACCACGAGCCTTGTCGAGTATGGCCAGAACATCATGGGCTACAATCCCACGGTTGCGGCTGGCAACTTCCTCACCAAGGCGTTCGTCGCCAACGAGTCCGTTGTGTCCACCGGTGTTCTGCTCGCCGCCAAGATGGGCGTCGGCATCACCCGTACCACTGACGCATTCCGCCGTCCGGGCTACAAGTGGAGCTATGGCACTTGGAGCAAGTTCTACATGGACGCGCCGGTCAACAGCTACACCACCGCTGTTACCATGTGCGACATCCTGAAGAACGACATGAAGGTTCCCGAGACCTCTGACAAGCCGGTTGTTCTGAATGGCTACCGCAAGGGCGCAGCGCCCACCGATGCCGGCGCTACCACGACCGGCCAGATGTTCGCCGATGCCGGCACCGCTCTGAACTACTACGCAGTCGACGGCTACAAGTATGTTGATGTCAATGACAGAATTTACATGGAGCTTCAGCATGACAAGGCCAAGGAATGCCAGACTTGGTGGGAAGCTGCATATGGCTGGAAGTCTCCGGTCTTCGGCGGCCAGGGCGATCTGACGCAGGTCTTCAAGACCGAAGACGGCTGGGTCATCACCACCATCCACACCTTCCTCGGCGAGATCACCAAGCTCAACAAGAACAACAAGTACAGCCACGCCACCGGCGAGACTGCGGAACTCAAGTTCTGGCAGGAAATGGTGAATGATGAGCCGCAGTACATTGAGAGAACGACTACGGCTATGACCACCACCGACATGAACTACACTGTCGGCACCAAGGTTCTGGTTCAGGTCTCCCTGAAGAAGAGCGAGACTGTCAACCTTGACAACTCTGACTATGTCAACGGCAATGTTGGTATTGTCGCTGTTGCTGAGGCCAAGACTGGCGCTCTGACCGGTGCTTCCGATGCAAACTATCCGGAAACTGTTTCCATCGACGGCACCAAGTATCCCACCAACTGCCGCTTCGTTCTTGGCAAGGATAAAGCCATGAACATTGCGAACAATGGCAAGGTCTTCACGTTCTACCTCGACACCTACGGCAACGTCATCGGCCGTGTTGCGAACACCGATGCCAAGAGCTATGTGGTTCTCGACCGTATCTACGGCGTCCATGAGAACGGCAAGTTCGCGCTGAAGGCCGACATGTTCGATCTGGACGGCAAGGCCATCGAGGGCGCGACTGTCGCGATCGCCGGCTCCTTCGCTTCTGCCAAGGACGGCTACGACAATGTTGGTAATTACAGCAACGACAGCTATCCGTATGACAACTTCGTTTACATGGTTGCCTCGCACAACGATTCGAAGCTGACCAACGCGCTGTACTCCTACACCAAGAACGACAAGGACGTTTACACCCTGACTTGGGTCGGTGATGCGACTACGGCTACCACAGCTGCTGCATACACCGCAGCTGATGTTGCCAATAACGTCACTTACGGCCATGCATTCGGCCGTCTGGAAGGCTCCTTCGTCCACACTGCAAAGCTGGCATTCATCAAGGTTTCTTCCCTGAATGGCGTAGCCATGATGAAGACCAACGATAAGGTATACAGCGGCAACGATCTCTCCCTGTCCGAGTCCACCAAGTTCGTGGTCAAGAGCGCTGGCGGCGCTGTCACGGCCTACACCGGCTACACCGCTCTGCCCGCACTGACTGCCTCCTACGTTGACTATCTCGATAACGACGGCGACGGCTTCGCTGACATCGTCTACATCGGCAAGGCAGTCTTCGCGGCTGACAATGTCACTGGTTGGGTTCTGAAGTGGACGCCGTTCAACTGGGCAAATGGCTATGACCTCATCACTGTCTACGTCGACGGTGAGCCTGTCACGGTCAATGTCAAGCACGAAACCATCGTGACTGGCGTTGATGCCAACGGCGTAGCGCTGCGTCCGGGCCTGTACACCTTCAAGACGCAGGTCGATGCCAATGGCGTGACCTACTCTGAGGTCTACATGATCGACCAGAACGCAAGCAACTGGATGGGCGAAGCTGTTGAGTCCTACAGCAACGATGCGACCGCGATCAAGGTCAAGGGTGCTGACGGCTACACGCAGACCATCGGCCTGACCGACGTTGTGATCTACAACGTTCTGGCTGACGGCACTGTCGTCAAGGCTGATGCTTCCTGCATCGCTGCGGGCGACTACATCATCTACTCCAAGGTTTCCAGCATGGGCAATGCTCCGTACGCGGTGATCTACGTCCTCGACAAGACCATTCCGTACTAATTTGAGATTTCCTCTCTGAAACCCCAAAGCAAAGAGGGGGCCCCGCAAGGGGCCCCCTTTTCTGCACACTTGACAAACCGCAAGAACCTGCTATAATAAAAATAACCCAAGGCTCCGCGACAAGCGGTTTTGACTCTAGCTAGGGGAAAGCATCAAGAGTAAACTCAAGAAACCGTCACTGTGCAGAGTGGCGGTTTCTGCCTTTGATGCGGATGGTGACCGTGAATCCAAAGATATGGAATGTGATCGTAATCGGCATCTTATCACCTCCTTTAACGAGGTGAGACAAAACCGCCTATCGCTGTGTTGGAGCCTCAGGGGTTCAAAAGAACCGCATATATTTTACCAGGCAAATCGAAAAATGTCAATCCATGCGACCGTTTCCGCGCCCTTGACAAACCGCAAGAACCTGCTATAATAAAAATAACCAAGGACGCCTCGACAAGCAGTTGTCCCCGGTTAAGTGCTAGTCAAAGAAAACACATATAGCGTTTCGAAACCGTCACTTGCCAGAGTGGCGGTTTCGCCCGTTAATGCGGATCGTTACGGTCAATCCAAAGATATGGAAAGTCAAAGTGATCGGCATCGGAACACCCCCTTTACAGAGGATTCCGGAGAAAAAACCGCCCGTCGCTGTTTTGGCGCCCTTGGGGTTCAAAAAGAACCTTAACTATTCTACCAGACCAGACGAAAAATGTCAATCTACGCCGTTTGTGCCCGCTTGACAAATCAAAAGTGTCTGGTATAATAAAAGTAACCAAGGACGCCTCGACAAGCGGTTGTCCCCGGTTAGTTTATGAAGTCAAGAAAATGTTCTTGAAACCGTCACTTTGCCGAGTGGCGGTTTCGCCCGTTAATGCGGATCGTAATAGTCAATCCAAAGATATGGAAAGTCAAAGTGATCGGCATCGGAACACCCCCTTTACAGAGGATTCCGGAGAAAAAACCGCCCGTCGCTGTTTTGGCGCCCTTGGGGTTCAAAAAGAACCATACCTATTTTACCAGACCGGTCGAAAAATGTCAATCAATGGCGTATGCTGTGCCATTGGCAAAAGAAAAGCATGGCATTCTATACAACAGGAGGGCGCTGCCGGTAAACGGTCAGCGCCCTCTGGCGATTTTGCGGTGTGCCGCAGGGACTGCGTGTGTTTGTTCCGCTTTTGTCTTACAGGAAGTTCCGCACATCGAATACCTGCGGCGGGAGAACGTCGGAAAGCTCCACAAGCTCCGGGACGAAGCCGCCGCTGCGGTCGACCGAGATACGCGGCGATTTGAGCAGCGTCCGGTCTGTCGGCTCTCCGGCCGGCAGCGTCAGCAGCGCGTCCGTGCCGCCGCCCCGCTGCGACTGCAGCAGGATCGAGCCGCCGTGCGCCTGCATGATCGCCTGCACGACAGGCAGGCTGAAGCCCGCGCCGAAGCGCGAATCCTCCGGTATCTCCGGCCTTGCGTAGCGGTGGAACGCGCTGCATAGGATCTCCGCGTCCATGCCCTCGCCGCTGTCGGACAGACGGATCACGGCGCGTCTGCCGTGCCGCGTGAGCGTCAGATGCAGCGTGCCTCCCGGCGCAGAGAACTTGACTGCGTTGGACAGCAGCGCCAGCAGCGCACGGCGCACCTGTCGGCGGTCGATCCAGACGAAAATGGGAGCCTGCGGCAGATCAACCTCCAACGCCAGCCCCATTTGCCGGCACAGCTCGTCCGCGCGCTGGGCCAGACCGTCCAGAAAATCGGTCAGGTCGGTCTTTTCCAGAGACAGCGGCAGCCGCCCGTGCTGCACATAGCTCAGATCGGTCAGATTCTCCGATGCCCGCAGCAGCTGATAGCAGGCGCGGTTGAGCACGGCCAGATTCTGCTGCACAGCCGGATCCTCTGCTTCGGAAAGAAGCGGGAAAAGCGTTCCGGATACGGACAGCAGCGTCGTCAGCGGCGTGGAGATCGACTGCGCGGCGCGGCAGAACGCGGCAAGTTCGTCGCGCGTATCCTGCGGCGGCAGGAACAGCAGCAGCGCATCGTCCAGCGGCTGCGTATTGGCGCTGACGCAGACGCCGCCGGCCATCACGGGCAGCACGGCCGGGCGTGCGTACAGCATTTCCGGCAGTGCCGCGTCCTGCGGTAAATAGGCGCGGAGCGCCGTTCCCACAGCAAAAAGCTCCTGCGCGTGGCAGTTCAGCTCCGCGACGGCGCCGTCCCGCACAAGGATGACCGGCTGCGCTGCTCCATCGTAAAGTGTGTGAAATTGTTCAGACGAAAGCGTCATAGCGCGATCCTCCCTGCGTGTAGCATATGCAGGTTTCGGGAAACAATCAGTCTCAGGAAGTTCCTGTTTCCCCATCATAGCGGATTCCGTCAGAAAAAGCAAGCAGAAACGAAAAAACATGATTTTTCCGCTGAATGGATGAAGCCTTTAACACAGCCGCGTCCAATAGCGGCGAGAAGCAGAATTTTTCGCTGGATCCGTGACTTTTTGCGGGGCAGCACGAATTTCGAATGCAAGGCGTTTTTACCGCAATCATTCAAGGGCAGCTGCTATCAAATTTGGTGTATCGTAACAGGCGGCGCGTACCAAAGCGCCCGTGAGGTGACTTGGTGTGTTCGTAACGACTATAAAACAGGTTCCTGCCTGAACTGTACCCGCAGGACGCACCAAACGCGTCCCAGCGCCCCTTTTCTCCCCCATCTTTTCCGGCAAGGCGGAAAAGATGGGGCCGCCGGAGGCGCGTCGGAAACGCTTTGCTGGTTTGCGGCTTGAGTTTGGCCTCGACGGATACATAAAACAGCCCCATTCCGGTCGAATGGGGCTGTTCATGCACATATGGGTGGGGGAAGTTATTCTGCGGAAATGAGGTAATAATAGATCGGCTGGCCGCCGGAGACGAGGTTGACCTCCGCGTCGGGGGCGTGCTGCCGGAACAGTTCCAGCGCTGCTTCCGCGTCGGGTTCCTGAATGTCCGCGCCATAGAAGATGTTGATGAATTCCTTGCCGGCCTCCGCAGCCTTGTCCGCAAGAGAGGCGAGAAGCGTGGTGATCTCGCGCGTCGTACCGGCCAGCGCACCGTCGCACAATCCGAGATAGTCGCCCGCGTGGATATCGAAGCCGTCAAAGTCCGAATCGCGCGCGGCATAGGTGATCTGCATGGTCATGACGCCGGAGAGGCAGTCGGTCATGGCCGCTTCGTTTTCCTCCGGATCCATCGACGCGTCGAACGCGAGCATGGCGCTGATGCCCTGCGGGACGGTCTTGGTCGGGATAACCACGACTTCGCGCGAAGCCAGTTCCGCCGCCGCCTGCGCAGCCATGATGATGTTCTTGTTGTTGGGCAGGACGAAGACGATCTCCGCAGGCGTCTTTTCGATCGCGTGCAGAATATCCTCCGTCGAGGGGTTCATGGTCTGGCCGCCCTCAATGATCTCGTCGACGCCGAGATCGCGGAACACGCCTGCCAGACCCGCACCCGCGCACACGGCGACGCTGCCGTAGCGCTTTTCAGGCTCCGCCGGAGCTTCCTGTTTCGCGGGCTGGTTTTCCAGCTCCTTTTCCACGGCCTCCAGATCGTCGGTCGACCGGGCCTTGCGGCCTGCCGTCAGATCGTCGTGCTGCAGGCGCATATTCTCGATCTTCGCAAGCTCCAGCGTGCCGTACTTCTGGGCCTCGCTCAGCGCGTCGCCCGGAATGTTCGTATGTACGTGGACCTTGAACGCCTCGTCGTCCTCGCCGATGACGAGACTGTCGCCGATGCTGCCGAGATATTCGCGCAGCGGGTCGAGCGAGGTGATATCCTCGCGCTTGCGCACGATGAAGACCGTGTCGAAGGCGAAGGAGATATCCTCGGAGTCGAAAATGCCGAAATCGGCCTCTTCGTTTACCGCACCGGTATCCTCGCAGACGATGTCGTTGCCGCGCAGGCTTTCGAGCATCCCGCGCAGAATGAGGCAGAAGCCCATGCCGCCCGCGTCGACGACGCCGGCCTTTTTGAGAACCGGATTCTGGTTGACGGTGTTGTCCAGCGCGGCGTGCGCCGTGTCGAGGCAGTGCTGCAGCACATACTCGATCTCGTTGTTTTCCGCGGCCAGATCGCGCGCGGCGTCTGCCGTGAGGCGGGAGACGGTCAGGATCGTGCCCTCGGCGGGCTTCATGACCGCCTTATACGCGGCCTCCACGCCCGCAGTGAGTGCGGCGGCAAAATCCTTGCCGTCGGCCTCGAGCTTGCCCTTGAGAGACTTGGAAAAGCCGCGGAACAGCAGGGACAGGATCACGCCCGAGTTACCCCTTGCGCCGCGCAGGAGCGCGGAGGCCGTCTTGTCGGCGGCCTTGGTGAGTGTAATGCCGTCCGCCTTGCGCAGCTCTGTGCTGGCGGCAGAGAGCGTCATGCTCATATTCGTGCCGGTGTCTCCGTCCGGGACGGGGAAGACGTTCAGCTCGTTGACCTTCTGCTTGTTCAGGTCGATCTCGGCAGCGGCGGAGAGCATCATCCGGCTGAACGCCGCGCCGTCAATGGTTTTGATCATGGTTTACCTCCGTGAGCGCCCTTGTATGCGCGCGTGAATTGAAATCGATATCAGTCGACGGAAATGGAGTCGACGAATACGTTCACGGCACGCACCTCGGTGCCCGTGGACTTGGTGACGAAATAGCGGACCTCGCTGATGATGGAGGACGCGATTGCGCTGAGATTGACGCTTTTGTCGACCATGATGTGCAGGTCGATGGATATGGAATTATCGGGGCTGAACGTGACCTTGACACCCTTGCCCATTGCCTCCTTGCGCAGCAGATGGACCAGCCCGTCCGTCATGGATCGCACGGCCATGCCCTTGACGCCAAAGCAGTTGGTCGCCGCAAAGCCCGCGATGTTGGTATAGACAGCGCTGTCGACCGTGATCTGGCCGGCGTCTGTATTCATACGGATCATCAAGATTCCTCCTTCTGGGATATTCAATTCATTCTAACCGATTTGCCGGGAAAGTACAAGTGAAAAAACGGGTTTCAGCCTTTTTCATAACCGGTCACGCCGGTATTCTGCATCCATTGGAGCTTTTCACCCATCAGATACGTCAGCGTCTCAAGCTCCGGCCGCTCTGAGCTGCTCAGATACTTGCGCAGGTCATACAGATCGTTGTACGTCAGGTACGGATAATCGCCCTCGACATACGTGCCGTCGGGCTTGATGCTGTAATAGAGATTGTGGTTCGGCATGACCCAGCCGGAGCCGGTGTCCACAATGGCCAGCAGCATCCGGTCGGCCAGCGTGCGCAGATCCTTCCGGTTCAGCAGATCTGCCGCGTGGTACAGCGCCAGACACTCCGATGCCTGATGGTTGAGCGAGGTATGCGGGGCGGTAATTTCGTCCGGGTGCCAGTAGTCGGGGATCAGCCAGCCGCCGGTTTCCGTGGGGATGTGGCTCGTGTCGGCAACCTGAGCGAAGAAGGCAAGATAGCGGTTCATCGTCTCCTCGAACATCCCCTTGCCGAGCCTGCGGGTGGCCGAGATGTAAAGCTCAAGCAGGTCGGTATTGAACCGGGTGTCATAAAAGCCCGGCCCGATGCCGTAATCGCCCTGGAGCCATTCGCTGCCGGGCGTGGTGGGCACATAGCCATACTGGTTCTGCCGCTGCGACATGGTATCGAGCGAGAGGATGACGAGCGCGGGCGCTGCCTTGCAGCGCGGCATCAGGCCAAGATAGCCCCGGATGCAGTAGCTTGCGGCGCAGCAGTAATAATAATTCGTGCCGGACGGGATATAGTTGGAGGGCGATTTGCGGAAATAGCCGTCGAAGCACCAGTGCGAATCGCCGTTTTTCACATACGTGACCCACGCCTTTGCGCAGTTGTCCACGCTCCAGTCCAGCCCGAACGGAGCCGTCAGGACAAGTGCGTCCGTTACGCAGTCGGGCGCAAGGCCGTAGCCGTCCATCGTGATGCGGACGCCGCCGTCACGCAGCTTCGTGGTGCGCAGAATGCCGTCCTGCTCCGGAAAATACTCCCGTGAGCCGTTTTCGCGCAGGGCAAACGTGCGCGGCAGCGCAAGAAAATACGTCTGCCCGGAGGCCAGCTCCACGACGACGACCGGCGAGGCATACAGCCCGTCCCCCAGCGCCTGCGAGCGCCAGTCTCCGGCGCTCTTGTCATAATACCAGACCGTGCCTGCCTCCGTGACGGTCTGGTCAAAAAAGCGGATATAGCTGCCCCTGCCCGCGGCGCGAAGACCGGCCGCGCTGACGCCGTCGGAGACGGCGTATTCCCGGCTCTCGATCTGATACTGCCCGTACTGGGTGGTTTCAATATAGACCTCGGCGGTATACTTTGTGGAGGTCAGCACCCGATCCGGCGTGCGGCCCGCTGGCTCGTCCGGTTCGTCCGGAGCCTCTTCCTCCGGAAGCTCTGCCGGAGCTGCTGCTTCGGATTCTGCTGCCGGCGAGGGTTCTGCCTGCGGCTTGCCGCAGGCGCACAGCTGCGCCAGCACCAGAATCAAAATCAGGATCAGCGTGAGTTTCTTTTGCATGGATACCTCCGAGGAAGGGTTTGGGCAGAACAATGGCAGCCATTTTTACAAAGCAGTCCGGGATATGCGCAGTCTCTGTAGGGGCCGATGCCCACATCGGCCCGCTGGGAAGTTACGAATTCGCCGAAGATTCCCGTAAAATCGGTACATCCTGCGGGTGGACAAGAGGCGTCTGCCCCTACAGGGGGAGAGCGAGGGTCGTTGTAGGGGCCGACGACTCTGTCGGCCCATTGGGAAGTCGCGAATTTGCCGGAGTTTTTCATAAAAAACGGTGCGACCTGCTGGGCCGATGTGTACCGGCAAGCGGCAGACCCACATCCGTAACGCTCCTTCGTCGAGAACGGCTGTGACCGGCATCGGCCCCTACAGCTGGCGCGGGAGCGCCCGGGGCTCCCGCGCCAGTGCGAAAATCAGATCATGCTCGGCTGCCAGCAGTCGGGGGTCTCGAGGCCCATCATGGTCACGATGGTCGGCGCGACGTTGGCAAGGCCGTAATGGCCGTCCTTGATCTCATACTTGTTGTCGGGATCGTAGATGATGAAGGGAACAGGGTTCAGGGAGTGCGCGGTGCGCACGCTGGTCTTGCCCTTCTTCGTTTCGAGCATCTGATCGGCGTTGCCGTGGTCAGCGGTGACAAGCAGCGTATAGCCATACTTGTCGGCGGCTTCCTTCACGCGGGCCAGACCTGCGTCGACGGCCTCCATCGCGGTAATGACGGCGCTCAGAACGCCGGTGTGGCCGACCATGTCGCCGTTCGGATAGTTGCAGCGCAGGAACTGGTACTTATGCGAGGCCATGGCCTCGACCAGAAGATCGGTGATCTCCACGGACTTCATCGCGGGCGCCTGCTCGAACGGAATGACGTCGGACGGAACCTCGGCATAGTCCTCAAGGCTCTCGTCGACCTTGCCAGAGCGGTTGCCGTTCCAGAAGTAGGTGACGTGGCCGTATTTCTGCGTCTCGGACACGGCGTATTCATGGACGCCCGCCTTGCACAGAACCTCGGTCAGCGTGTTGCGGATGACGGGCGGCTCGACCAGATAGTGCATCGGGATCTTGAGATCGCCGTCGTATTCCAGCATACCCGCGAACTTCACGCTAGTATAGTCACCGCGGTCAAACTTGTCAAAGTCCTTGCGGTCAAAGGCGAGGGAGATCTCCTGCGCGCGGTCGCCGCGGAAGTTGAAGAGGATGACGCTGTCGCCGTTTTCGATCTTCGCGACGGGCTTGCCGTCATGCGCAACGACGAACGGCAGCAGATCCTGATCGATCATGCCGGGATTCTCGGCGCGGTACGTTTCAATGGCTTCCCGCGCGGAGGCGAACTGACGGCCCTCAGCCTGCACATGCGTGCGCCAGCCCTTTTCGACCATCGGCCAGTTGGCCTCGTAGCGGTCCATGGTAATGACCATGCGTCCGCCGCCGGAGGCGATCTTGTATTCATGCTCCGCGTCGTTCAGCTCCGCCAGAACGGTCTCCAGCTGGTCGACATAGTCCAGCGCGCTCGTCGCGGGGACGTCGCGGCCGTCGAGCAGAATGTGGCAGTAGACCCTCTTGAGGCCCATCTCGCGCGCTTTTTTCAGCATCGCGATCAGGTGCGAGATATTGGAATGGACGTTGCCGTCGGACAGCAGGCCGATGAAGTGCAGCGCCTTGCCGTTCTGCAGGCAGTTGTCCGTCAGGTCGACCCACGTCTTGGACTGGTACAGGGAGCCGGTCTCAATGGACTCCTGCACGAGCTTTGCGCCCTGCGAATAGATCTGGCCGCAGCCGAGGGCGTTGTGGCCGACCTCGGAGTTGCCCATGTCGTCGTCCGTGGGCAGGCCGACGGCGGTGCCGTGGGCCTTGAGCCACGTCATGGGGCAGGTGGCCATCAGCTTGTCGAGCGTCGGGGTGTTGGCCTGCTTGACCGCGTCGCCGGGGCCGCCGTCGCCGCGTCCAACGCCGTCCATGATCACAAGTACGATCGGTTTTTTCATTGGTATTCCCTCCTGAGTAGGATATTCTCGAATTTCACTATATTTTACTACAATTTCCCCGCAGATACAACTTAATTTTCTTTGAACAATCGCAGCGCGTGGGAATTAGCCAGCGCGTAAACACGTGCGAAATCCACGTGCGGGTTATAGATGGCCTCCAGCTCGTCGTGCAGGGCCTTCGCCTGCGCGAGAAGGGCGGTCACGTCCGACAGATCGGGCAGCGGAGCATCCGGCCCCCGGTAATAGCGCTTCTCGTTCGGCAGATACACGGCCTCTGTCTCGTCCGGGAACAGAGGGTTCTGATATAGAACCGCAGTTTCCCGCGCGCGAAGCGCCTCCAGCTCCTCCCCGGACACCAGCTGCACCGCGCCTGCGGGCGGTTCGGCGGAGACAAGGCCCCGGCAGGTGACGGCCCGCAGGAAGCGCCTGCTTCGCTCCTCCTGCGCCGGAAGCGGGCAGGAGGGGCGCGCATGGATCACAAGACGCGCATGCGCCTCGCGGTAGAGCGCGCGGTAGCGCGTCTGCAGAAGCTCGATGGCGCGGCGCTCTTTCTGCAGCGCAATGCGGTCATAAAACTGCCCCAGATCGAGATACAGTCCCGCCGCGCCCGGCGTGACGGCCTCGAGCACGTGCGGAGCCGTGCCGTCGGCGTAGCCGGTGTGCAGGGCCGGGAGATACACGCCGTCCACCGAATCCGGGTCGCCGGAGCACAGGACGTATTCGACATCCAGTCCGGCGTTCTCCGCCGCTTTGCCGATGGTCTTCATAAAGCTCGATTTGCCGCACCCCGGCCCGCCCTTGATCACCCACAGAAAATCCTCCGGCCCCCGGCAGAACTGTCCGTAAAACGAGACAAAGCCGGAGGCCGTATTGCCGCCCAGAAAATACCGTGTCACCGCCATGAAATGCCCCTCCTGTATAGCAAGAATACAGGTAGTGTATGCAGCCGCGCGGCGGGATGTGCGTGCATTTCGGCGCGCTGCGAAATTCGCGGCGCGCCAGTTGTAGGGGCCGATGCCCATCTTCGGCGCTAAGAGCCGCGCAAAGCGCGGTTGCGCCTCGAAACTAGCCTGCGGGCATCGCATCGGACCGGCAGAGTGCACTGTTTTTACGGAAATCTTCGACAAATCCGCAGCTTCCCAGTGGGCCGACAGAGTCGTCGGCCCCTACAACGGCACTCGCTCTTCCCTGTAGGGGCGGACGACTCTGTCCGCCCGCAGAATATATCGATTTTACGGAAATATCCGGAAAATTCGCAACTTCCCAACGGGCCGATGTGTACCGGCAAGCGGCAGACCCACATCCGTAACGCTCCTTCGTCGCGAACGGCTGTGACCGGCATCGGCCCCTACAGGCAAACGGGAAAATACGGTGCGAATTTGCCGAAAGCTTTGTACTGTACATCGTATCAGAAAAACACCGTCCACGGGAACCTGGCCGGGGGCTGTGCCTCAAAAGCCGCTTCGCCTTTCCCGTCCGGGAAGGACAGCCGGTACGACCAGAGCGCGCAGGTGCAGCGATTGTCGCGGCTGCCGTATTTTCCGTCGCCCAGCAGCGGCAGGCCGCGCGAGGCAAACTGGACGCGGATCTGGTGCGTGCGCCCCGTTTCGAGCCGGATGCGCGCAAGGCTCAGCCCGTCCTGTTCGGCAAGGATTTCATAGTGCAGTCGCGCCTGCTTCACGCCGCCGCGCTGCCGCCTGACCACGTAGGTCTTGTTTTTCGCCCGGTCGTGGAACAGCAGATCTTCCAGTGTCCCGGCCCTCTCTGCCGGACAGCCGGTCAGGACGGCCAGATACGTCTTCTGCATCTGTCCCTGTCCCATCGCCTGCGTCAGCCGTGCGGCCTCCTGCGCCGTCTTTGCGAAGACCATCACGCCGCCGACCGTCTGGTCGAGCCGGTGGACGGGGAAAATGTCACAGCCCAGCTGCTCGGAGAGCAGCTGCGGCATCGCCTCCGCCTGCGTGCCCTGTGCGGCTGTGCCGACGGGCTTGACGCAGACGAGATAGCGCGCTGTTTCCTTCAGAATTTCAATCATATGCTTCGCCTCTCTTTTGGGGCTATTCTACCAGAAAAATACGCACTGCGCAACGGCTTGCAATCCGCGGAAACTCCCGGTATAATACACATGAATATAAGAAACGGAGCAAATATCATGACAACAGAGCAATACCGGAAGCGGTCAGGCTTTTCGATCTTCCTGTCCTTCTTCAAGCCCCACCGGGGGCTGTTTTTTCTCGACATGGCCTGCGCGCTGGTCGTGTCGATGATCGATCTGGCGTACCCCATCATCTCGCGCTACGCCATGCGCACGCTGCTGCCGCAGAGCGCGTACCGCACGTTCTTTACGATCATGCTGATCGTGCTGGCGGCCTATGCGCTGCGGTCGGTGCTGTATTTCATCATCACCTACTGGGGCCACACCTTTGGCATCCGCGTGGAGGCCGATATCCGCGCGGCCCTGTTCGGCCATATGCAGGAGCTGGGGTTTGAGTTCTTCGACCGCAACCGCACCGGCCAGCTGATGAGCCGCATGACGACCGACCTCTTTGAGATCACCGAGCTTGCCCACCACGGGCCGGAGGATCTGTTCATCTCGCTTGTGACCATCGTTGGCGCGCTGACTGTCATGGCGACGATCGAATGGCGGCTGGCGCTGGTCGTGGCGGTCATGATCCCGGTGTTTATCGCGATCATCGTCTCGCGCCGCAAGGCGATGCGCGAGGCCTCCCGCCGCGTGAAGAAAAAGACCGGCGCGATCAACGCCGACATCGAATCTGCCCTCTCCGGCATCCGCACGGCCAAGGCATTCGCCAACGAGCACGTCGAGGAAGAAAAATTCGACCGCTCGAACGACATTTACAAGACCTCCAAGAAGATGTTCCATCGGGAAATGGGCATTTTCATGGCCGTGATGGAGTTTTTCACAAGCTCCCTGTCCGTGGCCGTCGTGACTGTGGGCGGCCTGCTCATTATGAAGGGGCAGATGGATACGGTCGATCTTCTGACGTTCACGCTCTATATCGCGTCCTTTGTCAACCCCATCCGGAAGCTTGCGAACTTTACGGAGCTGTTTTCCAACGGCACGGCGGGCTTTGAGCGCTTTTTGGAGATCATGCGCACCGCGCCGGAGCTGCACGACGCGCCGGACGCGCTTGAGCTGACGCACGTGCGCGGCGAAATTGGAGTCGAGAACGTGAGCTTTTCCTATGAGGACGACCCGGAGGTCCTGCATGACGTGTCCCTGCACGTCCCGGCGGGCAAGACCGTCGCCATCGTCGGTCCCTCCGGCGGCGGCAAGAGCACGCTCTGCCAGCTCATTCCACGCTTTTACGACGTGACCGGCGGCTCGATCACCGTCGACGGCCATGACGTGCGCAGCGTCACGCAGGAGTCCCTGCGCCGCTCCATCGGCATCGTGCAGCAGGATGTGTTTCTGTTCGCCGATTCCATTCTGGAAAACATCCGCTACGGTAAGCCCGGCGCGACGATGGAGGAGATCGTGGAGGCGGCGAAGCGCGCGGAAATATACGATGATATCATGGCCATGCCCGACGGCTTCGACACCTACGTCGGCGAACGCGGCACGCTCCTGTCCGGCGGACAGAAGCAGCGCATTTCCATCGCGCGCATTTTCCTCAAAAATCCGCCCATCCTCATCCTTGACGAGGCGACGAGCGCCCTTGACACGCTGACCGAGGCGAAGATCCAGCACGCGTTTGACGAGCTGGCAAAGAACCGCACCACGCTCATCATCGCACACCGCCTGTCCACCATCCGCGCCGCAGGCGAGATCGTCGTCATTGCCGACGGCCGCATCGCCGAACGCGGCACGAACGAGGAGCTTCTCAAAAAAGACGGCATCTACGCCAGCCTCTGCCGCACGCAAAACCTGCTGGCATAAAACTTCATGCGTGAGCACTGCACCACGAAAATGCGCAAATGCCGGTGCATGAAGTTTTTGTGCATCATTTCCGGTTGCCCCGCAGGGGCGAGGAAATGGCACGTTTCTATAGCAAAAGCGCCCAGCCGCTTGCAGCGGCTGGGCTGTCTGTTTACTGCTCCATCAGGCCCACGCAGTCGTAATACGGTCTGGAGGCGATGAGGGCTTTGTTTTCCTTGAAGACATTGTGCATGAGCGTAATGACGGCGTAATCGCACTGCGCCATGGCTTCGGCAAGGGAATAATTGTGATACCCCGCTACGTCGCCCTGAATGTACGGCTCGCAGGCAAGGACTTCGTATCCACGCGCTTTGAGGATGTTCGCAAACAGGACGGACGGGCTTTCGCGCGTATCGTCAATGTTGGCTTTGAAACTCATGCCGAGCACGGCGATCTTCGCGCCGGGCTTCACATCGCGCGCAATGCGGTCTGCCGTCCACGCCGGCTTGCCGTCGTTGACAAGACGGGCCTCGTAGATGAGCGGCGTGATATCCTCGAACTTTTCATGGATGAACCACGGGTCGACCGCGATGCAGTGTCCGCCGACACCGACGCCGGGGGTATGCACGTTCACTCTGGGGTGGCAGTTGGCAAGCTCGATGAGCTTGAAGACGTCGATGCCCAGCCGGTCGCAGACCTTGCTCAGCTCATTTGCATAGGCGATGTTGATGTCGCGGAACGTGTTTTCCGTCAGCTTGCACATCTCGGCGGTCAGATCGTCCGTCAGGCGGATCGTGCCGCCGGTGACGACCTTTTCATAGATTTCCTTGGCGAATTGCGCCGATTCCGGACGGTTCGAGCCGATGATGCGATCGTTCTCGCGCAGCTCGATGAGCATCCGGCCGGGGATGATGCGCTCCGGGCAGTGCGCCGTCATGAACTGCTCCGGTGCAAGGCCGGACGTTTCCGAGACGATCTTCTCCACCATGCGCGTGGAATAGGGAGGCGAGGTGGATTCGAGCACGCAGAGGTTCCCCGCGCGCAGGACGGAACCGACCTCCTTCGCGGCGGATTCGACGAAGCGCATATCGGACACGCGCTTGTGCTCCTCCGTCTCGCGGTAGGGCGTCTGGACGCAGATGATAAAGACGTCGGCAGGTTCCGGCTTCGTCGTAAAGTGCAGGCGGCCGGTCGCCATGGCCTTCGTCATGGCGTCCTGCAGGCCGGGTTCTACGATATGGATATGGCCCGCGTTCAGCGTGTCCACGACGGTATCCTTTACGTCGAAGCCGCAGACCTCATAGCCCGCCAGCGTAAATGTGATGGCGGTGGGGAGGCCGATATAGCCGCAGCCCATGATCTCGATTTTTTTCATGCTATTTCGCTCCTTTGTATGCAAACATACAAGGATACTATATCCTATTTTTTACGCTTTTGCAAGCAGAGTCTGCACCATATCCGTCTTTTCCCACGGCAGATCCAGCTCCGCGCGGCCAAAGTGGCCGTAACCGGCGGTCTGACGGTAGATCGGGCGGCGCAGGTCAAGCGTTTTGATGATGGCCGCCGGGCGCAGGTCGAAGCATTCGCGCACGAGCTGGGCCAGCTTATCATCCGCGATCTTGCCGGTTCCATATGTCTCGACGAGAACGGAAACAGGGTGCGCCACGCCGATGGCGTAGGCCAGCTGCAGCTGGCAGGCGTCTGCCAAACCGGCTGCGACCAGATTTTTTGCGATATAGCGTGCCATGTATGCGCCGCTGCGGTCGACCTTCGTGGGGTCCTTGCCGGAGAACGCGCCGCCGCCGTGGGCCGCGTAGCCGCCGTAGGTATCGACGATGATCTTGCGGCCCGTGAGGCCCGAATCGCCGGCAGGCCCGCCGATGACGAAGCGGCCCGTCGGGTTCACGTAGTATTTTGTGTTCTCGTCCAGCAGGCGCGACGGCAGGTTCGGCTCGATGACCGTCTCAATAACGGCCTTGCGCAGATCGTCGATGGCGATGGAGTCTGCGTGCTGAGTGGAAACAACGACAGTATCGATGCGGGCGGGCATCCCGTCGGGGCCGTATTCCACGGAGACCTGGCTCTTGCCGTCCGGGCGGAGCCAGGGCAGAAGACCCGATTCACGCGCGTGCGTCAGCGCCTTGGTGAGATTGTGCGCGTAGGCGATGGGAGCGGGCATCAATTCCTTTGTCTGTGTGCAGGCGAAGCCGAACATCATGCCCTGATCGCCTGCGCCGGTCGTGCCGTCGTCATAGGCGTTGTCGACGCCCATGGCGATGTCCGGGGACTGCCGCCCCATGGCGACCATGACGTTGCAGCTGTGGCCGTCAAAGCCCATCTCGGGGCGGTCATAGCCCGCGTCGCAGATGGCCTTGCGGGCGATCTGGGCGATATCGATGCGGGCGGACGTGGTGATCTCGCCCATGACGAGCACCATGCCGGTCGTCGCCGCCGTCTCGCAGGCGACGCGGCCCATGGGGTCCTGCTCGAGCACCGCGTCGAGTACGCTGTCGGAGACAAGGTCGCACAGCTTGTCGGGATGGCCCTGTGTAACGGACTCTGAAGTAAAGATTTTTCTGTTGTTCATATCTGATTCCTTTCCGGGCATAAAAAAGCGCCCTGCCCGAGGGGCAGAACGATATACGGTTCTCTCCCTCATCTTTCGATTCCTTCGCCGGATTTGGCACCTTGCATCCGCAGGTTGCCGGGTTTCATTGGGCCGTTCCCTCCACCACTCTTGATAAGGCTGTTCAGTTGTACCCTGATTATACAAAACCCGCCGGAAAAGTCAAGAGAAAAGTTTTGATTTCGGCAAAATTCCCGGTTTATCTCAGCGAGAACCCGCCCATACTCCATGCAGAACAGAATGTTTACATTTGCAGGGTAGATTTTTCCGCCCGGAGCCGGTATGATGAAACCTGAACATCAGGAGGGTGAACACTATGAAGGATCTTCGCAGACGGTTTGAACGCTTCTGCCTCAAAAACCGGGGCAAGGGCATTCCGAATCTCATGCTCGTCATTGCCATTGGAAATCTGGCGGTCTTTGCGCTCTCGTACATCGACCCCAGCAATATCGTCTACAGCTATCTCTGCTTCAGCCGCTCCGCCATTCTGCGCGGACAGGTCTGGCGGCTGTTTTCGTACATCTTTACGTACCTGAACGACGTGCGGGGCGCGGGACTGCTGTTGGCTGCCGTTTCGCTGTTCTGCTATTATCAGTTCGGAAAGATCCTGGAGAGCTACTGGGGCACGTTCCGCTTCAATCTCTATTATCTGACCGGACTTGTACTGACCGATCTGGCCGCAATGCTGCTCGGCGCCGGAGCGGACGCGTCCGCGCTGAACCTCAGCCTGTTTCTCGCCGTCGCGACCATCGCGCCGGAGGCGAAGGTGCTGCTGTTCTTCTTCATCCCCATCAAGATGAAATACATGGCGTGGGTCTATCTCGGCTTCACGGTGCTGAACGTGTTCTCGTCCTTGCAGCTGGCCTCGTTCCTCTCGTTCTACTGGCTGCTGCCCGTCGTGCCGCTTTTGAACTACTTCCTCTTCTTCGGCAGCGACGTCAAAAACATCCTGCCCGACGCACTGCGCTACCGGCAGCGGAAGAATTACCGCACGACCACGACAAATGCCCGCCCGAACCCCAATTGGGCAGGCTCCTACCGCTCCAAATCCGGCGAGAAGCCCTACCGGCATAAATGCACGGTCTGCGGCCGGACGGATACGGACTATCCGAACCTCGAATTCCGCTACTGCTCGAAGTGCAATGGCTATTACTGCTACTGCATCGATCACATCAACAATCATGTCCACATCACCACGCCCCCGGAAGGCGCGGAAAAAGAAAAATAAAACGGAGGGACTGTCATGAACGAAGTATTGCACTGCCTGCTGACCCGCAGAAGCGTCAAGAAGTATCTTTCGCAGCCGGTCGAGAAGGAAAAGCTGGACGCCGTTCTGGAGGCCGGAACGTATGCCGCCTGCGGCATGGGCCGTCAGGCCGGGAAGATCGTCGTGCTGCAAAACCCGGACGATATCGCGCAGCTGGAAAAAATGAACGCGTCGATCCTCGGAAACCCGGCCGCGCACCCGTTCTACGGCGCGCCGGTCGTGTGCGTCGTGTTCGCGGACACGAACGTCAACACCTGGGTCGAGGACGGCAGCCTTGTCATCGGCAATATGATGGCCGCCGCGCACAGCCTCGGCCTCGGCAGCTGCTGGATCCACCGGGCCCGGCAGGAGTTTGAAAGCGCGGAGGGCAAGGCGCTGATGAAAAAATGGGGCGTGAGCGAGAATTACGCCGGCATCGGCCACTGCATCCTCGGCTACGCCGCGCAGGAGCCCGCCCCCGCAAAGCCCAGAAAGGCCGATTTCATTGTACGCGTTGATCGTAACCGATGATCCAATCGCCTGCGGTTACCAGCGGATCTTTTACCGCAGCTGTGCAGTTTGAAAAGCTTGAAATACACAAAGTATTCCTGCGCTTTCAAACTTTCATCTGCGGCAAAATCTCTCGCTGGTAACTCTTGTCGATTAAATTATCGGTTACTAAACCCCTTGCAAAATCGAAAAAACAGGCTTATACTGAAGAAAAAACAGGAGGGCACTGATATGAAATCCATCAAAAGCATCCTGAAGATCGCGGGCGCGGTCATGGCCGTGATCGGCACCGTGCTTGTCGTCGTCGGCTTCCTCGACGAGATCTGCGCAGGCGTCAAAAAGCTTGCCGCCTGCCGCGCACGCCGCGAGGAAATGAAGGATTACGCAGACTGACAGATCGAGCGAACGCCCCGAAGCAGCCGCTTTGGGGCGTTTCAGCGTGTCGAAAAAGTCTTTTCGCCCCGCTGAGGCAGTTTTTCGAACTTTAAAAAAGTTCGAAAAACAGGTTGATTGAACGCGAAGGGGGCTCTTTGCCCCCTTCACTCTTCCCCTGCTGCTCTGTCGTCCGACTGCGCCTCATGGTTTTTTGACAGTATCAACGCCCCGAAGCAGCCGCTTCGGGGCGTTTTCTATGTGCCAAAGTTCCGGGGTTGCCCGGTCACAGCAGAAACAGCGCTTCGCGCACGACCTCGCCGACTGTGGGGTGGGGGAAGACGATCTTGTCCAGATGCTGCACGGGGAGCTTGGAATGCACCATCATGGCCGCGCCGTAGATGATCTCCGAGACATAGGAGCCGACCATATGGACGCCCACGACGCAGCGGTTTTTCCGGTCATAGAGCAGCTTGCAGAAGCCGGTTCCCTTCGGATTTTCTGCAAGATACCGGCCCGAGAGCGCCATCGGCGCCTTGACCACCTGCACGTCCAGTCCCTTTTCCCTTGCGCTCTGCTCCGTTTCGCCGACGCAGGCGACCTCCGGCGTGGTGTAGATCACGGAGGGGATGATGGAATAGTCGATCGCGTCCTTTTTGCCGAGCATATCGTTGACCGCGACCTCTGCCTCGCGATAGGCCGTGTGGGCCAGCATCAGCTTGCCATTGCAGTCGCCGACGGCCCAGACACCGGGGACGTTCGTGCGCATCTGCCGGTCTGTCACGACTGCGCCGCGTTCGAGCGCAATGCCGAGCGCCTCCACATTCAGCCCCGTCACATCCGCCCGCCGTCCCGCCGACAGCAGCACGCGCCCGCAGGCGATCTCATGCCGCCCGGAAGCGTCGGAATACACGACGCTCCGGTCTGTGACAGCCTCGACTCTGGCGTTCAGGTAGAAGTCCATGCCCTGCTTTTTGTACGTCCGCATCAGCAGCTCGCAGATCTCCGGGTCGGTGCTGCCCGCGATCTTGGGCAGCATCTCAATGACCGTCACCTTCGTGCCGATGGACGCGAAATAGCACGCCATTTCCAGCCCGATCACGCCGCCGCCGATGCAGACGAGCGATTCCGGCTGCTCCGAAAGGGACAGCAGCTCGCGGTTCGTCATAACAAAGCCGGAAGCAAGTCCTTCCCGCACACCGGGGATCGGCGGGATCACGGCGCTGGAGCCGGATGCCAGTACGAGCCGCGGCGCGGACAGTGTCTCGCCGCCTGCGGCGATCTCAAAGCGCTCCCCCGTTTTGCCGAGGATCCGGCCCTCGGCGGCGAAAACCGTCACGCCATGCGCCTTCATTGCCGCGCCCACACCCCGGACGAGGGTTTTGACCACGCCGTCCTTCCGCGCGACGACCTGCGCGTGGTCGATGGAGACGTTCTGCGCCGTCACGCCGTATTCCGCGCCGTGCAGCGCCGCCTGATACTGCTTGGCGCAGTAAAGAAGGCTCTTTGTCGGGATGCAGCCCTCGTTCAGACAGGTGCCGCCCAGCGCGCGCTTTTCGATCAGCGCCGTTCGCAGTCCGGCCTTTCCCGCGCGTTCCGCGCAGAGATAGCCGCCCGGCCCGCCGCCGATCACGATCAGATCAAATTCCTGCATTTCAAATTCCTCCTGCCGCGTTTTTTCTTAGTTTAGCATACCCGGCAGTAGATTGGAAATGCTTATTTGTGATGTATATATTCCGATTATGTTGTTTTGCGTTGCTTTTATTGTAAAATCGGGTATGTCACGCCGCACACGGTGATGGAGGCCAGCTCGTCCAGATCGATCAGCTGGGAGAACAGCCAGGTCTCCTTGCAGTGATCTGAGTCGTACATCCAGCTTGCTGAATGACTCATGGAACCGTAGGTTCCGTAGGCACTGTCCGCGTAGTTGTTTTCCTTGCTGGCAAGATTGAAGCGCGTCCCGTCCTTCAATGTAACAGTCACAGAATTGCTGCTCTGCGAGGAATCAATACCGTCAAGCCGGAAGGAGATCGGCGTGATTGTCGCGGTCTTCCAGGATGGATCGCCGTCCAGCTCGATCACCAGCTCCTGTTCCAGCTGCTCCGGTACCGGGAGCTCAAACAGGTCTGCGCTCTGGTCGTGATACGACGCCCGGAACAGCAGCCGGTCGCCCGGCTCGAATTCGCCGCCGACGTTCGTCACGACCGCATACGCCGTGCTTCCATCTACCTGAATAATTTCCATTTTGACGCCGCCATTTTTCCATTCCAGACGGTGATCCGTGCCGAAGCCGGTATTGTTGCGCACACCAACCCGCAGCATCCGCTCAAGTTCCTGCTGATAGCCGTCAGCCTCCGGCAGCGCGGCAAGCTGCGCCGCGGCTTCATCGTTCCGCGCGTCGACGCGCAGGATTGCGAGAACAGAATCCTTTGAGGCCAGCATGGATTCAAGCGTGAATACGAAATTCTCCGTCGCGGCCGATACGCCCGTATCCGCCAAATCGGCAGTGTCGGGCACCTGCATCGTGCCCTCGGCGATCATGGCCTGCTCTTCCTCGGTGTACGTCGGCTGTGCGATATCCGTAGTCGTATTTTCGTCGTAGCTGGTGACGTGCTCCTTGACCAGCGCGGCCTTTTCGCCGAACAGCTGGTCGAACCAGCCGAAGGAGTGCGCCGCGAACGCACTGCCGCACAAAAGCGCCGCGATTGCCGCCGCGATCAGCACCGTCCGGACAGGCCGTGCGGGCTTCCGCTTCGTTTCTTTGATTTTTCCCATCGTCTTGCTCAAAATCCGCGCACCCTCGCCGTCCTGCATCGGGGGCAGCGGAATCTCCTGCTCCGGCGCATAGCGCATGAGCTCATCCCACGTCGTTTTCACAAAACAGACCTCCTTTTTCCAAAGCCTCGCGCAGCGTCCGCCGTCCGCGCATCAGGCGCGAACGCACGGTCGACGCGTTCAAATGTAAGTCCTCCGCGATCTGCGCGGCTGTCTGCGACAGATCGTAAAACCGGTAAAAGATCTCCCGGTCCTCGTCCGGCAGGGCGCGCATGGCCTGCGCAATGGCCGCGCAGCGCTCCTTTTCCACCATCTGCTCCCAGAGCCGGTCGAGCGTGATGAGCGTATCGTCCTCCAGCGGAAGATAGACGTTCTGCTTCCGCATGGCCTCCGCCGTCCGGTTCCGCGCCACCGCGCCGAGCCATGGCCGCAGCTGTCCGCGCTCGATGCGCGCCGCGCCGTTCCAGAGCGCGAAAAACACGTCTGAGGCAATTTCCTCATGGTCCTCCGGCGTCAGAACGCCGCGGCTGCGGTTGCGGATGATGGCCAGAACGTATGCGCCGTACTGTGCGACCGCCTGCTCCAGCGCACCTGCGCGCTGCTTTTGCAGCTGCCGCAGCAGCTCCTTTTCGTCCAAGCCGCATTCCTCCTTTTGTAACCGCTGATCGGTTACTTGCATTGTGTTCAGCATACTGACGTCTATCATGTCGGGTGTTTGGCCGATTTTGTTGCAGCCGCACGGAAATTTTCCCTGTTTCCCCAGAGTTCTTGCTTTTTCTGCCTGCGGCTGGTATGATAAAGCTATGAAGAAAAGAGTTGCTTACTATGTCAGCCGGAAGAATCCGCTTATCTGGCTGGCTGCGCTGGTCATGCTGGCCTCGGCAGCGCTTCGCATCGCAAATGTCTGCGGGAAAGGCGCAGACGCAAAGACGGTGTGGTTTTTAGTCGTGCTGCCGGTCGTGGGCTGTGTGTTCTATGTGCTGAATATCCTGTGCAATGGCAGCGACCGGTTCTACCGTTCATCCGTGCCCGTCATTCTGCTTGCGATCTATTACGGCATCAAGATCACGCTCGTCTCACCGTATTTGTGGCTGACGTTCATGTTCTGGATCGCCTATCTCGCCATCGCCGCGTTTTACGCCGTGACCGTCTCCGGCCACATCAAAAGCACGATCCCGCTGCTTCTGCTGCTGATCGCTGCGCTCGGCATTCTGGTCGGGATGCACGAGAAGGAATTCACGAGGGAAAACTGGCCGCAGCTGCGGCAGATTTTGCCTGATATGCTGTTCCTGCTTGCCGGGATTCTGACGCTGCTCGGCGCGAAGGTCTATCTCGACGGCGCGTACCACCCCACCTGGGGTGACCGGCCCGACGGCCGCAGGCTGCGCACGCTCGATCCGATGGCGGTCGTAGCCAATTATATCATGCCGACGCGCATCGGATCGTCCAATTTCATCCGCGAGTCCGTTGACATCGGCCCGATGGAGCGCTATATCCGCGAAAAGCGCAAGCAGGGCTTTACGAATCTCGGCGTGACGCACGTATTTCTGGCTGCCTATGTCCAGTGCGTGGCGAAATATCCGGCGCTCAACCGCTTCCTGTCCGGGCAGCAGGTCTATTCGCGCGACGACGATATCCAGTTCTGCATGGTCGTCAAGACCTCGATGGACACCTCCGCGCCGGAGTCGATCACGAAGCTCCATCTGAAGCCGACCGACACCATCGACGATATCTACGAAAAGCTCAACAAGGGCATCGCCGCCATTCAGGGACAGGCCATCGGCGGCAGTGACTTTGACAAAACCGCGAAATTCCTGTCGTTTATCCCCGGCGTGCTGTTCAAATTTGTGGTCTGGCTGCTCAAGACCATCGATTATTTCGGTTTCCTGCCGAAATTCCTGCTGGAGGTCAGCCCGTTCCACGCCTCGATCTTCTTTACGTCCATGGGATCGCTCGGCATCCCGCCCATCGTGCACCATCTGTACGACTTCGGCAATATGCCCGTCTTCGTCTCCTTCGGCTGTAAGTACCACAAGAACGAGGTGCTCGACGACGGCACGGTCGTGCGCCGCAAGTACATCGACTACACCGTCAACACCGACGAGCGCATCTGCGACGGCTTCTATTACGCCACCACGCTCAAGCACCTCAAGCGCCTGCTGTCCCACCCCGAACAGCTCGACAAGCCCGCCCCCGTCGTCAACCACGACATTGAGTGATCCCCTTTCTATGCAGAACCCGCCCCGGGCAGCTGCCCGGGGCGGGTCTTTTATCCCGGCATAGATTGACAGGTTTCGACTGATTTGGTAGAATAACCACGGCGCTGCCGATAAGCGGCAAGCGGTTAGTTCCCCTGGCTTTTGACAGGGGGCGCTTCTTGTCCCCTGATCTTCGGAAAGGGGGACTGCATATGAGTACATCCGAAGTTTTGCAGCTTTGCCTTGTGATCATCGGCATTTGTAGTCTGTTCGTTCAGATATACAAAAAGAAGTAACCGCCCAGCTTCCAACTCGCGGTTACTTCTTTTGACCTAATCGCCAGAGGGGGCTAACCGTTTGCCGGCAGCGCTCTTGCTATTTTTATTATACCAGACACTTCTGATTTGTCAAGCGTACCGATGAAGCGCAGACCGTTACACCCGCCCATGTCCAGCCGGACAGGGGCGGGTGTGGTCGATTACTTTTTCAGCTTGTTGTCCACAACGTCCTTGAGGACGGCGGTGAAGGCATCAAGCGTCATGGCGCCGAGGTCGCCGTCTGCGCGGTTGCGCGGGGAGACGGTACCGGCTTCGATATCGCGGTCGCCGACGACGAGCATATAAGGGATCTTCTCCATCTGCGCGTCGCGGATCTTCTTGCCGATCTTCTCGCTGCGGGTGTCGACCGTCACGCGGTAGCCCTGCGCGGTGAGCTTTGCGGCCTGCTCCTTGCAGTAGTCAACAGCGCGGTCCGTGACCGGCAGGAAGCGGACCTGCTCCGGCGCCATCCACGTGGGCAGCGCACCGGCATACGTCTCGATCAGGTAGGCCAGCGTGCGCTCGTAGCAGCCAAGGCTCGTTCTGTGGATGATATACGGCAGCTTCTTCTCGCCGTTTTCATCGGTGTAGTACATCCCGAAGCGCTCAGCCAGCAGCATATCGATCTGGATGGTGACGAGGGTGTCCTCCTTGCCGTAGACGTTCTTATACTGGATATCGAGCTTCGGGCCGTAGAACGCGGCTTCGTCGATGCCGATATCGTACTTGACGTCGAGATCGTCGAGGATCTTTGCCATGACGCTCTGCGCGTGATCCCATTGCTCTTTGGTGCCCTCGTACTTGTTCTTGGGGTTCGCGGGATCCCACTGGGAGAAGCGGAACGTACACTTATCAAGCAGGCCGACTGTACTGAGGCAATACTTGGCAAGATCGAGGCAGTCACGGAATTCATCCTCCAGCTGATCCGGGCGGAGCACCAGATGGCCCTCGGAGATCGTAAACTGACGCACACGGATGAGGCCGTGCATTTCGCCGGAGTCCTCATTGCGGAACAGCGTGGACGTTTCGCCGAGGCGCATCGGCAGATCGCGGTAGCTGCGGCCGCGGTTCAGATAGACCTGATACTGGAACGGGCAGGTCATCGGACGCAGGGCGAAGCACTCCTTCGTCTCATCCTGCGGGTCGCCGAGGACGAACATACCGTCGAGATAGTGATCCCAGTGGCCGGAGATCTTGTAAAGCTCACGCTTGGCCATGAGCGGCGTCTTGGTCAGCAGGTATCCGTGCGCCTGTTCGACGTCCTCGACCCAGCGCTGCAGCAGCTGAATGACGCGCGCACCCTTCGGCAGCAGAATGGGAAGGCCCTGGCCGATGCAGTCGACCGTCGTGAAGTATTCCAGTTCGCGGCCCAGCTTGTTATGGTCGCGCTTGAGGGCTTCTGCCTGCTCGGCCAGATACTGGTCAAGCTCTTCCTTCTTCGGGAATGCGACGGCGTAGATTCTCTGCAGCATCTTGCGCTTGGAGTCGCCGCGCCAGTATGCGCCGCAGCACTGCGTCAGCTTGATGGCGTTGCCCTTGATGCGGCCGGTGGAGTCCAGATGCGGGCCTGCGCAGAGGTCGGTGAACTCGCCCTGCGTGTAGAACGAGATGTGCGCATCTTCGGGCAGATCGTTGATCAGCTCGACCTTATACGGCTCGTCCTTTTCCTGCATATATTTGATGGCTTCCTCGCGCGGCAGCTCGAATCGCTCGAGCTTCAGCTTTTCCTTGCAGATCTTGCGCATCTCGGCCTCGATGGCGTCGAGATTTTCCTGCGTGAAGTTGAACGGAGCGTCGAAGTCATAATAGAAGCCGTTGTCGATGGACGGGCCGATGGCCAGCTTGACCTCCGGCCACAGGCGCTTGACGGCCTGCGCCATGACGTGGGAACAGGTGTGCCAGTACGTTTTGCGGTACTGCGGGTTTTCAAACGAGAATTCATTGTTTTCGGACATGGTTTTCTGCCTCCTAAATTGATTTGGGGCAAAACAAAAACGCCTTACCCCTGTCGTTTCAGGGGTGAGGCGCTGTACGCTCCACGGTTCCACCCTGCTTACGGACGAAAAAACATCCGTCGCTTTGTGTCTCTGTAACGGGAGAACCCGGCGGCGCATTTCCGCGCCGCGGCTCAGAAGCGGTATCCGGGCGGGCCGCGCAAAGGCTCTTGCAGCATACGAGCCTCTCTCTGTGATGCGCTGCCGGTGCCGGGACGTGTCTTCGTCTCAGCCTTTTCTGGATGCTACAATAGCACGTTTCCGGGGTTCTGTCAATCCCCCGCGGACACGGAAATGCGTTGCAAACCGGCTTTTTTTCTGGTATCATAGCCTCAGAATCAGACAGGGAGGCCGACTATGGACCTTTGTAATATCAACGAGATCAAGGCGCTGCTCGCGCGGCACGGATTCCATTTTTCCAAGGCCAAGGGGCAGAATTTCCTGACGCAGAGCTGGGTGCCGCAGAACATCGTGCTGGAATCCGGCGTGGACGAGACGTGCGGCGTGCTGGAGGTCGGCCCCGGCATCGGGCCGCTGACGCAGCAGCTGTGCCGGTACGCGAAAAAGGTCGTCGCGGTCGAGGTCGACCGGACGCTCCAGCCCGTGCTGGCCGAGACGATGGCGGGCAACGAAAATCTGGAAATTATCTTCGGTGACATTCTGAAAACGGACATTTCCGCGCTGGTACAGGAGGAATTCGCGGGCCTGCGCCCAATGGCCTGCGCGAATCTGCCGTATTATATCACGACGCCCGTGCTGGCAGCGCTTCTGGAGAGCCGTGCGTTCGAGGCCGTGACCGTCATGGTGCAGAAGGAGGTCGCGCAGCGCATCTGCTCGCCCGCAGGCAAGGGCGATTACGGCGCGTTCAGCGTCTTCTGCCAGTATTACGCCGAGCCGGAGCTGCTGTTCGACGTACCGGCAAGCTGCTTCATCCCGCAGCCGAAGGTCACGAGCGCGGTTTTAAAGCTCACCATGCGGAAAGAGCCGGTCTGCGAGATCAAAAGCGAGACCATGTTCTTCAAGGTCGTTCGCGCAGCGTTCGCCCAGCGCAGGAAGACGCTTCTGAACGCGCTTTCATCCGGGCTTTCGCAGTTTGACAAGCCCGCGCTTGCCGCCGTGATCGAAGATTGCGGCTTTGCGCCCACGGTGCGCGGGGAGACGCTGGATATTCCGGGCTTCGCCGCGATCGCGAACGCGCTGACGGAGCTGTAATGTATTTCGTCTATATGCTCCGCTGCCGGGGCGGGAGTCTGTATACCGGCATTGCTGCCGACATGGAAAAGCGCCTGCGGCAGCACGCGTCCGGCGGCGCGGCCTGCGCAAAATACACGCGTGCCCACCCGCCCGAAGCCCTCGCCGCACTCTATCAGGCGGAGGATCACGCAGCCGCTGCACGGCTGGAAGCGTTCCTCAAGACGCTCCCGCCCGCAAAAAAGCGGATGCTGGCCGCAGGAGAAGCAGCGCCGGAGGCGCTGTTCGCGGAAAGGCTGAGCGGGCGTGTCTATCTCCGCCGCACGGACGAAGAGCTGCGCCTGAACGCGCTGCTGGCGGCACTGCACAGCGAAGGATAGAAAACTCCCCCACCGCGGGTGGGGGAGTTTTGCACGGCTTACTTCGATGATGTCGGGTCGTAATTGCGGCCAAATTTGAGATCTTCAAATTTGATCGTCGCGCTTTCGGGGTGCATGGGGCGTGCGCTTTGCTTGGACAGTGCGGGCGCGGAGGCGGTCTTCGTTTCGGCTCCGCTGTCGCTGCCGATCAGCTTTTCGAGGTTGTCGGAGATCTCCGTCGCGATTTTCTCTGCGTCCTCACTGGGAGCGGGAGCGGGCGCTGCGGGCTGCTCTGCCTGCCAGTCGTAGGGCTTTTCATGCGCAGGCTGCGGCTGCGCAGGCGCGGCTTCGCGCGTCAGATCGCGGGCCTTGAGCGTTTCAAGCAGCTCCAGATGGCCCTGAATGTCGCGCTCGACCACGGAGATGAAATTCAGCGCGGTCTGCTTGGCGTAATCCAGCCGCTCCTGCTCGGCGTGCAGCTGCTGATTGAGCTGCGCAAGCTGCACGTTCGCGGCGTTGACCTGCGCATTGGCCTGCGCGTTGACCTCCGCGTTCTGCAGCATGGCGGCGCACCGCGCCTGCGTTTCCTTGAGCAGCTGGGCGCTTTTGGCCTCTGCATCAGCTGCGGCAGTGGACTGCTTCGTCTCCTGCGCGCGGTATTCCTCCAGCTTTTCGACCAGGATCTTCATCTTGGCCTTGAGCACGGAATTTTCCTTATAGAGCGTGATGTAGTCGTCGGTCAGCGGTTCGAGAAAATCGTCGACCTGCTGCATATCATAGCCGCCGAAGACGGCCTTGGAGAAGGTTTGCTCCTGAATTTCCTGCGGTGTGAACATGGACGCTGCCCCCTTGTACGATTAGAGATAGACGCCGTTGTTTTCCAATTCGTCCATCAGATTGTCGCCGACGAAGTCGACGTTGTACGGCGTGATGATGTAGGTGCTGATGGCGATCTTTTTGATCTTGCCGTCGAGCGCATAGGCGCAGCCGGACAGGAAATCGACCAGACGGCGGGCGACGTCTTTGTTCGTGGATTCCAGATTGAGGACGACCGCGTGCTTGCTGCGCAGATGCTCCGCGATCTCGGTCACGCTGTCAAAGCGGTCGGGCTTGACGAGCACGACCTGCAGCTGGGCCGTGGCGTGAATGTTCACGACCTTGCCGCTCTGCGTACCGGCGGCGTTATTGCCTCCGAGTGTCCGGCGGCCGGTGGAAGCGCTGCTGCCGGTCGAGGAAAACTCATCGCTGTCCAGATCGAAGCTGCTGCGATACGAGGGCTTCGGCGCCGAGGACGAACGGGAAGGCCGGCTGGGGCGGGCGTCGTCGTCGAATTCATCAAAATCGTCGTCGTCTTCTGTATACGGCTTCGTGAGCTTCTTCAGGTCATCCATAAATCCCATTGTAATGTATCCTCCAGATTTGCTATTCTATGTAATTGTGCCGTGTCGGCGTGTCGGTCAGATGTTATAGTTCCGTTTGCCAAAAATTGCGGTGCCGATGCGCACCATGGTCGAGCCTTCGGCGATGGCGTCGGCAAAATCGTCGCTCATGCCCATCGACAGGCATTCCATGGACACATTATCGTATTTTTTTGCCCTTATGTCAACAAAAAGATTGCGCATTTCGGCAAAATATCTGCAATTTTCGCCCGGAAATTCGCTCACAGGGGGAATTGCCATCAGACCCTTGAGCGCCGTGTGCGGAAAATCGGCCATTCGGGCGGCAAGCGCGGCGGCCTCGGCCGGGGTAAAGCCGGATTTGCTCTCCTCATTGCCGATGTTGACCTCAAAGAGAATGTTCTGCACGACGCCCAGCTTTTCCGCCTGCTTTTCGATGCACTCCAGCAGCTCCAGCCGGTCGACGGACTCAATGAGATCGACCACGCCGACGAGATACTTGACCTTGTTGGTCTGCAGATGGCCGATGAAGTGCAGGGGCTTTCCCGTGTACGCGCCCAGCGGGCGCTTGGCCTGGATCTCCTGCACGCGGTTCTCGCCGCAGCAGTCGACGCCTGCGGCGACGGCTTCCTTCACGCGCTCGGCGTCGTTCATCTTCGTCGCGGCGCACAGCAGAATTTCGGATGGGTCGCGTCCGGCTTTTTTTGCGGCCTCAGCCATCTGGGCGCGGATATTCGCGATATTTTCAGCAATTGTAGACATATCAGTTGACGACCTTTCCATCGTATAGATTTTTCGCGTTGATAATCAGCTCGTCGCCCGGCCAGAGGTTGTTGGTCGAGCTGGTGTCGAGCGTGACGACATAGCTTTCGCCGGTATCGTGGAGAATGGTGATGGGCTTCCACTTGGCGAGCGTCCCTTCGAGGATATACACGCCCGTCTGACCGTTTTCGACACGGACGGCGGACTTTGGGACGCGCAGCCCGGCGTAGGACGTGAAGACGATCTCCGCCGACTGCTGCCGCAGGAGCGTTACGTTCTGCAATGCCCGGTCAGACGACAGGACCAGCAGCCGGGAGCCTGCCTCGTTTTCGCCCAGACGCTCCACGCGCATGGTGACCGGCTGGTAATAATCGCGGGCGAAGGTCAGCGTGGCGCGGTCGCCCTCCTCCACATCGGAAAGCTCGCTTGCGGGCACGACGCAGGCGTAATACCAGGTCGTGGACGTGATGAGCCTGCCGATGGCGTGGGCGTCCGCCTCGTCCGGCTGGACGGCCTCAAATTCCGCAACGGTCATGTCCATCAGCCGTTCCGGCGTCAGCACGGCCTCATAGCCGTCGACGGCGGCGGAAAATGTTCCGGCCCTGCCCGCGGAAATGGCGCTGGTATCGCCCGCGGACTGCGCCTCAAGCGTATCCAGCTCCGCCTGCAGGGCGTTGATGCGCGATTGCAGCGTGCCGCTGTCGGCGCCGCTTCCCGTGCGCCGCAGGATGAGGCCCTTGAGCTCCGGCGAAAGATCGGAGACGGAATTCATGTCGCGCAGCGCCAGGTACCGGCTCAGCTGCGCAAGCGCATCCGCGATGTCCGTGTCGAGCGCAGCCTGATCGTAGACGCTGGAGACGGCGCTCCACGCGTACTGAAGCTGCTCGATCTGGCCGGACAGCTCGTCCATGCGCGTCTGCCGGAGCCGTGCGTCCTCGGAGCGGTAGCCGGTGGCGACGGTGTCGTTCGCGGCCACGTGCGCGCCTTCGGCACAGCTCAGAACGGTCGTGCCGTACTGCGAATATAAAAGCTCCTCCTCACGCACGACAAAGCCGGAGGCGTAGTAGCCCGCCCCGGCTTCGTATGGTGTGACGGTGGCCGTCATAAGGGGTGCATAGAGACTGCTGATCACGTGATAGCCGAAATACGCGGCGATCGCGGCCAGCAGGATCCAGAGGATGACTGTAAAATAGGATTTGCCTTGCTTCATAGCGCTCCTTCCCGCAGGAGCAAGAACGGTGCTCAGCCCTGCGTCAGGTGGACGGGCATGGCGGGCGTCATGGTAGACACCGCGTGCTTATAGATCATCTGCTGCCGCCCGTCGGACTGCAGCATGATCACGAACTGGTCAAAGCCCGTGATAATGCCGCGCATCTGAAAGCCGTTCATCAGAAAAACGGTCAGCATCGTGCGGTCCTTGCGGGCCTGGTTCAGAAAAACGTCCTGATAATTCTCTGTTGTTTTTTGCATGGGTATCGGCTCCTTTTCTTTATATGGGAGGCTCTGCTCCAATGCCCTTGTCCATTGCATCAGAGCCTCTCTAATGATCTGATACCCATATCGTACCATATTCAAAACGCGGAAAAAGGAATATTCTGTCGAGCGGCGGAAAGAACCTCCGAAAAATCTTCCGTGCCCGTCAGCCGGAGCCAGTGCATGTCCGGATTGCGCCGGAACCAGGTCAGCTGCCGCTTGGCGTAGTTGCGCGAGCGCTGCTTGCAGAGCGCAGCGGCTTCGTCCAGCGTGCACGCGCCGTTTAAGTATCCAAAAAATTCTTTATAGCCGATGGCCTGCATGGCGGTCGCCTTCGGGCTGACGCCGAGGGCGAGCAGCGCGCGAATTTCGTCCAGCAGCCCGTCTTCCAGCATTTTGTCGACCCGCAGATCGATGCGCCGGTACAAAACGGCGCGGTCGCTGTAATCAAGCCCCAGCCACACGGGCCGGTAGCGCGGGGGGATGGCCTGCGTTTCCAGATTGTGCTGCGTGATGGTCTTGCCGGTTTCCTCATAGACCTCCAGCGCGCGGACAATGCGCTTTTCGTCCGCCGGATGGAGCCGCGCAGCGGCCTCCGGGTCAATGCTGCGCAGACGCGCCAGCATGGCCTCTCCGCCGTTTTCGCGCAGCTGCGCCTCGAGCGCTTCGCGCCTGCCGGTCTGCGGGACGGGCGCAAATGAACGGCCCGCGATGAGGCTGTCGACATACAGCCCCGTGCCGCCCGCGATGACGGCGGTTTTGCCGCGCGATAAAATGTCCTGCACGCAGCTGTCTGCCAGCTGCACGTATTTTCCGGCGGAAAAATCCTCACCCGGTTCGACCATGTCCAGCAGATGGTGGTGCACGCCCTCCATCTCCTCTTTTGTGGGCTTGGCCGTGCCGATGTCCATGTGTTTGTAGATCTGCATGGAATCGCAGGAGACGACCTCGCCGCCGTACAGCTTCGCAAGCTGCACGGCAAGCTTCGTCTTGCCGGAGGCCGTCGGGCCGACGACGCAGATGATCCTGTCCATGCTCAGACCCTCTTGAACTGCTTTTCCAGCTGCCGCTTCGTGAGCGTCACGCAGACGGGGCGGCCATGCGGGCAGTATTTGATATCGTCGCGGGACAGAACCTCCTGCACGAGCCGCCGCAGCTCCTCATCAGACGTCTGCCATCCGGCCTTGATGGCCGATTTGCAGGCGATGGTGTGCAGCAGATTGTCGCGCAGGCTGTCCGGGTCGAGCGTTTTTCCGGCCAGCAGATCACCCGCCAGCTCCTGCAAAAGCGCCTTTGCGTCCTCCACGTCCACGTCGGACGGGATCTGCCGGATGAGCACGTCTCCGCCGCCAAAGTCCTCCGTCTCGAACCCGCAGCGCTCCAGAAGCGCCCTGTTTTCCAGCACGGCAGCGGCCTCTTCCCGTGAAAGTTCTGCGGAAACAGGGGCCAGCAGCAGCTGGGCCATGATGGGGTGGTCCTCCTTTTTGAGCGCCTCAAAGCGGATACGCTCGTGCGCGGCGTGCTTGTCGAGGAACAGAACGGCCTCGCCCTGCTCGACAATGATATAGGTGTGCAGCGCCTCGCCGATGATGCGGAAGGGCTCTTCCGGGACAGAAAGCGCCTGCTGTGCTTCCGGCTCTTTGACGGGTTCCGGCTTCGGCTCGGGCCTGACCTCAATCTTCGGTTCGGGCTTCGGCTCCGGTCTGACCTCCGGCGTTGCTTCCGGCTTCGGAAGCGGAAAGCTCTGCTGCGCAGGCACAGGCTCGGAGCGCGGCAGCTGCACCGGCGAGGCCAGCACGGGCTGGGCCGGCTTCTGCACAGGCTGCTGCGCAGCCTGACGGCGGTATTCGGATGCCTGCATGGTCTGATAGAAGCCGGGCTTCGGCGGCTGGACGATTTTGGGCTGTGCCTGCGGCTGCGGTGCGGCCTCCTGCTTTTTCTCCGGCGTTTTCCATTCCGGGCGGCCCGCCGCTCTGGAGAGCGTGGACAAAACGGCATAGTGCACCGCGTCGAAGACCTCGCGCTCGGATAAGAACTTGACCTCCGTCTTGGCCGGGTGGACGTTCACATCCACGGCCTGCACGGGCATATCGATCTCCAGCACGCAGGCCGGGAAGCGGCCCACCATGATCTGGTTGCGGTACGCCTCCTCCAGCGCGGCGGAGAGCAGACGGGATTTGATATAGCGGTTGTTGACAAAAAAGCTCTGCCAGGCGCGGTTGCCGCGCGTGGCGGTCGGCTTCGTGACGAAGCCGCGCACGCGCAGCTTTTCCCAGCTGCCGTCGACCGGCAGCATATTGTTGGCCAGCTCCCGGCCATAGATGGCGTAGATCGCGGCCATGCGGTCGCCCTGCCCGTCAGTGTGCAGCTGCTCCTGCCCGTCCTTCAGAAAGCGGAAGGAGATCTCCGGGTGCGCGAGCGCCTGCTGCTGCACGACGGAGAAAACAGCGGAGGACTCCGCCGCGTCGGATTTCATGAACTTCATCCGCGCGGGCGTGTTGTAAAACAGCTCCCGCACCAAAATTGTCGTGCCGCACGGGCATCCGGCAGGCTCCTCGGACAGGACCTGCCCCGCCTCCAGATGCAGCCGGACGCCGTTTTCCGCGCCCTGCGCCCGCGTGAGCAGGTCGATCTTCGACACGGACGAAATGGCCGCCAGCGCCTCGCCCCGGAAACCAAGCGTGCCGATGCAGGCAAGATCCTCTTTTTTGCGGATCTTGCTCGTCGCGTGGCGCAGAAACGCCGTGCGGGCGTCGACCGGCTCCATGCCGCAGCCGTCGTCGGTGATGCGCAGGAAAGTCATGCCGCCGTTTTGTAATTCTATTGTAATATTTTTTGCGCCTGCGTCAATGGAATTTTCGACCAGCTCCTTGACGGCGGACGCCGGGCGCTCGACGACCTCGCCTGCGGCGATGAGATCGGCGACATGGCGGTCAAGCTGAATGATCTTCGGCATAAAGCCCCTCCCAATCAGAAGTTCAGCTGCAAAAGCCCGAACGACAGCGCGTTGACAATGGCGTGCAGCGAGATGGACGCCCAGATCGTCCCGGCCTTTTCATACGTCCAGGCCAGCGCGACGGAGGCGGGCAGATACGGAATGCAGCTCAGAAGCACCTTTCCGGCAGGATAGAGCATGAAATACTGCCAATTGTGCATGAGCGTGAACAGAATAACGGACACGAGATACGCCATGACGCGCGACGTCGGCTGAATGGAGCCGAAGACAAGCCCGCGCACAAGCGTCTCCTCAATGATCGGCGCAAGGAAAACCGTCACGGCCAGCATGACATACTGGTTATCGGAAATGAGCGAACCGACTGTTTCGTTATTGTAGATCGTAAAGCCGGGAGCCAGCCGGGAAAGCGCGAATTGCAGCACCCACGTGCCCGCGTAATACATCGCGAAGCCCAGAACCAGCGCCTGCACAAAATTCCAGAACGAGCCGCCGAAAAACGACTGCCGCAAAAATCCATGGAAAATCAGCAGCACGGCCAGCAGATTCACGGCAAAATAGACGAGATTCATCGTCAGTGCCGTCATGCCAAGCGAGAATTTCTCGTTTGCCAGCTGCAGAAGCAGATTCAGAATCAGCAGATAAAACGGCAGATAAAGCCACCCGGCAATCGTTTCAAATTTCGTCAGCCGGTAAGAAATCGCGTGGGACGCTTTGCGGGCCATAATGGAGAAGCCCCTTTCCGAGAGAATCTGTAGGGGCCGACGACTCTGTCGGCCCATTGGGAAGCTGCGAATTCGCTGAAGAGTCCCGTAAAAACGCTGCATTCTGCCGGGTCGATGCAGGCATCGGCCCCTACAGGCAGCCCCTTTACAGCAGCTGCTTCAGCTGGTACAGCTGGTTCAGCGCCTCGATGGGCGTGAGTGTTTCGACGGTGATGGCTTCAAGTGCGCGGCGCAGCTCGTCCGACTGCATATCGAGCATGGAAACCTGATCGGACACGGGTGCAGCCGCGGGCTTTGCACGCTCCGGCGCGCCGGATTCGAGATCCTTGAGAATTTCCCGCGCGCGCGTGATGACCCGGTCGGGAATGCCCGCGAGCTTGGCGACCTCGATGCCGTAGCTGTCGTCCGCCGCACCGGGGACGATCTTGCGCAGGAAGATCATGTCCCCCTGCCGCTTCTTGACGGCGATGTTGAAGTTTTTGACGCCGGGCAGCGCCTGCTCAATGTCCGTCAGCTCGTGATAGTGCGTGGCGAAGAGCGTTTTCGCGCCCAGCCGCTTGCGGTCGGCCGCGTATTCGAGCACGGCTCTTGCGATCGCCATGCCGTCGAACGTCGACGTGCCTCTGCCGATCTCGTCGAGGATGAGAAGCGAACGCGGCGTCGCGTTTTTCAGAATATCGGCAACCTCGGTCATCTCGACCATGAATGTCGACTGGCCGGAGGCCAGATCGTCTGACGCGCCAATGCGCGTGAACAGCCGGTCGACAATGCCGATGTGCGCCGACTGCGCCGGGACGAACGAGCCCATCTGCGCCATGAGGACGATGAGCGCCACCTGCCGCATATAGGTCGATTTACCGGCCATGTTCGGGCCGGTGATGATGGCCGTGCGGCAGTCCTCCGAGCCAAGCAGCGTGTCGTTCGGCACAAACAGCGCGTTTTTGAGCATCTGCTCGACGACCGGATGGCGGCCCGCCGTGATCGATACGGCATTGCCGAGATCGACCTCGGGCTTGCAGTAATGATTGTGAACGGCGACGGCTGCAAAGCTGCACAGCACGTCCAGCTGCGCGACAGCCTGCGCCGTCTGCTTGACGCGGGCAGATTCCCCCGCGACAAATTGCCGCAGCGCGACAAACAGGTCATATTCCAGCGCCACGATGCGGTCCTTCGCCGTTAAGATCGTGCTTTCCAGCTCCTTGAGTTCTTCCGTGATGTACCGTTCGCCGGTCGAGAGCGTCTGCTTGCGGATATAGCTGTCCGGGACCAGATTCAGCTGACCCTTTGCGACCTCGATATAATAGCCGAACACGCGGTTATAGCCCACGCGCAGGTTCCGGATGCCGGTCTTTTCCTTTTCACGCGCCTCGATCTGCGTGAGCATCCCCTTGCCGCCGGACTGGACGGCGCGCAGCTCGTCGAGCTCTTTGTTCGCGCCGTCGCGGATCAGGCCGCCTTCGCGCAGCAGAAACGGAGGATCGTCCACGATGGTCGCGTCGATCTTCTCCTTGAGATCTGCCAGCGTGTCAAGCTGCTCAAAAAGCGTCTGCAGATACGGCGAACGCATCCCGGACAGCCGCTCCTTGACGGCGGGAAGACTCGCCGCGCCCTGTGAAAGCGCGGCAAGATCACGGCAGGAGGCCGTGCCCGTCATAATGCGGGTCATGGCGCGCTCAAAGTCCGTAATTTCACGCAGGGACAGGATCAGCTCTTCCCGGTCGATGGTCTTTTTGACCAGCTCCTCCACGGCGGTCAGACGGCGCGTGATCTGCGCGGGGCTGAGAAGCGGCCGCTCCATCCACGCCCGCAGCAGACGGCCGCCCATGGCGGTCTTCGTCTTGTCGAGCACCCACAGGAGGCTCCCGCGCTTTTCCTTTGCGCGCATCGTCTCCGTCAGTTCGAGATTCCGCCGCGCGGCAAGATCGAGCTGCATGAACTTGCCTGCAATATATAATTCCAGCTCCCGGATGTGCGGCAGCTCGTTTTTCTGCAGATCGCGCAGCGTGGTCAGAAGCGCGCCCGCCGCTGCAATGACGCACGGCATATTCGCAAGACCGAGCGCCTCCGGCGACTGCCCGAACTGCGCCGTCACGGCAGCCTCGCACAGTGCAGGGTCAAACTGCGCATCCGTGCCGATGTTCACGCAGGTGTGGAAGCGGTCGCGCAGAAAATCCGCCAGCGCGCCGTCCTCCGCCGCCGTGCCGCCCAGAAGGGCCTCGGATGGCAGAAAGCTGCCAAGCTCGTTCTGCGCGTCCTGCATGGCGTCGGCGCCGGAAACCTGCGTCGCGCTGAATGCGCCGGTCGACACATCGCAGAAGCACAGGCCGTATGTACCGGCTGCGCCGTAGACGCAGGCGTAATAATTGTTTTTGGATTCCACCAGCATTGAGCTTTCCGTCACGGAGCCGGGCGTCACGATGCGGATGATATCGCGCTTTACAAGCCCCTTTGCCAGCGCCGGGTCCTCCATCTGCTCACAGATGGCGACCTTGTAGCCCTTTGCGACCAGCCGCGCGATATAGCTCTCCGAGGAATGATACGGCACGCCGCACATGGGAATCTTATCCTCTGCGCTCTTGTCCTTGGCATGGTCGCGCGAGGTGAGCGTCAGATCGAGCTCGCGCGAAGCAATGCGCGCGTCCTCCTCGAACATCTCATAAAAATCGCCCAGCCGGAAAAACAGCAGGCAGTCGGGATTGCGCTCCTTGACCGCATAATACTGCTGCATCATGGGGGTGAGTTCGGCCATAATCAAAACCTCCGGGTTTTCTCTTTTAACGTCTGAAATTATGCTTTCGGCAAATCCATATGCACTTACGCATTCGTTTGTAGGGGCCGATGCCCACATCGGCCCGTTGGGAAGTTGCAAATTCGCCGAAGAATACCGTAAAAACGGTGCATTCTGCCGGGCCGATGTGGGCATCGGCCCCTACAAAGCCTGCACCAGGGTGCTGTGTTATCGGAGTTCGCCCACAAGGCTCCATGTTGTGCAGCCTGTGATCGTCACGTCCAAAAACTGGCCGATCAGGCTGTCGTCTCCCGCGAAGCGGACGAGTCTTCCGCCCTCAGTGCGGGCGGTGAGCAGGTCCTTGTCGCGGCCGTCGCAGAGCACGCGGACGGTCTTGCCGACGTAGCCCTGATGAATTTCCAGCGAAATGCGGTTCTGCACGGCGCAGAGCCGGTCAAAGCGACGGTTTTTCTCCTCCTTGGGCGTCGGGTCGTCCATTTTCGCGGCAGGCGTTCCCGCGCGCGGGGAGAAGATAAAGGTAAACAGCGCGTCATAGCGCACGTCTTCGATCAGGCTGATCGTGTCCTCGAATTCCTCCTCCGTCTCGCCGGGGAAGCCAACGATCACGTCGCTGGTCAGAACCAGCTCGGGCATGATCTGGCGGCCATAGTGCGCCAGCTTTAGATATTCCTCGCGGTTATAGTGCCGGTTCATGGCCTTCAGCACCCGGTCGTTGCCGGACTGGAAGGGCAGGTGGAACTGCTTGGCGATCTTGGGGTATTTCGCAATGGTATCAAAGAGCTTTTTGCTTGCGTCCTTCGGGTGGCTCGTCATGAAGCGCAGCCAGAAGTCTCCCGGCAGCTGCGCGATCTCGGCCATGAGGTCGGCAAAATCAACGCCCAGCCCCAGATCCTTGCCGTAGGAGTTGACGTTCTGGCCCAAAAGCGTAATGTCCTTATAGCCCGCCGCGATGAGGCCCTTGACTTCTTCGAGAATCTCCTCGGGCCGTCTTGACCGCTCCCGCCCGCGCACATACGGCACGATGCAGTACGAGCAGAAATTGTTGCAGCCGTACATGATCGATACCCACGCCTTGAGATCGGACGAGCGCACGACGGGGATACCCTCTGCAATATTGCCCGCGGAATCGTCCACGGCAAAAATGCGCTTGTTCGTGCGCAGCACGCTTTGCAGCAGTTCCGGGAAGCGCCATAATTCGTGCGGATTGAACACGCCGTCAACATGGCGGTAGCTGTTTTTAATGCGGTCGACGACCTGCGGCTGGCCCATCATGCAGCCGCAGAGAAAAATTTTCTGCTCCGGGTGCCGGGCCTTGGTGTGTACCAGCGCGCCGACGTTACCGTAGACGCGGGTTTCCGCGTGCTCACGGATGGCGCAGGTGTTGATAACGATGCAGTCCGCGCCCTCTTCGGTGTCCACGATCTCATACCCGCTTGCGCGCAGCATCCCGCGGATGCGTTCGGAATCCGCCTCGTTCTGCTGGCAGCCGTATGTATCGACAAAGGCCCGCGGCGTCCTGCCGCGCGAGGCCCAAAGGGCTTTGATCTGCTCGCAGACAGCGGCTTCCTTCTCCAGCGCCTCCTGCGCGATCACAACGGGTTTGCGTTCCATGTACGTTTCCTCCGAACTGCATAACTTAACAATTTATTATAGCAGATTCTATGTGGATTTGCAATGGAGCAAAACAAGCAGTCAAAGGCATAGGTTTTTGCAATTTTCCGAATTGTACGTAGGGGCGGAGGGGCGGACGACTCTGTCCGCCCGCTGCGAATTCTTTGATATTTTCAGCAAATCTGCAACATTTAAGGGGCCGACAGAGTCGTCGGCCCCTGCAGCGGCAGTGCAGTTTTATGATATATCATCCCGCAATCAGTCCCTGGACGACCTTTGCGGCCAGCAGGATGAGGACAAGGATGATAGCGGGCTTTACGATCTTCGAGCCGTTTTTGATGGCGAGTCCCGCGCCGATGAAATGGCCCAAAATGCTCGACACCGTGCCGATTAGGCCGAGGACGAGGAAGACCTTGCCGCTTAACAGGCTGGTCAGGAGCGAGGCAATGTTGGAAGACAGATTCACGAGCTTGACATTGCCGCCCGCCGTGCGCACGTCGAGCTTGCCGAGATTGCAGAAAATGAGCAGCAGGAACGTGCCCGTGCCGGGCCCGTAGAACCCGTCGTACGCGCCGACGACGAGCGCTGCCAGATAGACGATGGCCATCTGCTTTTTGGGCTCGATATCGCCGCGCTCCTCCGGCAGCTGCCGCTGGCGCAGCACGACGAAGGCCACGACCGGCAGCACGATCAGCAGCAGATATTGTAAGTACACCTCGGAGATCATCAGCTGTAATTTTGTTCCGAAGAACGAGCCGATGAGCGCCAGCACGATGGACGGAATGCCGAGCTTCCAGTCGACATAGCCGTTTTTGATATACCGGCCCGTGGAAAACGCGGTGCCGATGGAGGAGGAAAATTTGTTTGTGCCCAGCGCAAAGTGCATCGGAAGTCCCGCGAGCAGATACGTCGGGACGGAAATAATGCCGCCGCCGCCCGCGATGGCGTCCATGAACGACGCAAAGAATACGCCGATGACGACGATGACGACCATTTGTACCGTCAGATCCTGTACGCCCATTTTATATCTCTCCTTTGATTGCAAGCTCCAGCATATCGGCCACGCCGCCTTCTTCGTTCGTCGGCGCAATCAGATCTGCTTTCTGCTTGAGCGCTTCTTCCCCGTTTCCCATTGCAACGCCGACGCCCGCGAAGTCGAGCATGGCCGCGTCGTTGCCGCTGTCGCCGATGGCCATGACCTGCTCGCGCGGAACGCCGAGTTTTTTGCACAGCGCTGCAAGCGCAATGCCCTTGCTGGTGTTCGGATTCATAACCTCCAGATCAACATAGCCCGCGCCTGTCACGAAATACGGCAGCTTTGTCAGATCGGCCATGGCCCTTTCACACTCTTCCTGACTGGAAAACGGCACATAGAGCTTTTCTACGGGTTTACCCCAACCGGCGACCATGGCGTCCAGATCGTCGACAAATTCATGCGACTGCTCAAACAGCCACCGGAAGTCAGCGGGATAATAGCGCTCAAAGCGCGCCATCTGCTCTTTGGAGTTATACACAATGCCGCCGGAGAAGAAATTGACAAGCCCGTCGTACCGGCGCACATGGGAATAGATCAGCCGCGCATCATCCGGGGACAGCGGGCAGTGGTAGAGTGTTTCACCGGTTTTCAGATCCTGTGCGATCGCGCCGGTCTGCGTGACGGCGTAGCGGATCTGCGGAAGCGCGTCTAAAATGTACCAGCACTCTCCCGGCGCGCGTCCGGTACACAGAACGAGCTGGATGCCGTGTTCCAGCGCACGCTGCGCCGCGGCCTGCACCCGCGGCAGAACGCGCTGGTCAGCGGTGACGAGCGTACCGTCGACATCGACGGCCACAAGACGGATAGCCATAGCAGATTACCTCGATACCATAAAAATCAAACTCATTTTACCAGTCCCGTCCGGGTAAATCAAGCCGCCGAAATTCACAATTTCTTCTTTTTTTGCCGCCATATATGTGGTATAATCTCACTTTAGAATACGTACCGCCGCGCGTACCGCGCGGCGCAGAAAGGGTTTTTACCATGGGACTGTTTACAAAACTATTCGGCACCCGCTCTGAGCGAGAGGTCAAAAAGCTCGAGCCGCAGGTCGAGGCCGTCATGGCGCTCGAGGAGCCGTATAAAAAGCTGACCGATCAGGAGCTTCGCGCGAAGACGCAGGAATTCAAAGACCGCTATGCGTCCGGCGAAACGCTCGACGCGCTGCTGCCGGAGGCGTTCGCCGTCTGCCGCGAGGCAGCCGACCGCGTGCTCGGCATGCGTCCGTACCGGGTGCAGGTCGTGGGCGGCATCGTGCTGCATCAGGGCCGCATCGCCGAAATGAAGACCGGCGAAGGCAAGACGCTCGTCGCAATCCTGCCTGCATACTTGAATGCGCTGGCCGGACGGGGCGTGCACATCGTCACGGTCAACGATTATCTCGCCAAGCGCGACTCGGAGTGGATGGGCAAGGTCTACCGCTTCTTAGGACTTTCCGTCGGCCTCATCGTCCACGATCTGACCGCGGAGCAGCGCCGCGCAGCCTATGCCGCCGATATCACCTACGGCACGAATAACGAGCTGGGCTTCGATTACCTGCGCGACAATATGGCGATCTACAAGCAGGAGATGGTGCAGCGCGGCCACGCGTTCGCCATCGTTGATGAGGTCGACTCCATCCTCATTGACGAAGCGCGCACACCGCTCATCATTTCCGGCAAAGGCGAGGAATCGTCCAAGCTGTATGAAATGGCGGATTATTTCGTTTCCCGCCTGAAAAAGCAGGTCTTCTCCACGACGGACAACAAGGAACTGCAGGATCAGTATGACTGCGATTACATCGTCGACGAAAAGGACCGCTCCGTTTCGCTCACGCAGAAGGGCATTGAAAAGGCCGAGCAGTTCTTCAACGTGGAAAATCTGGCCGACCCCGAAAACGCCACGCTCTCGCACCACATCAATCAGGCCATGAAGGCGCGGGGCCTCATGAAGCGTGATATCGACTACGTCGTCAAGGACGGCGAGGTCATCATCGTCGACGAATTCACGGGCCGCCTCATGTACGGCCGCCGCTATAACGAGGGCCTGCATCAGGCCATCGAGGCCAAGGAGGGCGTCAAGGTCGCAAGCGAAAACAAGACGCTCGCCACCATCACGTTCCAGAATTTCTTCCGTCTGTACGACAAGCTCTCCGGCATGACCGGCACGGCGCTGACCGAGGAGGAGGAATTCTCCGGCATTTACAATCTCGACGTTGTCGAGATCCCGACGAATAAACCGGTCATCCGTATCGACGACCCCGATGTTGTTTATAAGACCGAGGCAGGCAAATACCGTGCCGTCATCGCCCAGATCAAGGAATGCCACGCCAAGGGCCAGCCGGTTCTGGTCGGCACGATCTCCATTGAAAAATCCGAGCTTCTTTCGCAGATGCTCAAGCGCGAGGGCATCCCGCACAACGTCCTGAACGCCAAGCACCATGAAAAGGAGGCCGAGATCGTCGCGCAGGCGGGACATCTGGGCGCCGTGACCATTGCGACGAACATGGCCGGCCGCGGCACCGACATCATGCTGGGCGGCAACGCCGAATACATGGCAAAGAACGAGCTGCGCAAGCAGGGCCTGTCCGACGAGCTGATCGCCGAGTCCAATTCCTTCGCCGAGACGGAGGATCCCGAAATTCTGGCTGCCCGTGCGGCCTATACCGAGGCCTATAAGCGCTTCAAGGTCGAGACGGACAAGCAGGCAGAGCTTGTCCGGCAGGCAGGAGGCCTTTTCATCATCGGCACCGAGCGGCACGAGTCGCGCCGGATCGACAACCAGCTGCGCGGCCGTTCCGGCCGTCAGGGCGACCCCGGCGAGACGCGGTTTTATCTGTCCATGCAGGACGATATCATGCGCCTGTTCGGCTCCGAGCGCATTATGAACATGATGGAGACGCTCGGCATCGACGAGGATACGCCCATCGACGCCAAAATTCTCTCCGGCGCGATCGAGAACGCGCAGAAGACCGTCGAGGGCCGCAACTTCCAGTCCAGAAAGAACGTGCTGGAATACGACGACGTGATGAACGTCCAGCGTAAGATCATCTACGAGCAGCGCCGTCAGGTGCTCGACGGCGAGGATCTGCAGAAGAACATCCAGTCCATGATGCGGTTCTATGTGGATACGTATGTCGCCAGCGCCTTCGGCGAGCAGCCGAAGCTGGCCGACAAGCAGCATTTCTTCGAGATGATGACGCATTTCGAGCCCATCTTCTTCCCCACGGGCACATGGCTTCTCTCCGACGAGGAGTTGGCCGCGCTCACGCGGGAGCAGGCGGAAGAGAAGATTTTGTCTCTCATGCAGCGCGCCTATGCCAAGCGGGAGGAGCAGTTCACGTCTCCCGTCATGCGTGAAATTGAGCGCGTCGTAACGCTGCGTGTGGTCGATGAATTCTGGATGGATCACATCGACGCCATGGACGATCTGCGGCAGGGCATCCGCCTGCGCGCCTACGCGCAGACAGACCCCGTCATCGAGTATAAGCGCGAGGGCTTTGATATGTTCGAGGCCATGAACGACGCAATTAAAGAAGAGATCGTCCGCCGCGTCTTCCTCGTCCGGATCAAGACGAATGAGGAAATCAAGCGCCAGCGCGTGGCAAAGGTCACCGGCGAGGGCGCGGGCGGCGACAAGACCGTCAAGCGTCAGCCCGTCGTCAAGAAGATCAAGGTCGGCCCGAACGACCCGTGCCCGTGCGGCAGCGGAAAAAAATACAAAAAATGCTGCCGCGACAAGGATCTCGCCGCCGAACGCGGCCAGAACGCGAATTAAGCCCATGTTTCACACCATTCACCACGGATCACTTGAATATCTGACCGCCGACGCGCTTTCCGGGAGCGTGCACTGCTTCTCCACGCGCTTCGGCGGCGTGAGCGAGGGGGCGCTGTCCTCCCTCAATCTCGGCACGCACCGGGGAGACAGGCCGGAAAACGTGCGGGAGAATTACCGCATTCTCGGCACCGCCGTTGGCTTTTCGCCGGAGGAAACGATCTTTACCCGGCAGGAGCATACCGATCTTCTGCTGCGCGTCGGCAAGCAGGACTGCGGCACAGGGCTGGAGCGGGAGCAGACCGCCGTCTGCGACGGGCTTCTGACCGACGAACCCGGCGCGGCGCTCGTCTGCTTCGGCGCGGACTGCACGACGCTGCTGCTGTTTGACCCCGTGCGGCAGGCCATCGCCGCCGTCCACGCCGGGTGGCGCGGGACGGCGCAGGGCATTGCGTACAAGGCCGTCCTTCGGATGCAGGCGGAATTCGGCTGCGCGCCGGAGCACATTCATGCGGCCATCGGCCCGTGCATCGGCCGCTGCTGCTTTGAGGTCGGGCCGGAGGTGCCGGAGGCCATGCGGCGATCGCTCGGCCCGGACGCGGAAGCGGCAATTGAACTGCACGGCGAAAAGGCGCACGTCGATCTGAAGCGCCTGAACCGCATCTGGCTGGAAAAGGCAGGCGTGCGGGCGATTGATATCTGCCCGGACTGCACCAAATGCCAGCCGGAGCGCTTCTGGTCGCATCGCGTGACCGGCGGGAACCGCGGGTCGCAGGCCGCCATCATCCGGCTGAAAGGAGGCGCACCGGCATGAAACGAAAGCTTTTGATGCTCACAGCGCTTGCGCTGTGTCTGGCCCTTCTTTGCGGCTGCACGACGATCGCGACGAGCGAATGGATGCAGAATCTTTTCCCCGTCGGCGACGAGGCCGTCGCCGCCCAGCAGACCGGCTCGGTCAACGGCTCGGAGGATAAGCAGGAGGTCAAGCAGGTCGTCACCGAGACGTATACGGCGCTTGAGTCCTTCGGCCTGGCCTACCAGCCGGATTACGGCCTGCAGCCCTATAACTGCCAGAGTCTCAACAACCGCATCATCTTTTCCTTCCTCTACGAGCCGCTGTTCGCCGTGACAAGCAGCTACGAGGCAGAACCGATTCTCGCCGAGAGCTATTTTGTCACTGACGACGGACGCACGACCACGGTGAAGCTCCGCTCCGGCGTGACCTTCCACGACGGCAGCGCCCTTACCGCGGCGGACGCGGCATATTCCATCGAATCCGCCGCAGGCTCGGAATATTACGGTTCGCGCCTGCGCTTCATCACTTCCGCCGAGGCGCAGGACGATCTGACGCTCGTGCTCTCGACGAGCGAAGCGTATGAGTGCCTGCCGCTGCTGCTGGATATCCCCATCATCAAAAACGGCACGAAGGACGAGGCCAGCCCTCCGGGCACAGGCCCGTATGACTTTGCCGGGACAAAGCTCACGCGCTGCGAAAGCTGGTGGCGCGACACCCAGCCGCTGGTCGACTTTGACGAGATCGCGCTGACCGTTTCGTCCACCGCCGCCGACGTGCGCGATAATTTTGAGTATCAGAAGGTCAACATGGTTCTGACGGACCCGAACTCCTCCGCGTTCGCAGGCTTCCACAACGACTACGAGCTGTGGAACGAGGAGACGACCATCATGCAGTACATCGGCTACAACATGAACTCGCCCGTCTTCTCCAACTACGGCCTGCGCGGCGCGATCACCTTCGCCATCGACCGCGAGCAGCTGGTCGAGCAGACGCTGGGCGGCTTTGCCGTCGCGTCGACGCTGCCGTGCTCACCCAATTCCCGGTATTACGACGTGAAGCTGGCCAACAGCTTCGCCTATGACACCGGCTCGTACTACGACCAGCTGGTCGGCGCCTCCGTCGAGGACGCGACCGGCGACGGCATCCTCGACCTCTACGTCCCCTCCAAGGGCTATTCCGTCCCGGTCGAGGGCACGATGCTCGTCTGCTCGTCGAGCTACATCCGCGTACAGGCGGCAAACGAGGCCGCGAAAATGCTCAATTCTCTGGGCTTCAACATCACAGTCAAGTCCATGGAGTATACCGAGTACAAGCAGGCGCTTTTACAGGGGAATTTCGACCTGTACTACGGCGAGGTGCGCCTGTCTCCGAACTTTGACCTCTCGCCGTTTTTCGGTGCGACCGGCACGCTCAACTATGGCGACCTGTCCGACAGCACGATGATGAACCTGTGCAGCATGGCGCTTGTCAACAGCGGCAACACCTATAATCTCTATAAGCGTGTATGCGAGCGCGGGTATATTACGCCCATCCTGTTCAAAAGCTACGCGCTCTATACCACGCGCGGCGCCGTAACAGAGCCGACACGCTACCTCGACTGGTTCCTGCCGTATACGGTGCATACGGAAGAATAATGAAAAAACGCGGGAGGATACGCCCATGAAACGAATCCTGATGATCGGCACCGGCGGAACGATCGCGTCCGGGAAAACGGCGGAGGGCCTTATGCCGGAGCTGACGAGCGAACAGCTTCTGTCCTTCGTCCCGGCGGTATCGGCGCTTTGCCGGGCGGAATGCTTACAACTTTTGTCGCTGGACAGCACAAATCTTGCCCCGTCGCACTGGCTGCTGATCGCGAAGGCCATCCGTGAGCGGTATGACCGCTACGACGGCTTCGTCATCAGCCACGGCACGGACACCATGGCCTATACCGCCGCGGCCCTCAGCTATCTCATTCAGGGTGCGCGCAAGCCCATCATCCTGACTGGCGCGCAGAAGCCCATCAGCTTTGACTCGACTGATTCCAAGGTCAATCTGACCGACGCGTTTTTATGCGCGTGCAGTGACACCCTGCACGGCGTCATGATCGTCTTCAACGGCAAGGTCATTCAGGGCACCCGCGCCTGCAAAACGCGCACAAAGAGCTACGAGGCCTTTTCCAGCATCAATTATCCGTATCTGGCCGTCTTGCAGGACGGCTGCATTCTGCAGTATATCGAAAACGCCTGCCTGCCCGAGCCGGTCTTCTATGACACGCTCGACGAGCGCGTCGCGCTTTTAAAGCTCATCCCCGGCGCGCGGGCGGAGCTTGCGGGCTGGATGCTCCGGCACAACGACGCGCTGATCCTGGAAAGCTTCGGCGTGGGCGGCATCCCGTCGTATGACGGGAATGACTTCCTGTCCGTGCTGGAGGAGGGCATTCAGGGCGGCAAGACCGTCGTTCTGACCACGCAGGTGCAGAACGAGGGCAGCAACGTCGGCGTTTATCAGGTCGGGCATAAGATCCGCGAATGCCCGCAGGTGCTTGAGGCGTTCGACATGACGACCGAGGCCATCACGGGAAAGCTCATGTGGATCCTCGGCCAGACCAGGGCCCCCGCCCAGATCCACCGCCTGTTCTACACCCCGGTCGCGAACGACATTCTGAATTACCGCACATGAAAAACCGCCCGGCGCGGTGAAAACCCCCATTTGTTAGCCAGGTATGGGAAAAACCTGATACTAAGAAATGGGGGTTCACTATGTCCAGGGAGAATACACCGGAGTTCGGGAAGCTGGCTGCGGGAACGACTGAAGGGCCTGCCGCCTGCGATTCACAGACGGCAAGCCCTTTTGGCGGCTTGATTCTTTGTTGTTCGAAATTTTGCCTGACCTTTTGGGGGCGTTTCCCGTGCGCGGCGGCCCGGTTTTTTTCAGTCGCCCATCAGCAGGTCCATGACGTACATTTCGAGCTTTTCGAAGTTCTGCTCCTTGACGCAGGCGGCCTGGAATTCGTAGTCGAATCTCTTGACCTTGGCCAGCAGCTTCTCGAAGATCTTCTTGGAGTTGATCAGATGGCGGTAGCAGTCCTCATCGGGCTGGGTGCGCATGGCCTTGACGTCGAGGCCGACGCATTCAAAATTGCCGCGGTCGCCGAAGTTATTTTCGTACAGAACCTTGACCTGGTTGAACGCGTTGCGCAGGTTGTCGACGCCGAACGCCTTATCCTGGTCATAGCGGCAGCCGTTCTGGTCGTTCAGATGCACGCCCCACAGCTTGTTGAGCGCCAGCGCGAAGCCCATGTCGTTCGCGGGATCAAGACCGGCGAGGATGGAGTGCGCGGATTCGATGCACAGGCCGACGCGGCTCGGATCGACGGTGTATGCGCCGACGGCCAGCGCGTGACCGGCAGTGCCGCAGATGGAGCGGTCGATGGGCTCATTGGGCTTCGGCTCGACAAGGATGAGCGCGTCGTCGCGGTAGGTCAGGATGTCGTTGAACGCGTCGCGCAGCTGGAGGGTCATTTCAACGGGGTTCTTGCCCTCGGCGCAGAGCGTGCCCTCGCGGGCCAGCCACAGCTGGATCTTCTTGGTGCCGAGCGCCTTGGCAATGTCGCAGGAGCGGCGGGCGCGCCACTGGGCAAATTCACGGTCTTCCTTGCGGGAGGCGGTGAAGCCGCCGTCATTCGTGCGCTTGTCGAACCACAGACGCGGCGCGACGAACTCTGCGAACAGGCCGTATTTGTCGAGCATCGCCTTGACGTCCTTCGCGTAGTCGACGATCTGCTTCTCGGTCATGTTGTTCATGTCGGGAACGGCGTCGTCGTCATGGAACTGCATGCCGGCCAGACCGATCTCGGCGTACTTCTTCATTTTTTCTTCCAGCGGAATGCTCTTGCGGTGGCCGGGGCCAAAGGTTTCGTTGCCCTCGTGGACGTTCCACGGGCCTGCGGTAAATCTGAATGTTGCCATGTCTGCATCCTCCTGTATCAATTGTCTGGTTTCATACAAATATGTGCTTGAGGGGCGGGCGGCTTTTACCGAAAGCCGCCTCCGGATAGCTCCATCATAGCGGAACAGGCTGTTTGTTCAATGTTAGACTTGCTTTTTTTATCCGACAATCTTGCGATTTTAAATTTTTCGGTAGACTTCCACAAATTCCTTTGCCGCAATTTGTCATGATGCACAAGGACTTTTTTATCCGAAATATCCCCCAGGGGAGCTTGTGCGCGGCGGTCAGACTTCTTAATAATAAGCAAAAAAGTTCGGAGGAACAGACCATGCATATGGCAGACGCACTTTTATCTCCTGCTGTCGCCGTTACGATGTACGCAGCCTCTGCTGCTGCGGCGGGCGTTTCGCTCGTGCAGCTGCGCAGGGAGGAGCTTGCCGCATCGGAGACGGCAAAAAAGAAGCTTCCGACAATGGCGGTCATGTCCGCGCTCGTCTTTGCCGGACAGATGATCAACTATACCATCCCCGGCACAGGCTCGTCCGGGCATCTGTGCGGCGGTATGCTGCTGTCCGCCATGCTGGGGCCGTGGGCAGGCTTTTTGTCCATGATCGTCATTCTTGCCATTCAGGCGCTGTTCTTTGCTGACGGAGGGCTGCTTGCGCTGGGCGCGAATGTCTGGAACATGGCGTTCTACGGCTGCTTCGTGGGATATTTCCTTATCTACCGGCCCCTGATGCGCGGAAATCTTTCCGCGGGCAAGGCCCGGCTGCGCCTGACGCTTGCGTCGGTGCTCGGCTGCGTTGCAACGCTGCAGCTCGGCGCATTCTCCGTCGTGCTGGAAACGACGCTCTCCGGCATCACAGCGCTGCCGCTCGGCGCGTTCGCGGTGCTCATGCAGCCGATCCATCTGGCGATCGGTCTGGTCGAGGGGCTGATCACGGCGGCGGTGCTGCCGCTGTGCCTCGCGGGTGTGCCGGAATTGTGAATCTTGCATTGCCGGGCGGCATACAGTATAATGGGAGTGTCCGGGAAAAAGAAAGAAATAAGAGGATTCAGAAAGGACTGTGTAATTTATGGATCGTGCAGAATTAAAGGCCCGCGCAAGAGCGCAGCTCGGCGGCGGTATTTTTCAGAATCTCTGGATGATGGGTCTGGCCGTGTGCCTACTGATCGGCCTGCTGGAGTCGGCTGCCGCCGGGATCATCCCCGGCATCGGCGCGCTGCTCGTGGTCGGCCCGCTGGAATACGGCATGGCGTATATCTTCCTCAAGCAGGCGCGTGACCATCAGCCCGTGCAGCTGGGCGATATGTTCCGCGGCTTTCAGGATGATTTCGGCGGAACGTTCCTCATCGGTCTTATGACGTCGCTGTTCACGTTCCTGTGGTCGCTGCTGTTCGTCATCCCCGGCATTGTCAAGGCGTATGCCTATTCTATGGCATACTATATCAAGCTTGATCATCCCGACTACGGCTGGAACGCCTGCATCACCGCAAGCCGTCAGATGATGGACGGCCACAAGTGGGAAAAGTTTGTGCTTGACCTGAGCTTCCTCGGCTGGATCATCGTCGGCTCTTTGTGCCTCGGCGTCGGCACGCTCTGGGTCACGCCGTACATGGAAGCGGCAAACGCGCAGTTCTACGAATACGTCCGCACCTGCCCGTCCGTGGCGGAGGGCTGACCGGCGCTGCGCAATATGGCAAGAACGGGACTCCGCTGCCTGCGGAGCCCCGTTCTTTTTTGCATTTTTATCTGTCAGTCCTTGTATTTCAGCGCCCGGATCGCGTTCAGGACGGCGAGGACCATCACACCGACGTCGGCGAAGATGGCGGCCCACATATTCGCGACGCCGAAGGCGACGAGCGCGAGGCAGCCGAACTTCACGACCAGAGAGAACACAATGTTCTGCCGGACGATGCCGATGCACTTGCGGGAAATTTTGATGGCCTTTGCGATCTGCAGCGGGTCGTCGTCCATGAGGACGATGTCGGCGGCCTCGATGGCTGCATCGGAACCCATCGCGCCCATTGCAATGCCGATGTCCGCCCGCGTGAGGACCGGGGCGTCGTTGATGCCGTCGCCGACGAAGGCCAGCATATCGTTTTTGCCCTTCGCGGCCAGCAGCTTCTCGACCTCCGCGACCTTGTCGCCCGGCAGAAGCTCACTGCGCACCTCGTCGACGCCGAGTTCGGCGGCCACGCTGTCCGCTACGCGCTTCGCATCGCCCGTCAGCATGACGGTCTTCTGGACGCCCGCGCGCTTGAGTTGCTCGATGGCTTCCTTCGAGTGCGGCTTGACGACGTCGGAAATGACGATGTGTCCCGCATACTGCCCGTCAACAGCCATGTGGATGATCGTGCCGGTGCTGTGGCAGTCGCAGTACTGGACGCCCAGCTTTTTCATCAGCTTGCTGTTGCCCGCGGCGACCGCGTGCCCGTCGACCGTGGCGGTGATGCCGTGGCCGCTGAGCTCTTCGATGTCCGTCACGCGGCTGCGGTCAATTTCCTTGCCATAGGCCTTCTGCAGACTCTTGCTGATGGGGTGCGAGGAGGCGCATTCGGCCAGCGCCGCGTATTCCAGCAGCTGCTCCTCAGCCAGCGGACTGTGGTGGACAGCCGTGACCTCAAACACGCCGCGCGTCAGCGTCCCAGTCTTGTCGAACACGACGACCTTCGCTGCGGACAGGGCCTCCAGATAGTTTGAACCCTTGATCAGCACGCCCTCCCGGCTTGCACCGCCGATGCCCGCGAAGAAGCTCAGGGGAATGCTGATGACCAGCGCGCACGGGCAGCTGACGACGAGGAAGGACAGCGCACGGTAAACCCAGTCGGTCCAGTTCGCGTCAGCCCCCGCAAGCATCCGGCCCAGCGGGACCAGCACGGCCAGCGCCAGCGCTGCGGCGCACACGGCAGGCGTGTAGACCTTGGCAAAGCGGGAAATAAACGTTTCGGAGCGCGACTTGCGGGAGCTTGCGTTCTCGACGAGATCGAGGATCTTCGAAACGGTGGACTCGCCGAACGCCTTTGTCGTGCGGATCTTCAGCACGCCGGACAGATCGATGCAGCCGCTGATGATCTCGTCGCCCGCCTTGACGTCGCGCGGCAGGCTTTCGCCGGTCAGCGCGCTGGTGTTGAGACTGGATGTGCCCTCGACGACCACGCCGTCGAGCGGCACCTTTTCGCCCGGCTGGACGACGATGATGCTGCCGACCGCGACCACGTCCGGGTCGACCTGCGTCAGCTGACCGTCCTGCTCAATGTTCGCGTAGTCCGGGCGGATATCCATCAGTGCGGAGATATTCTTCCGGCTCCTGCCGACGGCATAGCTCTGGAACAGCTCGCCGATCTGGTAGAACAGCATAACGGCGATGCCCTCGACATAGTCGCCGCTCTTCGTCCAGATGGCGAGGAAGAACGCGCCGAGCGTGGCCAGCGTCATGAGGAAGTTTTCGTCAAACGCGCGTCCGTTGAGAATGCCCTTTCCGGCCTTGCGCAGAATGTCATAGCCGATGACCAGATACGCGGCCACATAGGCAAGCAGCTGCGGGACGCCGGTGATGGGGATAAATTTCAGCGCAATGAGCATCACGGCGGTGATGAGGATGCGCACGAGCATTTTTTTCTGTTTCTTTGTCATAGCAAACACTCCGTTCCGCGCTGCCGGAGCAGCAATTGCAGCTTAAAGCTCGATCTCGCAGTCAGGCTCGACCTTTTTGCAGGCCTTGAGCACGGCCTTCATGGTCTTCTTCTCGTCTGCGCCCTCGGCGAATTCCACGATCATCTTCTGCGTCATGAAGTTGACGGTCGCGTTCGCAACGCCCTCGGTCTTCTTCGCGGCTTCCTCCATCAGGTTCGCGCAGTTTGCGCAGTCGACCTCGATCTGGTATGTCTTTTTCATGGTCAGGCCCTCCGTTTGAAATTTTGAATTAAACGCTTGCTTAATCATTACATCCGCAGTATACTGAGAAAAACGCCGGAAATCAAGCCCTCCGGGGCGCTTGCTTCCAAACGGGCGAACGGAATGTCCAAAACGGACAAAGGAGATGGGACAAATGCCGGAATTCTCTCTTCCGCACGACCACGGCGCGCACGGACACACGGAGGATCTGTACCGGGAGCTGAAAAACGTGGAGCACTTCGGCGCGGTGTGCGATATCTTCAAACAGCTGAGCGACCCGACCCGCGTGCGCATTTTCTGGCTGCTCAGCCACCGGGAGGAGTGCGTCATCAACATCGCGGCGCTGCTCGATATGTCCAGCCCCGCCGTCTCGCACCATCTGCGTTCACTTACGCAGAGCGGGCTGATCGAAAGCCGCCGGTGCGGCAAGGAGGTCTATTATAAGGCGGGCGACACCATGCAGATCAAGCTCCTGCACGAGATCGTCGAGCAGGTCATGCAGATCGCCTGCCCGGAAAAGGCTGTCGACTATCAGGACTCGCAGGAGCAGATCATCCGCCATGTCCACAACGAGCTGACGGCCAATCTCGCCGAGCGCGTCACCATTGAAGAGCTGTCGCGGAAGTATCTGATGAACACGACGACGCTCAAGCGCTGCTTCAAGCAGGTCTACGGCGAGACGATCGCCGCACACATGAAAAAGCACCGCATGGAGCAGGCTGCGTCCCTGCTGTTAAAAACGCAGAACGACATTGCCGCCATCGCGCAGGCCGTCGGCTACGAGAGCCAGAGCCGGTTCACGGCCGCGTTCAAAGAGACCTACGGCGAGCTGCCGACAGAATACCGCCGGAGGCGGTCATAAAAATCAGAACCGGCCCGCAGGACACGCCTGCGGGCCGGTTGACTTATTTCTGTGTATTTTATACGTACTGCTGGGTGTCGACGTCGACGACGCCTCTGGTGGTGATGCGGAGCTTGGGGATGACGGGCAGGGCCATAAAGCTGAGCGTCATGAACGGGTCGATGCCCCGGCTGACGCCGAGCGTGAAGGCCGCGTCCTTGGCTGCCTCAAGCTGGTCGTTGACCTCGGTCAGCGGACGGTCGGACATGATGCCCGCGATCTCCAGCACGACCGAACCCTTTACCGTTCCGTTTTCGACCACGACGATGCCGCCGTGGTGCTCGACGATGTAATTCGCGGCGAACGCCATATCGGCGGAGTTCGTGCCGACGACGATGATGTTGTGCGAGTCATGCGAAATGCTGGTCGCGACCGCGCCGGATTTCAGGCCGTAGCCCTGAATGTAGCCGAGGCCGATGTGATGCGTGCCCTTGTGGCGCTCGACGACGGCGATCTTCAGAATGTCCTTTTCCAGATCGACGTGGTCGGCATAGCCGTTGTCGGTCGTGATGATCTCGCCCGGGACCATGCCCAGAACGCCTCTCTGGCGCGTGTCGCGGAAATCGTCGGGCGTGAGCGTCGAGACGTGGAAGGTGTCGTGGGCGCGCTTGTCGAGATATTCCTCGATCTTCGGCGCTTCAAAGTCGCGCAGCTCGCCGTTGTTCCAGTACAGAACGCCCTTCTTGAAGACCATTTCGACGTTGAAGTCCTTGAAATTGTCGATCACGGCGAAGTCGGCCAGATAGCCGGGCGCGATCGCGCCGCGGTTATTGAGCAGGAAATAGCGCGAGGCGTGGTGGCAGGCGGCCTTGACGGCAATGATGGGGTCGACGCCGTATTTGTTGATGGCCTCACGGGCGATATAATCAATGTGACCCTTTTCCAGCAGATCGCTCGGATGCTTGTCGTCGGTGCAGAACATACAGCGCTCGGCGTACTGCGGCGTGAGCAGGGGAGCAAGCGCTTCCAGATTGCGCGCGGCGGTGCCCTCGCGGATCATGATGAACTGGCCGCGCTGCAGCTTTGCCAGCGCGTCCTCCATCGTGGCGCATTCGTGGTCGGAATAGACGCCTGCGGCGACGTAGGTGTCGAGATCCTTGCCCTGCAGGCCCGGCGCGTGGCCGTCGATCTTCTTGTGGTGCGCCTGCGAGGCGACGATCTTCGAGACGACCTCGGCGTCATTGTGGATCACGCCGTAGGAGTTCATCATCTCGGCCAGACCCTGTACTCTGGGGTAGTCGTAGAACGAGTCGATGGCGCGGTAGTCCAGATTCGCGCCGGATTCGTCCATCGGCGTGGCCGGGACGCAGGACGGCAGCATGAACCGCACGTCGATGGGCAGCCCCTCGGTAGCCTGGAACATATAGTCAATGCCGTCGGTGCCCATGACGTTGGTGATCTCATGGGGGTCGGTGATGACGGTGGTCGTGCCGTGCGGCAGCGTCGCGCGGACGAATTCCTTCGGCGTGACGAGACTGGATTCCAGATGGATGTGCGCGTCGACGAAGCCGGGGCAGACGATCTTGCCGGTCATATCGTATTCGACCTCGCCCTCATAGCTGCCGAGGCCCACGATCAGGCCGTTCGCCACGGCGATATCGCACGTCAGCAGCTCATTGGAGAATACGTTGACATACGTCGCGTTTTTCAGCACCAGATCGGCCTTCTGCCGGCCGGAGGCGGCCTCGATCACACGCTGCTTCTTTAACAGCTTCCGCTGGATCTTCGCTGCGTAGCTCTCAATGGGAAAAGCCATGGAACATCTTCCTTTCTGCGTTCAGTTTTGCTTGTATCTGATATTAGATGGAATTATAGCACTGCTCCTGCCGCTTGTCCATGTTCATTTTCTACGGAATGTCGCAGATTCTTTTTTGCAATCTGTACAGAAATGGCGATGTGTGATATGCTTAGTGCACAAATAGGAGGCGAACGTCATGAAATTACTGATGCACATCTGCTGCGCGCCCTGCGCGAATATGCCGATCGACGCGCTGCGCGCGGATGGGATCGACCTGACCGGCTACTGGTACAATCCCAACATCCATCCCTTTACCGAATACCGCGCCCGGCGGAACTGCCTGCAGGAATACGCGAAGACCATCGAGCTGCCCCTTCTCATGCGCGACGATTACGGCCTGCGGCCATTCGTGCGCGAGGTAGCCGGCGATATCGCGGGCCGGTGCGTCAAATGCTACGAAATGCGCCTTTTTGAGGCGGCACGGGCCGCGAAGGAGGGCGGGTTCGACGCGTTTACGTCGTCTCTGTTCATCAGCCCCTATCAGAAGCACGAGCTGATGCGCGACGTGGCCTACCGCGCGGCGGAGGAATACGGCGTGGAATTTTATTATCAGGATTTCCGCCCCATGTTCCGCGACGGCCAGGCCCGTGCGCGGGAGCTGGGCTTTTATATGCAGAAATACTGCGGCTGCGTCTTCTCCGAGCAGGAGCGCTATCAAAAGCCCAGCCGGATCATCCCGTGAGGCAAATCAGCACCTGCCTGCCTTATGGAGCTTCCGAATGAGCACAACGGCCAGCGCAATGACAAGCGCGCTGAACGCGCCCACGCAGGTAAGCCGGATGACCAGCCTGCGGTGCGCGGCCTGACGGGCGGCCTCGCGGGCGGCTTCCTCGGCGGCCTTTTGCGCTGCCTCCTGCGCGGCCTGCTCCTCGGCCTGCCGCTGGAGCTCGGCCTGCCGTTCTTCCTCGGCCTTCTTTTCCTCTGCGGCTTTCGCTTCGGCGGCAAGCCGCTCTTTTTCTGCCTGCTCGGCCTTCGCCTGCTCTTCGGCGAGGCGGGCTTCTTCGGCTTCCTTTTCGGCCTGCTCCCGTTCCAGCCGCACCTGCTCGTCAAGATAGGTCTTCAGCAGCACGGCCAGCTGGCCGCAGATCACAGAGCCTGCGCTCTGTCCGTCGGCATACGCTGCGTCCACATTGCCGCCCGGCCCATAGGACAGGCCGCTCGTATACACGGCCAGCAGAAACGGCCGCTCGGCCCAGATGATGCCGACGTCGTTCTCCGCGCCCTCGTAGCTGCCGTATTTGTGCGCGATGGGCGTTTCATCCACGTCGAGATACGTCTTGAAATACGCGTCCGGGCAGGCAATTTTCAGGTAGTCGATCAGCTCGGGATACTGCTCCTGCCCGTCCCAGACGACCTTCAGCGTGTCCAGCATCATGCGCGTGCAGAACAGGTGGTCATAATAGTAATTCTGCGGAATCTCGTCGTCGGTCATGGTGAAATATTTGCGCATGGCCATCTTGTATTCCGGCCAGTCGCCAATGCGCCGCCAGAGGGAATACGAAAGCTCATTGTTGGAATAGACCAGCGACTGATAGTGCGCCTCGTCCAGCGAAGCGCCCTGCGTGATCATCGTGTCCCCGGTGATCTCGCCCGCGAGCTGCATATCATAATAATACAGGTTCAGCGGCAGCTTGTAGGTGCTTGCGCCGTAAAGCATTTTCGTCTCGTTGAAGTCATACTGTTCGCCGGTTTCCGGCACGTAAAAGCTGATCTCGAAATTATCCCCGGTCAGCGCGTGCTCAGCGCGGAAGTCGTCCATCAGCTGCTCCAGCGTCTTCCCCGTCACATCGGGGGCCGTATATGCCTCTGCTGCCAGCGCGGGAACCGCCGTCTGCGCAAGACACGCCGCGCAGAGCAGCGCCGCCGCTGCCGCCCGGGCTTTTTTCATTCTCATATCCGCTTCTCCTTCTGCGTTTTCAAGTATCTGCATCATACCGCAACGCGGCCGGATTTGCAACCATGCACCAAACGGGCAGGCCCGGCATATGGTAGGGAAGACAGAAAACATTCTTGTCTTTGAAGGAGGGGTTTTATGAATCAACCCTGCAATTATACGACGACCGGGGGCTGTCCCGAGCCGCAGGCGGTTCAGGGCTGCGCGGCCTGCTCCGGCGGCAGCCAGCAGACGTGTCCGCCTCCCTGCCCGCCGCCCTGCCCGCCGCCGTGTCCCGGGCCGGGGCCGTTCCCGCCGTATCCGCCCCCGTTCCCGCCGGTCTGGCCGGGTGAGCGGCCCGTCGCGCCGGTCACGGAGGCCGATATCAGCTGCGGCTGCGGATGCTCCTGTGCGCCGGGGCTTGTCGCGGCACTGCAGCTGCTGTGCCGTCCGCGCTTCGCGGCGCTGACGGACTATCAGCAGTTCGCGTTCATCACGCGCGATTTCGTGCTCGGCTCGTCGCTGAACTGTCCCGCAGCGGCCACAACTCCATACGACAACCTGACCGGGCCTCTGGACGGGGAATTTGTGAAGATCACGCCGGATTCGTGTGAGAATTTAGAGGTTTCCGGCCAGATCTACTATCCCAACCCCATCTGCACCGGGGGCACGGAGACAGCCTGCTGTGCCGAGGGGCCGTATTTTGACGCGGACTCCGTGCGGCTGTGCGGCTTGAGCGCCGTCGCCTTCGGCGTGACGGAGACGACCGACTTCCCCAGCGCAGAGGCGGCCTATAACGAGCTTGCGAAGCTATTCTATCAGGCCACCCATGCCGGCTGCGGCCCCATGCCGTCGTCGCCGGTAAAGCCGACGCCGTGCGACCGCTCGACAGGCGATATCGCCGGACGCGGCACGGTTTCCCTGACGGCAGGACCGCTCGTGCTCGGCAACGTCAGCGTGCTCGGCGAGGTCGGGGACGTTCTGATCCTCGCCAACAGCGAAGACCGCCTGTTCTACTTCGTCTGCCGCAGCACCATCGGGTTCATCGGGTAAAAGACACCCCGCCGCAGTTCATTCGGACTGCGGCGGGGAACTTTATATGCAGTTCAGCTGTGGGCAAAGCCGTACCAACTGCATACGCCTTGAAATTATTCCTCTTCGGTTGGGATCCTCGTCACGAGGGGCTTGCCGTCGGCGCCGAGCAGCGGAGTCAGGCCGCCAGCGTAGCCGGAGGCGATCCAGAGATAGTTGACGCCGGTCGTTTTGTCTACCCAAATCTCACGGTTCGTGGTCCAGGTACTGCCCTCGTTCAGCACCTTGATAAAGCGCTCGTCCTGCTTCGCCATATTACTTCGTATCCTTTACCGTCTCGGCAATGCCGGAAGCCAGACCCGCAAAGCCCTGCAGCTCGGACGGGATGATGATCTTCGTGGCCTTGCCGTCCGCGACCTTCTGCATGGCCTCAAGCGCCTTGAGCTTGAGCACCTGGTCGTTCGGGGCCTTTTCGTTCAGCAGCGCCAGAGAATCGGCCATGGCCTTCTGCACGGCCATGATGGCCTGCGCTTCGCCGTCAGCCTTGAGAATTGCCGCCTGCTTTTCGGCTTCTGCCTTGAGGATGGCGGCCTGCTTTTCCGCGTCCGCTTTCAGAATTGCGGCTTCCTTTTCGCCCTCGGCGACAAGGATCTGGCTGCGCTTCGTGCCCTCGGCCTGCAGAATCGCCTGTCGGCGGTCACGCTCGGCCTTCATCTGCTTTTCCATGGAATTCTGAATGTCCTGCGGCGGGAGAATGTTCTTGAGCTCCACGCGGTTGACCTTGATGCCCCAGGGATCGGTGGCCTCGTCGAGAATGGCGCGCATTTTGGTGTTGATCACGTCGCGGGACGTGAGCGTCTGGTCAAGCTCAAGATCGCCGATGATGTTGCGGAGCGTCGTGGCCGTGAGCGTCTCCATGGCCATCATGGGCCGTTCGACGCCGTAGGTGTAGAGTCTCGGGTCTGTGATCTGATAATAGACGACGGTGTCGATCTGCATGGTGACGTTATCCTTGGTGATCACGGGCTGCGGCGGATAGTCGAGCACCTGCTCTTTCAGGCTGACCTTCTTGGCTACGCGCTCAATGAACGGGACCTTGACGTGCATACCGACCTGCCAGACCTTGCTGAACGCGCCGAGGCGCTCGATGACGTAGGCACGGGACTGCTGGACGATGTGAATGTTGCTGATGACGATGATGAGCGCCAGAACGGCGATCACAACAATGGGGATCCATTCCATAAACCTTGTTCCTCCTTCGGTTTTTCAGTTCTTTTTTTATGATGGTTATGCTTTCGTACAGGGACACTTTGCGGGTCTGACATAGAGCTTCGCGCCCTCAACGCGCTCGATGGTCACGTGGCCGCCCGCCTCGACGCGTTCGCCCGTCGTGCATTTTGCCGTCCAGAGAACGCCGTTGATCTTCACGGCTCCGGTATCAGCACATGCGTCGATGGGCTCCGTGACCATGGCCGTTTCGCCGACGAGGCGGTCGGCATTCATACGCTCCGGCTTTTTTGCCCACTTTTTTCGAGCCGCCGGGCACGCGAACGCCAGCAGCGCCGCCGAAACGACGAGAAATACCGCCAGCTGTACGCCGAGTCCCGCGCCGAGAATTGCCGCAACCAATGCGCACACCGCGCCGCCGATGAACCAGACGGACACCAGCGCGACCGTCGCGGCCTCTGCCACGATGAAGACGACGATGGCGATCAGCCATCCGATCACTGCCTGAGACATGGGAACCTCCTCCTCTTTTTTGAATTTCTGTGCTGCTTCCAGTATACCGTATTTCCGAACGCTTGTCACTTTAAATAAATATAAAGTTTTTCCTCACATTTTACAAAATCGTAACAGATAGGGTTTGCTATTTGCGCCGGGATTCCGTATACTTAGAGAGACTATAGAATGCTTGGAGAGAAAACTATGGATACGATGACTTTCTGCGTGCCGTGCCTGTTTGGGCTGGAGGGTCTGGTCGGCGACGAACTGCGGCGGCTGGATCTGCAAAACGTCCGGGTCGAGGACCGGCGCGTTTTTTTTGAAGGCGATTTCGCCGCCATGGCGAAGGCCAACCTCTGCTGCCGCATGGGCGAGCGCGTGATGATTTTGCTGGACGAATTCGAAGCGCACAGCTTTGAGGACCTGTTCCAGGGCGTGAAGGCCGTGCCGCTCGAGCGCTTTATCCCGAAGGACGGCGCGTTCCCCGTCAAGGGCTACAGTCTGAACAGCCAGCTGCACTCCGTTCCCGACTGTCAGGCCATCGTCAAGAAGGCCGCCGTCACGCGGCTGGGCGAGAAATACGGCCTCGGCTGGCTGCCGGAGACGGGCGAAACGTATCAGCTGCGCTTTTCCATCATGAAGGATCATGTGGAGCTGTTTCTGGACACGTCCGGCGTGAGCCTGCACAAGCGCGGCTACCGCCGCGAGGCCAATCTTGCGCCGCTGCACGAGACGATGGCGGCCGCCATGGTCAATCTCGCGCGCTACCGCGGGCGGGACTTCTTCTGGGACCCGTTCTGCGGCTCGGGAACCATCTGCATCGAGGCGGCGATGATCGCGCTGAACCGCGCGCCGGGCCTGAACCGGTCGTTCATGGCGCAGAAGTGGTCCTGCGTCCCGGAAACGGTCTGGCAGCAGGCCAGAACGGAAGCGCTCGACCGCGAGTACCGGGGGGAGTATCACATCCTCGGCTCCGACATTGACCCGGCTTCTCTGGAGATCGCGCAGCAGAACGCACGCAAGGCGGGCGTCGGCAGGCTGATCGAGTTCCGCGAGGCGGACGCGACGAAGATGAGTCTGCCCGCAGATAAGGGCCTCATCGTCTGCAACCCGCCCTACGGCGAGCGTATGCTCGAGCAGCGCAGTGCCCAGCGGCTCTACAGCGCCTTCGGGCGGCACCTCAAATACGCTGACGGCTGGAAAAAATACATCATCTCCTCCGAACCGGAGTTCGAGCATTACTACGGCAAACAGGCCGTCAAAAAGCGCAAACTCTACAACGGGCGCTTGCAGTGCAATGTGTATATGTACTATTGAGCGCCGCCTGTACTCATAAGACGAACAGAACAGGAGAAAGTTCCGCTATGAAGCATATTTTTATCGTCAATCCCGCAGCCGGGAAGTCTGACCGGACGGCGGAATACCGGGAAATGATCGACGCGGCGTTCGCGCCGCGCGGGTTAAGCTATGAATTGCTTGTCTCCAACGCGCCCGGCGAATGCCGGACGCTGGCGCGGCAGGCGGCGCAGTCCGGCGAGGAGGTGCGCCTGTACGCCTGCGGCGGCGACGGAACGCTCAACGAAGTTGTAAACGGTGTCGTGGGCTATGGCAACGCTGCCGTGACGCATTTTCCCGGCGGCTCCGGCAACGACACAATCAAAATTTTTGACGACCCCGCCGCCTTCACCTCCATTGAGCGGCTGCTGGACGCGGAGGAGGCGCGGTTCGATCTCATCCGCTGCAATGGGTCCTACGCGCTGAACGTGCTGTCCATCGGCTTTGACGCGCGGGTCGGCACGGATATCGCCCGCTTCAAGCGCCTGCCGCTCGTGAGCGGCAAGGGCGCGTACATCCTGTCCATTTTCTCGAATATGCTGCACGGGCTGACGGCAGATTACACCGTCACACTGGACAGCGGCGAGGTGTTCTCTGGCCGGAAGACCATGATCTGCGTCTGCAATGGCCGGTGGTACGGCGGCGGTTTCAACCCCGTGCCGGAGGCCGAGCCGGACGATGGGCTGCTGGATGTGCTTGTGGTTGAAAAGGTCAATCTGCTGCAGGTTGCAACCGTCGTCGGTCACTACCAGAAGGGCCGCTACGCCGATTATCCGTCGCTGATCTATCACGCCCGCTGCCGCTCTCTGCGCATTGAATGTGTAAAAGAATCTGTTGTCAATATCGATGGCGAGGCTGCCTACACAACGGACGCAAAAATCGAACTCATTCCGCAGGCCATCCGCTTTTTCTACCCGAAGGGGCTGACCTATCACACGAAAAATTCACAGTCTGGTCATAAATTTGCCGAAATTACCCCTTGACTTTTTGGCGCATCTGATTATGATATAGATGTTAGCAGTCAGAGAGACTGAGTGCTAAAAAATCTTGTAAAACGCGCTGTATGAAACAGCGACTGGATACTGGAGGTAATTGTTATGAAGCTGACCCCGTTGGCAGACAACGTTCTGCTCAAGCACATGGAAGCTGAGGAAAAGACCGCGTCCGGCATCATCCTCTCCACCGCCAATAAAGAAAAATCCGTGATCGCGGAAGTCATTGCGGCAGGCCCGGGCACCGACGACGTCAAGGTTACGGTCAAGCCCGGCGACAAGGTCGTGACCGGCAAGTACGCGGGTCAGGAGCTGAAGCTCGACGGCGAAGATTACGTCATCGTCAAGATGGCCGACATTCTGGCAGTTGTAGAATAATTCGTGTTTGATTGAAAGGAAGCAATTCTTATGGCAAAGCAGATTGTTTATGGCGAAGAGGCCCGCAAGGCCCTGCTGTCCGGCATTGACCAGCTCGCCAATACTGTAAAAGTTACCCTTGGCCCGAAGGGCCGCAACGTCGTGCTCGGCAAGAAGTTCGGCTCTCCGCTGATCACCAACGACGGCGTGACCATCGCAAAGGACGTGGAGCTCGAGGACGCATTTGAGAACATGGGCGCGCAGCTCGTCCGCGAGGTCGCGACCAAGACGAACGATATCGCAGGCGACGGCACCACCACCGCGACCCTGCTGGCGCAGGCCATCGTCCACGAGGGTCTGAAGAACGTCTCCGCAGGCGCGAACCCGATGGTCATGCGCAAGGGCATGGAAAAGGCCGTTGAGACCGCCATCGACACCATCAAGGCAAACTCCGAGACGATCAAGGGCTCCGACGACATCGCAAGAGTCGGCGCCGTCTCCTCCGGCGACGAGTCCGTCGGCAAGCTGATCGCCGAGGCCATGGATAAGGTCGGCGCGTCCGGCGTGATCACCATCGAGGAATCCAAGACTGCCGAGACGGGCCTTGAGGTCGTCGAAGGTATGCAGTTCGACCGCGGCTATATCTCCCCCTACATGGTCACCGACACCGACAAGATGGAAGCCGTCATCGATGATCCGTATATCCTCATCACCGACAAGAAGATCTCCTCCATCCAGGAGATCCTGCCCCTGCTCGAGCAGATCGTCAAGACCGGCAAGAAGCTCGTCATCATCGCAGAGGACGTCGAGGGCGACGCGCTGGCCACCCTGCTGGTCAACCGTCTGCGCGGCAACTTCACCTGCGTGTGCGTCAAGGCTCCCGGTTTCGGCGACCGCCGCAAGGAAATGCTCAAGGATATCGCCATCCTGACGGGCGGCACGTATATCTCCTCCGAACTCAACATGAACCTGCCTGATACGCAGATCACCGATCTCGGCACGGCCCGCCAGATCAAGGTCACGAAGGACAACACCGTCATCGTCGACGGCGCAGGCGACGCCAACGAGATCAAGGCCCGTATTGCGGAGATCAAGAACACCATCTCCGTCACCACGTCTGATTACGACAAGGAGAAGCTGCAGGAGCGTCTTGCCAAGCTGTCCGGCGGCGTAGCCGTTATCAAGGTCGGCGCACAGACTGAGGTTGCCATGAAGGAGCAGAAGCTCCGTGTGGAGGACGCACTGAACGCAACCCGCGCAGCTGTCGAAGAGGGCATCGTGGCCGGCGGCGGCACTGCCTACGTCAACGCGATCCCGGCTGTTGAGAAGCTGGTCGCAAAGCTGTCCGGCGACGAGAAGACCGGCGCGCAGATCATCGCAAGAGCGCTGCAGGCCCCGATCCGCCAGATCGCCGAGAATGCCGGCGTCGACGGCTCCATCGTCTACGACAAGATCCGCTCCAGCCGCAAGGTCGGCTATGGCTACAACGCCTACACCGAGACGTACTGCGACATGATCCCGTCCGGCATCGTCGACCCGACCAAGGTCACGCGCACCGCTCTGGAGAACGCCGCGTCCATCGCCTCCTGCGTCCTGACGACCGAATCTCTGGTCGCCGACAAGCCCGACCCCAAGGCCGACGCCGCCATGGCAGCCGCAGCCCAGGGCGGCGGCATGGGCGGGATGTACTAAGAGACGCCGCAAAGCCTTGAAATTGCTTGATTTTTTGAGTGTGCAAAAGCGGATTTACGCCAAACTTACGCTACTTACGCCAAAAATTCAAGCGCATTATAGGGTAACAGAAATCGGCACCTGCCTTAAAAAGCAGGTGCCGATTTTTTCCTTATTTGCGTTTCTTTTTGCCCTTTCCGTGCGACAACTGCGGTCTTGCCTTTCCGCGCTGGTTGAGGGGACTTTTCAGATACTTGGACTTCTTAAGTCCGCTAATAATTGAGACAAACTCTTCCTTCGTAAGTGCATCATAATCAAGCCCGATGGTTGCAAGATACGCTCGGATTTTCTTTTCCTCGGAAGTCACGGAATAAAGAACAGAACATTAAATACCATCAGCCACCACTGACATTGCCGATGGTGGCTTTTTGCGTTTCGGGAATTTGTTTTGCCGTTTCACTCTGGTGCCGGTTTTGCTTTGGTGATTCATGGCATCCTCATACAGCTCAATAAATTCCTTTTCCCGGAGTGTCAGAGGTGTTTGCGCATCCCGCTTTTGAATCAAATGCTGGTACAGCTTTATCTGGAGAGACAGGAAGTACAAGAGCGCTTTGTGCTCCATCTTCAAATCCCTGACAATCCTGGACAGGAAATCATTTCCGGTGAGATTGTGCATTTTGTGTGGGCAGCCGCAGAGGATATCCAGGAACTGCCCTCTGTACAAAACCGGTGAGAGAACCCATCAGCCGTGGGAAGTCCAGTTCGCTCAGATCCGTCACATCCACCTCCAGCACCGGGCCGTTGGCCTGAAAGCGGGTATATCCCCGGGCCGCGATATCGTCCAGAAACTGCTCATAGCTTTTTCTTGTGGGGGTTTCTAGGGGGGCTCCCGGCGGCTCCGGGTAGCAGCCGTTGACCACATGGCCCCGGTGCCGGGTGTCGGACAGATCCCGGGCGGCAAACCGCCGGTAGATGACCTCCGGGTCACCGGTGAGGCGAACCGTCACGGCGGTATAGTGATGGGTTTCCAGCAGTGCCATAATCCCGGGAATGGAAGCGTCCTCAAAATTATTTTCCAGAATAAACGGTTTTCCCACTTTCATCAGCTGGGCCGCGGCGTAGTACAGAATGTGCATGGCCGCTGTGCCCAGCTGAACCTTTTCTGCCCGGCTGTGAAAGCCCAGATCGTCAAACAGCATCTCCTTGATGGAGTCCTTGGACAGCATTGGAATTCCCAGAGACTCCGAAATCCTGACGGCGATGGTGCTCTTGCCGCTGGCGGGCATACCGGCAACCAGAATGCAGTACATGGCGTTTCCTCCTAGGGTGTATCTGAAAACTCCCAATGCACCCGGACAGCGGATCTTTTCACGCTGCGCTGCACCATTTTTCCTTGAAATACGTCAGTATTCCTGCGAAAAAATGTCTTGCTCAGCGCAAAAATTTCTCGCTGCCGGTCACATTGGGAGTTTTCAGATACACCCTAAAAACGAAATGAAAGACTGTCCTGATACTCCGAGGGCGTTTTCCCGGTGATTTTTTTGAAGGTGCCGGAAAAATATGCAATATCGCGGTAGCCGCAGGCCTCCGCAATCTCGTAGACTTTCAGCTTTCCCTCGCGCAGCAACGCCATAGCCTTCTGGATGCGGCAGCGCGTAAGATACGCGCCGAGCGTCATATCCGTTTCCTTTTTGAACAGGTGGCTCAGATGTCCTTCGCTCAGTCCCAGCTGCGCTGCCGCCTGCCCGACGGACAGATCGCCGCTGCCGCAGTTTTGCTCAAGGTACACCATTGCCTCGCGCACATAGCGGCTCTTGGGGCCGGGCTTCACGCCGGGAAGCGGCTCTGGCTGCGGTGCGGTTTGTGCGGCGATGCGCTTTTGCAGCGCCAGAACGGCGTTTTCCAGATCGCCGTCATGAAAAGGCTTCAGCAGAAAGTCCACCGCGCCCAGACGGATGGCCGTCTGCGCGTAGGCGAACGAATCGTAGGCGGTCAGAATGATGACATACGCGCGGCTGCCTGCTTCGCGCAGCCGCCGCACCATCTCCAGCCCGTCCATCTTCGGCATTTTGAGATCCGTGATGATAAGCGTCGGCTGGCAGTCCTCCGCGACGGCAAGGGCCTGTTCGCCGTTGGCGGCTTCGCCGACCACGATGCAGTCCAGCGCCGCCCAGTCTACTGCCATGACGATACCCTTGCGGATCATTTCCTCATCCTCTACAACCATTACCCGCATCATACGCCGGGCCCTCCCTTCGCGGGCAGGCGCGCAAGAATACAGGCGCCGCCGCCCTCCGGATTTTCAAGACGCAGACCGAACGCGTCGCCGTAATGCTTGCGCAGGATCGTGTCTACATTTAATAGTCCCAAATGTCCCGTCTGCGTTTCCGGCGGTTTGTAAGGCCCCAGAAGGTCCGGCGGGAAGCCGCAGCCGTTGTCCCGGACGCGGATCTCGAGCACGTCATGCTCCGCAAGCACGGCCGTGACGGAGAGTTCACCGTGTTCTACACCGGAAAGGCCGTGCAGAATGGCATTCTCTGCCAGCGGCTGCAGGAGCATTTTCGGAACCATGCACGAAAGAAGCGCCTCCGGCACGGCTTCCGTGTATGAGAAGCTTTCCGACAGGCGGATGCGCTGAATCTCGACGTACCGGCTCAAAATCTCCAACTCCCGCCGCAGGGGGACAAATTCGTCCGGCGTGATGCAGAAGCGAAGGATATCGGCAAGATTCGTTGACATCAGCGCCACCTGCGGCACTTGATTGATTTTGCTGATCCACTTCATGGTGTCGAGCGTGTTGCACAGAAAATGCGGGTTTAGCTGCGCCTGCAGCATGCGGATCTGCGCGCGGTTAAGTGCGCGCTGGTTTTCCAACAGTGCCTGCTGGTTGTGCCGGAGGGCGACGACCATGGTGTTGAACTGCTGTGCCAATTCGCCCAATTCGTCATGCCGGCCGGCGGGAACGGGAACCTGCACGTCCAGATTATTTTTCCCGACCTGCCGGATGGCGTGATGCAGTCTGCCGATCGGTTGGAAGACCTGCCGGCTTAGCTGCAGGCTGAGTACGACGCTTAAAATGATGCAGGCCAGCGCGCACAGCACGCTCACCGAGTACAAAAGCCGGAGTGTTCCGGCGCTGAGCGGCTGCGGCTGCTGCAGGACGAGATACAGACCGGTTTCGGTATGCTGCCGCACGGTATAGGAAACGTCGGCAGACAGACCGGTGAGCGCCTTGCCGGACAAAAGCTGCCCGCGCAGCGCGTCGGCGAGGCTCTGGGTCTGTGCCGGCTGCGTACAGTAGACCGGACGCCAGCGCGCGTCGAGCAGAAGAAGTTCGTTCTGCGCACCAGCTGTGCCGCCGAGCAGTGTCCGCAGCTGCGTTTCCAGCATGCCGATGGTGAGATATCCGACCGGCGCGCCGTAGCGGTCGGTCAGGAGCATCGCAGCGTGCAGAAGCGGCTCGTCTGTGTCGGCCGGATCTTCTGCCGCGCTGCACACCAGAACACCGGTTCCGGCGCAGGCCGCCTCGTATAAAAGGCCCCAATTGGTCGGCAGCGACCGGATTTCGGGCGCTGTCTGTGTCGAATAGCGCCAGCGGCCGCTGATATCGTAAAGGTCAAAGCGTGCAAAGCTGCGCACGGACTCTGTAGCGTCGAACAGCTGGCTGTAGACCGCCGTGTCCTCCGCTTCTGCGTCAAACAGCGCCTGTGCAACGAGTGGATTGTGCTGCAGAGATGCGGCTGTCTGCAAAAAGCCGCTGTGCAGCGTATCAAGCGCCTCGCAGGAGGCGGACAGCTGCTGTTGGGCCGTCTGCTGGGCGTTCGACGTCATGCGCAGGCGGAAAATCTGCAGCAGCAGACCGGAGCACAACAGCATCGGCACCAGAGACACGGCCAGAAACGCCGCGTTCAGCCGCTGACGGAAGGAGGAAAAGTGAAGCCGCTTCATTGTTCCGCCTCCGTCCCGAGATAAAAGGCCCAACTCATCAGAATTGCTTCGCGGTGCTCGCTTGCCCAGCTTACGTCATACGCGACCTGACGAATGGCGGATAGTTCCGGCAGTTTGCTGGCAGGACTCACGTCGCTGCGCACCGGGCGGCGGTAAAAATCAGACTGCAGCAGCTGCTGCACGTCGTAGCTGACGGCAAAATCGAGAAACAGCTTTGCGTTGTCGGGGTGCGGCGCGCCCTTCAGCGCGGCGCAGCCGTCCGGTACGCAGCTTGTGCCGTCTGCGGGGTAGACCATGGCGATCCCGTCCCCAGCAGCAATGCGCTTGCGCGCGGTCTCCTCCAGCGTGATGCCGACGAGCGCTTCGCCGTTTGCAACGGCGGAAATGATCGCACCTGAACCGGACAGGAGCTTTCCGTCCAGGTTTTCCGCAAATGTTTGCAGCACCTCATCCGCGTCGCCGCCCAGCGCGCAGAGCATCGTCACGAGCGCGGTATAGCTCGAGCCGGAGACGGATGGATCGGCAAAGGCGATCTGCCCGCGCAGCGCAGGGTCGAGAAGATCGGCCCAGCAGCTGAGCTGTCCGGAGGACAGCAGCTTCGGATTGTAGACCAGCACGACCGGAAGCGAGGAAAACGGCGTCCAGCTGTTGTCCTGCGCACGGTACTGCGGCAAAATCTGCTCCGCGCCGTGGCAGACGTAGGGCTCAAACAACGCCCGGCAGGCTTCGAGACTCTCGACGCCGCCGCCGAACATCACGTCGGCCCGTGGTGCGTCCTGCTCCTTTTGCAGCTGCTCAAGCAGTTCGTTTGTGCCGCCCTGTACGACCTCGACCCAGATTCCGGTGCGCGATTCAAATTCCTTGACGATCGGCCACCAGACCTCTTTTTTGTGCGAGGTGTACAGAACGAGACGCTCCGATTCATCCGGCGCGTAGGCGGCTGTATCCTGTGCGGCGGGCGCGCAGCCGGTCAGAAGAGCGAATGCTATACATAATATCAGAATGCGTATGTGTTTCATAGTTTCCGTGTCCTGTAGCAGCGAGAACAAAATTCTCTGTTATTTTGCCCTGATTATAACACATCTCCGGCTCGGTTTTCATTGGATTTTTAAAATTATCGCAGAGAATCACAAATAATCGCAGATTTGTCCACTGTTCTTTTGTGCAGAAACACCGTAAAATGAGAGCATACGATGCAGAACTCCCGTTAGCTGCTGCACGAATTCAAATTTTATCAGGAGGAATATCAGAATGAAGAAGATGCTTGCGCTTCTGCTGGCTGCTGTGATGGTTCTGTCCATGGCTGCCTGCGCTGCCGCTCCGGCGACGACCCCGGCTGACACGCCCGCTCCCGCAGAAGACACCCAGACGACCGAACCCGCTGAAACCAACGAAACCACCGAGGCTCCCGCAGAGGAAACGCCCGCTGCCGAGCCCGAAAATCTGACTGCGACCCAGCAGATCATCAAGGAAGCCGAAGGCATGACCCTTGAAGAATTGGCCAAGAAGGCTATCGAAGAGTCCAACGGCAAGATGTTCTACGGCGTCGGCAACTCCAGCCGCGGCAAGAGCGCCCTGCCTCTGTTCATTGAGTATCTGCAGTCCATCGATTCCAGCTACAACATGGAGTTCGAGTGGCAGCAGCCCAAGAACAACAAGATCTTCGATCAGCTGACCGCTGACTCCCTGAAGGGCACCGGCACGTTCGCCATGACCCTTATCCAGGACGGCAACCAGATCGAGAGCAAGATGGTTCAGACCGGCATCCTCGACACCTTCATCCCGAAGGACTGGGCCGATGCCAACGGCACCACCGCCGACGCCTACACCGGCTTCCTGCCGCTGCAGACGCTCAACAAGGTCTTTATGTACAACTGCGTGGGCGACAAGACCTACGATAACTGCTGGGACTTCGTCGCCGAGGGCGAGCATGGCCTGTTCATGGACATCGACTCCGAGATCGTCGGCAAGAACTTCCTGTACATGCTGACCCGCGACGACTACGCAGCGTGGCTGAAGGAGTCCTTTGAGGCTCTGTCCGCTGACGAGCAGGCATACTTCCAGCCCACTATCGCAGAGATGGAATCCGAAGCTGCCGACCTCGGCCTCGGCGCTGACGGCGCTTACGCGCTGGCATGGATCAAGCTGTGGGTCGAAAGCTACAACGCCCAGACCGACGACGGCCCCATCTGCAACACCCTTGTCGACGCTTCCGCGAAGGATCAGTTCGGCCTTCTCGTTTACTCAAAGCTCCGCTCCGTCGAGGAGTCCAGCTCCGTCTCCGTCAACAACATCAAGGTCGCCGCGTATGAGGACGGCTATCAGGGTATCGGCGGCTATGGCTACTGCCATTACCTGTTCGTCACCGACAACTCCCCACTGCCCTGGACGGCCTGTGCCTTCATCGCCTACATGACCTGCACCGCCGACGGCTTCTCTGCCTGGGGCAAGGACATGGGCGGCTACTCCTCCAACCCGACCGTGGCAGAGGAGACTGAGGCCAACTTCCATCACTCCATCGGCGGCATGGCCGAGGACGGCACCACTGTTGAATTCGCAGCAAAGAACGACCGCGGCTATGAATGGTGGACGACCAACGGCAAGCTCGTGCTCGAGGATCCGGAATACTGCGCAGACGTTGCATTCACCGTCGGCAGCTGGATCGAAATGCTGAGCAAATACTCCGCAGGCTGATCTGTCAACCAGCACCTTACCGGCGCCCCTGGATGCGCATCCAGGGGCGCCTTTGCAAAAACATACCCCATCATCCGCCCTTCAAACCTGAGAAAAGAGGAGGAAGCCATGAGCCGACCCACTACCCTCCGCGCAAGCAGATCCACGATTGTGCTCAATAAGGTCAAGACCTTCTTTTCCAAGCCGCACAACGTCATTCTGCTGCTGCTTGGCATTGTCCTGACCTTCACCACGGTCGCGCCGATCGTCGCCATCGTGGAAGATACCTTCAAAATTCACGCCGGCACCATCGATGCCCATCTGACCGGGCAGGCGACCGGCTACACGACCGTCAACTACACAGACCTTTTCACCAGCCGCATGGCAAAGACGAATCTGTGGACGCCGCTTCTCAACACGGTGCTCCTCGCTGTCGGCACGTGCGTGGTGTCCATTCTCTACGGCGGGCTGTTTGCGTTTTTGATTACGCGCACCGACCTTGCGTGGAGAAAATATCTGAGTTCCATTTTTATTTTCCCGTACATCATGCCGCAGTGGACGCTGGCCGTCGTGTGGCAGAACCTGTTTAACTCCAACGCCGTCACCGGCACGTCCAACGGTCTGCTTGCCGCCCTGTTCGGCGTCAACATGCCGATATGGTGGTGCAAGGGCCTGTTCCCGAGCCTGATGGTTCTGGGCCTTCACTACGCGCCGTTCGCCTATATCCTCATCGGCGGCATTTTCCGGAACATGGACGCCAATCTTGAAGAGGCCGCGACCATTCTCGACACGCCCAAGTGGAAGACCATGTTCCGCATTACGCTTCCGATGGTCAAGCCCGCGATTTTGTCCACCATTCTGCTGGTCTTCGGCAGCGCGATGGGCTCTTACCCGGTGCCGCATTATCTGGGCCTGAGCACGCTGTCGACCAAGTATGTCTCGATGAACTCCAAGTATACGGGTGAAGCGAGCATTCTTGCCATCATCATGATGGTCTTCGGCGTGGCGATCATGCTTCTGAACCAGCTCTCGCTCAGAAGCCGCAAGAATTACACGACTGTCACCGGCAAGTCCGGCCAGATCTCCAAGATCACGCTCGGCAAAACCGGCCGCGTCGTCATCGCCTTGATCCTTGTGATTCTCACGTTCTTCACGAGCATCTTCCCCATCATTTCCTTCGCGTTCGAGACGTTCCTGCCGAATCCGGGCGACTATTCGTTCCTGTACACGGGCGACGCGTCGAACCTCACGACCAAGTGGTGGGTCACGGCGGAGAACGTCACCGAAAACGGCATGTACGGCCAGAAGGGCATTTTGTATAACGAGACGATCTGGCGTGCGTTCAAGGGCACGATCCTTGTCTCCGTGGCCTGTGCGCTGCTGGCTGGCTCCATCGGCACGATGATCGGCTACGCCGTCTCGAAAAACCGCCGCAGCCGCTGGGCGAACTATGTGAACTCCGTCGCTTTCCTGCCGTATCTCATGCCGTCCATCGCTGTGGGCGTCGCATTCTTCATCCTGTTCTCGACGGAAAAGCTGAACCTGTTCAACACCTACACGCTGCTCATTATCGTCGGCACGGTCAAATACATCCCGTTTGCCAGCCGCAGCAGCCTCAATTCCATGCTCCAGCTGTCGGGCGAGATCGAAGAAGCGGCCATCATTCAGGATGTTCCCTGGATCAAGCGCATGACCCGCATCATCATCCCCATCCAGAAATCCTCGATCATTTCCGGTTTCCTGCTGCCGTTCATGACGTGCCTGCGTGAGCTGTCGCTGTTCATGCTGCTGTGCGTGCAGGGCTTCATCCTCTCGACAACGCTGGACTACTTCGACGAGATGGGCCTCTACGCGTTCTCCAGCGGCATCAACCTGATCCTGATCGTGACCATTCTGGTCTGCAACACCCTCGTCAACAAAATCACGGGCGCAAGCCTGGATAAAGGAATCGGAGGTTAAATCATGCCTGAAATCAAACTTGAACATATCACCAAGCGCTGGGGCAAGTTCTATGGTGTGGACGACCTGAATCTGGTCATTGAAAATAACGCGTTTGTCACCCTGCTGGGCCCCTCCGGCTGCGGCAAGACCACCACCCTGCGGATGATCGCGGGACTGGAGACCCCCACTAGCGGACGCATCACCATCGGCGACACGGTGGTATTCGACAGCGAGCTGGGCATCAACATCCCCGCCAACAAGCGGAAGGTGGGCTTCCTCTTCCAGAACTATGCCCTGTGGCCCAACATGACCGTCTACCAGAATATTTCCTTCGGCCTGTCAAACATCAAGGAGGAAATGCCGAAGATCAGCTTTGAGGCGAAAAACGCCGCCCGTCTGGCACAGATCCTCAAAAATCCTCAGGATGTGGTAAAGACGCTTGAGGAATGCCGGGATAAAAACGGCAAGCTGGACGAAACGAAGGCCATCATCAAGCTGATCGATACCTACACCATCTCCCAGTACACTGCCCAAAAGCTGTTCGGCTATCATTTGGAGCAGGGTAAGGACGTGTCCGCCGAGGTAAAGGCTCTGGAAGAAAAGGTGGAGGCCGCTCGAAAGGCTCAGCCCTTCAACGAGAACTTTGAGCTTCTCAAGGACGGCGAGGTGGAAACTGCTGTGCGCAAGCTGACCAAAGAAGAGATCGACCTGTCCGTGCGCCGGGTGTCCCGCATCGTCAAAATCAGTATGTTCATGGACCGCTATCCCGCGGAGCTGTCCGGCGGTCAGCAGCAGCGTGTGGCCATCGCCCGGACGCTGGCTCCCGAGCCCAGCGTGCTGTTCATGGACGAGCCGCTTTCCAATCTGGATGCCAAACTGCGTCTGGAAATGCGCTATGAATTGCAGCGGCTCCATGTGGAGACCGGCTCCACCTTCGTATACGTCACCCACGACCAAATGGAGGCCATGACGCTGGCAACGCAGATCTGCCTGATGAACAACGGTGTCCTTCAGCAGTATGCCGCGCCGCTGGAAGTTTACAATCACCCTGCCAATCTTTTTGCGGCAGACTTCGTGGGCAACCCCTCCATCAACTTTGTGGAGGCCAAGGGCTGGCAGGGGCCTGAGGGCAGCATTGAGCTGACGCTGCTGGACGGACACAAGGCAGTTTTCACCCCCGAGCAGCCATTGCAGCTGCCCCAGTGGTTCCATCGGCGGGACGAGGAGCTGGAAGCCCAGGCGCAGGCTCTGAAGGCCCGTGCGGGAGAGAGCGGCTACGTGGAAAAGAGCAACAAGGACGAGACCTTCCGCTACCACATCGCCAGAGTCAACGACGAGGACGACGGCATCCACGAGGAGCCGATTCTCACCAACGAGGATCTGGTGCTGGGCATCCGCCCGGAGTTCCTGTCCATCACCGGCGGTGGAAATGTGGAGTGCGAGATTTACGGTGCCATGCCCACCGGCATGGAATCCACCGTCAAGGTGCGCATCGGAGAGTATTTGCTCACCGGCGTGGTCTTCGGCAGCACCCTGTTTACCATCGGAAGCAAACACCTGCTGGATATCACCGGCAGCAGCGTGATGCTCTTTGACCGGTCAAGCGGTCGGCGCATCACCTCCGGCACCCTGAAGCTGCTGTGATCCGGGGACTGTTATTCGATCTGGACGGCGTTCTGGTGAACACGAACCCCCTCCACGCCCGGGCATGGCAGGAGCTTGCCGAAGAATTGGGAATTCCCTTCACTCCGGCAGACCAGGAGGCCTTTCTGGGCATCAGTCGGGCACAGTGCCTGGAAATTCTGCTGAAAAAGGGAAACCGCTCCCTTTCGGAATCCGAAAAAGAGAGGCTGTGCACCCGGAAAAATGACCGCTACCGGGAGATGATCGGCACTTTGACCCCGGCGGCGCTGCTGCCGGGCGTGTTGGAATTCTTACGCGTTGCCCGGGCCGAGGGATACCGGACAGCTCTTGGCAGTGTCAGCAAAAATGCGGAGTTTGTCCTGAAAAAGCTGGAAATTACGGCGTTTTTTGACGCCGTCATCGACGGCAGGAAAATTGTAAACGGCAAGCCCAACCCGGAGGTGTTCCTCAAAGGAGCGGAGGCTCTGGGACTCCCACCTGAGCAGTGCCTGGTTTTCGAGGACTCAGCCGCAGGTATCGAGGCCGCCCACCGGGGCGGAATGAAAGCCATCGGCATCGGAACGGCCCGGCTGCTCCCGTCGGCAGAGCTGACCATCCCAGGCTTCTCCGGCGTAATGCCGGACGCGCTTCTGGCGCAGTTGCTATAACACTTTTATCAGATTGATATGAATTCCTGACCGGCTTCCACGCCGTCAACGATTTCTGCGTCGTGACGCTTTCGAGCCTCTATCTCGATATCATCAAGGACCGCCTGTACTGCGACGGCGCGGATTCCGCCGCCCGCCGCTCGGCACAGAGCGCACTGTGGATCATTCTCGATGCCATGACGAAGGTCTTCGCGCCGATTCTTGCGTTCACCTGCGACGAGATCTGGCTCCAGATGCCGCACCGTGACGGCGACGACGGCCGCAACGTGCTGCTGAACCAGATGTCGAAGCCGTATGCGGACTACGCGCTGTCTGACACCGAAATGGCCGTCTGGGAGACTGCCCGCGCTGTGCCGCCGTCTGCAAATCTCTCGGCGTTGTATTTGAATAAGCTGCACCGATAACCCGCACCCGCCGCTGCTACAGCGGCGGGTGCATTTGCGTGCTGAAAAAGTCCGGTTTTCACGAAGCATTTCAAGCGTGGCATTCAGGTGGGCATTGGCTCTTATGGCAGGCCGCAAAGCGGAAAAGCCTCCGAATTTTGAAAGGAAGCCTTTTCCACTTTTTTGCGGCTGCACGTTGCGGAAAGCGCGGAAGAAAGATGCAATACGTGAAAGTATTTTGGAAGAAAAAATCCAAGAAATTTACAGCCAGAACAGGAGGTAAATTTGCTGTAAACGACAGTTTTTTGGAGAAAAAATTTGTTGAGAATTACTTTAAAAAAGCAAAGAGTCAACACGGTAAAGTGTTGATAAATGTGAAAGGGTGTGATATAAAAACGAAGCAGGACTCCTGCGGAAACTAATTAAGCAAAGTGAAGGAGACGCAGTATGAAGAAGATGTGGGGCACACGGGTGCTGGCCATGCTTTTGGTGCTTGCGCTGACGGCAGGATTGGTGCCGGCGGCGCTTGCGGCAAACAGCGAAGCAGCGGTCGCATTCAAGCAGGTGCCGAATGACACGCTCGATACGCTTATCCGCCCGGATGTGGCGGTGGGCGAAATTGAGGATGCGGAAATGGGAGAGGATACGGCCGCCTATCAGGCGCACGATCTGGTTCGTGTTTCCATTATCCTGGAGGACACATCCACACTGGAAGCCTATTCCGACGCGGCTGCGGAGGGGACACTGGCCGAGGATGCGGCTGCTGTGTCTTACCGCGCAGCACTCCAGCGCAAGCAGGACAGCGTTGTTCGGAAAATCTCGTCCACGATCCTCGGACGGGAGGATCTGGATGTTGTCTGGAATCTGACGTTGGTCGCCAACCTGATCTCTGCCAATGTGGAATACGGCAAGATCGAGCAGATTAAGCAGATCCCGGGCGTTGCGGATGTGGTTCTGGAGCAGCAGTATGAGCCTGCCGCGTCCGAAAACACCGTGCAGCCCAACATGGAGATCTCAACCGGCATGACCGGCACGACCACGGCATGGTCTACCGGCTATACAGGGGCCGGAATGAGGATCGCCATTATCGATACGGGCTTGGATACGTCGCACCAGTCGTTTGACAATGGTGCGTATGAATACGCGCTTGAGCAGAACGCAGCGCGCGCAAAGGAATCCGTCGAAGCCTATAAGGCCTCTCTCGATCTGCTCGATGCGGACGAGATCAACGAAAAGCTGAGTCTGCTGCATATCAAGGAAGGCGTCAGCGCGGCGGATCTGTACCGGACAGAAAAGGTCGCATACGGCTATTGCTACATCGACAAGGATCTGGACGTAACGCATGAGACGGACACGGAGGGCGAGCACGGCTCCCATGTTGCCGGTATCGCGGCGGCCAACCGGTATCTGCCGGACGGAAACGGCGGATATGTCTCTGCATTGGACAGCGTACATATGCACGGCGCAGCGCCGGATGCACAGGTGCTGGTCATGAAGGTCTTCGGCGACGAGGGCGGCGCGTATGACTCGGACTATACGGCAGCCATTGAGGATGCAATCGTTCTCGGTGCGGATACGATCAACCTCTCGCTCGGCTCTGCCAGTCCCGGCCCGAGCAAGGCGAGAACGGAAGCTTATCAGAAGATCTTCGACGATCTGGAGAACGCTTCCTCCGTTGTGACGGTTTCTTCCGGCAATGCCGGCTATTGGGCCAAGAACGCCGATCCGATCGGCTATCTTTACAGCGACGGCGTCAGTATGCAGACGGACGGTCAGCCGGGCAGCTATGCAAACAGCCTGACGGTCGCCTCGGTCGATAACGACGGCTTTATCGGCAACTACCTCCTGATCGGACAGGAGCCGATCGCGCCGTCCGAAACCACCGGCTTTACGAACAAGCCGATCTCCACGATCGTGGGAGAGCACGAATTCGTGTTTTTCTCTGAGGATGCAACGAAGTATGCCGTGGACGCAGCCGGGAACAACCTGCTGCTTGCCTATGCAGATGCGGTCAAGGACAAGATTGTCTTCGTTTCCAGAGGACAGTCCTCGTTCTACCAGAAGCATGATGCCGCAGCCGCCGCAGGCGCGCTGGCGTGCGTGGTCTACAACAACCAGTCTGGCTCAATCAATATGGACCTGAGCAGCAGTACCGCAACGATCCCGTGCGTGTCGATCACACAGGACGACGGCGAACTGGTCCGCACGCAGGCCGAGCCGGTTTATGCAGAGGACGGCACGACAGTCCTGTATTATACCGGCAAGATCGAAGTGCGCGGCAAGGAACCGGTTCGGTTCAACCGCGATTATAAGACCATCAGTGAATTCAGTTCCTGGGGCGTTCCGGGCGATCTGACGCTGAAGCCGGAGATCGCTGCGCCCGGCGGCAATATCTACTCGCTCAACGGCCTGCACAACAGCACCAGCGGTATGCAGGGCGGCCACCAGGACTATGAACTCATGAGCGGCACCTCGATGGCTGCGCCGCAGATCGCCGGTATCGGCGCACTGGTCAAGCAGTACATTGAATCCAAGGGCCTTTCCTGCAGCGATCTGACCGACCGCGCGCTGGCCCAGTCGATCATGATGTCCACGGCAGAGCCGGTCGTCAACAATGAAAACGACGCATATTACCCGGTCATTCAGCAGGGCGCAGGCATGGTCAACGCCGCGGCGGCGACCTCTGCGGACTCCTACATTAAAATGCAGGCTGATGCGACCGCATCCTGGGCTGACGGCAAGGTCAAGGCAGAACTTGGCGACGACCCCGCACGCACGGGCAGCTATGATTTCAGTTTCACCGTCAACAACCTCGACGGACGGACGCACGCCTATGCGCTGAGTGCCGAACTGTTTACGCAGGCTCTGCTCGACTATGAGGGGCAGAGTTACATGGACACGCTGACGACGCCGCTGAGCGCTGCTGTGACGTGGACTGTGAACGGCAGAACGACCGACAGCCTGAGCCGCGATTACGATTATAACAACGACGGCCGGGTCGATCTGGAAGACGGCCAGCTGCTGCTGGATGTCGCGTCGAAAAAGCCGGGCGCAAAGCTTCTCAACGCCAAGGCCATTGCCGATTTGAACGGCGACGGCGCTGTGACGGCCTATGATGCACACCTGTTCCTGAATCTGCTTCAGGAGGCGACGATCCTTGTTCCTGCAAACGGTAAGGCTGAGGTCGTCTGCCACATCCGCCTGCTCGACCGCAGTGCGCTGAATACTTCGTATCCCACGGGCGCGTATGTGGAGGGCTATGTCCGCGTGCAGGGCCTCGCCACAGACGAGGGCGCCGCCGGCACGAGCCATTCCATCCCGGTGCTCGGCTACTACGGAAGCTGGTCGGAGCCGTCGATGTATGATGTCGGTTCTCTGATCGACAGCATTTACGGCACGGAAACGCGCGCGCCCTATCTCGGCACGACGAACAGCTATGGCTACACCGTTTCCAACTTCCTAAACATTCTCTATGCCGGTGAGACAGAATCCTCTGCAATGGTCGGCAACCCCGTTGACTTTGACGACGAGTATCTGAGCGTCCGCAACGCCTTCAACAATCAGGGCGGCAACAGCATCAGCACGCTTGTCTTCTCGCTAATCCGTAACGCGGGCAACTCCCGCCTCCAGATCGTCGATTCCAACACGAAGACAGCGTATCTGGACGAGGAAGTCGGCGCAGCGACTGCTTCGTACTACTCCGAAAATGCAAACGCATGGCAGCATACCCGGCTCCAGCTTGGCATTGACTGGAGCGGCACAGACGCCTCCGGCAATGCGCTCCCGGAGGGCACCAGCGTGGATCTTACGCTGACGATGGCCCCGGAATACTATGCAAATGCCGATGGCAGCTATCGTTGGGATGAACTCAAGGATGGTGCAAAGTTGAGCACGCACCTGACCATCGACAATACCGCGCCGGAACTCATCTCCGTCCGTCAGGATCTGACGCAGAAGACGCTGGCCGTTACGGCCATGGATAACCGCTATGTCGCGGCTGTCATCCTCTGGAACATGACGGATACCCCGACGCCGGTCAGCTATATCCTGCCGAATCAGCCGGAAGACGCACTCGGCAAGACGACCGACTGCACGTTCGATCTCTCCAAGCTGAGCGGCGGCGAGAAGCTTCTGCTTCAGGTTGTGGACTATGCCTACAACGCCTCTGCATATCAGCTGATCAGCGGCGAGGAGCCCGCAGAGGCGCTGACCTCCGTCACGCTTTCCCCGGAGAGCGTCTCCCTGCTTGCAGGTTCCAACTATACGCTTGAAGCTTCCACAGAGCCGTATTACGCCGACGATAAGTTGGATTGGACGTCCTCCGCGCCTGCGGTCGTGACGGTCAACAATAACGGCCAGATCAAGGCCGTCAGCGCCGGCACCGCAACAATCAAGGCGGCTTCTCATAAAAATCCCGAAGTCAATGCTTCCTGCACCGTACAGGTGCTTGCGCCGAACTACACGTTCCGCGGACTTTTGACAGCAGACAATCAGGTGCAGACCTTCGAGTGGAATCTCGCAGACAGCGAGACATGGGAAAAGGTCGCAGCGGTTGACGGAATCGGCAGCCGCGTGACCTCGGCAGGCGCTTCCAGCGCAAACGGCATTTATGCGTTTGACGTGGGCGGCAGTGCATATGAGATCGATTTTGCCACCGGCAAGATCCTGAACACCGGCAGCGCACCGTTCTCGGACGAGATTGGCCCCGTCGCATACGACGACATTGCCCTTTCCCGCAAATATACCGGAACGGAGTCGCTGCACGGCGATCTGCTGACCGGTGTATACTCCATGAACATCATCCCGATGCAGGATCCGATGAACGGCAGCGCCAGCAGCTACATCAGCGTGTATGACCTGTTCGGCTATGACGCGGATGGCTTCTCCGGCATCACCTCGCTGGGCTCCATCACGTTCAAGGATCCCGATAGCGGTGAGGCTGTGGACGCTGAAGCCTATTATGTGATCGACAACGCAGGCGGCATCTGGCAGCTTATGATCTATCCGCAGGACGGCGACTATTACGCAACCTATCAGTACATTCCGACGGATCTGGGCTTCCAGTTCCCGTATGACCCCAACTGGGCGACGCTTTGCTCGCTGAACGTTGCGGATGACGGCGAACTCTTCCTCACTTCGTACAGCACACAGGGAAAGGGCGCTTCCCGCAAGGAAAGCACGACGCTTTACTGGCTGCACTACGATGAGCAAGCGAGCCGCTTCCGCACGGCCATTATCGGCTCCTTCGGCGATATTGCGCCGGTCAGCGTGACCGAGGTCCATACGAACGACTCCACAGCAGATACGCAAAAGACAAGCGTCTTTGAAAAGGCGCTGCGTCCGGAATCGCTCAAGACCGCAAAGGCCCAGCCGATCAGCCAGATGAAGGCGGCAAATAAGCAGACCGCAGGTACGCTCAACAGCGTCAGCCAGCCGCAGAGCACCGGCAGCACAAGCGCGCAGCGCAGCACCGTGACGCTTGATCTGACCGCCATTGCGCCGACGGCAAGCAGCATCATGGAGATCTCGTACAATACGAAAGAACTGACGCTCTCCTCCGTCACAGGCGCGGCGACGCTTACCTCCTGGTATGAGTCCGTGCCTGGCACAATCGTTTTTGCCTGCGCCGAACGCAGCGAGGCCGCTGTGGGCGAACTGCTCGGTCAGCTGAGATTTGAACTTGCGGCAGGCAGTTCGAGTTCAAAGGTCACGATCAAGACGAAGCAGCTGAACGAAACAAGCTTCGCAGCCGGACAGGAAAAAATTCGGACCGTGGTGCTGGGCGACAGCCTGAGCCGGATCCTCCCCGCGATCATCTCCTCCGGTGAAAAGGACTGCCCCAGCCGCAGCTTCCGCGATCTGGATACGACCAAGTGGTATCATGAAGCAATCGACACAATGCTGCGTGAGGGCCTGATGAACGGTACCGGAAATGGGCTGTTCGAGCCGAACGGCACACTGACCCGTGCGATGCTGGTCACGATCCTCTGGCGTTCGGAGGGCAAGCCCGCAGCTTCTGCCCAGACGTCGTTCACGGACGTTCCGGCAGGTGCCTATTATGCGGAGGCTGTCCGCTGGGCAGCTGCCAACGGCGTCGTCAAGGGCGTCAGCAGCACGGAGTTCGGCCCGTCCAAAAACATCACGCGGCAGGAACTTGTCACCATTCTTTGGAGACTGGCCGCGAAGAAGGGCCTGAATACCTCCAACGCCGGTCTGACCGTTCCGGAGTTTGCCGACCGCAGCCAGATCGCCGCGTGGGCAGCCGAGGCCATGAGTTGGGGCTGCACCAGAGGCATTTTGACCGGCAAGAGCGCGAACCGCGTTGACCCGACTGGCACTGCAACCCGCGCAGAAGCAGCGGCCATGATTGTCCGCTTCCGGAATCTCGGTACAGCAGGCGAAAAGCAGTAAATCCACACCATGCAGCAGCGCGAAGCTTCAGCCGCTGCTGCATGGTGGTCTGAAAGAGACAGTGCTAGAAGCGCATTGCATGCCATAAAATGAAATGAGGGAGAAAGAACCTGACGGCTCTTTCTCCCTCCGTTTTTGGTTTATGCCGCTGTATAGACCTTTTCCCAGCGGACAGTCGCGTAGAACACGATCGAGAGCGCCGCTGCGATCGTCCAGCCGATGGGCCAGGAGCTCCAGATGCCGGTCGTGCCGAGCGCCGTGCGGGACAGAATTTCTGCCAGCGCCACGCGGAGCACCAGATCGGTGAACGTCGCAATCATGAACTTCTTCATAAGGCCCGCGCCGCGGAGCACACCGTCGGAGACGAGCTTGGCAGACACGATGAAGTAGAACGGCGCGATGATGCGCAGGAATGCAACGCCTGTATCCATTGCCTGCCCCGTGGGACTGTCGAGGAAGATATGCACGAGCGGCTGCCCGGCGAACACGTAGAGCGCCACCAGCGGCACACACAGCGCCCAGACGAGTTTGATACCAGCCCGAAAGCCGGACTTGATGCGATCATATTTGCTGGCCCCGAGGTTCTGCGCCGTATAGTTGGAAATGCCGTTGCCGAGCGTGGTAAGGGACGTGATAACCATGTTGTTGAGCTTCACCGCCGCAGAGTAGCCTGCCATGACGGCCGCGCCGAAGCTGTTGATGACGCTCTGGATGATGATGTTGCCGACGGAAATAAAGCTCTGCTGCAAGATGCTCGGAATGGCGATGACCGCGAACCGTCCAAAATGGTTCCACGAGAAGATCTTTACTTTTCCTTCCGTCGGGATTTTCGCAAAGCGGCGGAAGACGACCACAAGCGCCAGCACGCAGCTGATTCCCTGGCACAAAAACGTCGCCCAGGCAACACCGGCAACGCCCATGTTGAACGCCGTAACAAACAGAATATCGACCGCGATATTAGACGTGGACGAGCAGGCAAGAAAGATAAACGGCGTTTTGGAGTCGCCCAGCGCTGAGAAAATGCCGGTTGCGACATTGTAGAGGAACACGAACGGCAGACCGTAAATGTAAATGTCGAGGTATAATTTCGAGTCCGCGAAGACCTCTTCCGGCGTTTTGATGAGCCGAAGCAAACTGTCGCAGCAGAGCGTGCCCACGAGCATCAACACCGCGCAGATCACGCAGCTGGAAATGAGCGCCGTGTAGACCGTCGTCTTGAGGTCATTATACTGCTTCGCGCCGAAAAACAGCGCCGCAAGAACCGAGCAGGCGATATTGCAGCCGAAGGCAAAGGCGATGAAAATGAGCGTAATTTCGTAGCTGTTGCCGACGGCAGCAAGGGCGTTGTCGCTGATGAATTTCCCCGCGACGAAGCTGTCGGCGATATTATAAAGCTGCTGGAAGATGATGCTGCCAAACAGCGGCAGGCAGAACTGCCAGAGGACTTTCTCGGGCTTGCCTGTCGTCAGATCCTTATTCATGTTGCATCGCCTCCTTCGCGGATGCAATAACGCTTGCCGCGCCGCTTACGCCGTATTCGCTCGACGAGAGCATCAGATCGTAGCTTTCCGGTTCGCCCCAGAGTGTGTCCGCGTAAAAATCAAAGTGGTGCTTGCGCATCCGGTCGACCTTCTGCGCCTTATGAAGAGCGCGTTTTTCATCCAAATTATTACGCGCTGCAATGCGCTTTGCCCGGTCGGCGCTATCCGCATAGATGAAAACGGAAAGCGGACGGTAGCCTGCGGCCCGCAGAATGGCGGAGGCACACCGGCCAATGATGACGCAGTCACCCTTTTCTGCAAGTTCTAAAATCGCGCGGCGCTCGGCTTCAAAGACCCGCGCTTCTTCCGAGTAAAACGCCTCGCCCAGCGCGGCGGTGTCCGCAAAGGGATTGCCCGAGACGGCAATGCCAAAATCCTCGCCCTTTTCGTCGTATTCCGCGACGGCGGTTTCGGAAAGCCCCGCTTCCTGCGCGGCTTTTTGAATGAGGCATTTATCGTAGCAGGGAATCCCCAGCTTTTTTGCGACTGCTTCGCCAATTTCCCGGCCGCCGCTGCCATACTGGCGGCTGATGCAGATGATCGTCCGTTCCATCTTTTTTTGCTCCTGTCTTACATTTTTTCTCTTGACCGCCCCTATCGTAGCAGAAAAATGAAATATGTAAAATCTATATTTGACATTTCCGATATATCAAAATAGAATGGCAGAAGAGAAACGAATGCACGGAGGGTGCCATGTATATCAGCTACGAGTATTACCGGATTTTCTATCACGTCGCCAGGTGCGGCAATCTGACGAAGGCGGCGGAGGCGCTGCAGAACAGCCAGCCAAACTTAACACGCGCGATTCGGAACTTAGAGGCGGAGATCGGCTGTCCACTCTTTTCGCGCACGAATCGGGGCATGATTTTGACCCCGGAGGGCGAGGGGCTGTACCGGCACATAAAGATCGCCTGTACGGAAATTGAAGCGGGCGAAGCCGCCGTGACGCAGAGTCGGACGCTCGAGCGCGGAAACGTGTTTCTGGCAGCAAGCGAGGGTGCGCTTCGGTGTTTACTCCTGCCGGTACTTAAAAGGTATCAGGAAAAGTACCCCGGCGTGCATCTTCGCATCAGCAACCACTCCACGCCGCAGGCCGTCGCGGCGCTGCACGAGACGACGGCAGATTTTGCGGTCATCACAACGCCGGTTACGCTCTCGCCGTCTCTCACGCAGACGATCGTCAAAGAAATTCGGGAGGTTCCGATCTGCGCGCCGGCCTTTTCCGGTTTGCTTGGACGAAGCGTCGCGCTTTCCGAGCTGGAAGCGTATCCACTCATCACGCTCGGCGCGGGCACGACCTCCCATGCGTTCTACGTCTCTGTTTTCACCGCGCAGGGCGTTGCTTTTCAACCCGCCATCGAAGCCGCCACGGCTGACCAGATCATCCCAATGGCAGAAGCGGGGCTTGGCGTCGGCATCGTGCCGGAGGCGTTCATTCGTCCGTCTGATAATGTGCGCCGCATCGAACTGCAAGAGCCCCTCCCGCTGCGTGCCGTGTGCATCGTGAAACGGAAGGGGCAGCCCCTGAGCGTCGCCGCGAGGGAGCTGGAGCGGATGCTGCTGGCGGCTGGGGCTCAGAGCACCTGACTCAGATTTGCTGCTTCAAAAGCCGAAGCAGCTTTTCTTTTCTGTAATGCAGCGTCATCACCGGGATTCCTGTTTTCTCGCTGTAGGCACGCAGGGTCAGCGGCGGCGTTTGCAGATATAACGCACGAAGCAGCGCCGCGTCTTCCTCCGGAAGTGCATCTACTACTTCACGAACGCGCTGCACGGCAAGGGTAAAATTGCATCGTGGGTACTGCATCTTGTGGTATGATTGCCACGTTTGTTGCGTGAACATCGCAGAGGAGGGCAATCACCATGCAGTACACCGATAACGAAGCCGCATTGATCGGCGGCCTGATCTCAAACTATTTCTTTCAGCCGTCCGTGGACGCAAAGCTCCGCGAATCCTTGCTCATGGTCGGTAAGGAAGCAGAAACAGATTAAAAGACAGACTACCCCACGATTCCAATAATTCATCAAGATATAGAAAGAGCCGGAAGCAAATTTCTGCTTCCGGCTCGTGTTTTATCTGTGTTATGCGGCTTTCTCTAGGCTGCCGTGTTTTGTTTTCTATGACCAGTATAACCTAGTGCAAACGCTGCTGCAACCGATGGTGCAAGTTATTTTTACATTCTGCATTGGCATAATCAACAAATATTATAATGTAAAATTGGGCAATATCAGCAAAAACTCAGTTTGCTGTTCATGAATTACGGGAATTTGACAACGCGCATCAAAATCCATCTGACACAGTGCATGAAGACGAGATTTGCCAAGGATGTTTTCTGCCAAAAAATCATAACCACCGGCCGTGCCGGTGGTTTGCACTAGCCCCCTTGGGGCATGACC